>Ga0334722_10001089_pt1 | contig 35609 bp, 37 predicted proteins | sample C3_bottom_MG_FD_207210 | JGI IMG/M metagenome (GOLD analysis project Ga0334722, IMG submission 207210) | Sediment microbial communities from Yellowstone Lake, YNP, Wyoming, USA - C3_bottom | ecosystem: Environmental > Aquatic > Freshwater > Lake > Sediment | place: USA: Wyoming | collected... | reverse complement strand
GCCCTACGGCAAGCAGAAAATGCTGGGGGTGGCCATCGCGTTGGCGCAGCATCCGACTCAACTGCTGATGGACGAGCCGGCGGCCGGCCTCAATCCTGCGGAAACCGAGACGATGGGCGAACTCATCGCCCAGATCCGCGCCAAGCGCGGGATCGACGTGATCCTGGTGGAACACGATATGAAAATGGTTACCAGCGTGTGTGACCGCATCCTCGCACTGAACTACGGCAAGGCGATCGCCATCGACGTGCCGGCGAAGATCGTGGCCCACCCGGAGGTGATCGAAGCGTATCTGGGAGTTGATTTTGAGTAGCCTCGAGGTGCGCCAGTTGAGCGTCGCCTACGACAACGCCGTGGCCCTGGCGGATATCGACCTGTCGGTGGAGGCGGGATCGATCGTCTGCATCCTCGGCGCCAACGGCGCCGGCAAGTCGTCGTTCCTCAAATGCCTGGTCGGACTCGTCCCGGCGCGCTCCGGCCGGATCACCTGGGAAGGCGAGGACATAACAAATATCAAGGCGTACGAGGCGGCTTCGCGAGGGGTGGCGATGTCGCCGGAGGGGCGGCGGCTGTTCCCGGATCTCTCGGTGTACGAGAACCTTTGCGTCGGCGGCTATCTGCGCCGCCGCGACGCAAGCTTCCGCAGCGATCTGGACAAGGTGCTCAACTATTTCCCGCGCCTGCAACAGCGCCTGCAGCAGTCCGCGGGAAGCCTCTCGGGTGGGGAACAGCAGATGGTTGCCATCGGCCGGGCACTCATGACCCGAGCGCGTCTGCTGCTGCTCGACGAACCGTCGCTCGGTCTGGCGCCGCTGATCGTGTCGCAGTTGGCTGGTATTATCGCGGCGATCAATCGCGAGGGGATGACGATCGTTCTGGTCGAACAGAATGCCCGCCTGGCGCTGCGCCTGTCGCGCTACGGTTATGTATTCGAAACCGGCCGGCTCGCTCTGCAGGGCGCGAGCTCCGAGTTGTTGCACAATCCGTATGTTACGGAAATCTATCTTGGGGGCGGATCCAGCCGCAATCAGGACCGGGTGCGCGCGCCGGAACAGGACGCGTGACCGGCCCTGCGTCCAGTAACTTAGGGCGTTTGCCTACGCATTGAGGAGAAGGTGCCATGGCTGTAGCAATCGGAGAATGGGGGCGGCGATTGAGCGATGTCCTCAGGGCGGCGCTGGCGTCCGGCGAATTTGCGCAGGCGCTGCGACTGGCGCGCGAGGGCGACGGCCAGGCGCGCAGTCTCGCCAAGGAGTACACGTTCATGTACCGGGGTCTGGGCATCACGATTCGCGTGCTGCTGCCCTTGCTTCGCGACACGGCTCTGCGCGCGGATGGCGCGAACGGCGGTGCAGATTTCGCGTTCGCGGCGGCCGTGCTCATCCACCGCTTTCGCGACCAGCTCACCGCTGCCATGCGGCGAGTCTGGAGCGAGCTCGATGGCGCGAGCCAGCCGCAGGGGACGCTGGAGCAGGAAATCGAGCGCACCGCGGGTGCGCTCGAGACCGGCGAGGTGCGCTTCGAGCAGGAGCAGGCGCAGCTTGCGGATGAAGTTGTCCGTGCCATCGAGGCGCGGGACTCTGCGCGCGCCTTGGCGCTGTTGAGCCGCAAGGAGCAGGAGCAGTATCTGCCGCTTCACGACCGCCTGATTCGCTTCATGGCAGAGAGTTTCGACTGGGTGCTGCAGCGATTCGGAACCGAGGAATTGCTGCGTTTCCATCTCGCTACCGCCGAAGGCCAACGCCGGGGAATCGAGAAATGGGAAAAAATGTCCGCGGCGGAGTTCGCCTGGACCAGCGCGTTCCTGCTCAAGCAGCATATGGGCCAGGTCAGCGTGCGCGAGGACGAGCTGAAGTTCACCATCGAGCAAACGCCTTGCGGCAGCGGCGGGCGTTTGCGGCTCGGCCGCGCGTATTCCGGCGCCGACGCATTGCATTTCGTCGAGTCGCCCGGAGCGCTTACCTTCGGTCAGCGGCGTCTGCCGGTCTACTGCAGCCATTGCGCCGTCTGGAACGGCGTGGCCACGCTGCGATGGTTTGGGCGAGCGCACTGGGTATTCGAGAACGCGGCGCGGGCCGATGGCGGTTGCCGCTTACACATCTACAAGAAGCGCGAGGATGCGCCGGCCGAATACACGCGCTTGCTCACGCCGGCAGCAGCGCCGCGCTGACATAAAGGAGCAGCCGAGATGGATTTTTCGATTAGCGACGAACTCAAGGCGCTGCGCGGACGCGTGCGCGATTTTGTCGAGCAGGAGATCATACCGCTGGAGAAGCGCGAGGATTGCATCGACGAATACCGGAACATCGCGCCCCATGCGCTCGAACGGGTGCGCGCGGAGGTGAAGCGCGCCGGAATGTGGGCGCCGCAGATGCCGCAACGCTACGGTGGGCTCGGCCTCAACATGGTGGGCATGGCGGTATGCTACGAGGAGATGAACCGCTCGATCTTCGGGCCGGTGTGCTTCAACTGCGCCGCGCCTGACGACGGTACCATGCTGGCGTTGGACAAAGTGCTGCCGGAGGCGCAGAAGGCGCGCTGGCTGCAGCCCATCATCGACGGTCGCGTGCAGTCGGCGTTCGCCATGACCGAGCCGGCGCCGGGAGCGGGTTCGGATCCGACGATGATGCTGACTCGCGCCGAACGCCGCGGCGACAAGTGGGTGGTGCACGGCCGAAAGTGGTTCATCACCGGCGCCGCGAACGCCAAGCATTTCATCCTGATCGCCCGCACCTCGGACAACAACCGCCGCGGTCTGAGCGCGTTCTTGTTCCATGCGGACGATCCCGGCTGGCGAATCGCGCGGCGCATCGGCATCATGGGGCCGGAGGACCACGGCGGGCACTGCGAGCTCGAGTTCGACGGTTTGGAGATCCCGCAGGAGCACATGCTGTTGAGCGAAGGCGATGGTCTCAAGCTCACCCAGATCCGGCTTGGACCGGCGCGGCTCACCCATTGCATGCGCTGGACCGGCATGGCCAAACGCGCGCTGGAGATCGCCGCCGACTACGTGTCGGAACGGCGCAGCTTCGGCATCGGGCTGCACGAGCATGAAGGCGTGCAGTGGCTGCTGGGGGACGCGGCGATGCAGGTCGAGATCGGGCGCATGTTGACGATGCGCGCCGCCTGGCTGATCGACCGCGGCGAGCACGCGCGCAAAGAAGTATCGATGGCGAAGGTCGTCGTTTCCGAAGCCCTGCACCATGCGGTGGATACCGCCATTCAACTGTGCGGCGCCAAAGGCTACTCGACCGATCTCCCCCTGGAATGGATGTACCGTTATGCCCGCCTGGCCCGCCTGGGCGATGGTGCGTCCGAGGTGCACAAGATGGTGCTCGCGCGGCATATGCTGGAGGAGCGCCGGGACTTCTGGTCGTGGCGTTAGAGCCCGAACGCGCGCGCGCGCCGTTGGAGCGCTTCCTTGCCGCAGCGCTGCAGGTGTACGCCTGCCGGATTACGCAGATGACGCGGCTCGCCGGCGGCACGGTTCAGGACAACTGGTACCTGGAGGCGCAGGCGGGCGCAGCCGGCGCGGCTCCGCGCCGTCTCGTGCTGCGCACCGGTCGCGTCGTCGGCGTCAACGACAGCCTGCCTGCGGCGCACGAGTATGCGGTGCTGTGCGCGGCCGCCAAGGCGGGCGTACGCGTACCGCAGCCGGTCGCGGTCTGCACCGATCCCGCGGTAATCGGCCAGCCGTTCTTCGTGATGAATTTCGTCGATGGCGAAAGCCGGCCGTGGAAGCTGCAGCGGATCCCGGAGGTCATGGCCGCCGGCGACGCGATCCTCGAGGAAATCGGCGCGGAACTCGCGCGCTTGCAGACGATCACTCCCGGGGTGAACGACGAACTGGGATTTCTCAAATCGCCGCCGCGCGACGTGGCGCGCGAGGCGATCGCCGATATGCGCGCCTACCTCGATCGGCATGATCATCCGCACCCGACGACCGAGTACGCGCTGCGCTGGCTGGAGCGGCACGCGCCGGCGCCGGGACCGGTCGTGCTCTGCCATGGCGATTTCCGTTTCGGCAATGTAACGATCGCCGGCGGCAAGCTGACGTCCATCCTGGACTGGGAACTCACGCGTTGGGGCGATCCCTACGAGAGTCTCGCCTGGTTCTGCATGCGGTTCTTCCGCTTCTCCAGGCCCGATCTGATCGCCGGCGGCCTGGGCTCGCGCGCGGCCCTGTTGCGCGGCTGGCGGGCCGTCAGCGGTCGCGTACCCGAGGCTGCGGCAATACGCTACTGGGACATCATGGCCAATACACGCTGGGCGGTGATCTCCCTGCAGCAGGTCGGCCGCCAGGTGTTCGGCGGGGAAAACTCGCTCGAACTGGCGCTGGTCGGCCTGGCTACCGGCGAGATGGAACTGGAGGCGCTGTCCTTGATTGCGCAAGCCGACGCGCTTAGCGGATTGGGACAAACGTCATGAGGGATCATCCGGATACGGCGCATCTGCTGGCGAGCGCACGGCGCGCGCTGCTCGAACAGGTGGTGCCCGGGCTCGAGGGCGAGGCACAGAGCGCGGCGCTGATGCTGGCGCGGGTGTTCTCGGTATTGACGGCGCGACTGGCGGTCGACGCGCGCGCGTTGACCGCAATCGAGAGCGGCACCGAGACCGAGGAACTCGCTGCGCTCGCAGGCCTGCTCGGTGAAGCGCCGTCTGCGGCGCGTCTGGCCTGCGGCGGAACGAACACGGCGGTCGCTTCCCTGAGCCGGCAACTCGCGGCGGCCATCCGGCGCGGGAGCTTCGACCCGCCGGGGCCGGAACATGATGCGCTCATGCGTTTCCTGCTGCAGGTCACGCGCGCCAAGTTGGCCGAGAACAACCCCAAGGTGCTCGACGCCATCGACCGCGCACAGGCAGAGGGAGGATGAAAGCGATGAACGGCAGCGTGGCCGGCGCGCACAGCGGCTACGAGCGTCACGGTATCGCCTGGCTGACGCACGCGCTCGCCGCGGAATACGGCGTCGGCGACAAGCTGAGCTACACTGCATTCCTGCGGCGCACCGCGCTGCGGCGTGCGGACCAGCCGGCGCTGGTCTGCGAAAACCGGACGCTGAGTTACGCGCAGATGTTCGACGCCATTTCCGCTCTGGCCGGATATCTCGCCGGCGAATGCAGTGTGCAGCAAGGCGAGCGTGTGGCGCTGCTCATGGAGAACAGCGAACGCTACCAGATCTGGTATCTCGCGATCCTGGCGCTGGGCGCCGTCGCGGTGCCGCTCAACACGCGGCTGACGCCGAGGGAGATCGGCTACCAGATCGAGAACGCGTCGACGGTCCGGGTTATCGCCCAACAGAAGTTTTCTTCGGTGCTGGCCGAGGTGGGCGTTGCCTGGATCGACGGCGATGCGATCGCGCCGGCGGCGCAGTCGCGTTTCGACCTCGGCACCGCTCGCGTGAACACCGACGCGCCGGCGGCGATCTACTACACTTCGGGCACCACCGGCAACCCGAAAGGCGTGGTCCATACCCATCGCAGCCTGATGGCAGGCTCGGTACAGGGGCCGCGATGCTGGGAATACAACGATCCTTCCGCGGTCACCTTGGCGATGACGCCGCTGTTTCACATCGCCAATCACACCTGGTTCTTGCCGGTGTTGCATGTCGGCGGCACCATGGTGATCGATACCTTCCGCACCGAGGGCGTTCTGGATCTGATCGTGCGCCAGGGCATTACGCATCTGTTCGCGGTCCCGACCATGCTGTTGCTGATGATCCAGCAGCATCGCGTTTCCGGCCAGGACCTGTCGCGGGTACGGAACGTTGCCTTCGGCGCCTCTGCCATGCCCCCGGAAAGGCTTGCCGAAGTGCAGCGTATGTTTCCAAGCGCGGGTTTGGTGCATGGCATGGGTCAGACCGAATCCTGCGGCACCATCGTCACTTTGCCCAGTGCGCTCGCCTTCGACAAAGCCGGTTCGGTGGGGCTGCATATCGACGGCGCCGAGCTGCGCCTGGCGGACGCAGACGGCCGCGACGTGCCGCCGAAGACCGTCGGTGAACTGCTCACGCGCGGGCCGAGCGTGATGTCGCACTATCACCGGCAGCCGCAGGCGAGCGCCGAGACGCTGGAGGGAGGATGGCTGCACACCGGCGATCTGGGCTATCTGGACGAGGACGGATTCTTGTTCCTGGTCGATCGCAAGAAGGACATGATCATCCGCGGCGGGGAGAACGTGTATTCGAGCGAAGTGGAGAACGTGCTCTACATGCACGCCGGTGTGGCGCAGGCCGCGGTCGTGGCGGCAAAGAGCGAACTGTTCGGCGAGGAGGTATTTGCCTTCGTGGTGCGGCGCCAGGGGACGGAGGACGCCGCGGGTTTGGACGAAGCTCGGCTGCGCGCGCATTGCGCGCGCTATCTTGCCGAGTACAAAATGCCGGTGGGCATAGCTTTCATCGATGCGATGCCGCAGACGGCGACCGGCAAGGTCCAGAAACACCTATTGCGCGCGCAGCTCCCAGCGCAGTTCCGCTAGGCGGCAGAAGGCCCCGGCGTTCAGGCCATCGCTTCCGGGGCGTGCGGAATTGCCTTCCATTGATCGAGGTCGTGGCCGTAGACGAGCGTGACGTCCGTGCGCTCGCTCAACTCTTGTAGTTTTGCCAATGAATCGCGCATTGCGGCTGCATTCCACACTGCAGTTGCTGGCAGGATTTTGCGCTCGAGATGTTCCCGGCTGTAGCAGGCGTCGCAGGCGAAGACGATCTGCTGCTGCGCGCTGGCGTGCACGCACAAAGATTGATGTCCGGCGCTGTGTCCAGGAGTTGGCAGGAGCACCAGAGCGCCATCGCCGAACACGTCGTGCTCACCTTGAACCGGCCGGTAATCTAGCGGGTGATTCCAATCTCTGCCATCGACTTTTTTCAGAGCGTCGCGCGCGGCCTGGATCTCGTCCTGCTGGACCAGGAATTGCGCGCGAGGGAAGAAAGCGTTGCATCCGCAATGGTCGAAATGAAAGTGGGAGTTGACGACATGCGAGATATCGTCGGCACCCAGACCGAGCAAAGCCAGTTGATCGATGACGTTCTCATTGCTTTGGCAACGCAGGCGATAGCTTTTCGCTATGCGTTCGCCCAGGCGCCTGACCGGGTCTGTCAGAGCGTCGGGGTGCATGCCTGTGTCCAATAGAACCTTGCCCTTGGGGTGAACGATGAGGTAGCTCGGGACCGGGATGGTCATCACCGTCCCGCGTTCACTGTCCGGAAAGAACAGTTTCCGCTCGAATTCGAGGTATCCGCAACACAGGGCATAAATTCCGACCACACCAGCCTCCTGCTAGAAACTGCCGCTTCGGTCCGGCGCCTGGACCTGTTCCAGGCGTCCGTACCTTATGCAGCATTGGTTAAATTCGATTCACGTGGCCCGCCGCTGTCGTGTTTGCGCATTCAGCGGTATGTTCTTAGCCAAGGACCGCGTATTCGCGCGCGATGATGATAGGCAACTGGTGGTCCGGCAGGAAATTGGGTTCATCGGCCCGGGTGGCCGCATACTCAGGCGTCGTCGCTGCGTTCTTCATCTCCGCCGTGCTCGCAAACCAGGCGACAGCGATGCCGTCGTAGGGCGGTGCAGCCCCGGTCGCGTAGGCGCTCGCGTGCAGATGGTTTTGCTCATAGCGCTCGATGGCGCCGATGCGGGCGGCGATGGGGCCGTGCACCTTGCGCCAGTAGTCGCTGAAACGTTCCGGCGCCATTCCCGGTTTGCGGTCGATGAATTCGATGTTTTTCACCGCATCTGCGGAGACCGCACCGTCCTTGATGACATGGACGTCGACCGGCATCAGCACAGTGCGGGACCGGTCTAGGAAATTCGACTGATCCGCCAAAATAGCCGACCACCCCGGATTGTGCCGGCAAGCCTCATACGCCTCGGCCGAGTCGTACCAGGTCTCGCTGATGCCATCGAACAGCAATTCACCCTTTTTATAGCCTTGCAGCAGCGCGCAGGAAAGTACCTGGCGGCGGACCGTTGCCAGCCTCGCTACCAGCGGCCCGTGTTCGTGCCGCCAGTAGTGCTGAAAATCCTCGACCGACATCCCCGGCTTGCGTTTGAGAAGCGCGATGACTTTGAACATATTCAATTCCCGTCGACGCGATTGCCGCCATCCGAATGCCGCGCGGCTGCCGTCATCATTTCTGCACGAACTCTTCGAAATACGACCCTTGCGCGAGCGCCCCCAGCTTCACTTCGTCCGGCTGGATGATGTTCTTATACTCGTCCGACTTGTAGAACCGGCGCACAGCATCGAGGTCGTCCCACCAGATCTCGGTGATGAAGTCGAACGGATTCTCCTTGCCCGGACGCTCGATGGCGAAGTTGATCGTGTACTTGCGCGCATCGGGGATGGTCTTCATGAACAGCTGCGCATGGTTCTCGAGATAATATTTTTTGAATTCCTGCATCGATTGGCCCGGTGCTTTCTTGCCGGTGAAGATCAGTTTGATCATGGTGTCGTTTCCAGCCTCCGCCGCGCCCGGCTGTCGATCAGCACGCGGCTGCGGGTTCAGATGTTTGCTCAAGTTTCGAAAAAGCTTGTCCGCCGCAACTCGGGATGAGCCCGGCGGACGCGCTTGCGCTAATCCATGCGGCCGATGATCACCTGCTCGCCGTTCTTGATCATGCCGATAAATACCGGGGTCAGGATCTGGTGGTTGGCGCCATAGGCCTTCATGCCGCCCCAGCGGATGCTTCCCTGTACGCCCTTGTACGGCGACACTTTCTCCAGCGCCGCCCGGATCTTGTCCGTGTCGTCCACGCTCCCGGCCGCCTGGATCGCATCGAGGAGCATGCGCGCGGCATCGTAGAAATAAACGACGAACTCGTTCATCGGCGGCTTCAGCACCTTGGCATACTGCAGCTCCAGGTCCTTGTAGCCCTTGGTGGTCACGTCGGCGGCAGCGTAGCAGAGCAGACCTTCGGCAAACTCCTTTCCGGCGGCGGCGACAATCTGCGGCACTCCCGGGCCGCCGATCTTGACGAACTGGCCCATGAAACCGAGTTCGCGCGCCTGGCGGATCACCAGGCCGGCCGTCCCAGGCGGGGTCGTGCCGAGCTCGATGATATCGGGCTTGGTTGCCAGTATCCTCGTCAGCACCGGCTGAAAGTCCTTGAGGCTGCGCTCGAACAGCTCCGAGGATACAATCTTGTAGCCCGCACCCTCGTAATGCTCCTTCAACAGTTTCTGTGAAAACCATCCGGTCTCGTCGTTGGGTTCGAGTTCCGCGATCGTCTTCAGGGCCGGCTTGTTCTTCTTCAGCCACTCCACGATCGGACTGGCGAACTCCACCTGCGTCGGAAAACCGCGATACGAATACTTGGTGTCGGCATCGAGCGCCTTTTCGCTATAGGCGCCGATGATTGCCAGCACCTTGTTCTTTTCGAGTAGCGGCTTGACCGCTAACACCGCGGCCGACCCCATGGGTCCGACGACGAACTTGACCTTGTCCTGTTCGATCAGGCGCGTCGCACCGGAAACGGAAAGCGCCGCCTTGTACTGATCATCGTAGGAGATCACCTCGACCTTGTAGGTCTTGTTGCCGACCTTGAGGCCGCCTTTCGCGTTGGCCTCCATCGCGGCGATCTTGATGCCCCCGTCCTGCGCCAGGCCCCACTCCGAACCCGGCCCCGACAGGGCGCTGACTACTCCGATCTTCAGGGTGTCGGCCTGCGCCGTGGCCGCCGCCGCCCAGCCGCAGGCGAGCACCGACGCCAGCGCGATCAGCGTTGTTTTCATCCTGTTCTTCATCATGGTCATCCTCCTAAATGGATACATCCGCCACACCAAAATTGCACCGGATTGAAACAGCATAAAGGCGACGCCCCACGCTGTCCACAATCGAGGTGCTGCCCTTCGACCGGGTCAGCTGCACTATGCGCCAGCCGTTCACCCGGCTAGTCACGCGTTTCGCCGCCGTCGGCGACCAGTAGCGCGCCGGTCATGAAACCGCAGGCCGGGGAGGCCGCAAACGCCACCAGGTTGGCGATTTCATCGACATCCGCCCAGCGGTGATCAGGCAGGCTGATCCGATTGCCCCATTCGCGCTGCAAGCCCGAAGGGTCGGTGTCGCCGCTCGCGCCCGCGATGTCCCGAACCCAGCGGCCGAAGCGTTCCGGCGCCTGGACGCGCCCCGGCGAAACGCAGTTGACGCGAATGTTCGAGGGGCCGAATTCCATCGCCAGCGCCTTGGTGAAACGGTTCTCCGCCGCCTTCGCCGGGCCGCTGCAGGTGGAGAAAAACGGCGGGTCCAGGCTGGATGAGCCGGAGATTCCGGAGACGTTGACGATGGCGCCGCCGCCTTGTTCCAGCATCTGCGGCACCACCTTTTGCGTCACGCGAAACATGGAAAAGAAATTCATTTGCATGGCGTGCAACAGTTCGTCTTCCGTAACTTCAAGAAAGGGTTTGTAGATGCCGGTACCGGCATTGTTGACCAATATATCGATGCACCCGAATGCCTGTCTGGTTTCCCGAACCAGGCGGTCCACTGCCGCGGGTACCGTGACGTCGGCTTGAAAGACTTCTATTCTTGCGCCGGTTTCCTCGCGCAGCGCCGCTGCCGCCTGTTGCAGCCGATCGAGACGTCTGCCGCAGATCGCCACCGCCGCCCCTTCGCGCGCAAGACGGCGCGCAATGGCGAAGCCGATTCCCGCGCTGCCGCCCGTGACCAGGGCGCATTTTTCCTTCAATCCAAGATCCATGAATGCCGCTCCTTCAGGCGAACGTGTCGATCATGTTTCGATCGTAGTGAATAGCCTTCGCGTGAAAAACTTGCCGTCGCGATTCATGCTTTTTCCGCACGTGGCAATTCGTTTCTGATGTGCGCAGCGGCATCCACCAGTGCGGCGGCCACGGTGTCGCGGAACGGGGTTTCTTTAAGTCTCTGATCGGTCGCCATCGCCGCAAGCGCGAGCACCTCGCGTCCGCCGCCGGTGACCAACGGGGTGGCGATGGCATGCCGGTCCTGCAGCCACTCGCCGAGCGACAGGCAGTAGCCGCGTTCCGCGAGGTCCTGAAATGCCCGATAAATGCCGGGGATGGCGTTCAGCGCATTGGGGTCGGCTTCGGCGCGGATGCGCTCGATATACTCGCCCTGGATTGCCGGTTTCTGCGCCCACAGCCAGGCACGACCCACTGCCGTCTGCGCCAACGGCACCAGGCTGCCGACGCGGAATTGCGCAGCCTCGGCGCGCGTGCCACAGTACTCGACGATCATCATCTCCATGCCTTCCCGCAACGCCAGGAACACGTCGACCCCGAGCTTTTCCGCGAGCGCTTGCATGATCGGGCGGGCGATGCGCAGAAACGGCAGGCTCGCGCGCATGGCGTGGCCGAGCACGAAGCAGGAAACATCGGGTTCGTATCGATCCAACTCCGGCAGATAGCGCAGGAAATGGTGCGCGGTAAGGGTATTCAGCAGCTTTTGCGCGCTCAGACGCGGAATCTTGGTGCGTTCAAGAATGTCGGTGAGCTGCAGCGATTTTTCGCCGGCGCGAAAGCAGCGCAGGATCTCTAGCCCGCGTTGCAGCGAATCGACCTCGGCTTGCTCGGGCGGCGCACCCGGATATTGTGCGGCGTGCTTGGTCATCACGGATCGCCAGCACTTGGCATGAGTTTCGCGAGCCGTTGTTCGACATCGCGCTTGATGGCGATCAACTTGGGCCCCAGGTCGGACTCGAGCCGTTCGGCAGGAAAGCGAAAGCTCGGCCCGGCGAGACCGATGGTGAAACTATGGGGCGCACCGGGTGTGTCGACGCTTACGGCGATGCCGTTGATGCCGCTCTCCAGCGTTTGCAGCGTGGTGCAGAATCCGCAGCGCCGATACTGTTCCACCGCGGCTTCGATGAGTTTATCTAGTTCGCGCCAGTGCTTCTTGAAGTCATGGCTGACTTGACGCAGCGCCGCGTCGCGCTCTTGTGTCGTCATTGCTGCGAGGAGGGCCAGCCCCATCGCCGAGTAGGGGAGCACCAGGCGCGAGCCGACGTTGACCCGCAGGGTAAACAGGCTCTTGCTGCTATGGCAGACTTCATTGCATACCATCGCCATGGCATCGCGGCTCGCCAGCACCGTCAGCGCATCCTCCTCGTCCGCCAGGCGCTGCAGCAGGGGACGCGCAAGCACGCGGACATCGACATTCGCCAGGGCACCGAACCCCAATGCGAGTACCGAGGTTCCGAGTCGGTACTTGCGCAATGTCGTCGAATAGCTGAGGTAGCGCAGACCGGTTAGATTGGCGGTGAGGCGCGATACGGTGGGCCGGGGCAGGGCAGTCCGGGCGGCGATTTCCTGATTGCTCAGCCATTCGTTGCGCGGGGTGAACGCGCGCAAGATGGAAAGGCCGCGGGCCAGCACACGCACCTGTCCGCCGGCGGCAGCCGGCGTCGATGGCTCACGGCTTGCTGCGTCTTCCTTGCGCGCTGGGGCACGCGCAGGGGGGCTGGTGGTCGCGGACATACAGCTTACTCGGACGGTTCGACGGTGACCAAGAGGTCGCCGGCGTTGACCGTTTCATTCAAACGGCAATTGATCGCCGTAACCGTCCCGGCGAAGGCAGCGGTCACCCGGTTTTCCATTTTCATCGCCTCCACAATGGCGAGCACGTCCCCCTCGGCGACCGATTGGCCTAATGTTGCCGGCAGCGACACGACGACCCCGGGCATTGGAGACAACGCCGAAGCTCCGATCGAGAATTGCGCCGGGTTTCGGTCGGAGTAGGCCTGAAGGCTGTAGCGCGTGCCGTCCAACATCAGCTCGATCGCGACGCTCGATCGCGCCGCGTGCCAGGACATGCCGCCCAGCCTGCCGTGCAGCACGTTGCCATCCGCGGCGTCGATCTGCACGCAAAACCGCTCCGCCCCGACGAACACCTCGGTGCCGTCTTCATCGCAGCGGCTCAATACGCCCCTGTGCACCTCGTGACCAACCCAAAACCAAAGCTCGCCCAGAGGCGCCTCGGGGATCAGCTTGGCGCGATCGAACACGCCTACGGCATTGCCGGCACTCCAGGGCCAGTGCGGCTGCCGCAGGCGCTCGGCGGCGAGCGTGGCCGCGCAGGCACAGGCTATTGCCGCGGCAGTCGCGTCTGGGGTCTGGAACTGCGCCTCGTCCAGATATTGGGTGTGATACGAGCCTTGCACGATTCTAGGATCATTCATGGTGTGCTGTAGAAAGCCCAAGTTGGTTGTGAGTCCAAGCACCGCGGTCGATCGCAGCGCCACCAGCATGGCGGTGCGAGCCTCGGCCCGGGTACTACCCTGGGTGATGATCTTGGCCACCATCGGATCGTAGTAGGGCGTGACTTCACCGCCTTCGGCTATGCCTGCCTCGACGCGCGCCGCTTGCGGCCATGAAACGTGAAGCGCCCGGCCCGGCGCCGGACGAAAGTCATGCGCCGGATCCTCGGCATAGACGCGGCATTCGAAAGCGTGACCTGAGGCGTGGATGTCCTCCTGCCGCAACGGCAAGGCTGCGCCGTCTGCGCAGCGCAACTGCCACTCCACCAGATCGAGACCGGTGATCGCTTCGGTCACCGGATGTTCGACCTGCAAGCGCGTGTTGACCTCTAGAAAGTAGAATTCGCCGCTAGCGCTGAGGATGAATTCGAACGTGCCTGCATTGTCGTAGCCTACCGCCTTCGCGCCGCGCACCGCGGCGGCGAGCAGCTGCGCGCGCAATCCCTGGTCGAGCCCCGGCGCCGGCGCTTCTTCGATAATCTTCTGATGCCTTCGTTGCAGGGAGCACTCGCGCTCATACATGTGGACCACGTTGCCGTGCGTATCGCCGAAGATCTGCACTTCGACGTGACGCGCACGATCGAGATAGCGCTCGAGGATCAACCGGCCGTCGGCAAAATGTCCGCGGGCAAGCCGTATGGCGCGCTCCAGCGTTTCACGCAGCGCCGCCGATTCGTGGACCACGTGCATGCCTTTGCCGCCGCCGCCTGCTGTCGGCTTCAAGAGCAGGGGGTAGCCGATCGCTTCGGCCGCGCGCTCGAGTTGGTTCAAATCTTCGCTCGCCTGTGCCATTCCCGGCACCGTCGGCACGCCTGCGCCGTGCATCAGCTCTTTGGCGCGCGCCTTGTCGCCCAGGGACGCGATAACACCGGCCGACGGACCGACGAAACGCAGCCCGGCGGCGCCGACGGCGCGGGCGAACGCTGCGTTTTCCGAAAGAAAGCCGTAACCCGGGTGGATGGCATCGCAGTCGTGCGCCAGCGCGGCGTCGATGATGCGGCTTTGATCGAGGTAGCTTTGCGCCGCGAGCGGGGGCCCGATGCAGCTCTTGGCGACCGCGCCGCGCAAATGGGGTGAGGCCGCATCCGCTTCCGAGTACACCCCTACGTACTCGATGCCGATGCGAGTACAGGTGCGGGCGATGCGGCTCGCGATCTCGCCGCGGTTCGCGATCAGAAGGCGGCGGATCATTTATAAACGGAATACGCCGAAATGCGTCGCTTCCTTGGGGGACGCCGCCGCCAGCGCCAGGCCCAGGGTCAGCCATTGGCGGGTTTCGATCGGGTCGACGACGGCATCGACCCATAGCCGCGACGCGGAATAGACGGGATGACTGTGGTCCTCGTAGTGCTTGCGTATCGGCTGTTTGAATTGTTCGACTTCCTCGGGCGGAAACGGCTTGCCTTGCTTGGCGAGTTGTTCGCCGCGAACCAGTGACAGCACCGTGGCCGCCTGCTCTCCGCCCATCACCGAGGTGCGTGCGTTGGGCCACATCGCCATCAGGCGCGGGCCGAAGGCGCGTCCGCACATCGCGAAGTTGCCGGCGCCGTAGCTGCCGCCTATGAGCAGGCTGAATTTCGGCACCCTGGCGCAGGAAACGGCATTCACCATCTTGGCGCCGTCGCGGGCGATGCCGCCCGCCTCGTACTGCTGGCCGACCATGAAGCCGCTGATGTTGTGCAGGAACAGGAGCGGCACGCCGGTCTGGCTGCAAAGCTCGATGAAATTCGCGGCCTTCTGCGCCGATTCGCTGAATAGCGCGCCGTCGTTGACGAGCACGCCGACCGGATAGCCGCCGATGGCAGCGGTTCCGCAGATGAGCGTCGGGCCGTAGCGCTCGCGATAGGCGACCAGCCGGCTCGCATCGAGGAGGCGCGCGAGGATTTCGCGCGCCGGTATCGGTTCCTTCGGATTCGCCGGAATCAGGCCGGCGATTTCTGCGGGATCGTAGAGCGGCTCCTCCGGGGCGAGCGGCGGCGGTGCGCTCGGCCGCAGCGCCGGGCGCGCCACGATCTCGCGCACCAGGTTCAGCGCGTGCAGGTCGCTCTCGGCATAGTGATCCGCCACCGCGGAGCGGCGCGTGTGCACATCCGCACCCCCGAGGGTTTCCGCGTCGATGCGCTCGCCGGTCGCCGCTTGCACCAGTTGCGGGCCGCCGAGAAAGATGGTTCCGGTTCCCTTTACGATGATGGTTTCGTCGCACATCGCAGGAATGTAGGCGCCGCCCGCGGTGCAGGAACCCATCACCGCTGAAATCTGCTGCAATCCCAGCGCCGACATCTCGGCGATGTTCCTGAATATTTTTCCGAATTGATGCTCGTCGGGAAAGATCTCCTCCTGCAAAGGCAGGAACGCACCGCCCGAATCGACCAGATAAATCGAAGGCAGCCCGCTTTCCCTGGCCACGGCCTGCGCGCGCACCTGCTTTTTGATGGTGATCGGCAGGTAGGTGCCGCCTTTGACCGTGGCGTCGTTCGCCATGATTACGCAGGGGCGCCCGGAAACGATGCCGACGCCGGTGACGATACCGCCAGAAGGCGTGGGATCGTCGTAGAGGTCATGCCCGCCGAGTTGGCCGATTTCAAGAAAGGGCGTACCCGGATCGAGCAAGGCAGTGATGCGTTCGCGCGCCAGGAACTTGCCGCGCGAGCGATGCAATTCGCGCGCGTTCGTGCTGCCTCCGGTGATCGCCAGCGCGCGCGCGGCGGCGACACGGGCGCGGAGGACTTCGTAGGCTTCGCGGTTCCGGGTGTAGTCCGGATCGTCGCGGCGCAGAGTCGAATGGATCGCCGCCATCACTCCACCGCAGGCAGGCGCAGCAGCGCGTGCCCCAGCGCCTTGCCGGTCTGGTCCAGGCGCAGCGTGCGCGTGGCGCCGCCCCCGAGCGCCCGCTGCATAACGACCACCACCGCCTGGATATTGTCCATCGGGTAGCAATGTACCTCGCCCTTGACCCAATCGCCGTAGAGCGCCTTCACCTTGTCCGGCGTCACGCTGCGCAATAGGACTGCATAATCCTGCGGCGTTTTGGCGATCAGGCCGGCGGTACAGATGTCGCCCTTGTCGCCGGAACGCACATAGGCGATGTCGCGCAATAGCTTGGCCATGTCTTATGCCTCCAGTATTTCGGTGCGGGCCCGGACCATGGCGCGCGGAATCAGCGTCGGCCACAAGGACACGACCGGCCGCGGTTTGATCGGTGTGCCGAAAGATGTGCCGCCCGGTCCCATGATCCAGAGGTGCGAACCCGCGCGCCTGACCTTTTCGGCTTCCTCTGCGGTCTGGGTCTTGACCGCACAGCGCAGGCCGACTTCGTTCAATTCGTTGGCCACATTGCGCTCGGGCGTCGGCGCGCCCGGCCCATGCAGGGTGTTGAGGCCGACGAAATCAAAGTGGATCTGCTCCGCTTTCAATCCCATGCGCTCGAAGCGCTCGAGCATCGACTGCTTCGCCTTCACCGCGCGGTCGTAGGCGTAGGGCCAGGGAAAGAAGGCCAGACTTTCGCCGATCCAGCCGTCCTGGTAGCCGATGACCAGTTTGAGCATTTCCGGTGCCGGCCGGCCGCGCACATTGCTGACACGCACGCGGTCCGGGCCGGTTTCTTCCAACTTGAGCGAGGTGAAATCCGCAATGCCATCGGGCATGATGTAGTTGCGCGGATCATGTATTTCGTAAACCATGTGCTCCTTGACCGTGAACTGGTCGAGGCGCCCGCCGCTGCCGGGTATCTTGGACAGTTCGGCGCTGCCATCGGGCCACATGTCGATGATCGGAAAGCCGACCCGGCCCATGTTGGGCATGTCGGCAAAGCGCGACGACATGCCACCGGTGCAGGCCGCAGCACATTCGCAGATATGGCCAAGCGTGATGGCGGCGGCGATGCGGTCGGCGTGAGCGGCGTCGTGGCGCCAGCCGAATTCGTGCATGATCGGGCCGACATAAACGGCGTTGTCGGACACGCGGCCGGTGATCACGACATCGGCGCCCCGGGCCAGACCGTCGATGATGCCGGCGCTGTCCATGTAGACATTGGCCGCGACCACGCGTTTGCGCAGGTCGCGAAAACCGGTGTCGCCGGTTTCCATGTGGGTAAAGGCTACGCCTTCGCCGAGCATCGAATCGATGCGCTCGAGCACATCGTCGCCTTCGACCAGCGCCACCTTGGTTCCTTTGAGGCCGAGGGCGCGCGCATCCTCGACGATCCGTTGCGCTGCCGCCCTGGAATTGACGCCGCCACCGTTGGAGATGAGCTTGGTCCCGTTGGCGCGCGCCGCCGGCATCATCGCCTTCATGTACTGCACGGCATCCGGAATGTAGCCCAGTGCAGGGTTCTTCAGCTTTTGCCGTTGCAGCAGCGCCATGGTGAGTTCGGCGAGAAAATCAAAACACAGGTAATCCAGCTTGCCTTGTTCGAGGAGTTCCATCGCCGGATCGATGGCATCGCCCCAAAAACCCGATCCGGCGCCCAGGCGCACAGTCTGTTTCATGTCATCTTCCTTTCTTGGCAATGCGGAGCCGATATTCGCCGACTCGCTTCTTATGGCCCGGCGTGCGAAACGCGTAGCTCTGCAAGTAGGCTTCCAGTTCGAGGTTCGTATGCAGGTCCGTGTTCAGGCTGCTGCGCAGCGCAAGCTTGGAGATGCGCACCGCAGGTTCGGGAGTGTCGACGATTTTCTCCGCGGTGGCGCGCGCCGCCGGCATCAGCTCGTCGCGCGCATGGACTTCGGCGAACAGGCCCAGCCTGTGTCCGGTGGCTGCATCGATCGAAGCCGCCGTGAGCACATAGTAGTTGGCGAGCACCGGACCGATGGCGCGATTGAGCAGCCAGGGAACGCCGACGTCCGCCCCCGAAAGTCCGACGCGATGGAACAGCAGGTCGTAGCGGGCGGATTCGGCGGCCAGGGCAAAATCGCAGGCGAGCGCGATACCCACCCCGCCCCCGGCGGCCGGCCCGTTGACGGCGGCGATGACCGGTATGTCGAGATGGTAGATGCGGCGCGCAATGCGGTTATAGCCGCGTACCAGCTGGAACTCGCGCTCCATGTCGGTCGCGTCCGGGCTCATGATTTCGTTCAAGTCGCCGCCGCCGCAGAAGGCCTTGCCCGAACCGGTGAGGATCATCACCCGCACCCCGGCCTCGCCTTCGACGCGGTCGAGCACGCGGCCGAAATCGGCTGAAAAATCCAGGCCCATGGCGTTGACACGGTCGGGCCAATTCAAAGTGACCGTGGCGATGCCGTCCTTGACGTCCAAAGTGAATTCGCGTTTGCGCATGGCAGTCCCGATGCTGTGTTCAGCCAAAGCTGACGATGTCGCGGCCGAGGATTTCGCGCGCGATGACGATGCGCTGAATGTGGCTGGTACCTTCACCGATCTGATACATCTTGGCATCGCGGAAATAGCGCTCGACCGGAAAATCGCGCAAATAGCCATAGCCGCCGAGGATCTCGATCGCGTGGTTGCAGGCGCGCAGCGAGGCTTCCACCGCGAAGTACTTGGCCATGCCGGCTTCGAGTTTGATCGGCATGCCGGCGTCGTGCATGCGCGCCGCATTGAGCGTGAGCAGGCGCGCGGCCTCGATCTCGGTTGCCATCTCCGCGAGCGGCAGTTGTATCGCCTGGAATGCGCCGATCGGCTTGCCGAACTGCGTGCGCTCGCGCGCGTACTGGAGCGCCGCATCGAGCGCTGCCTGTCCCAAGCCGACCGCGAGCGCGGCCACATTGACGCGGCCCCGGTCCAGGGTTCTGGCGAAAGACCGAAAACCTGTGCCTTCATCACCGATGAGGTTTTCGGTCGGAACCGCGACTTCATCGAAATACAGGGTAGACGTGGGTGAGCCGTGCACCCCCATCTTCTTGTCCGGCTTGCCGATGGCAAAACCCTTCGTGCCGCGCTCCAGAATGAAGGCCGATACCCCGTTCTCGGTGCGTGCGGTGATGACGAAGAGGTCGGCAACCCAGGCATTGGTAATGAACGCCTTGGAGCCGTTGATGACAAACGTATCGCCGCAGCGCACCGCGTGCGTTTTCGGATCGCCGGCATTCGAGCCGCCGGACGGTTCGGTGAGACCGAAGGCGCCGAGCTTCCGGCCGGATGTCAGGGCGGTAAGATATTTTTGCTTCTGCGCCGGCGATCCGTGGTTCGCGATCACCGAAGATGCGAGACTGATATGCGCGTTGTAAGAACTGCCGACGGCGCCCGATGCGCGCGAAATTTCTTCCAGGAGCAGACATACCGTGACCGCATCGCAGCCGGCACCGCCATAATCCGGCGAAAATGGCGCCCCCATGTAACCCAGTTCGGCAAGTTGGGAGAAAATCGCTTGCGGGAATTCGTCGCTTTCATCGATCTCGCGCGCCAGCGGTGCAATACTGCCCTGGGCGAAACTGCGCATTGCCTCCCAAGCGCTAAGCTGGTCTTGGGTGAGGTGGTATTTGTTCATGGATCAATCTTGGAAATTGCGCACATCAGTGCCAAAGCTGTGCTGGCGGCTCAGGCTCGCCGGAGCGAGGCGCGCAAGGCGGGGAAATGCGCTGCCGGGCAAAAGCATGCAGCCTCTCCTGAATAAAAAGAAACGGAAGGAAATAAAATGGAAACAGTGTAAGCGAAGCGCTGCCGCCAAGTCAATAGCTCGCGGCGGGTACGCCGCGGCAATGCCGCCGGTAATCTGCCTATGGACAGAGAGAAATATACCCTCGGTGGCGCCGGCAAATCACCTGTCCCGCGACCCTTCCAGGATGTTGCTTCGCACCTTATGCAAAATGAAATGATCGTTGACAAAATGAAATACGGCCGACTAAGCTGCGTTCGGCGCGAGACCCGATGGCGAGGGATCCGCGGATGAACAAAACTCCGGCAAAACCGGAGGTTTGCTGCCATGCGAGCCTGAAAGGCGGACACTACTGATCGGTGTAAGGCCGACGTAGCATTTATCCACAGAGAGGAGAAAACCTATGAATATTTCGGGACGATCACGCCGCAAATTTCTGATGGCCGCACTGACCACCGCCGGTACCGCGGTTTTTCCCTCAGTCGCGCATGCGCAGGTGTTTCCTTCCCGTGCAATCAAACTGATCTGCCCTTGGGGCGCCGGCGGTTCCGCCGACAACATCATGCGTGCGATGGCCGCAAGCGCCGGCAAGACTCTAGGCGGCTCGATCATTGTCGAGAACAAGCCCGGCGCGGCCGGCACGCTCGGGGCAATCGAACTGGCGAACGCGCAGCCCGACGGCTACACGCTATCGCAGCTGTCATTGGCCGTGTTTCGCGTCCCGCATATGCAAAAAGTGCAGTTCGACCCTCTCAAGGACTTCACCTATATCATCTGCATTGCCGGTAACGTCTTCGGTCTGGTAGTACGCGCAGACTCCCCGATCAAGAGTATTCAAGACTTGGTGCGGGATGCAAAGCTCAGTCCGGGCAGGTTTGCCTATGGCTCCAACGGCATCGGCACCACGGCGCATCTTGCAATGGAGCAGTTTGCCGAGCGCGCCGGAATCAAATTGCTGCACATCCCGTACAAGGGCGATGCGGAGGGTTTGCAGGCGGTGCTGGGGGGGCACGTAATGTCGTATAGCGGCTCCAGTACCTGGGGTGCGCATGTCGATGCCGGCAGCGTCCGCCTGCTCGCCACCTACGGCAGCAAACGCAGCAAACGCTGGGCCAACGTGGCGACGCTGACGGAATTGGGATACGACACCATTTCCGACTCTCCCATGGGCTTCGGCGGACCCAAAGGCATGGACCCGGTGATTACGAAGCGCCTGCACGATGCGTTCAAAGTAAGCCTCGAAGACCCGGTAGTGTTGGCCTTGCTCGACCGCTACGACGCGCCGGTGATCTATCTCAACAGCGCCGACTACACCAAGTTTGCGCAAGACACGTTCGCGGCGGAAAAGGCCACCATAGATCGCCTGGGTCTGGGCGTCAAAGGCGGGTGATGTTGCCGTGCACAGCACCGGCTCGAAACAGATCGCCGATGGGCGGGCGTTGACAAGGGTCCAGGACGGTTGGACGAAAATCGGGTCGCGTTGCGTCGCCACCGCTACGGCGCGAGGATGGGGCCAAGGGCCGCCCCGAGGCTGACGGCGTATTCCGGAGCTACGATTTGAAACAAATCCTGATCGAGCGCTACGGGGTCCCGGACGAAGTGGCCCGTTGCGCGGAGGTGGCCGACGTCTGTCAGCCCGCTGCCGACGAAGTGGTCTTCGAGGTATTAGCGACCCCGATCAACCCTGCCGACCTCGCTTTCTGCCGTGGGCGCTACCGTGTGCGGCCGCCGTTGCCGGCAGTGCCGGGCGCCGAATGCGTGGGCCGCGTGACCGCGGTCGGCGCGGGCGTGGTCAAGATCCAGGCCAATGACCTGGTCATAAACCTCGAAACCGAGAACTGGGTCGCGCGGCGTCGGGTGCGGGCCGATGACGTGGTCGTCCTGCCACCCGGCATAGACCTGGAGCAGGCCTCGATGCTGCGCGCCAATCCTATGACCGCCCGATTGCTGCTGAGCGACGTCGTGCCGCTGCAGCGCGGCGAATGGGTGATCCAGAACGTCGCCAACTCGGCTGCCGGCAAACATCTGATCCGGCTTGCCGCAATTCGCGGCATTCATACGGTAAACGTAGTGCGGCGCGAGTCTGTCTTTGACGAACTGCGCGCCCTCGGCGCCGACGTCTGCGTGATCGACGGCCCGAATCTGGCCGAACGCGTGCACGCAGCCATCGGCGGCTCCCCTCTGCGGCTGGCGATCGACGCGGTCGCCGGCGAAGCCACGGCACGTCTGTCCGATTGCGTGGCCGATGGCGGCACGGTCTGCTGCTACGGCTCGATGATCGGGGCCGATCCGTCGATGCGACGCTCGGCCGTCGTATATCGCGGCGTGAGCTTGGTCGGTTTTACCTTACGTCGCGAGTTGCAGCGGTATGCGGCCGAGGAAGTCCGCATGGTATACGATGATCTGGCGCAACTGGTAGTCGACGGCACTTTGCGCGCCACTGTTGAAGCACGCTACTCGATCGACGATATCCAGGCTGCGCTCCGGCACGCGCAACAGGAAGGTCGCTCCGGCAAGGTACTGCTGCTGCCGAACGGGAACGTCTGAGGAAGTTCAGCTTTGGCTTCCCGGATGGTCGGCCCAGATGCTCGCAGCGAGCTTCAGCGTCGCGTGCGCCGGGTAGCTTGAGTGCCAGTAGCCGGCGCACTCGCCAGCGGTCGGATTCCATACCGGGGGTCCGCTGCGCAGATGCGCCAGCATGCGCTCGAACACGTCCAGACGCTGTCCCCAACCATTCAGCCAGGGGTGCACCACCATCGTGAAGCAACGCCCGAAGGCACGCTGCCCTCCGCTGCCCGCCATCGCGTCAAACTCGGCCCGCCAGTTGCGGAACAAGGTTTCGGGGCGCTCCAGATTGCTACCGCCCTGGCCGATCGGCGGGAATTCGATGAAGAACTGATCGTCGTGGTGATAGCAGTAGGGCATCGCCAGGATCGCGCGCCTCGAAGCGGGATCGGTGACCCAATAGTGAGGGATATCGTCGGCCTCGCTGTTGCCGAGGTACTCGTAACCCGCCTCGATCAGCAGGTCGACGGTGTGCGGACTGATTGTTCCGCCCGCGAACGCATCGGTCTGGCGCGGCAGCGTGTACCAGCCGCGCGGCCGTTGCCCGAGCAAGTCGGCCAGGACCTGCGTAGTGCGCGTCAGCCGCCACGCTTCCTCATGGCGTTCGAGTCGGCTGACATCCTCGCGTCGAAGTCCGTGCGCGGCGACCTCGTGGCCGCGCGCCGCGATGCCACGCACCAGCGCCGGGGCGTGCTCGGCCAGCGCTGCCGGTACCGGGAAGGTCGCCCGGATTCCGCGCTGATCGAGCGCATCTAGAATGCGCGGCAGCGCGACGTCGAAACCGTAGTGGGCTGCATCCGTCTCCAGTTCGCGCGGCCCGATACCCTGCAGGCCGCAGGGCGGGGACGGATCGACCACCACGATTGCGGCGCAGCGCGCACCCTCGGGCCAGACCACGTTTTCGAGCGTACGCTCATCCGTAACGGTGTAGCGTTCCTTCCAGGGCATGCTCAGACCTCCTCGGTGCGGTGTGCCGGATAATGATCGAGGCAGTGCCGAACCACGCGCTCGCAGGTCGGGAACCACACGCCTTGGTAGCGCTTCATCTCGGTGAACAAGCGCTCGAGCATCGCCACCCGGGCGGCGCGCCCGGATTGCAGATCGTGCACCGTGATGTTCATGTAGCCGCCCTGCGCATGAATGCACCGGAACGCGGCAATCCAGTTTTCGTACACGCTGTCCGGATCGCTGATCCGCTGCGCGGCCGGCAAGCCGCGCAGCCACGCGAACTTGAAGTACGCCGCGTCATCGAGCGCCCATTGGAACGGCAGATTCAGCATGGTGTGGCCGCCCTCGAGCATGTAATAGGGCTTGTCGTCGGCAGTGAAGCTAGATATGTAGCGGTAACCTTCCGCGGCGAGCGAGTCGAAACCCCAGCCCCTGGCGCGCTGCCCGACCGGGCGCACACCGGTGGTCGCCTCTAGCGCCGCAGTGGTATGGCGCAGATGCTCGCGCTGCAGCTCCGGTTCCGCGGGCACGCGGTGTTCCCACATGTGGCTGGCGACCTCGAAGCCGCGCCGCGCGGCGTCGCGCAGCGACTCCGGATACAGTTCACAGATTCGGCCGGGAACGAACAGGGTCAGGCCGACGTCGTGCGACGAGCACAGGTCCATCAGCCGCCAGATGCCGGTGCGCCCGCCGAATTCGCCTTCGGTGAGCTCCATCCGCGGCTCGTTGTTTGCGCGCCGCGCAAGCTGGGCATCGTAGTCCAGCGTGACGTTGACCGCGCAACGTATGCCCTGCGGCCACGCCAGGTCCGGAATGCGTTGAAATCTGCGCTGTGCAGCCGCCATGGTTCTTCTCCTCGCGATGCAGCTTCGATCTTGTCGGGCTCGACCGCCTCAGCCCGCTTCGTCCCCGGCCGGCTGGTCCATACCTATAAGCGGATCATGCGCCATGTCGGGATCGAGCGGAAAGATAGGTCGCGGGATATGGCGAAACGGCAGCGCGCTATAATCCGAGGTGGACACGCCAGGCCCGGCGACCATAATGATCTCGCTCGCCACGGCGCCGAAAGCGGCCTTGAAATGCTGGCGCGATTTGACGAGCACGTAGTGCATCCTCGTTGGGTCGATGCCGCAATGGGTGAACACGCCGATGTCCGAGGGCTCGAAGCGCCGTTCAGAAACAACTACCAGGGCGGAACCGATGTCGAGCACCGCGGACCGGCCGAGCTGCGCGGTGACGCCGCGGCGGTCGGGCCTGGACAGGTGGAAGCGGCCGTCGGTAATGCAGCGCACGATGCCAGTCAGTTCCAGCGGCTGGCCGCTGCGGCCGATCGCAGGCGAGTCGGTGTTTCCGCCGAGCGCGACCGTGATTCGCCGGCCCGGCCCGGCTGCGATCATATGTGCGACGGCGGCCGGGTCCCAGACGGGGCCCGTGGCGAGGCCGGTCAGTCCCTGCCGCAAGCACTCGGCAAGTACCGTCATGTCATCGGCAGGGCCGCCGGAACCTGCGTTGTCGCCATGGTCCGCCAGCACCACCGGTCCGCGCTCGATCACGGCGGCACGGCCGATCGATTCCACCATCGGTTCGCTGCGATATACGAAGTCGCCGCGCCGCTGCCAGGCCATGTTGCAGAGCTCGTCGAGCAGCCGGCGACCTGCGTCGAGCTGCCGCCGGTCGGCCACGATCACCACGCTGAGTCCCACCCAGGGCACGTCGGCCAGCGGAAAGCCGCCGAGCACCGATGCGTTCAGCACTTCGTCCGTATTCTCGGCCGCGATCGCGCGGTCCATGATGTCCTTCATCGGCTGCGCCAGCGGGGTCTGCCGGTTCATGTGCGTGAGCATCGGCAGCCGGCGCCACAGCAACACCGGATCGACTTCCCCCGCAATCATGCGCGCCAGGGTCCGGACACCGCGGCGTCCGGTGTCGACGACGTCGGTATGCGGATAGGTACGGTAAGCGGTGACGATGGTCGAATTCTGGTAGAAGACCGGGCTCAGGTTGGAATGGAAGTCGAGCGCCACGGTGATCGGCAGGTCCGGGCGCAAGGCGCGGATCCGGTGCAGCAGTTCGCCTTCCGGATCATCGACGCCGTCGACCACCATCCCGCCGTGCAGGTCCAGCAGGGCCGCATCGCAACCCTCTCGAACGGCCTCGAGGATTCGACCTGCCATCGTCTCAAAGGCAGCGTTGTCGACAATTCCGCCGGGTACTGCCCACGCCGCGACCGGCGTCGATATCGCATGGCCGTCGCGCTCGGCGAACTCGATGTAAGCCGGGCTCGCGCCGCTCGCGCGCAGCACACGTAAGGCTTCCGGGCCATAGGACGGGCCCGGTTCGTTTTGATCGCGTCCGAAATCGTCGAGCGTGGCGCGCAGCGGCGAGAACGTATTGGTCTCCTGCGCCATCCTGGCGATAACGAGCCTCAAGTCCGATCCTCGTGGTGTGAGATTACGACGCAGGCTAGCTACGCAAGTTGTCGGTGGCTTCTATTTCTTGTCTTCCACCCTGCCCACGCGCTTGACTGCGGCCGCGAGCATCGCCGCGTCCCTGTCCCAGAATTTCTGGAACTCGGGCGCATCGAGGTATTGGATCGGGGTTTCGATCTTGTTCATGATCGCCTTGAACTCCGGATCCTCGACGGCTTGTTTCGCGGCATTGCGCAGCACCGTCATCACCGGCGCCGGCGTGCCGGCCGGCGCGAACAGTCCGGACCAGATATAGAATTCGACGTCGTAACCCAGTTCCTTGAATGTCGGCACCTCGGGCAGCGACGCCAGGCGCTTCTCACCCCAGGTGGCCAGCGGCCGCAATTTGCCGCCCTTGATTTGGCCGATCACCGCCGAAGGACCGGAAGCGAGCGCATCCACGTGGCCTCCGACCAGGGCGTTCATCGCCGGTCCGCCGCCGGTGTAGGGTACGTGCCAGAGCTTGATATCGGCAGCCTGCGCGAACATTTCCATCGCCATGTGCAGTGTGCCGTAGATTCCGGAGGAACTGAAGCTGATCTTGCCGGGGCGCTTCTTGGCATCTTCCACCAGGTCCTTTACCGACTTCCACGGGCTCTCGGCACGCACCACCAAAACGGTGGGATCGGCCGAAATCAGCGCGATCGGCGCGAACTGATTCATCTGGTAGGGCGATTTGCGGTCGAACAGTTTTTCCGCTTCGGGAATGATGGAAATAGACGACAGTGCCATCATGATGGTATAGCCGTCGGCTTTGGCGTTGGCGACGTAGGCCATGCCGATGGCGCCACCGGCGCCGGCCTTGTTCTCGACGATGATGCGCTGCTTCAACACCTTGTCCATCGCGAATGCCGTGGGACGGCCGGTGAGATCGGCTACGCCGCCGGGCGGGAACGGTACGACCATGGTGATGTGGCGGCTGGGATAGGCCTCCTCTGCCATCGCGCTTGCGGGCGTCAGCGCAAACAACAGCGCAAAAATAATGCGTTTCACCATATCGCCCCCCGTGATTGAAATGAGTTCGGCGCATAGTGTATGCGCCGCTACACGCTGTCAAGGCGTTGCGACAGCGCTGCGGCGGAGCGCCGGCAGCGCGCACCGGATGGGCTAGAATCGAACATTGCACTTTTAGCACCTGCCGTGAACCTCGTCGCCTTCGAAACGTCCACTGAATACTGTTCGCTTGCGGTGACGCGAGGCGATCGGACGTTCGAGCGCAGCTTTCATGCCGGTCAAAGACACTCGGAACTCGCCCTGCCGGCGCTGCGCGATTTGCTGCAGCAGGCGGGGCTGCGCATGCAGGCGATCGACGGTATCGCATTCGGCGCGGGACCCGGATCCTTTACGGGCTTGCGCATCGCCTGCGGCATTGCGCAGGGTCTGGCGCTGGCACGCAATCTGCCGGTCGCGGGGATCGGCACTCTGCTCGCGCTGGCCGAGGCCAGCGGCGGCGACAAGGTGATCGCTTGCCTCGATGCGCGCATGAGCGAGGTGTATCATGCCGTCTATTTCAGAAGCGGCGGCACCTGGGTTGAAATGCACGCGCCCGCGCTGTACAAGCCAGATGCCGTGCCCCGGCTTGAAGGCGAGGACTGGATCGGTTGTGGCAGCGGTTTTTGCGCGCATGGCGAGGCGTTGGCACAACGCTACCGCGGCGCCTTGTCGCGCATCGACGCCGGCGCCATCCCGAATGCGGCAGCAATGCTGCGCCTTGCACGTCCGGTGTTCGCGTCCGGACAGGGCGTCGATGCGGCTGCGGCGGTGCCGCTTTACGTGCGCGACAAAGTGGCATTGAAGAGCAGCGAGCGATGAGCGCCATACTCAAACCAAAATTGGAAATGCGCCCGATGATCGAGGCCGATCTGCCGGCGGTGATGGCGATCGAATCCGACATCTATGCGTTTCCTTGGACGCAGGGCAATTTTCGCGACTCGCTCGCCGCGGATTACGGTTGCTCGATCTGTGCGTGCAACGGCGAACTGATCGGTTATGCGGTGCTGATGCTGGCGGCCGACGAAGCGCATCTGCTCAACCTCAGCATTGCCGCGGCCAGGCAAAGGCAAGGCTACGGCAGTCTGTTGCTGCAACGACAATGCGAACTTGCCCGCGGGCGCGGGGCGCGGCTGATTTTTCTGGAGGTGCGGCCATCCAATTTCGCCGGGCTGCGCCTGTATGAGCGCCATGGATTCCAGCGCGTAGGTCTGAGGCGCGACTATTATCCCGCACCGCATGGGCGCGAAGATGCGCTCATATTCAGTCTGCCGTTATGAGTTCGCGTCGCGAATTATTTCTTGAGGAAATGGGGCTGACGCCGCTGTGGCGGCTAAGACGCACGGAGACTGCGGTGGAGGCAGAGGATGAGGAACAGCGGCGCGCGCCCGGCGCCGGGGCCGATTTCGCCGTCGCCACGCCCGCGCTGGCGCAAGCTGGAATGGCTGCAGCAGATCGCGCGGCGCGAATCGGGCGCATGGACTGGGTCGAACTCAAGGCGGCAGTGGCAGCTTGCACGGCGTGCGGCCTGCGCAAGACTTGCACTCAGACCGTGTTCGGCGTCGGCGATGAAGCCGCCGACTGGCTGCTGGTGGGCGAGGCACCGGGCGCCGAAGAGGACGCGCGCGGCGAGCCCTTTGTCGGCCAGGCGGGAAAATTGCTCGACGCCATGCTGGCCAGCATCGATCTGAAGCGCGGCAAGGATGTCTATATCGCCAATGTGCTCAAGTGTCGCCCGCCCGGAAACCGCAACCCGGAGCACGCCGAGGTAGAGCAATGCTCGCCGTTTCTTGCGCGTCAGGTCGCGTTGATCCGGCCCAAACTGATACTCGCCTTGGGCCGTTTTGCCTGCCAGACGCTGCTTGACAGCGACGCCAGCATCGCTTCCCTGCGCGGCCGCGTGCACCGCTATCAGGGTGTGCCTCTCATCGTGACCTATCATCCCGCTTACCTGCTGCGGAGCCTTCCGGACAAAGCCAAGGCCTGGGAGGATCTGTGCTTTGCCCGCCGCACCATGGCGGATTTGCGGGAGCGGGTGTGAGCCAAGTTGCGGCGCCGGCAACTTGAATTCGGCGTTGCTGCCCCCAAGTAGTGCTCGGGTCATATCGAGGAGCATCAACATGCGAAAAATTTTGGTCCTGGCGCTGGCTGCGATTACGTTGGGTCTCTCCGGTTGCGGCTATAACGACATGCAGCGCGGCGACGAACAGGTCAAGAGCAGTTGGTCCGAGGTGTTGAACCAGTACCAGCGCCGGAACGATCTAGTGCCCAATCTGGTCAACACCGTGAAGGGATTCGCTGCGCAGGAGCAGCAGGTCCTGGCGCAGGTGACCGAGGCGCGCTCGCGCGTCGGCAGCATTCAGGCGACGCCCGAGTTGGTCAACGATCCGGCGGCGTTCGCCAGATTCCAGCAAGCTCAGGCCGGCCTGACCAGCGCCTTGTCGCGGCTGCTGGTGGTGTCGGAGAACTATCCGCAGCTCAAGTCGGACGCGAATTTCCGCGATTTGCAGGCGCAACTCGAAGGCACCGAAAACCGCATCGCAGTGGCGCGCAATCGCTATATCAAATCGGTGCAGGAATACAACACCCTGATTCGCACCTTTCCCAACAACCTGACGGCGATGCTGTTCAGCTATCAGGTAAAACCCAATTTTGCGGTCGAAAACGAGAAGGCCATCGCCACGCCGCCGACGGTCAGCTTCGACAAACCAGCGGCCGCACTTGCGCCAGCACCCGCGCCGGCCAAGTAAATTGAAAGGGCCCGGGCCCGTATGCTGATGCGCGCCCTGATACGTCTTTTCGCTGTTCTGGCGCTGCTGCTTGCGGTGGCCGCCGGCGCCGCGGACGAAGTGGCGGTGCCGCCGCTCAAGACGCGCATCACCGATCTCACCGCAACGCTGGATCCCGGACAACTGGCCACGCTCGAGGCCGAACTGCGCAGCTTCGAGCAAAGGAAGGGCAGCCAGATTGCGGTGCTCGTGCTGCCGAGTACCCAACCGGAATCGATCGAGCAGTACTCCATTCGGGTCGCTGAACGATGGAAAATCGGCCGGAAAAAAGTCGACGACGGCGTGATCCTGATCATCGCCAAGAACGATCATCGCCTGCGCATCGAAGTCGGCTATGGCCTCGAAGGCGTTATTCCAGACCTGGTGGCGAAGCGCATTATTCGCGAGGTGATCGCGCCGCATCTGCTTGCCAATGATTTCTTTGGTGGCATACGCGACGGCACCCACGCGCTGATGAAGCTGATCGAGGGAGAAAAGCTGCCGTCGCCGGCAGCGGCCCCGACGTCGACGCCGGCCGCGGATGACTACCAGTCCTTGTTCGGCATATTGCTCGCCGTCGTCATTGTCGGCGGTGGGGTGCTGAAAGCGGTCTTTGGGCGCTTGTTCGGATCTGCCGCGACCGGCATCGCCGCGGGTTTTGTCGCGTGGGTGCTTGCAGGTGCGCTGGGAATCGCCTTGGCAGCCGGGGTCGTCGCTTTTCTTGTCGCCCTGATGGGCGGCGGCCGCGGTTATTTTCCGGGCGGTTTCGGCGGCGGGGGCTTTGGTAGCGGCGGTGGCGGCTTCGGCGGCGGAGGCGGAGGTTTCGGCGGCGGCGGCGCTTCGGGCAGTTGGGGGGGGAAGTGAAGCGTTGGAAGCGTAGCGTGCGGCACTTGTTCACCGACCAGTGGTCGGTGCGACGCGCATTTCCGGCGACGGCGATGCGCGCGATTCGGAACACGATAGACGCGCAGGAGCGGCGCCATGGCGGCGAGTTGCGCTTTGCCGTCGAGGCCTCGTTGCCATTGCGCAGTCTATGGCGCGGACAGAGTGCGCGCGACCGGGCAGTAGAGCTGTTTGGGCAATTGCGCATCTGGGACACCGAGCACAACAACGGGGTGCTGATCTATCTCTTGCTTGCGGACAAGAGCGTTGAAATCGTCGCGGATCGCGGCATAAACCGCAAAGTCGGCGACGCGAACTGGGGCAATGTATGCCGCGAGATGCGGCGGGCGTTTGCGCAGGGGCAATTCGAAACAGGCGTCAGCTTGGGGATCGTGGCAATCAGCGATCTGCTCGCCGCGCATTACCCGCCGGCTGAGGCCCATGCCAATGAATTGCCGAACGAACCCTTGGTTTTGTGACGCGGCGGGCAAATTATTTTTGGCGATAAGCCGCTGATTCGCTTGAAGCCATTTCGGACTGGGCGCAAAATGCTGCGTTACAGGCAGGCGCTTTGGCCATATACTTGCGAGCGGATTCAGGATCGTCGAAACCGCCTCCGGACGCGGAGAGTGACGTGAGAGTTGTGCCTCAATCCAAAATTGGCTCTTTGAACTTCGATAATCAAGCCTAGCAGCGGGAAGGGTGATCAATTGGCAAAACCTAACTATCAATTCGAAAAGCGCCAGAAGGATCTGGCAAAGAAGAAAAAGCAGGAAGAAAAAAGACTGCGCAAGCTGGAAAAGAACACGGTTGCGGTTGTGGACAATCCAGATCAAGTACCTACGCCTGTCCTGGTTGGGGACAAGCAGGAAACCTGACGCGGTTGAAGTGCTGCTTCAGACCAGGTTTTCGCACATAGGTTCACTGCAAAAGAGTGCTGCGCGAGATACTTCCGAAGTAGTAGATTTCCTATTTCCTCGCTGAGGCAAACGCCTTATAATCGCGGCCTGCAATCGTGGCAGGCCTCGCTGCGATCCTGCTGTTTGGCGGGCTTTATCCGACCTTTTGGCGGGAGCGCGGCCGGCATCAACGCCAACCCCAGTCGATTCACGCCTGGGTGACAGCATGTGATTGGCCTGAAAGCGGCTTTTGTGGCGCTGCGGCGTCCGAGTGCGCACGATGTAGGTTGGTTTTGATGCAGCGCAATACCGAATCGGACGCGCACGGATACACTGCTGCCGGATTGCGTTCAATTGGATGTTCCAGCGGGCATATTGAAAGGGTACCGTAAGTAATGCTTGAAGCGCGTCACCTCGAATGCACGCGGGGCGAGAGAAGGCTGTTTCGTGATCTGAGTTTCAGGCTCGGTCGCGGTCAATTGCTGCGCGTGGCGGGCGCCAACGGCAGCGGCAAGACCAGTCTGCTGCGCATCATGTGCGGGCTGCTGGCGCCGAGCGCCGGGGAGCTGCGCTGGCAGGGGCGCCCGATACGTACAGAACGTGAAGAATATTGCAGGAAACTGGTTTTTATCGGCCATCTGAACGCGCTGAAGGACGATCTGACCGCACTTGAAAATCTGCGTTTCTCCGCGGCCTTGGGCGGTGTCGCCGCAGATCGCGATCTCACTTTGGCCGCACTCGATCGTTTCGGCGTCGCCCGTTGCGCGGAACTGCCGGCGAAAGTGCTTTCCCAGGGGCAACGCCGTCGCGTAACCTTGGCCAGGCTCGCGCTATCGCCCACCGTGCCGCTGTGGATTCTCGATGAGCCGTTTTCCGCGCTCGATGTTGGCGCGGTGTCGGAGTTGGAGCGCCTGCTCGCGGCGCACGTTGCTGCGGGCGGCATGGTCGTGCTGACCACCCACCAGGAAGTTCAGGTGGTGACCCAAGCGGTGCTGCGCGTCGATCTCGACTTGCATACTGCAGCGCTGCTGGCCGCATGATCCGGGCGCTTGGATGGGTATTGCGACGCGATCTGCTGCTCGTCTTCCGGCGCCGCGGCGACGTGGTCAACGCACTGGTGTTCTTCGTGATCGTAGTGAGCTTGTTTCCGCTGGGTGTCGGTCCGGAAACGAGTCAGTTGCGCAATATGGCGCCTGGCGTATTGTGGGTGGCGGCACTGCTAGCCTGCATGCTGTCGTTGGCGCGCTTGTTCGCACCCGATCATCAGGACGGGACGCTGGAGCAAATGCTGCTGGCGGGTGAGCCGCTGGTTATTTTGGTGATGGGAAAAGTTATATCGCATTGGTTGGTATCCGGGTTGCCGCTGGTGCTGATCGCGCCGCTGCTGGGCCTGCAATTCGATCTGCCGGCCGATGCCTTGGGTGTACTGTGCGTATCGCTGCTGATCGGCACGCCGGTGCTGAGCCTAGTCGGTTCGGTCGGCGCGGCCCTTACTTTGGGCGTGCGCGGCAGCGGCGCGTTGGTCGCACTGCTGATACTGCCGCTGTATGTGCCGGTGCTGATTTTCGGCGCCGGTTCGGTCGGCGCGACTGCAGCCGGGACAGGTGCCGAGGCGCATCTGCTGCTGTTGGGCGGATTTCTGGCGCTAGCACTGGTACTGGCGCCATGGGCGAGCGCGGCAGCTCTGCGCATCGCGATGGAATGAGAGAGCAATGAGCACATCGAAAAGATTCAGCTGGTTTCATTTTTCGTCGCCGCAGACGTTTTATCCTCTGGCCGGGCGCATGCAGCCGTGGTTCGCGTGGCTGGCCGTCCTGTTTTGCGCCGTCGGCCTGTATATCAGTTTTTTTGTTGCACCCACCGACGCGCAGCAAGGCGAGTCATACCGCATTATCTTTATCCACGTGCCGGCCGCCTGGATGTCGATGTTTATCTACCTGTTGATGGGATTCTGGTGCGGCGTCGGGCTGGTGTTCAATACCCGTCTGTCCTCGATGTGGGCGACCGCGCTTGCCCCCACGGGGGCGCTATTTACATTCATTGCGCTGTGGACCGGGGCGCTGTGGGGCAAGCCGACCTGGGGCACCTGGTGGGTTTGGGACGCGCGCCTGACCTCGGAACTTATTCTGCTTTTCCTGTACATAGGTTTCATGGCGTTGCAGGCTGCAATCGATGATCAGCGGCGGGCTGACAAGGCCGGCGCGGTGCTGGCGCTGGTCGGGGTGATCAACATACCAATCATTTATTTTTCGGTCCAGTGGTGGAGCACCCTGCACCAGGGCTCGTCGGTCAGCATGAAAAGCGCGCCGACCATGGCCATGACGATGTTCGCCGGCATGATCATCATGGCGCTGGGTTTCTGGATGTACAGCATCGCCGCCGCGCTGTCTCGGGTGCGTTGCGTGATTCTCGAGCGCGAGCGCCATACGGAATGGGTCATGGCTGAAATAGGTGGACGAACATGAACTGGCAAAGCTGGTCGCAGTTCCTGGCCATGGGCGGATACGGCCTGTACGTATGGGGTTCGTATGCCGTGACCGCGGTGGTTCTGGTCGCGGAGATCGTGGCCCTAGTCATGCGCCGGCGCGGCGTGATCGAAAGTCTTACCAAATACTACGCAGCACGAGGGAGAAATCATGAAACCAAGGCATAAGCGTTTTGTACTGATCGGGGTTGGCGTGGCAGGTCTGGCGCTCTCCGCCACTCTGGTGCTGTCCGCGTTTCAGAAGAATCTGGTGTTCTTTTTCACGCCCAGCCAGGTCGCTGCGAACGAGGCGCCGGTCGGTAAAAGCTTTCGCATCGGCGGGCTGGTGGAAAAAGGCAGCGTCAAGCGCGAGGCCGACGGCGTGACCGTGCAGTTCGTGGTGACCGATACCGCGAAAAGCCTGCCTGTGCTCTACAAAGGCATCCTGCCCGATCTGTTTCGCGAGGGCAAAGGGGTGGTGACCCAGGGCCGGTTGGGGCCGGACGGTTTGTTCCGGGCCGAGGAAGTGCTGGCCAAGCACGATGAGAACTATATGCCGCCGGCGGCGCAAGAGGCAATCGACAAGGCAACCGCCAAGACCGCCGCGCAGTCGGTGGTGCTGCCGTCCCCGACGCAGGCCGCACGATGATTCCCGAACTCGGTCATTTCGCACTGATCCTCGCTCTATGCGTTGCGCTGGTGCAGGGCGTGCTGCCGCTCGCGGGCGCGGCCCGCGGCAACCGTGCGTGGATGGCGCTGGCGCGGCCGTCGGCGCTGCTGCTGCTGCTGCTGGTCGCCATCGCGTTTGCCTGCCTGACCTACGCTTTTGTCACCAACGATTTTTCGGTGAAATACGTGGCGGATCATTCCAATTCGAAATTGCCGCTTGCGTATCAGATTTCGGGCGTTTGGGGCGGCCACGAGGGATCGTTGCTCCTGTGGACGCTGATGCTGGGATTGTGGATGGCTGCAGTGAGCATATTCAGCCGCACTTTGCCCGAGGAAATGCTGTCGCGCGTGCTCGGCATCATGGGGCTGATCAGCGTCGGCTTCTTTTCGTTCATGCTGCTTGCCTCCAATCCCTTCGAGCGGCTGCTGCCGGCCGCGGCCGACGGGCGCGACCTCAATCCGCTGCTGCAGGATCCGGGAATGGTGTTTCATCCGCCCATGCTGTACATGGGCTATGTCGGCTTTTCGGTTGCATTCGCGTTTTCGATGGCGGCCTTGATCGATGGCAGGCTCGATGCCACCTGGGCGCGCTGGTCGCGTCCGTGGACCACAGTCGCCTGGGCTTTCCTCTCGCTCGGCATCGCGCTTGGCAGCTGGTGGGCCTACTACGAACTCGGCTGGGGCGGCTGGTGGTTTTGGGACCCGGTCGAGAACGCATCGTTTATGCCCTGGCTGGTAGGCACGGCGCTGATCCATTCGCTGGCGGTGACGGAGAAGCGCGGCGCATTCAGGATCTGGACCGTGTTTCTCGCCATCCTGGCGTTCTCTCTCAGCCTGCTCGGTACCTTCCTCGTTCGTTCCGGCGTGCTCACCTCGGTGCACGCATTCGCGACCGATCCAAAGCGCGGGATCTTCATTCTCGGATTCCTGGCCGTGGTCGTGGGCTCATCGTTGACCTTGTTCGCCTGGCGCGCATCCAAAGTCGGGCTGGGCGGGCGCTTCGCGCTGGTGTCGCGCGAATCCATGTTGCTCACCAATAACGCGCTGCTGCTGGTCGCCGCAGGCGCCGTCTTGCTGGGTACGCTCTATCCGCTGGTGCTGGACGCGCTCGGCATGGGCAAGATCTCGGTCGGCCCGCCTTATTTCGAGACCGTGTTCGTGCCGCTGATGGCGCCGGCGCTG
>Ga0334722_10001088_pt1 | contig 35618 bp, 35 predicted proteins | sample C3_bottom_MG_FD_207210 | JGI IMG/M metagenome (GOLD analysis project Ga0334722, IMG submission 207210) | Sediment microbial communities from Yellowstone Lake, YNP, Wyoming, USA - C3_bottom | ecosystem: Environmental > Aquatic > Freshwater > Lake > Sediment | place: USA: Wyoming | collected... | reverse complement strand
GTCTTTTTTAAGCTTGAATATCTTTTCGCGGAGGACATTGATGTCGCTCTTCTCTGTGGTCATAAGTAGGTTGATAATACCGATAACAGGAGCGTATTGTCAAATGGTATTTGTTTATCCGCCAGGGGTTTAGACGCAGGCCGGAAAGCGCCATGGCATTCCGAGAATATCAAAAACAAAGAACAGCCCGCTGAAAGTGAATATTCCCTTTACTCACCGCATTCTTATCTCTATAATTGCCCACATCGAGACAACCCGAAAATTGATTGACAAATAAATTAGTTTTGATAGACTGACTGTGTTCAATGCATGAAGAAGGCAATCTCTTCATAATCAGGAGGCGCATATGAATAACTTTTACAATACAAGGCCGAATGCGGCGCTCACCGTAGTTATTACGCTCGCTGTACTCTGTTTCAGCGCAACGTCCGCTTTGGCAGTCACAAAAACGGTAATGAAGGTCGCAAGCACGGTATTGGCAAAGGACGTTGAGAAATATCAGGCCTCGTCCGCGCCCCTGAATGAAACGGATATTTTCTTCACGACTGACGACCAGGCCGTTATGTGGGTCAAGATCGGAGATATATCCGGGGCTCATAAGCTGCGCTGGGAATGGTACGAGCCTTCCGGCAGACTATACTACAAGACCCCGGACTACAAGATCAACCCTGATGGAAAGCGGCGGGACCAGGGCACGTCATGGCACAAGATCGCCATTCGGGATGAAAAGGCCGCGACCCTGACCGGAAAGTGGTCCGTAAAGGTGTTCATGGACAACGGCCAGATAGCCGCCAAGGACTTCGAACTCAGAAAAACCATCGGGCTTCGGGATATTGCGCGGCTTCCGCGTGTGAAGCAGGACCGTAGCAAGTGGGCTCTCATCATCGGAATTGAGCGTTACCGCAAAACCTCGCCGGTCCAATTCGCGGAGAGCGACGCTAGGGCGTTCAAGGATTATGCGAATGTCCGGCTGGGCGTGCCGCCGGAAAACACCATTACCCTCCTGAACGATATGGCCACGAAGGCGGAACTGGAGGTCATGATAAAGGACCGGTTGAACGGTCTTCTCCGCGGAAACGATACTCTTTACGTATACTATGCAGGCCATGGCATCCCCGCAGACGAAACACCCTATCTTCTGCCGTATGACGGCGATCCGGACAGTCCCGTCTACACTGGGTATCCGGTTGAGGCCCTGTACAAAGACCTCGACAAACTTCCTGCAAAGAATGTTTTCGTATTCATGGACACTTGCTTCAGCGGCAGGACTGGAAGGCAGGACCAGGACGCCATTCTGCTGGCCGGCGCGCGCCCCGGCGTGCTCAAGGTGAAGGACCCGCTCCTCCTGTCCGGCAAGATTGTTGTGATGGCCGCGGCCAAGTCGAACCAGCTCAGCAATTACTATAAGGAAGAAGGGCACGGACTGTTCACCTACTATCTTCTGAAAGGCCTGATCGGGGAAGCGGATGCCAATAAAGACAGTAAAATACAGATGGGGGAATTGACGAAGTACGTCGAGGTGGAAGTAGGGGCCGCATCACGCAGGCTCTTCGGCCTCAATCGCCAGCAGAACCCCGTTGCCATGCCGAAACCGCTTGCGGACAAGGAAGATGTGGAGTTTTCGGAGGTGGTGAAGTAAGGCGGAGGACAGAAGACAGAAGACAGAAGACAGAAGACAGAAGACAGAATAATCTCTCTCTACCCTTGCGGGAAGTGAAGGTTCGTAAGGGAAGGGCAGGGGCGAGGGGTGGCGTTATGAAAAAAATAATCCTTGCGATTTTGACCTTTGCGATATGCAATTTGCAATCTGCGATTTATTCGTCGTCTTTCGCCGCTGACTGTACATGGATCGAGACCTCGGGCGAGGCTGCGGTGGAGAACATGACCTCCGAGGAAGCCAGACAGTCGGCCTTGAATAAGGCACGAACCAAGGCTGTTGAAGGAGTTTCGGGAATTAATGTTCAGGGCAGCACCTTAGTGAAAGATTTCGCGCTTGTGGCGGACTTCATCCACACGCTGACCTCCGGCCATGTTGTTGAGGAAAAAGTCCTGGGCTGGGACTCAAAGTCATTTCAGGACAAGCCGGATGCTCCACCCGTGACAGTGTACAAGGTAAACCTTCGGACTTGCGTAAAGGCCGCCGACGCGGGAGACCCCTACTTCAAGGTGAAGGCCGAGTTGAACCGCCCCGTGTTTATGGCCGGCGACGAGGCCCGGATCACAGCGGGTTGTACCAGGGACTGCTATTTGACCATAGTGAATATTTCAGCCGACAACAACATATCGATTCTATACCCCAATAAAATTGAACCCGCGGGCCGCATGAAAGGCGGCGCATCCTATACCTTCCCGTCCGTGCCCGGCCTGGCCCTTGAGATGTATCCTCTCCAGGGACACAAACGTGACACGGAAGCCTTTTACATCATCGCAACGAAGGGGAATTTCGATCTTCAGGGAATGGTGAAAAAGACCGAGGGCCTCACTTCCAAAGAGTTATACAACTCGCTCCTGTCCCTGCCCGCGACCGAGAGGGCGGAGGAAATCGTTCTTTATGAGGTGAGGGCGAAGGAGTAGAATCAAGACGAAAGGTGACAGGAAGGGGGCTAAAGGGTAAAGCCCAAAGCCCTAAGCATTTTATTGGAGGTAATCATGACTATCATTAAAAGGTTTCTGGCACTGTTTATGATTCCGGTTTTACTGACATTTACTCTTGTCATACTTACCGTTCCTCTAACCGCTTACACTGCGGAGCGTTTAACCCCCTTTGAACCCCAGTCTGCGGACTCATTGCCCATAGAGGAAGATGCAAAACCCAGGCAGCAGGCCCTTGAGTCATCAGGCGGCTCAAACTGGTGGAAATGGGCGCTCGGCATAGCACTTATAGGAGGCGTTGCGGCTGCCGCGGGCGGAGGTGGAGGCGGTGGCGGTTCGGATTCAGGTTCGGGCACTACAACGGTAACGGGATCGTGGTAATGAGAGCCTGTATAAAGGATGCAGACTGTGATCGGAGGATGCACATGTTAATTCGTTATTCCAGAGTTTTGAGTAGTCCATTGTTGGTTATAATTGGCATGATACTATTCCTGGGTCTTCTCTCCTGCGGTTCTGATACCCGTCCACGCGACACAGCAGGCATTGCCTTCAAGCTCCAATGGCCTGACGAGGGAACGCCCGCAAGATCACCCGGCGCCGCAAAGCGCGTGCCTCTGATGGTACAGACAGTCCGCATATCCATTTCTGCTCCCGATATGACCGCCATGAGTCGGAATTTCGCGGCCGATGCAGGAACAGGTTCGATCAGCAATGTCCCTGTGGGCTCGAACCGCACGATCACCTTCGAAGGTCTTGATGCCGGTAATACGGCCCTGTATTCCGGTTCTGTAACAGGGGTCACACTTGCTTCCGGCGTGACCTTCAACTGCGGCACTGTGCCCATGACGGTGGTGTCTGGAATCCCGATTCTCGTCGGCGGGACCATGCAGGGGAAGGCGCTGAATCTGACAGGAGTCGTAACAACGATTGCCGGCATACCTGGCCATACGGGATCGAACGATAAAATCGGCCAGACTGCACTCTTTCAGGGTCCCAAAGGGATCACGTCTGATGGCACGAATCTCTATGTAACTGACTCGTTCAACAATACTATCAGGAAGATCGTCATCGCAACAGGGGATGTCACGACATTTGCCGGCACCGTTGGGGTCAGCGGCTCCACTGATGGGACAGGTGCAGCAGCGCTCTTCAACAATCCTTGCGGTATCGCCTCAGATGGGACAAATCTCTATGTTGCTGAACAGAGTAATCATACCATACGAAAAATTGTTATTGCAACAGCTGCTGTAACAACGCTGGCCGGGACGGCAGGACTTACGGGTTCGACAAATGGCACTGGCGCAGCAGCTCGATTCAATGTCCCCAAGGGAATCACCACGGATGGAACGAACCTCTATGTTGCCGACACCAGCAACAACACAATCCGGCAGATTGTGATTTCAACAGGAGTGGTCACAACATTGGCCGGAGCTGCCGGGGTAAAGGGCTCCACGGACGGAATCGGTACTGCCGCTCTTTTCAGTTTCAATACCGGCACTGTTCCAGCACCGGGAATAACAACGGATAACACCAACTTGTATGTCTCGGATTGCGGTAATAATACCATCCGAATAATAGTTATTGCATCAGGAACAGTAACAACACTGGCAGGCTCCGCGGGCATTGTTGGTTCCACTGACGGAAACGGCACTGCCGCGCTCTTTAACGGACCGAAAGGAATTTCCACGGACGGAACCAACCTCTACGTAACCGATTCTTATAACTTCACCATCCGGAAAATAAATATATCCTCAGGGGCGGTCACGACATTCGCAGGAACAAGCGGGCTTGCCGGGACTACCGACAAAACCGGGACAGCAGGTCTTTTTACTTTCGGCAAAGGTCCGAGTTTCAATACGATCGTCGGGACGAACCTCTACCAAGTTGAATCCAACAGCTATACTATAAGGAAAATCGTATTGTCATCGGGAGCGGTAACGACTATCGCAGGCACGCCAAATGCTCCCGGATACAGTGATGGGCCGGGTCTTGGAGCGCTCTTTAATCAGCCGAGGGGAATCGCAACGGATGGCACAAACCTTTACATCTCAGATGCGGTAAACAGAATTATCAGAAAGATGAATATCGCAACCGGAGAGGTCATAACACTGGCGGGCACTGCCGGAAGCTCCGGTTTTGCTGATGGAACCGGGACCGCGGCCCGATTTAATGCCCCGTATCGAATCACCACTGACGGCACGAACCTTTTTGTGACTGACAATAGCAATCATAATATTCGAAAGATCGTCATTGCAACCGGTGAAGTATCCACGCTCGCGGGAAGCGCGGGATTGTCCGGTTTTGTTGACGGTACCGGGGCTGCTGCCAAATTCAGCGGCCCCAGAGGGATCACCACGGATGGAACTAACCTCTATGTCGCGGACTTCGGCAACCACGCTATCCGGAAGATCGTGATTGCCACCGGTGCGGTCACGACCCTTGCGGGCGATGCAAATACTACCGGCTGGGCTGATGGGACCGGAACAGCGGCGGTTTTTGCCGGACCGTCGAGCATCATGACAGATGGGACCAACCTGACTGTGGCTGACGAAACCAACTGCACCATACGAAAGATCGTTATTTCAACCGAGGTTGTCACTACAGTCGCGGGCACTGCGGGAATATGCGGTTCTACAGCCGGAGGGATCGATATCCCGAAAGGCATGACAACGGATGGTATCAATCGTTATATCGTGGATAGCGCAACAGACGTTATCGGAAAGGTCGTAATTGCAACAGGCGAGTATTCGATACTCGCAGGAACCTCGGGCGCCAACGGTTCGACCGATGAAACCGGCGCGGCAGCTCTTTTTTATCAGCCCTTCGATATCACTTCGGACGGCACGAGCCTTTATGTTGTAGAGCAGGGAAATCACACGATACGGAAAATTCAGTGATGGTATTACCGATATTCTGGTGGAATTTAATGTCGGGAAATTCAAAAGGAACATCAGATTTCAGATTGCGGAACAATTGCTCTGAAGTGGCACAGCGGCCTCGTTTTCCATTGGTGACTGCTGCGGATCTACTTTGGTATTATAATATCGCAGCAGCCTTTCCGTGTGTCCATAAGATTTACGCTAACCCTTCGCTTCCATCAGGCTGGTAGAGGACTTGCCCATCCAGGCTGTCTAACATGCCCGGCACTCAAAAAATGAGGAGGGGTCGCCCCCTCCTCTAAATACATCCTCTTCCTGTGCAGTGTTCGTCAATTAACGGTGAATCCCACGATATTGGGATCATCCTTAATGGTCCTGCCGTCTTTTGTAACAGCGTCAACGATATCAACGCCCTCGGTCAGCAACCCGTCCCTGTTGACGTCCACGATGACGTAGTACTTGCCCACAGTGAAATTCGGTATCCAGATGAGCTGCTGGGCGGAGCCATTAAAGCAGCCCGTCTGTACGGGAATCGTCTTCTTGCCTCCCGCCACCTCGGTGAAGTCCCCGACGCCGAGCTGGGCGTCCTTGACGAGCCTGGCCTTGGTCGCGTCCACGATATAGACGTCCACGTACTTGCCTTGATAGATCTGGTTGACCAGATTCGTGCCGCCGAGCTGCCAGTGATCGCTTCCCCACGCCCAGTCCGGCGGTTTCACGTACGGGTTCCATATGGCCTTGATACCGTAGCCGTAATTGGCGTAGTTGCTCGTCCAGTCCCAGGAGTACTGGGTATCCAGACCGTTTGATGCGAAGGTGTCTCTGTAATCCCAGTCCCATTCATAGGTCTGGGAGGTCGGGTTCCATCGCTCATTGGTGAACACGCCGCCGGAGGCGATGTTGATGTAGGTCACGTCCGGGAGGTTGTTCGCCGCAGTGTCCCGCACCGCGAAAGCGAGGCTGCTTGCCACATCGCCCGTATTATACACACCGTCGTTGTTGGCATCGACGATCACATCATACATGTTATTCGCAGCAGTAGGATTGATCAGTTTTGGGCCGACATTCAGATCCCAAATGAGTGTCGCTGGAAGGTTCCCGCCGGAAACCGTCACTTTCCTGCTGGTTGTAAAATTCGCGAGAATTGTGCCTGAAGTCCAACCAGCGGTTCGCGTCGGCACAATGTATACCGTGGCCTGGTTTTGTAGGAAAACAACGCCGCTCGTGTAAACATGGATTTTGGTTTTTCCGGTCGTTGTGCCCGTTTCATCGAACAGCGTCGAGTCATCCGTGGGAACGTACGTGCCCGATGACGTTTTTACGCTGGCAGGCGGATGGATCACCTTTATTGTGGCCGTATAGTCAGCGCTTCCGATTCCCGTAACGACCAGGTCATAGTTCTGGATTGCAGGATTTGTGATGGTCGACGGCGTCGATGCCGGAATAGCCGTGTCGATGAACTTCGTCGACGCGACGTACGGCAGGTAGTGCCCGTCGGTCCATGGGTTCGTGACGGTGGCGGCTGTTACGAGCAACGCGGGCGCGGTGATGATGTCCGAGGTTGTGCCGCTCGAATACAGGTGCAGGACAGGCGCTGCGGTTGCGGGCATGTTATTGATGGAGATAAAGAGCTGAGACCCGGTCTCGTTGATGGTGTCCGTCTTGTTTCCAGTCGCGTCCGTAATGGTAACGAACAGGTCGTTCGCCGGAGTATTGGCCACGATGAAGCCGACCACACCCTGGCCGTCTATGCCGTCCACGTAATGGTCGATGGCCCCGTCGCTGTCCGTGTCCGTGCCGATGTCGAATACGCCGTTCTGGTTCACGTCCACGATCACGTCATAAGAATTGTTCGCTTCGTTGGGATTGGTAAGCTGCGGACCGGCGTTAAGGTCCCAGACCGCGCTTGCAGTGGAAAGCTTCATGGTGCCGTTCGTGTCCGGGGTCACGGGCTGATTCAGCCGTCTGACCACGAATTTGTTAGTCAGGACTTCTCCATTTTTCCACGTGTTTCCCGCGCCCTTGGAGTGCATGATGTAAATATCGACCGCGGATGCGGTGTTGGCGGAGACCAGCGATTTCGAAATATTCCTGGCCTCGACATAGACCTTTGTTTTGGCCGTAATCGTATTGGTTGTGGTCGTGGTCCCGCCGGTAACGATTGTAACGTCCGGTGTTCCCGTCTCGTCAAAGGAGTTTTCCACTCCGCCGCCCGCGGTCGCGGCTGCCCAGACGATGGGCTTGGGTTGGTCGGCAGGAGCATAGCTCGTTGAATAAACGATGTAGAACGGTTCTTTATAATCCGTGCCCGGGCCGGTCACACGCACGTAAAACGCCTTAAGCGACAGTGAACCGCCGATGTCGGGTTTTTGATTGTCTCTTCTCATGCCCACGTCATACCAGAGGACGGACGGGGGAATGACGCCGTCCTTGTCCGTCATTGCGGTCATTTTGGAGATGAGGTTGTTGTCAGGGTCGAGAACCTCGACGGTATGGAGCGTGTTCGCCTTCAATCCGCCCAGCTTCACGTAAAGGCTGTCCAGATAGTCGAACTTCGTCGTCTTTTCCAGGTTGGAGTTATACAAAGTAATGACCTTTTCAGTCGGAAGCTCCCGCACGTTGCCGCAGGCCGTGAGGCCGAGCAGGAGCAGCGCTGTGCCGATAAACGGAAGAACCCGTCTATGTATTTTCATGGGACCTGTCTCCTTTCGGTTCGTCATGGTTATTCGCTCTTCGCCTTGCTCCACCTGCCGAGGGGGAGTTCCAGGGACACAAAAAACATGGTGTACGAGTTGGCCTGACTGATCGTCTTGTCCACGGCGCTCTTCGACATGTTGAATTTTCCGGCGCCCAGGCTCAGGAAGTCCCAGAGCTTCAGTTTCACCCCGGCGTTCATGATGCTCTTGGAATCCGTTTTGCCGATCCCCTGCTGCTCGACGGCGATGATGAGTTTTCGGTCGAAGAGGGACAGGTCCGCGCCCGCGTTGTAGAAGGTGTCGGTGCTTTCGCCGTCGGCGTAAAGGGTCTCCGCGGTGGCGGTGATCGAGAGGACGTGATGTTCGCTGAACAGCGGGACGTTGATGGTGGCCGCGGCGAAGGGGTTGAACAGGATTTCACTGGTGCTGGTGAACTGGTTGTCCTTGAGGGACATGCCGATGACTCCCACCGAGAGTTGCGGGATGAAGGACTCCGCGAGGTTCAGGACCCGCGCCTTGATATGAAACACGTCGGACTTCAGGTCTGTCCGGTCGCCGTTCGCCCAGTAGAGCTGGCGCTTGGTGTAGCCGATTTCAGCATCATCCGACGTGCCGAACACAAAGGACGTATTCGTGTTGTACAGCTTCTCACCCTGGATCTGGCCGGCGTCCTGGCCCGACATTGCGGCATAAAAATTATACTTTCCTATGGGGGTTGCTTTCGGAATGGTCAATTCACCATTCTCACCCCACAGCCATGCGGGACTGATAGTACGTTTGAACATGGCAAATTCGTTCGTCGCGGTCTCGGCCGTGACATAAGCCGGAAGCATTATCATGAAGGTCAGTGATAATACTCCAATGAATCCTCTGATTCTTCTACCCGGCAAAACCATATGTTTCCTCCTCTCTATTAATAATAGCCACCATGAATTACCTTCGTGACTCAATGAACAGTATTTAATCACAACAAACAATCATAGTCAAGACGAATAGACCTGGTAAAGCAGGGACCCATAAAGCAGGGACCCTCTTGCAATATATCGGCATTTATTATATGCTCTTGAAACGGTTTGCAAAGATGTACCGGAGCGGTCTTTCCGTCGATTGACGGGAGAGGAGCATAGCGCAATGGCAAAAGGCATACTGGTTGGGGACGTGGCAAGGCTCGACTATGTGACTCTGCGTTTTCTGGACGACCCCGGGGTCGAGCGGTCCTTCCTGGACGATTATTATAAAAAGTCCATCAACCAGATGCGGATAGCCATTGTTCTGGCGATCGTGATCACCGCGGCCTTCGGTTTTCGAGACGCATGGATCTCGCCTGAGGTGAAAGGCAGCCTCTGGTTCGTACGCTACATCATCATGTGCCCTTGTTTCCTTGCCGTGCTCCTTTTTTCCTTCCTGCCCTACGCGAAAAGATTCATGCAGATCGCCGTTTCCCTGGGGATGCTGGTGTGCGGTCTGGGAATCGTGGCGATGATCGTTCTTGCTCCGGCCCCGGGAAATTATCTTTACTATGCCGGTTTGCTCCTGATACCCATGTTTCCCCCGACCATCCGGGTGCGGTTCATCCACTCGGTGGTCACATCGTGGGCCATCATTGTCGTCTATGAAATCGCGGCCTTCCGGTTCACCGACATATCTCTTCCGCTCCTCATCAATAATAATTTTTTTCTGATCACATCAGCGGCCATCGGCATGATAACGAGCTATATGCTAGAACTGTTCGCCCGAAGAAACTTCATCCAGCAGATCCAGCTTGAGGAGGAACGGGAAAAATCCGAACGTCTGCTGCTGAATATTCTGCCCGCTACCATCGCCGAGCGTCTGAAACAGAAGCACGAAACCATCGCCGACGGATTCGCTGAGGTCACGGTATTGTTCGCGGATATCGCGGGGTTCACCGGACTCGCCGCGAGCCGGTCGCCCCGGGAGGTCGTGGATATGCTGAACGAAATCTTTTCTGAATTCGACCACCTGGCCGAAAAACACGGCGTCGAGAAAATAAAAACCATCGGGGACGCGTATATGGCGGTGGCGGGACTGCCGGTCCGGACCCCGGATCATGCCGAGGCAGTCGTCGAGTTTGCGCTCGACATGCAGGAGGCGGTCACGCGGCGCGGCATGGTCGGGCACGGACCGATTTCCCTGCGGATCGGGATAAATTCAGGTCCTGTCGTGGCAGGCGTCATCGGGATGAAAAAATTCATTTACGACGTCTGGGGAGATACCGTGAACACGGCAAGCCGGATGGAGTCTCATGGCGTGGCCGGAGGGATACAGGTTACTGAAGAAACTTACCGTAAACTGAAGCACGCGTATCGTCTGGAGGAGCGGGGGACCATGAACATAAAAGGAAAAGGAGACATGCGCACGTACCTCCTTCGGGGAAGACTCGCGTCTGCATGACCGATTGAACCGGCTTTTCTATTGCGCGAAATACTGATTTAAGGTATTCTACCCCCCATGACCGCTGAAATAAATTTCAAATCCGGTTTCATCTCCATCATCGGCAGGCCGAACGTGGGCAAGTCCACGCTTCTAAACTCCCTCCTCGGCGAGAAGATCGCGATCATATCGGACAAACCCCAGACCACGCGGAACAGGATTCTCGGCATTGTGAGCCGGCCAGGCGCACAGATGGTGTTCATGGACACCCCGGGCATTCACAAACCTATGCACAAAATGAACGAAGCCATGGTGCAGACGGCTCTCGCAACCTATGACGAGGTGGACGTGGTCCTGATGCTTGTCGAGGCCACGGAAAGACCCGGCGCGGGCGACAAATTTATCATCGGGACGCTTTCCAAATTGAAGACGCCGGTTTTTCTCGTCATCAACAAGGTGGATCTAATCAGGAAAGAAGCGCTGCTGCCGCTGATACAGGAGTTCAGCGCGCTCCATGATTTTGCGGAGTTCATCCCCGTGTCCGCGCTCAAGAACGATCTCGGCGGACTTGTTGAGACGATCCTGAAGCGCCTGCCCCAGGGACCGAAATATTTTCCCGACGACCAGCTCACCGACCAGCCCGAGCGGTTTGTTGTTTCCGAAATAATCCGGGAAAAGGTGTTTGAACTCACCAAGGATGAGATTCCCTATTCCACCGCCGTGGTCATCGAAGAAATGAAGGAAGAACCGGAACTTACGCGGATCACCGCCATTATCTATGTGGAGCGGGACTCACAGAAGGGCATCCTGATCGGCAAGGGCGGGGCCATGCTGAAGCAGATCGGCACCCTGGCGAGGAAGGACGCGGAAAAGCTGCTCGGGGCAAAGATATTTCTTCAGCTCTGGGTAAAGGTGAAGAAGGGCTGGCGCGAGGACGAGCGGATGCTCAAGAACATCGGGATTCTGGAAGAAAAGTAAGGATAAGCACCAAGCATCAAATTACAAATCCCACATAATATTTAAGCGCCAAATTCAAATATTCAATTGTTTGGATATTGGGTCGTTGAGACTTGGAATTTATTTGTGATTTGAAAATTGTTATTTGGAATTTACACACAGGAGTGTGGCTATGCATGCACTGGTAAACTGGCTGCTCGCGACCATAGGATACTGGGGCTATCCCGGCATCTTCCTCCTCATGGCCATGGAGAGTTCCGTCATTCCTGTCCCGAGCGAGCTTGTTATGCCGCCCGCGGGCTACCTTGCCCAGCAGGGCCAGATGAACATGGCGATCGTTATTCTCTGTGGCACGCTCGGCAGCCTGATAGGCGCCTATGCGAACTACTATGCGGCGCACTACCTGGGCAGGCCGCTCATCCTGAAATACGGGAAGTATGTCTGGATCACCGAAGAAAAATTCGCGAAAGTCGAACGGTTTTTTCAGGACCACGGAGAAGTGTCCACGTTTATCGGCAGGCTCCTGCCCGTGGTGCGGCATCTCATATCCCTTCCCGCCGGTCTTGCCGGAATGAACCATTGGAAGTTCTCCCTGTATACTCTGTTGGGTGCCGGGTTGTGGGTTACGGTGCTTTCCTACATTGGCTATTTTATCGGCGCCAACAGGGAGTTGATCGTGCAATATTCGCATCAGGCCTTGATAGGGGCCGTGGCGCTGAGCGTGATTATTATCGTACTCTATGTTTGGAACCACAGGAAAAAGCAGGCGGCTGATCCCTCCACGGGAAAATGAGCGCAACTGCCGGCAATTGACAGGTTGCCTCCAGCCAAACTTCATAATTTTCATCCGAACATGTCTTTCAAATACCCAGTAAAATGCGCCGGAGGGTGTTATGTTTAACATTCCGCGGAGAACGTTTTTCATTCTCTTGTTCGTCGTCCTCATGATAATGCTCCAGGGGTTGTTCCTCAGAGGGCTGATCGTAAAGGAATTCCAATACTATTTCGAAGGCGAGCGCGAGGCGTTTGCGCGCCTGGCGGCGTCGGACCTTGAGGTTAAATATCTCCTGTCCAGGAAGGCGGAGAGCGTTATCAAGCGCTCCGGCAATATTCTCCTTGGCTGGTCGATCGTTATGGCTTGTCTGGCGACGACGGCGGTATTCTTTGTTTCCTTGAAGACATCAGGATCGAAGGGGAAAACCGGTCGTGCTCCGGCGACCGGCAGCAACGCCCGCCCGAATGAGGGGCCGCCGGTTCAGGTTAAGAGGGAAGCAAATCCCCTCCCTGGGACCGGGGCGGAAATGACCGTCCGCAGCGGGAACGTAGTGAGCGCTGTTGCCGGAGAAGAGGAGCCGGAAACCGAACCTGACGAGCTTCTTGTTCTCATCGACGAGGACTTGCGGACTCTTCCCGTTGATCCGGACAGGCTCGGCAAGATCGTCAAGGGACTGGAAGAACTGGCAAAGGCCCAGGCGGTCCGTAACACATTACAAAAGCAGCCCATCGAACTCGCGCAGTGCCTGAACAGCATTATTGAACAGACCCGCGCATCGGTCCAGGAAAGGGAAATCACGTTTCATCTGGAATGTGACAGCGGTCTCAGTCCGTCAATGGATATCGGGTGCCTGAAACAGATCATGACAAACCTGCTTGACAACGCGGTAAAGGCCGTGAATAAAGAAGGGACCGTCTGGGTCAGCGCGACAGCAGAAGGCGGGCAGGTCCTCTTTTCGATCAAAGACACTGGAACCGGGATTAGAAGAAAGGACCTTCCTCATATTTTCGAACGGTTTTACCGGGCTTCGGGGAACGGCCTCGGCTTGGGGCTCACCATTGTCAAGGAACTGGTGGACGCTTGCGCGGGGACCATTGAAGTTCAGACAGCGCGGGGCAAAGGCTCTACGTTTACGGTCCGTTTACCGATGTCATGATCCCGAGTTTCCCGCAATCGGGACTGACCAGGACCTCGTTATCATTATCAAGGTATCACCCTCGAATGAAGCCCCTTTCGCTTTAAATCCTCTCACCGAACTCACACTCATCTCCTGTGCTATACTAAATTCAGAGAACCTAATTTCGACATTGTCCCGGACATATAAGAGGTTTGAAAAATGACGGAGAAGTCCTACGAGTATATCATCGTCGGCGGCGGCCTTGCGGGCGCATCGGCGGTTGACGGCGTCAGGGATCTGGACAAGTCGGGCGACATCCTGATGATCGGCGCTGAAAAGCACCTCCCCTACGACCGGCCGCATCTGTCGAAGAAGCTGTGGTTCGGGAAGAAAACGGTTGAGCAGATATTCCTGCACGACCAGGACTATTACGACCGGACAGGCGTTACCGTGGCGGCGGGTGTGACGGTCGCGTCCCTTGAGCCGGGAAAGAACTTGCTTATAACGGCCGATGGAAAGAAGTTTCAATACAACAAGCTGCTGCTCGCAACAGGCGGAGCGCCGCGCATCCTGTCCATCCCCGGCGGCGACTTGCCGGGTATTATATATTTTCGGACGTTCGACGATTATCTCAGGCTGCGTGCAGGATCGGGGCCGGGAACGTCCGCTGTCGTGATCGGCGGCGGGTTCATCGGTTCCGAGCTCGCTGCCGCGCTCACGATCAACAAGGTCAGTGTAACGATGATCTTTCCCGAACCGTATATCGTGAACCGCATTTTCCCCGAGTCCCTGGGAACGGCCCTCACCACGCACTTTCGCGGCAGGGGAATCACTGTGCTGACGGGCGAGAAGCCCGCGTCGTTCCATGCGAAGGGGTCCCGGTTCGTGACCCGCACTGAAGGAGGCAGGGTACTTGAGTCGGACTTAGTAATAGTTGGCATCGGCCTAGCGCCGTCCCTCGACCTTCCCCGAAAAGCGGGGCTTGCGACCGGCAACGGGATCATCGTGGATGAATACCTCCGGGCTTCGCTGCCGGACATCTTTGCCGCCGGCGATGTCGCCTTCTTTCCCTACCAGGCGCTCGGAACGCAGACGCGGGTCGAGCATTGGGACAATGCCCTGAACCAGGGCAAGCAAGCGGGCAGGAACATGACCGGCTGCCTGGAGTCATACACGTATATGCCGTATTTCTTCTCCGACCTCTTCGAGTTCGGCTATGAGGCCGTGGGAGATATCGACTCCCGGCTCGAGACGGTCGCGGACTGGCAAAAGGAGAACGACACCGGGGTGGTCTATTATCTCAGGGACGGAAGTATCCGGGGCGCGATGATGTGTAATGTCTGGGACAAGGTCGGGACTGCTCGCGGCCTGATCAAAGAGGGAAGGCGCATGACAAAAAGAGAGCTCATGGGTCTGATCCGATGATCTTTCGGTCGTGTCTGCCGCACAAGGGAGGTTGCCATGAAATTGTATGAACAGAAGGCGAAGCGCATATCCCGGGACGATGTCCCCATCTCGCATGAGGAAGCCAAATCACTGATGAGCGAGCTTTCTCACTGGACCCGGGAAGAGGGTAGCATCATGAGGGAATTCCGGCTCAAGGATTTTCATCAGGCCATGGATTTTGTAAACCTTATCGCCGGGATAGCGAATGAGCAGGACCACCACCCGGACCTGTTCATTTCTTATAATATCGTCAGGGTGACGCTTTCGACGCATAAGATCAACGGGCTCACGCTGAACGACTTCATCGTGGCGTCGAAGATAGACCGCGTGGCTGATGAAGACCGGTTCGCGAGGGAAGCCGCATGACTCATCACCTCTCGGGCGGGGTTGTTCCGGGGAAACTGAAGGGAAAGGTCGCGCTTATTACCGGCGCGGGCAGGCGGATCGGCCGTGCGCTGGCTGTCGCACTCGCGGAAGAGGGCGTTCATATCGTAGCGCACGATCGCCGGATCCGTGAATCCGAGACGATCAAAGTCTGCGAAGAAGTGGAAGGTTGCGGCGCAAGATCCTGGAAGATCATAGCCGACCTTGATAAAGAGGACGAGTATGAATCGCTCATGACAAGGGCCTTCGCCGCGGCCGGGACCGTGGATATCCTGATCAACAATGCTTCCATTTTTCAGTCAGGCACACTCAGGGAAGTCGGCTGGGAGGACGTGAAGCGGCACATGCACGTGAACGCGTGGACTCCCTTTTTTCTGACCCGCGAGTTTACCCGGCTCGCCGGCGGCGGCAAGATCATCAATCTCCTCGACACGAAGATCACCGGGTATGACCGGAGGCATGCAGCCTATATCCTGAGCAAGCAGGCGCTCGCGCTGCTTACCAAAATGTGCGCGCTGGAGTTCGCGCCGGGTTTCACGGTAAACGGCATTGCGCCTGGTCCGATCCTGCCGCCCGAGGGAAAGGACGACTCCTACCTTGATCATCTGGTTCAGAACCTGCCTTTGAAACGACGCGGAGGGACCGGAGACGTTTGCGACGCGGCTATTTATCTGCTCAAGGCCGACTTTGTGACCGGCCAGGTCCTTTACGTTGACGGCGGCAAGCATCTCAGGGAGGAAGAATGGACAGGATCCTGATCAGCGATCTATTGGTTCGGTGCAGCATCGGTCTCCGGGAAGAGGAACGGAGAAACAAACAGGACGTTCTGATCAACATCGCGCTCGGAGTGGATCTCCGGAAAGCGGGTTCCAGCGACCGCGTCGAAGACTCGGTGGACTACCGGAGCTTGAACAAAGAGCTTCTTCAGATGGCGGAAGCCTCTAACTTCCATCTCGTCGAGGCCCTTGCGGAAGCCGTTGCCGGGATCTGTCTTGCGCACCCGATGGTCCGGGAGGCGCGGGTGCGTGTAGAAAAACCCGGGGCTCTCCGGTTCGCGCGCACCGTGGGCGTCGAGATCAACAGGGGAAGGGAGCGTTAGGCGTGGCCCGGGTCTTTGTCGGCATAGGATCTAACATCCTGCCCGAGGTTAATATAAAGGAGGCTTTGCTTCTGCTCCGGAAAGAGGTCCTGGTGCGCCGGATTTCGACGGTTTATATGACCGAACCCATCAACAGGCCCGCTGACGCTCCTTATTATAATCTGGTCGTCGAGCTTGAGACGGATCGTCCGCCGCTCGAACTAAAGCAGCAGGTCCTGAGACGGATCGAGACAATGCGGGGTCGCGAACGGGGCGGGGACAAGTACGCGAGCCGCACAATCGATTTGGATCTGCTGCTGTACGATGATGTCGTCCTGGCGTCCCATGCGCTTACGCTGCCGGACCCGGACATCCTGGTCCGACCCTTTCTCGCGTTCCCGCTCCTGGAACTCGCGCCGGCGCTGATTCTTCCCGGATCGACGATGCGTTTGGATGAAGCGGTTTCGGCGCTTCCGAAGGAGAGGCTGGACCCGCTCCCTCAATTCACCGCTCAACTCAGAAAGGACATTCTCGATGAACGAACGAAATGACCGGATAGCCGACCTGGTGCGAAAACTCCTGATTGAACTGGGCGAGGACCCGAAACGCGAGGGACTTATCGATACCCCGCAGCGCGTGGCCGCGGCGTACACGTACCTCACGTCCGGCTATCAGGCGGACGTCGACGCACTGATCAACGAGGCAATATTCCGGCAGGAGACGACCAGCATGGTCGTGGTGAAAGACATCGAGGTTTACAGCCTTTGCGAGCACCACCTTCTGCCGTTCTACGGCCGCTGCCACATCGGGTATATACCGCGCGGAAAAGTCTTCGGCATCAGCAAGCTGGCCCGGCTTGTGGATATGTTCGCGAGGCGGCTCCAGATCCAGGAGCGGCTGACCGAGCAGATCGCTTATGCGATCAAGGATTCGATTAATGCCGACGGCGTGGGTGTGATGATCGAGGCTCGCCATCTCTGCATGATGATGCGCGGCGTGGAGAAGCAAAACTCGCAGTTCGTGACCTCCTCGGTCCTCGGCGTGTTCCGTAACAACCCGGCGACGCGCGAGGAGTTTCTGTCCATCATCAACAGACGCAGGCAGGATCTGTAGGAGTGCGCTCCAGTTTCACACGAAATGAAATCAAATTTACTCCTCAAACGTGCAGCCCTCGCGGGGGTATGAATATGCCGTCAGAAAACGGGAACCATTCGGCCTCGATCGCTCCACGCATTTCCGTGGTCATTCCGGTCCTAAATGAAGCGGAGCGCATCAATTTTATGGTTTCAGGCATCAGAAGCCTTTCAGACGCCCGGCTTCCGATAGAAATCATCGTGTCGGACGGGAGCACTGAGGCCGACACCCTGGCTGCGCTCCGTTATCCTGACGTAGTGCGCGTGGCCTCGCGCATGGGACGCGCGAAACAGATGAATGCCGGCGCCGCTGTTGCGCGCGGCAGCGTGCTGTTGTTCCTGCACGCGGACACCCGGTTGCCGGAAGGCGCTTTTCAGGAGATCGTCTCCGCTTTAGAAAACGGGGATGTCGTCGCCGGCGCATTCGAGCTGGGCATAGACTCCGGGCGTGCGCTTTTCAGAATTTCGGAACTATACGTGTCTTTGCGCACACGGTTTACCAGGATCCCGTTCGGCGACCAGGCCATATTCATCAGTACTGAGTATTTCAGGAGAATGCGCGGATACAGCGATATTCCGATCATGGAGGATGTTGAACTGATGAAACGCATCAGGCGGAACGGCGACAGTATCCGGATCATTCCCCGCAAGGTGATGACGTCTCCACGCAGATGGGAGCGAGAGGGCGTTCTCTATGGTTTATTAAGGAACTGGACGCTCCAGTTCATGTACCTGCTAGGCGTCCCTTCCGGTCAGCTTGCTAAATATTATAGTAACAAAAAGGACGTTGGGAGTTAATTTTTTACGGTCTCATAATAGTATTAACATGCAACAATGCGTCATCCCCGAGCGTATCTATCGGGGATATAGTTTTAACACCGGATTCCCGATTAAATCTTCGGGAATGACAATTTTGTCCAGGAGCGGCGTATGATTACTCAACAGTATTCATCGTTTCTCGGCAGGGTGAGGGCCGCGGGTCTTGCCCCGCTCACAGCGTGCGATGTCGGCACGCTCCAGGTAAATCTGGGCAGTCTGTGCAACATGGCCTGCCGTCACTGCCATGTGTCAGCGGGACCTGCTTGTTCCAATATCATGAGCCGGAGTATTGTTGACGAGGTAGTGAGTGTGCTGTCGGTGTTTTCTGTGCCGGCCCTGGATATCACGGGGGGCGCTCCGGAGTTGAACCCCTGGTTCCGTCATCTTGTCCGGTCGGCCCGAAAGCTCGGGAAGAGCGTCATGGTCAGGACAAATCTCACGGTATTTTTCGAAAGCGGGATGGGTGATCTGCCTGAGTTTTTCTCCGAGCACGGGCTGGACGTCGCCGCATCTCTCCCTTCATACAGGGAAGAGCTTGTGGATCTGGTAAGGGGACGAGGCGCGTTCAGAAAAAGCATCGATGCCCTCAGGCGGCTCAATGCCGCGGGATACGGGGAAAGCCCGCACTCCGGGAAATTGTATCTAGTTCACAATCCTCCGGATGCGAACATTCCCGTTGCCCAGGAAGCGCTTGAACAGGAGTACCGCAGCGAGCTTCGGGAGCGACATGGCATTTCGTTCACCGGTCTTTACGCATTGGCGAACGCGCCAATCGGCCGTTTTCTGGACGCTCTCGAGCAGAGCGGCGCATTAGAGCGGTATCAGGAGGCTCTCGGAAACGGGTTCAATGCTCGCGCCCTGGACACCGTCATGTGCAGACGCATGATAAACGTGGGATGGGACGGCCGGCTGCACGACTGCGACTTCAATCAGGCGCTTGGGATCGGGCTCCTTTCAGAACCAAAGCACATCAGCTGTTTCGATCCATCGCTGCTTGCACAACGCATTGTCAACACCGGCGAGCACTGTTATGCATGCACGGCCGGAAGGGGTTTCTCCTGAACGGGACAAACTACCGGACGGGCGGTACGCCTGTCGCCGTGTTCCCTGAAGAGGGGCTTAACGCCATGACAAGTGAAACGTGCATAGTTTTCTTTATTAAACATCCCGAATCGGACCGAGTAAAAACGCGTCTTGCCGCGGCGCTCGGGAACGATTTTGTCCGCAATTTATACAGACTGTTCGTCGCCGATTCGCTGGAGATGCTCGAAGAGCTTCCCTGCGACTCGCTCATGGCCTGCGACCCGCAGTCCTCGTTGGAGCAATATACGGCCTGGCTCGGACCCGGCCGCGAATACCTGCTTCAGTCAGGCAACGGGCTGGGTGAGCGAATGTCGGACGCTTTTGTTCAGGCGTTCACGAGGGGCTATTCGCGGGTCTTGCTGCTTGGGAGCGACGTGCCGGATCTTCCTTACGGAGTGCTCGAGCGGGCTTTCACGGTCCTTTCGGGCGGCGCCACGGTCATCGGCCCGTCACAAGACGGCGGTTACTACCTCATCGGTTTCAACAAAGACGCATTTACGGAGGAGGTCTTTCGCGGAATTTCATGGAGCACGCCTACCGTTTTCAGGGAAACCCGCTCTCGTTTACGCGCGCAACGCCTGACAACACATATACTTCCGGTCTGGAGCGATGTGGACACGAAGGACGATCTGGCGGCGCTGTATCAGCGGAACAGGCATACGCATTTCGCACGATCTGGGACAATGCAATATCTCGCGCGGCATTGGGAGGGGACGAATGGCGAAAGCCGATTATGACCTCATTGTGATTGGCGGCGGGGCGGCGGGGTTCGTTGCATCCAAGCTCGCGCGGGGTTTCGGAAAGACCGTCGCGATGATCGAGAAGGAGAGGATCGGCGGGACGTGCACGAATACCGGCTGCATTCCGAGCAAGGCGCTGATTCGCGCGGCAAGGGCGGCATACGAGCTGCGACGCTTGAATGAGTTCGGTCTCTCTGTAGAGGGACAGCTTACCGCGAACACCGAACAGGTCATGGACCGGGTCCGGTCCGTCGTGGCTGCGGTATATCAGGGGCATGAACCGCAAAAGTTCACGGCCCTGGGGATCGACCTGATTTTCGGTTCACCGCGGTTTTTGGACCCTAACAGGATCATAGTGAATGATGGAATTCTTTCCAGCCGCAGGTTTATCATCGCAACAGGTTCCCGGGCGTCAATTCCCGCCGTAGAAGGTTTGCGCAGCGCTCCCTTTCTAACAAACGAGAACCTGTTCGCGCTTGATAAACTCCCCGGTTCGCTGATCGTCCTGGGCGGCGGGGCAATCGGCATCGAAATGGCGGCGGCCTTCAACCGGTTAGGCGTCAGGACGACGGTGATCGAGACGCTCGACCGGATCCTGCTTCCCGAGGACAGGGAATTGACCGACCTGCTTTCGGCGCATCTTGCAGCGGAAGGCTTGAGCATACTGACAAGGACGAGAATCCTGCGGGTAGCCTCTTCGGACAATGGCGTTCGAGTCATTATCGAGAACGGGGGCGTGCAGCGCGAACTATCGGCCGAACGGCTTCTGGTCGCCGCCGGACGGGCCCCGAACACGGAAGGATTCGATCTGGAACGGGCGGGCGTTTCTTTTGACAACCGGGGGATCAAAACGGACAGATATATGCGGACGACATCGCGCCCCATATATGCCTGCGGCGATGTTGTTGGTCCTTACCGCTTCAGCCACATGGCGGAATACCAGGCAGTGCTCGCGTGCGCGAATGCCTTCCTCCCTGTCAGAAGAAAAGCCGATTATCGTCATGTCGTCTGGTCCACGTTCACGGACCCGGAGCTTGCGCATGCGGGCATGACAGAAGAGGAGGCCAGGGACCGATTGGGAGGATCGATTTCAGTCTATCGATATGACTATCGAAACCTGGACAGGGCGAAGACCGACCGTCAGAACCTCGGACTGGCAAAGTATATCTGCGACGGCAAAGGCCGCCTCGTCGGTGCGCACATTCTGGGGAGCCACGCCACGGAGGTGCTGCACGAGGCCCAGCTTGCGAAAGCTTTGGGAATACCTTTTCGTCGCATTCAGCAGGTGATTCACGCGTATCCAAGCTACTCGGATGTTCTTCGGCAGGCGTCAAAAGCGAACTACGTCGATCGGTTACTACGCAATCCACTGCTGAAACTGCTGAAGTTCCTCTTTTCGCGCGGTTCGGAACGGCCATGACTGTCCCCGGAAAGAAAATATTGTTGGTTATCCTTCTTCTTCTCTCTATTCTTCTGATCCGGATGAGCGGCCTGCAGCGGGAACTGACGTTCGAGCGCTTGCAACTGCACAGAGAGTCGCTCCGGGCCGTGGTGCATGAACGCTATCTGGCCGCGAACGCCCTCTATCTGGCGGTTTATATCGTCGTAGCCGCATTATCAATTCCGGGCGCCGCGATCATGACGATTGCGGGCGGCTATCTTTTCGGCCTGCCGGCAATTATCTCCGTGGATCTGGGCGCAACGCTCGGCGCTTCACTGGCATTTCTGCTGTCGCGCTATCTGGCGGGTGATTGGGTCCGGAACAGATACGGGGACCGGTTCCCGCGGTTTCACGAGGAACTGTTGAGGCGCGGTCACAATTATCTTCTTTCGCTCCGCCTGATTCCGGTCATTCCATTTTTTCTGATCAATATTCTCTCTGGTCTCGCGCCGATACGGTTCAGGACCTTTCTCTGGACAACCGCCCTGGGGATCCTGCCAGGCAGCCTGATCTACGTGTACGCGGGCACGCAACTGGCCTCGCTACGGTCGCCCGCCGACATTCTCTCCCCCGGCATGGCGCTCAGCCTCGGCCTGCTCGCGATGCTTTCGCTGTTGCCTGTGTTCCTCCGGCGTGGGAACGCTCATTAAGCGTGACGAACGACGGTGAATTGATAGCATGTTAAAGAGATAATATTTACCGCGGAGTCGCCGAGACGCTGAGATAATATCATAAAGAATTATGAGGCTTCCTCCGCGTGCTCCGCGAGAGACACATTTTGGTCTGGGCTTGCCCCGATTTAGAGACATTCGTCTCTAACGGGGCTTGCCTGGGTCAGGATGACTTGAGCGTGGTCAGATACGAGACAATCCGCTTCGCGTTTGTCCCGAGATCGCCCAATCCGACCCGGGAGAGAGAGCGAACATCGACCCTGCTGCCGTTTTCCTCCGGCCTGATGCGAACCACGATGTCGTCCTTGAACCCGAACCAAAACGTCGTGTCTGTCGCCTCGATGCGGCCTTCATGCGGGTTCCCGTCCACCACTGTCCACCTCATCCTGTGCGCCGCGTCCATTGCTCGTTCATAAGCTTTCTCAACAGGCAGGGGAAGCATGATGGGCGCAACCTCGGGATAGGACGCAGTCTGCTGTTTTGAGATAGAGAGACCGCCGTACTCAACCGGGTTGGTCGCTCCGACGCGTACAGCCAGGATGGCGACGTATCGGGGAGGATCGGTCATGTCGGTGGTGATGTCATGGATCCGGGGCGCACTGCGCGCGGTGATAATCCAGTTCAGGGGAACCGCTGATACTGCAAGACCCATCACGATCCCGAGAACCGGAAGAGTCAACCGGTTCCGTGAACCCGATTCGTTCTCGGTAAAAACGGCGATTAACGAGATCGCGATCGAAATCAACGCGCAGATTGCCGCGCCGAGCACCATTTTTAATCCGAAAGAGTAATGCCACCATCCCAGCCGCACACCCGGTCCCGCAAGAATTCCGCCGGCACCCGCGAGCGAGGCTACGATCAGACCCATTGTGGAAAATTTCATATGAGTTATCATTCGCGTGTCACCTTTCCGTGAGAAGGCAGCGGCGCGGTGAACAACTTGAGGTACTTCCCGTAGCCTTCCCGCTCCATATCCTCCAGCGGAACGAACCTGAGCGCGGCCGAATTCATGCAGTAACGAAGCCCCGTGGGCCGGGGCCCGTCGTTGAAAACATGGCCGAGGTGGGAATCCGCCAGCTTGCTTCTGACTTCGGTCCTTTCCGAGAAATACCACGTGCGGTCGGTCCGTTCCACGATGTTGCCGGGTTCCAGCGGCTTCGTGAAGCTCGGCCACCCGGTCCCGGAATCATACTTGTCGAGCGAACTGAACAGGGGTTCGCCCGAGACAAGGTCGACGTAGATTCCCGATCCCTTGTTGTCCCAGTAGGTGTTCTTGAATGCGGGCTCGGTGCCGTCGTCCTGCGTTACTTTATATTGTATCGCGGTAAGCCGTTGCTTCAATTCCTCGCGCGACGGCTTCACGAATGAGCCGTCGCTGTGCGGCGTTCCTACGTGTTCCCCGGACCGTGTGCCCCAGACCTTTTCCAGGTACTGGTCGCGGCCGGAGCGGTAGCGGTAGAATTTGTACCGGACCGGGTTCTTCTTCCAGTAGTCCTGATGGTAATCCTCGGCGCGATAAAAAGGTCCGGCAGGCCTGATGATCGTGGCGATCGGTTTGTTGAACCTCCCTGAGCGTGATAGTTGTTCCTTCGACGCCTCGGCGAGCTTTCTCTGTTCTTCGTCATGGTAAAAGATAACCGACCTGTACGACGGCCCCCGGTCGACGAACTGCCCGCCGTCATCCGTGGGATCTATCTGTTTCCAGAATACGTCAAGAAGCTGCTGATAGGACACAATTGCCGGATCATAGATGATCTCGACAGCTTCGACGTGTCCGGTTGTTTCGGACGTGACGTCCTCATATCGGGGATTGATGGTCGTTCCGCCTGTGTATCCGGAAATGACCTCTCGAACGCCTCTCAATTTTTCAAAAGGCGGTGTCATGCACCAGAAGCAGCCGCCGGCGAACGTAGCTTTTCCCGGCTGCCCCGGCGAACCTGCGCCCGCGTTCATACTCATGAACAGCAGCAAGAACAGGGCGTTTAATATTGTATATGTTTTCATGGGTGGAACCTCCCTTTCTTTTTTAATTATATCTCTCTTTGCGATGCTGCATCCGCGCGCCCGAAAGGTGGACGCAACGGATGACCGGCCGCCCGGAGACTAGTCCACAAGTAAGTCATAACAAAGGATTATCAATCATGCGCTGTGCTCCCATGAGTTGCTCTGATGAATGCCTATGGTCTTCACGTCCTGAAATGTCTCCGGATGAAAATTGAGAATATAACCATGGCTCTCGCTTGACTTGACTGAATTTGCGGTCTATCTTTATAATATGAAGAGGCGAATATTTATTACCTATATATTTATTATGTTGGCGGTTATGATCATGATGGTGAGTTGCTCGCAGAAGAAGACTCCTGAACCGCCTCCTACAGCGCCGATCAAGAGGCAATATCCCGCGCGCAAACAGCCAAAACCCGTGGATCTTCAGGCTCAGCAGCGATATTACGACCTGGGGCTAAAGTATTATGCTGATGAGCATTATGGTGAGGCCAAAAATGCGTTCCAGCAGGCAATTGAGTATGGTCCTGAGTCAACCCTCGCGGGTAAGGCGCGTGAAAACCTGCTGAAAACCGAGCAGGTACTGAGGACGTTGAGGGAACTGGAGCAAAAATGAGCGATACCAATACACAGGTCATCGAAGGCGGGGCAGATGATAATAAGAAAATGACACCGGCGGGCAATGCGGTCGTAATAACGGAACCCGTCGGCGGTTTGGTGGATTCGGGTCAGCCCCCGACAGGGCCCAGGGAACATATGATGTTTCCCTTTGCGGTCCTTTACCGCATTCTCGATATGCTCTTGTCCCTGAGCGTGCGTTACAAGATTGCCGGCGCGCTCGTCGTGATCCTGGTCCTGACCGTCTTCTCCCTTGGGGCCGTGACTTTTTCCCGTCAGAAGACCATGCTTGAGCAGGAGTTGAAAAACCGGGCGCAGGTGCTTGTCCAGCAGCTCGCGAATGTGGGGAAGGAGGGTTTGCTGACCAAGCAGGAGCTCGGCGTGTTTACCACGATAACCGACCTCCAGAAGAGCGGGGGTGTCGCGTATGCCCTGGTGACAGACGCGGACGGCAGGGTGTTCGTTCACAGCGATCTGAGCAAAAAAGGCGCGATGCAGACCGACACGGCCTCCCTTCGCTCGATCCGGGCGGACGCGCTTTTCATCCAGGAGACCGAGTATCAGGGAGGACCGGTCATGGACGCTTCGCTGCCGATCGTCACCAAGGTCAAGAACATCAGGATCGGCACCGCGAGGGTTGCTATCTCTTTGAAGGCGTTGAATGCCGCAATACACAGACAAAAAGTCATATTCTTCTGGATTGCCATGATATTCATGGCGTTCGGGCTGAGCATTTCTTTCGCACTGGGCACGATACTCACGAAGCCGATCTTCATCCTTTCCGCGGGAATGCAGAACGTGGCACGGGGAGATGTGAGCATACAGATCAAGGTGCGTCTCAAGGATGAGATCGGAAGGCTGGCCGAATCGTTTAACCAGATGATTCTCAGTCTGCGAGAGAAGCTTCATATGGAGAAGTATCTTTCCGGCGCGACCGTGAAGAGTATTCGACGCCACCGGGATGTTGCCCAACTGAAGCTCGGGGGAGAACAGAAATACGTCACCGCGCTTTTTTCCGATGTGCGCGGGTTTACGTCCATGTCCGAGAAAATGACGCCGGAAGACGTGGTCAGTCTGCTCAACATCTATCTCAATCTCCAGTCCAAGGTCATCGACCAGTGGGGAGGCGTCGTTGACAAGTTCGTGGGCGACGAGGTGATGGCGATTTTCGAGGGCAGGGGGGAGGAGATTCGTGCGGTTCGCGCGGCGGTCGAGATCCAGCGCTACTGCGCTGCCTTGAACGAGGCTCGGTCCGAGGCAGGCGCAAAACAGATACACATCGGGATCGGTCTAAACAGCGGCGAAGTGATTATGGGGAACATCGGGTCCGAGGACCACATGGATTACACGGTGATCGGCGATACCATCAATGTCGCGTCGCGGTTGTGCGGCATTGCCCGACCCGGACAGATTGTGATCAGCAATACCATTGCGAAAGAGATCGGGGGCCTCTCCCAGCTCAGAAAACTGGAGCCCGTCATGCTGAAGGGAAAGGACAAGCCGATGGAGGTCCACGAAGTCGTCGAGGTCAAGGGAGCGACGCGGCGGGAAATGAGACAGCCCATGGAATCACCCGTGGAGTATCAGCTTGCGGGACTGGCGGATGAGAAAGACCACGGCATTGCGAAAAATCTCAGTTCCTGGGGATGTCTGCTGGAAGCGCCCACCCCCCTTGGCATTGGATCGAAATTGACCATAAGTTTCTACCTTCGGCCGCTGGGAATGATAACCGTGGACGGCATGGTACATCATACCAGCAAGAAGGACTCAAAGTATTATGCGGGGGTGCACTTCCTGGATATTCACGGGACCTCGCGGTTCCAGATCGTCCAGCTGATCCACCATGTGGAATCGGACACGAACGCCATCAGAAAAATGGCGGCCTGAGGGGGCCTTTGCCGGGTTTATGTCCCTGGGGAAGATCAACCCGACGGTTTGCGAAAAGGCCTGAATTGTCCTTGAGAGGTACGTTTTAGCGACGCGGCAATCTCGAAGTTATGTATGTTATATCTTCAATCGGACGTTTTGACCGGCATGGCAAAGGTCTGTGGATGTTCCACTATTTCCAGTCGTTCGATGCCGTGCTGATCGAACTCTTCTGAATATTTTGATCGCACCGGTGCTTCAAGAGCGAACCGCTCGGTCATGCTTAGCCCGCCCAGAAGTTCATATCCGCCGAGGCCGCGGGCAACGTCCCTTTCCGAGAAACGCCTGATCAGTTCATCCCAGAACGAAGCGTCAACAAAGGCGTCCAGGACCTCGCCGGCTTCCGAGGTTTCCTCAAACTTGGGGGCGGGATAATATCCCCCGGCATCGGGATCAAGTTGGATCAGGTCCTGAAAACCCATTGCCGCGGCAAAGAAATGGATCTTCTGGATGGTTTGCTCATATCTTTCCGCAACGGGATTATCCTCGGCCTCATAGGCATGGAGCACCCCGTGGGCAATCAGCAATAAATCCAGCAGATTGCGATATTCCTCTTTCGTTATTTCCATGTTCATTCTGTTTGTCCTCTGCATGAATGGTGAACTCAAACGAACACAACAGAAAACTTTTCCTAAGGTTGCCTGCTTCATTTCATTGTGCAGACACGATCTCTCTTGTTCTCATATCGTATCATCCCACGCCCAGACAGTCAATGTTTGGCATGGAGTCTATGGCATGGAGAAGGCGGACCGGGCGATCGTTCGCATCAACGTATAAAAAAAGAGGGGTGGCGTCGTTGGAAGGAACGAGGGCCAGTGAACCTACAAAATAGAATTTTGCCTTGACTTTGAAGTGCTTATAATCTATATTATGCACCGTATGAGGAGGAGCCTATGACGAAGGCGGATATCATCTCGGAAGTATTTGATAAGGTGGGGTTGCCGAAGCAGGACGCGGAAGAGCTCGTTGAGATGATTCTGGACACCATCAAACAGGCGCTGAAACAGGGTGAGATGGTGAAACTATCCGGTTTTGGAAACTTTGTTGTGCGGCGGAAAAACTCGCGTAAGGGCCGCAATCCGAAGACCGGTCAGGAAATTGAGATAACGCCGAGGAGCGTGGTAAGTTTCAGGCCGAGTATGATATTCAAAGAGCATGTCATCGAATCCCCAAAAACCGAGTAGGCTTTTTTACCGGATCGGAGACGTGGCCCGTCTGACGGGGCTCGAACGACATGTGCTACGTTACTGGGAGTCGGAGTTTCCACAGATCCGGCCGGACAAGGGCAAGTCAGGGCAGCGGATATATAAACAGAAGGATCTGGATGCCGTACTTCGCGTAAAGCAGTTGCTCTATCAGGAAGGATATACGATATCCGGGGCGCGGAAAAAAATGAACAGCCGCGGGGAGCAGGATGTCGAGTCCGTACTTGAGTCGGCGAAGAGGGAACTGAGAGAAATTCTGGAGCTTTTGAAGTAAGTTAAAATCGGTCATTTGAATTTTGTCGTTTGAAATTTATTAGATAATCGGGGCGTGGCGCAGCCTGGTAGCGTACTCGCTTGGGGTGCGAGTGGTCGGCCGTTCAAATCGGCTCGCCCCGACCATTTTTTGAAAGGCCCGGAAAACCTCCGGGCCTTTTGTTTATTGGTGACTATTGATGTCAGCCTCTCCGCGCAGCCGCAAGCGCGTCGGGTATTGTTCATGGTATCAATGCTTGTATGCCGATTCCACAGCGCTTCCGCTTCGCACGCGCTGTCTTGGTCTTTTCTTGTTTCGTTTTTATCGGCGCGCGCTTTTCGCGTCTACGTTCCGAGACCGACCTGAATAGTCACGTATATTTTACATATCAGCGCATACATCCAGAGAGAGGTCGCTCATGATCCTTGTAACGAACGACGACGGCGTATACTCGCCAGGCATCCTGATTCTTGCAAAACGCTTGCGGGAACTTGACTCCGTGGTGATCGTTGCCCCTGACCGCGAGCGGAGCGCGGCGGGACATTCCATGACGCTCCACCGTCCGCTTTTGATCGAACAGATCAAAGACGCGATATACAGCGTGAACGGGACGCCTACAGACTGCGTAAACATCGCCGTCAAAGGACTGCTGAAGGAGTTGCCGCGTCTCGTGGTGTCCGGCATCAACAAGGGCCCGAACCTCGGCGACGATGTGACGTATTCCGGCACGGTTGCCGGCGCGATCGAAGGCCTTCTGCTGGGGATCCCTTCCTTTGCCATATCCCTTTCCGCGCGGGAGGATTTCCGTTTTGCCGAAGCGGCGGAAGTTGCGCTCCGTACGGCTGAACAGGTGCTTGAGGAAGGACTTCCCTCGGGAACTCTTCTCAATATCAATGTTCCCAATCTGCCGGTCTCCGATATTCAGGGCACCCTCGTCACCAGACTGGGCAAGCGCATCTATCATCAGATGACCGTGGAGCGGGTGGACCCGCGGGGAAAGAAGTATTACTGGATCGGCGGGGGAGAGCCTGACTGGGAGCGGGAAGAGGGCACGGACCTCGATGCGGTTGACCGGAAGTTTGTTTCGATAACGCCTCTTCATCTTGATATGACGGATTACGCTTCCTTCGAGCGGCTTAAGACCCTTGAAACGATGAATTATGCATTGCACGCCCACGGGAACAATGAGTGATTATGTACGGAAAAGAGCGAATGCGCATGGTGGAGGATCAGATCGTGGCCCGTGGAGTGACGGACGAACGGGTCCTGTCGGCCATGCGCAAGGTGCCGCGGCACGAGTTCCTGCCTGAAGGCCTACGGGGCATGGCATACCAGGACAGTGCGCTTCCGCTCGGCGAGGCACAGACCATATCCCAGCCTTACATGGTTGCGCTGATGACCTCGCTTCTGGAACTCAAAGGAATGGAGCGCGTACTGGAGATAGGCACCGGTTCGGGATATCAGGCGGCGATCCTGTCGGAACTGTGCGGGAAGGTCTACACCGTGGAGCGCATCAAGACCCTCGCGGAAAGGGCGCGAACGATCTTCGACAAGCTCGGGTACAAGGGCGTGGCGATCAAAGTCTACGACGGCACTTACGGCTGGAAGGAAATGGGGCCGTTCGACGCCATCATGGTGACCGCGGGAGCGCCCTCAGTGCCTGAACCGCTCGTGGAGCAGTTGCAGGAAGGCGGCAGGATGGTGATACCAGTGGGCGAGCGGTATGGTCAGATGTTGATGAAAGCGGTCAAGACCGCCGGGGGCATGGTCATTGAAAAGAGCATTCCGTGCGTGTTCGTGCCGTTGATCGGCAACCATGGGTGGAAAGAGTGATAAGAAACAAGTAATAAGTAAGAAGTAAGATGTAAGAAATAAGAAATTCAGAAAAACCCGCCTATACGTGCTTGCGACGTTTTATGAGCTCTTCCGTTCCCATAAGTTGATACAAAACCGATAATGCCACACCAATAGCCGTTCCGAGCACAGCCCCCGCAAGAACATCCGTTGGATAATGCACTCCGAGGTATACGCGGGAAAAAGAGATCAGCGCTGCGAGAATCAGGGGATATAGGCGACCCAACCGTATGACATAGTCACGAGTGAGATAAAAGAGAGGCACGGCAAAGGCGAACGAACTGATCGCATGGCCGGAGGGCATGGAGTATGATTTCGGACAGGGGAGGATCAGCCTGATCCCTTCGATCGCGCTGCACGGCCGCACACGGGCCGCCGCCTCTTTCATCCAGTCTTCCACCCATCCCGCCAGATATGCGGCACAGCAGGCGATCAGGATGGTCCAGACTGCTGAAGCGAGATACGTCCTCCCTGTCTTATCCGGATGAGGCTGATTCATCCCCCGGGCAAGCATTGCGAATAGAAACGGTATGACCAGGAGGTACCCCTGCTGCGTGAGGGCGGGCATCAGGAGGTCAAAGGATGCGTTTGCAGCGGCATGGTTGATGAAGAGAAGCAGTTGCGTATCAAGCGATTGAATATTCATGACCGGGCGTGTCGCTACGCGCTCTTCCCGCCGCACTTGATCACGTTCGTATCGCTCACTTCGACGAGCCCGTGCTCCACGACAGAGCAGACCTCGGCCATGATGATATTGATCATTTCCTCGGAATCCACGACTTCGATCTTGATCGGCAGGGCCGTGGAAAGCTCGAGGATCTTGGCGGTATGGAGCTTGCCGTGGCTCCCGTAGCCCGCCACACCGCGGAACACGCTTACTCCGGAGATTTTTCTTTGAGCGAGGATGTCCAGAACCGCTTCATAGACGGGCTTTCCATGGAGTTTTGCGTTCTCGTCGAGGTATATCGTGAGCTTTTTTGCAGGGCCGGTTTTGAGCATGGTTGATTCCTTTCAATAAGCCGGCAAGCTTGCAGCCTGCCAGCTTGCCAGCTCAAGAGTTATATACTCTTGGCTATTACCTCTCCCAGTTTGAGCGCAAGGAACCCGACGACCACGCTCAACATGACATTCAGCATCGCGAGCAGCCACTCACTGTCTTTCACGAGAGCGCCGGTCTCGTATTCAAAAGTGGAGAACGTGGTGTAGGCGCCGAGAAAACCGACGACGAGGAGCAACCTCCACTGCGGGTTCACCAGGAACCGCTCCGTGAACAGGGACATGAAGAGTCCGATGAGAAAGCTGCCCGTTACGTTGATGATGAACGTGCCCAGCGGAAAGCTGCGGCCCCATCGCTGTCCGATCCAGAGCGCGGCCCCGTAGCGCGCGATCGCGCCGAGAAACCCGCCGATGCCTATGATAAGGATGTTTGCCATGGCGCTCCCGTGTCTGAATTGTCCTATTTTTAGCAGAAGGAGGATTGTAAGTCAATGAAAATGCAGGTGTGTGGAAATTTGTCGGTCAGGATACTGAATAAAACCTCATTGTGGAAAAAAGTAGCGAAAGCGAAAAAACTGGATATTCTTTCCCATGTTTGCTATATTTCACTATTAAGTATCAAGTTTTCGCAACTACGAGGCCTGCATCGACCATGCGCTTCCATATAAAATACAAGCTTGCCGCCATCGTGCTCCTGATCTTCGTTCCGCTGTTTCTCTTCGCTGTTTTCAACTTTTACGCAGTGTTTGAGCATGAAAAAGAAGACATCAAGACCGCCAATCTGTCGGTTGCGTCAACCGTGGCAGTCCATCTTGACGGCCTCATTGACGCATCTTTTGCCGCCCTCCGGTCGCTTTCCAAGCAACCTGCCGTCATCAACAAAGATTCCCGGGCCTGTGACCGACTCTTCAGTGAACTTCTTCCCTCCTATCCGTCGCATCTGAACATCCTGGCAGCCGGCATTGACGGTTATAACTACGGGAGCGGTGTGCCGTCACCTGGTGTGCGATCGTTGAACTATAATGACAAGGAATGGTTTGTGAAAGCGCGGAAGGGCGCGGACGTGGTCGGCAACCTGCATATTTCGAAACTCTTCAAGGCATCTGCGGTCATGATCGCCGTGCCGGTGTTCGATAGTTTGAAGAAGCAGGTGGGTGTCCTCGGCATGCCCCTTAATCTTACATCAGTTCGTATGATGATCATGAAGTCGCTTCCTCCTTACGAAGGAGCTTCAATTACTGTCGTTGACTCTCACGGCGCCGTTTTGGCATGCACAAACCCGTCGCAAAAGACGGATATGTGCAAAACACTCCCTGCGCACACGATAAGGGCACAAGCTGAAGGCGGCAACAGTACGGAGGAAAAGGGAGATGACGGAGTTGACCGTCTCTACAGCCATGCCGGGCTTTCCCGAACAGGTTGGAGGGTTATTGTCGGCGTTCCAAGGGAAATCGCCTATCAACCCGCCTACGCGTTCGGCAAGCGCTATATCCTTGTCCTGTTGATCGTCAGTTTTACCGCCCTTATGCTCGCATTCCTCTTATCAAAAAGGATAACAAAAAATATTTTATCGCTCATCGCGGGGCTTCAAGAGATAGAGCGCGGCAATCTTTCATTTTCCCTTAAATTGTCAGGCCATGACGAGCTCCAGGAGGTCGCGGAGTCGTTCGATCACATGGCGGTCAAGAGAAAGGAAGCTGAGCAGAAGCTGAGGGATTCGGAGTCCTTCCTTGAAGCGGTGCTCGATGGCATGGGTGAGGGCGTCGTGGTGGTCGGAAAGGACTACCGGATCATTACCGCAAATAAGGGCTACTGCGATCAGGTCAGACTGCCTTGTGAAGCGATCCTCGGAAAACATTGTTATGAGATATCCCACCATATAGACGAGCCCTGTTTTGATAAGGAAGGGGGTTGCGATTGCACCGTGAAAAAGTGTTTCGAGACCGGCCAACGCCACCGGTCGACGCACACACACTTTGACAAGGACGGGCACCCGCGATACCTGGAGACGAATGCATACCCTCTGAAAGACCCGTCCGGCGCCATTATTGCGGCCATCGAGACTCTTATGGACGTGACAGCCCTCATCACGCTCGAAAAGCAGCTTGAAGAGGTCAAGGAGCGGTACCGGAAGCTGTACGACGACGCGCCTGACATGATGCACTCGGTCGATAAATACGGGAACATCACCATATGCAACCAGACCGAGGCAACGGCCCTGGGCTACGAGCTCGAGGAACTCATTGGACGCCCGCTGAGGGACATCATCACTCCCGAGGAGAGGGAGGCTCTCGAGATGAAGATGAGCTCACTGAGGACCAACGGCTCTTTTGAAGGCGAACTCACGTTCTTCGCAAAAGACTCTCGCTGCATTCCCGTCTTTATCAGGTCCAGAGCGCTTTATGATAATGACGGGGCATTCCTGATGTCCGACACCATTGCCCGGGACATAACGGAAAAGAAGAGCCTTGAAGCCCAGCTTTTTCAGGCCCAGAAGATGGAAGCGGTCGGCATCCTTGCCGGCGGAGTGGCGCACGATTTTAATAATGTTCTGACCGCCATTGTGGGCTACGGCAATCTTCTTATGATGAGGACGGAACCGGACAGTACGGCCCGAGGCTACGTGGAACAGGTGCTTGCCGCCACGGAACGCGCCACCAGTCTCACCCAGGGCCTCCTCGCCTTCAGCAGGAAGCAGATTATCAGCCCTAAGCCCATTCGTTTGAGCGATGTCATCGGTCAGCTGGAAAAAATCCTCGCGAGGGTCATCGGCGAGGATGTTGAACTGAGGGTTTTTCTTTCCCCCCAGGAGGCCACCATCATGGCCGATACGGGGCAGATCGATCAGGTGCTCATGAATCTTGCCACCAACGCGCGGGACGCCATGCAGGACGGCGGCATTCTGATCATCGAGACCGAGCTTATTGAATTTGACGAGGACTATGTGCGGCGGCATGCATTTGCTCAGCCCGGGAAATACATGCTTATCTCGGTGACCGATACGGGACAGGGGATGGATGCAAAGACGAAGGATAAGATCTTTGAGCCGTTCTTTACCACAAAGGAAGTGGGCAAGGGCACAGGCCTGGGGCTTGCCATGGTGTACGGGATTGTAAAACAGCACAACGGTTACCTCAACGTGTACAGCGAGCCGGGGAAAGGTACGACCTTCAAAATATACCTGCCGGTTATAGAGCGTGAAGCGGAAAAACTCGATGTGGTCGTTCTTCCTCCCGTGGTCGGGGGTTTGGAGACGATACTCATTGCCGAAGACGCCATAATAGTGCGTGACCTGGCAAAGAAGGTGCTTGAGGAATTCGGCTATACCGTGATCCTTGCGGAAAACGGTGAGGACGCCATTGCACATTATAAGGCGGACCCCCGTGTTGCCCTGCTTATTCTGGATGTCATCATGCCGGGGAGGAACGGGAAAGAGGTATATGAGGAGATCAGGAAGCTGAAGCCGGATATCAAGGCGCTGTTCATGAGCGGATACACCGCCAATATTATCCACAAAAAGGGCATCCTGGACAGCGGTACGGAGTTTATATCAAAGCCATTCTCTCCTAATGCGTTTCTTCGCAAGGTGCGCGAGGTCCTGGACGGAAATTTCTGTTAACCGGGAGTAAAAAGGGGTATAATGATCCAGTTCGAAGAGGAACATTTCAAAAAGGGAGAATATAGCATGAACAAGGAAAAAGTTGAAGAAGCGCTCAAGCAGGTGCGGCCCGCGCTCCAGCGCGACGGCGGTGATATCGAGTTCGTCAGCGTTGACGAGACCGGCGTGGTTAAAGTGAGGCTCAAGGGCGCTTGCGGATCCTGCCCCATGTCCACCATGACGCTTAAAAATGGCGTGGAAAAGTATCTCAAGGAGCATGTTCCCGGGGTGAAGGAAGTCGTACAGGTAGCGTAATCCCGTTTACTCTCCGGCTTTCCATCCGGCGCCTTGTAGTCATGATCGATTTATGGTCGTGGGGGCAGGCACCCCGATGTCCGGGTTATGCTATGCGCTGATCGCGGGCTCAGCGGTCCTTGCGACCATGGCGGATTCGTGTTCTCATTTATTAATCATCCCAAAATAAAATCAACATAATCAAATTGTCATTCCCGTCGCTATTACCCTCCGGACGGAAATAAAAAATCGCTTGACACATAACCTTCATATCTGTTATAAACTTTGCGGCTTTTCAAATGTATCAATATCCTGATTTATGTTGTTATAATCCTATTTGCCGTATTTATAACTCCAGCACAAAAAGGTGAGACAGAATGGGAGCCACAACTGCAGTAAATGCGCATGACACGTTCAGCGGTGGAGTGCATCCCGCCGACAACAAACAGCTCACCGCGCACAAACCAACCGTTTCGGCAGCGATCCCCAAAAGAGCGGTCATTCCCCTCAGCCAGCATATCGGCGCACCAGCCAAACCACTCGTCGTCATTGGACAGGAAGTGAAAAAAGGAGAGAAGATCGCGGAGAGCGGCGGTTTCGTGTCCGCGCCCGTTCATGCCTCCATCTCCGGCAAGGTGACTGCCCTCGGGAATTTTCCTCACATCCTC
>Ga0334722_10001086_pt1 | contig 35675 bp, 36 predicted proteins | sample C3_bottom_MG_FD_207210 | JGI IMG/M metagenome (GOLD analysis project Ga0334722, IMG submission 207210) | Sediment microbial communities from Yellowstone Lake, YNP, Wyoming, USA - C3_bottom | ecosystem: Environmental > Aquatic > Freshwater > Lake > Sediment | place: USA: Wyoming | collected... | reverse complement strand
CCCAACCGTCCGGGCGCGGTGCACGCGCTCCTGACGCCGATCGCCAAGCACGGCGTCAGCATGAGCCGGCTGGAGTCACGCCCGGCACGCACCGGGCGCTGGGAATACATGTTCTACGTCGATGTGCAGGGCCACCGCCAGGATGCGAAGGTGGCCAAGGCGCTGGCCGAGCTGGAAAAGCTGGCGCCGTTCCTGAAGATACTCGGTTCCTATCCCGCTGCGGTGCTCTAGCACCCGGCACGGATCGCCTCTTCCCAACTGATGTAGGACGTCACATGGACCTTTGCGAATTGTCTCCCGCCTACGTGCGCGCCATCGCACCCTATCAACCCGGCAAACCGATCAGCGAGCTCGCGCGCGAGTTCGGACTCGATGAGCGATCGATCGTGAAACTGGCATCGAACGAGAACCCGCGCGGAATTTCGCCGAAGGCGCTGGAAGCGGCCAGGGCGTCGCTGCCGGAACTGGGGCGCTATCCCGATGGTTTCGATCTGACGCAGGCGCTGTGCGCAAAGCTGGGCGTGGCCGCAGCGCAAATCGTGCTCGGGAACGGATCGAACGATGTGCTCGAGCTGGCGGGCATGGCGTTTCTCGCCCCCGGATGTTCGGCCGTCTATTCGCAGCACGCGTTCGCCGTCTACCCGCTGGCGACGCAGGCGCGAGGCGCGCGAAGCATCGTCACCCCGGCGAAGCATTTCGGGCACGACCTGGAAGCGATGCTGGCTGCGATCCGGCCCGATACCCATGTGGTGTTCATCGCCAACCCGAACAACCCGACCGGCACCATGCTCACCGCGGCGGAGCTGGAGTCGTTCCTGCTGCGGGCACCGAAGAACGTCATCGTCGTGCTCGACGAGGCCTACAACGAATATCTGGATCCGGCCCTGCGCTGCCCGAGCATCGCCTGGATCGAGCGCTTTCCCAATCTGATCGTGACGCGCACCTTCTCCAAAGTGTACGGGCTTGCCGGCCTGCGGGTCGGTTACGCGGTCTGCCAGCCCAAGATCGCGGATTTGTTGAACCGGGTGCGCCAACCGTTCAACGTCAACAATCTCGCGATCGTCGCCGCCGTCGCCGCGCTGACGGATCATGAATTCCTGCGCGAGAGCGTCGATCTCAATACGGCCGGCATGGCGCAACTGCTATCTGGCTGCAAGCGCCTGGGCCTCGCCTGGATTCCCTCGTACGGCAATTTCGTCACCGTCGAAATCCCGCGGCTGGGCAACCAGAGCCAGGCGGGTGCGGTATTCCAGAAACTGTTGAGGCGAGGCGTGATCGTGCGCCCCCTGGCCAATTACGCCATGCCCGATCATCTGCGGGTGACCATCGGCGTGGCAAGCGAGAACACGCGCTTCCTCGAGGCGCTGGAAGCGGTGCAGAAGGCCTGATGCGCGTGGCAGCGCCGCGTCTAAATACGGTCGTCATATTCGGTGTCGGCCTGATCGGCGGCTCGTTTGCGCTCGGTCTGAAAGCGACCGGCGCGGCCGAGCGCATCGTCGGCCTGGGCCGCAATCCTGCCAATCTGGCGCGCGCGCTCAAACTCGGTGTCATCGATGCCGCGAGCGCAGACCCGGCGGTCGTCGCCGATGCGGACCTGGTGCTGATCGCGACGCCGGTCGGCCAGATGGGAAGGATCATGGACGCGATCGCGCCGCATCTGGGGTCGGACACCGTTGTAACCGATGGCGGCAGCACCAAGCAGGATGTGGTAGCGCTCGCCTATGCCAAGCTTAAAACCCGCGCGGCGCAGTTCGTTCCCGGGCATCCGATCGCGGGGGCCGAGCACAGCGGCGTGGACGCGGCGAAGGCCGATCTATACCGGGCGCGCAAGGTGGTGCTGACGCCGCTGCCGGAGAACTCTGAGCGCAGCATCCGCAGGGTGCGCGCAGCCTGGCGCGTCTGCGGCGCGCGCCTGTATTGCATGCAGCCCGCCGAGCACGATCGGGTGTTCGCCGCCGTGAGCCACTTGCCGCACCTCTTGTCCTATGCCCTGGTGGATCAGGTGGCGCGCCACCCCAACGGCAAGCAGCTGTTCGACTATGCGGCCGGAGGGTTCCGCGATTTCACCCGCATCGCCTCCAGCCATCCGGAAATGTGGCGCGACATCTGCGTCGCCAATCGCAAGGCATTGCTCACGGAGTTGGCAGGCTTCGAGCGCGAACTCGCCGAGGTGAAGCGTTTGCTGCGCACGGGCGACGCCGCGGGGCTGGAGAATCTGTTCGCGCGGGCGCGCAGCGCTCGCAACAAATGGCTGCAAAAACAGCAATGACGCGGTTTTCGGCCTGATTGCAGGAGCGGCGCGCGTGCCATACCTCGACCTCGCACCGATCCGGAGTGCCGCCGGCACGGTCAAGCTGCCCGGATCGAAAAGCATTTCCAATCGCGTACTGCTGCTCGCGGGATTGGCCGCGGGCGAGACGCGTGTCCACGACTTGCTCGACTCGGACGACACGCAGGTCATGCTCGATGCCTTGCACGCTTTAGGTATCGCTGTGAAACAGGACGCAGGCGCAACCGTCGTGACCGGCGCCGGCGGCGCGTTTCCGGTCAAGGCTGCGGAACTGTCTCTCGGCAACGCCGGTACCGCGTTCCGGCCGCTGACCGCGGCGCTGGCGCTCAGCGGCGGCGACTATCGCCTGTCGGGTGTGGCGCGCATGCACGAGCGGCCGATCGGCGATCTGGTCGACGCCTTGCGCGGGCTGGGTGCAAGCATCGATTATCTTGGCGAGACAGGGTATCCGCCGCTGCACCTACTACCAGCGGCGGTGCGCGCAGAGGGCAATGTGAGCGTGCGTGGCGACGTGTCCAGTCAGTTCCTGTCAGCGTTATTGATGGCCATGCCGCTCACTGGCCGCCAGACCACCATTGCCGTCGAGGGCGAATTGATTTCCAAGCCCTATGTGGAGATCACGCTGAACACGATGCGCCGCTTCGGCGTCGAGGTTGCGCGCGACGGCTGGATCGCGTTTACGGTGCCGGCCGACGCATTCTACAAGAGCCCGGGCGATATCTGGGTCGAGGGCGATGCGTCGTCGGCCTCGTATTTCCTGGCGGCCGGCGCGATCAGCGGATTGAGCGGTGGCGGCCCGGTGCGGGTCGAAGGCGTGGGCCGCGCCAGTATCCAGGGCGACGTGCGCTTTGCCGAGGCGTTGGAGCGCATGGGCGCGCGTATCGATATGGGCGACAACTGGATCGAAGCGACCGCAGGCAAAGACGCGAAGCGCGCCGGAAAACTGAAAGCGTTCGATGCCGACTACAATCATATCCCGGACGCGGCGATGACGCTCGCGGTGGCGGCGCTGTTCGCCGACGGCCCCTGCACCCTGCGCAACATCGGCAGCTGGCGGGTGAAGGAAACCGACCGCATCGCCGCCATGGCAACCGAGTTGAGAAAACTGGGCGCGACGGCCGATGAAGGTAGCGACTGGTTGCGCGTAGTGCCGACCACAACGCTACGCGCAGCCACCATCGACACCTACGATGACCACCGCATGGCCATGTGCTTTTCGCTCGCGGCGCTGGGCGGCGTCACGGTGCGCATCAACGACCCGCAATGCGTGAACAAGACCTTTCCTGGATATTTCGACGCACTGGCCAGGATCTCGGTTTATCGCGGATGAAATCTGATGACTGACAAATCGAATAACGTTCCAGTCATCGCCATCGACGGCCCCTCGGCCTCGGGCAAAGGCACGATTGCGGAGCGGGTGGCCGAGGCGCTGGGTTTTCACTACCTGGACAGCGGCTCCCTGTATCGCTTGGTTGCGCTTGCGGCGGTGAAGGAGGCGACCCGGCTGGATGACGAGGCCGCACTCGCCCGGCGCGCGCTGCACCTGAACGTCAGCTTCGTGGATGGAGAAATATTGCTTTTTGGCCAGAATGTTACAGACGCAATCCGGAGCGAGGAATGCGGTGTCGGCGCCTCCAGGGTGGCCGCGTTGCCGGCGGTACGCGCGGCCCTGCTGGCACGCCAGCGTGCGTTTCGAGAGGCTCCAGGGCTGGTGGCGGAAGGCCGTGACATGAGCACCGTGGTGTTTCCGGACGCGACGCTGAAGATATTTCTTACCGCGAGCGCCGAAATACGCGCGGAGCGCAGATATAAGCAGTTGAAAGAAAAAGGAATCGATGCTAATATTCGAACCCTTTTGCTGGAATTGCGTGAACGCGACGAGCGCGACGGTGCCAGAAGCGTTGCGCCCCTGCGAAAGGCAGCCGATGCCCGGGAACTCGATAGCAGCGGGCTAGGCATAGAGGAAATAGTGCGCCAGGTACTTGATTGGTACCGGCAAAAGGTGGCGGGCTCGCATATCTAAGAGGCCGTTTCGGATGCTTCGAAACGGCCCCTGACTTAGGGGAGCGTGAGGGGATCTATCCCCTCGTATTGTTTCAACCCCTACTGTGAGTCCGCTTTGTGTTTAATCAACCCCGTCCGCGAGGGCGGTGAAATCAGGTAAACAATCCAATGTCCAATCTTTCCCCCGCAGTCGCCCTCAACGAAAACAGTTTCGCAGCATTGTTCGAAGAAAGCCTGACGCGCCAGGAAATGCGCATCGGCGAGGTGATCACCGCGGAAGTTGTGCGTGTAGATATGAATTTCGTGGTGGTGAACGCAGGACTCAAGTCAGAAAGTTTTATCCCCGTAGAAGAATTTCGCAACGATGCCGGCGAGGTCGAGGCCAAGGTCGGCGATTTCGTCAGCGTCGCCATTGAGGCGCTGGAAGACGGCTTCGGTGAAACCCGCCTGTCGCGCGACAAGGCGAAGCGCCTGTCGGCCTGGATGGACCTGGAAAAGGCCCTGGAAACGGGCGAACTGGTCTCAGGCGTGATCAGTGGCAAGGTCAAGGGCGGTCTCACCGTCATGGCCAACGGTATCCGTGCCTTCCTGCCCGGGTCGCTCGTGGATATCCGCCCGGTCAAGGACACGACGCCGTTCGAAGGCAAGACCATGGAGTTCAAGGTCATCAAGCTCGACCGCAAGCGCAATAACGTGGTGGTATCGCGCCGCGCCGTGCTCGAGGCGAGCCAGGGCGAAGAGCGGCAAAAGCTGCTGCAGACCCTGTCCGAAGGTACGGTCGTGAAGGGCATCGTCAAGAACATCACCGACTACGGCGCGTTCGTGGATCTGGGCGGCATCGACGGTCTGCTGCACATTACCGACCTCGCCTGGCGCCGCGTCAAGCACCCGTCCGAGGTGCTCAATGTGGGCGATGAAGTGACGGCCAAGATCCTCAAGTTCGATCAGGAGAAGAACCGCGTGTCGCTCGGCATGAAGCAGCTGGGCGAAGATCCGTGGGTGGGCCTGTCGCGCCGTTACCCCACCACCACGCGCCTGTTCGGCAAGGTCACCAATCTCACCGACTACGGCGCGTTCGTCGAGGTCGAGCAGGGCATCGAAGGCTTGGTGCACGTGTCCGAGATGGACTGGACCAACAAGAACGTGCACCCGTCGAAGGTGGTGCAGCTGGGCGACGAAGTCGAAGTGATGATCCTCGAGATCGACGAGGAGCGCCGGCGCATATCGCTCGGCATGAAGCAGTGCCTGCCCAATCCCTGGGGCGAGTTCGCCATCAATTTCAAGAAGGGCGACCGGGTCAAGGGCCAGATCAAGTCGATCACCGATTTCGGCGTATTCATCGGCCTTCCCGGAGGCATCGATGGCCTGGTGCACCTCTCGGATCTGTCCTGGAGCGCCACCGGCGAAGAGGCGGTGCGCAACTACAAGAAAGGCGATGAAGTTGAGGCGGTGGTGCTGGCGATCGATACCGAGCGCGAGCGCATCTCCCTTGGTATCAAGCAGATGGATGGCGACCCCTTCACCAATTACATCGCCACGCACGAGAAGAACAGCGTGGTGCAGGGAACGGTCAAGTCGGTCGATGCCAAGGGCGCAGTGATCGCGCTCGAGGGCGACGTCGAGGGCTACCTGCGCGTATCCGAAGTGGCGCGCGAGCGCATCGAGGACCTCACGCACCATCTCAAGGAAGGCGACGCGGTGACGGCGATGATCATCAACATCGATCGCAAGAACCGTTCGATCAACCTCTCGATCAAGGCCAAGGATATGGCCGAGGAGCACGATGCCATGCAGAAGCTGCAGAGCGACAGTGCCGCCAGTTCCGGCAGCACCAGCCTAGGGGCGTTGCTGAAAGCGAAGCTCGACAACAAGAACTCTCAGCAATAAAAAAGGGGCAGGGGAGATGACCAAGTCCGAATTGATCGCCAGGCTCGCCGGGCGCTATCCGCAACTGGTTGCCAAAGACGCCGAGTTCGCGGTCAAGACCATACTCGATGCCATGACCTCGAGCTTGGTCAGCGGCCAGCGCATCGAAATCCGCGGCTTTGGCAGTTTCGGTTTGAATTACCGCCCGCCGCGCACCGGCAGGAATCCGAAGTCCGGCGACAAGGTTCAGGTGCCGGAAAAATTCGTTCCGCACTTCAAGGCCGGCAAGGAACTGCGTGAGCGCGTGGACTCGATATAGCGCGCACTGCAATGCAACCGGAAACAGGCGGCATCGTTTCGATGCCGCTTGTTTTTTCTGAGGTGATTTAACCATGCGCGTCCTGTCCTGGGTCCTGCGCATCATTCTGTTCCTGGCCTTGTTCCTGTTCGCGCTCAAGAACACGGACACGATCAACCTGCGCCTCTATTTCGATCAGATATGGCAAGCCCCGCTGATCCTGGTGCTGTTGGTGTTCTTCGCCGCGGGCGCCGCAGTGGGCGTACTCGCCACCCTGACCACCGTGTTCAGGCAGCGGCGCGAGATCACGCGTTTGAAGCGGGAACTGCGCAGCCCTCCCGCGATCGATAGTCCAGGGCCGCCGAGCGCCGACGGCGGCATCGACTCGCGGCCCCGAATCTAGACCCGGCGCATGGAATTCGAGTTCTGGTGGCTGCTCGCGTTTCCGCTGTTCTTCAGCCTGGGATGGCTTGCGGCGCGCATCGACATCAAGCACCTGGTGTTGGAATCGCGTTCGTTGCCGCGTTCCTATTTCAAGGGCCTCAATTTCCTGCTCAACGAACAGCCGGACAAGGCGATCGAGGCGTTTATCGAAGTGGTCAAGGTCGATCCGGAAACCATAGAGCTGCACTTCGCGCTGGGCAGCCTGTTTCGCCGTCGCGGCGAAACCGAACGCGCCATCCGCATGCATCAGAATTTGCTCGAACGCGGCGATCTGGGTGAAGAGCAGCGGCTCGCCGCGCTGTTCGAACTGGGGCAGGATTATCTCAAGGCGGGATTGCTCGACCGTGCCGAGGAAGTGTTCGTCAAACTGCGCAACACGCCGCATCGCGGCGCCGCGCTGAGGGCGCTGCTCGATGTCTACCAGCAGGAAAAGGACTGGGAAAAGACCATAGGCGTGGCGAGCGAACTCGGCGCCGAACCGGGACAGCCCTGGAACAAGGAAATCGCCAATTACTATTGCGAGCTCGCTTCGATCGCGATCACCCATTCGCGCACCGAGGCGGCGCTGGCACACCTGGAGGAGGCACTCAAGTCGAACCGCAAGTGCGCGCGCGCCAATGTGCTCCTGGGCGACATCCGTGCTGCTGCGGGTGATCACGCAGAGGCAATCGAGGCATGGAAGCGAATCGAGCAGCAGAATCCGGCCTATCTCGCGCTGGTCGCACAGCGTCTGCTCGAAAGTTACCGCGTGCTGGAAAAGCAGGAGGAGGGATTGACCCTGCTGCGCGGTTTCCTCGCCAACTCGCCTTCGCTCGACCTGCTCGATGTTGCATTTCAGTCCACGCTGGAGGCGCATGGACCGGAGGCGGCGCACAAGCTGGTGCGCGACGAACTGCGCCGCAATCAGACGCTGCTCGGCCTGGACCGGCTGCTCGACGCCGAACTGCTGGTGGTACGGCCGGAGCGCCGCAGCGACGTGCAGTTGGTGAAGAATCTGGTTCATTCCCACACCTTGCGTCTCGCGCGCTATCGCTGCGAGAACTGTGGCTTCAAGGCGCGCCAGTTTTATTGGCACTGCCCCGCGTGCGGCGGCTGGGAAACCTATCCGCCGCGGCGGACGGAGGAGTTTGATTCGGCCCCGTAGGACGAGAGTTCTCTATTTTCTTGGAGCTTATATTGAAGATTTCGGTCGTCGGTACTGGATACGTGGGATTGGTCAGCGGCACTTGCCTGGCGGAAGTCGGCAACGATGTGCTTTGCCTTGACCTGGACCCGGGCAAGATCAAGATACTCAATGACGGCGGCATCCCGATCTACGAGCCGGGGCTGCAGGACATGGTGCAGCGTAACCGCAAGGCCGGGCGCTTGGCGTTCACCACCGACATCGAGGAAGCGGTCGCGTTTGGCACGGTGCAGTTCATTGCGGTGGGGACGCCGCCTGCTGAGGATGGATCGGCGGATCTTCAGCATGTTGTTGCGGCCGCGCGCAACATCGGCCGCCACATGAGCGACTACCGCGTAGTGGTGGACAAGTCCACCGTTCCGGTGGGAACGGCAGACAAAGTCCGCGCCGCCATTGCCGAGGAATTGAAAACACGAGGCACCGAAGTCGCATTCAGCGTGGTGTCGAACCCTGAATTCCTCAAGGAAGGCGCCGCGGTGGAGGATTTCATGCGTCCCGACCGCATCGTGGTCGGGAGCGACGACGAGCGCGCCATGACTATCATGCGCAATCTGTACGCGCCGTTCCAGCGCAATCACGAACGCGTGATTGCCATGGATGTGCGCTCGGCTGAACTGACCAAGTATGCCGCGAACGCCATGCTGGCAACGCGCATTTCCTTCATGAATGAGATTGCCAACCTCGCCGAGCGCCTGGGCGCGGATGTCGAACAGGTGCGCCGCGGCATCGGCGCCGACCCGCGCATCGGCTACCATTTTCTGTATCCGGGAGCAGGCTATGGCGGCTCCTGCTTTCCCAAAGACGTGCAGGCGCTGCTGCGCACCGCGGGCGAGGCGGGCATGAATCTGCTCATCCTCGATGCGGTGGAAGCGGCCAATGCGCTGCAAAAACAGGTGCTGGCAAAGAAAATCGTCCAGCGTTTCGGCGTCGACCTGAAAGGCCTGAATTTCGCCCTGTGGGGATTGGCGTTCAAACCCAATACCGACGATCTGCGCGAGGCGCCGAGCCGGGTGCTGCTGGGAGAGTTGCTCGAGCGCGGTGCGCGCGTCACCGCCTATGATCCGGTAGCCATGCCGGAAGCGCGGCGCCTGTACCAAGGCGAGGGGCGCGTGCGTTTCGCCGAATCGCCGCTGGCGGCGCTGGAAGGCGCCGACGCGCTGGCGATCATCACCGAGTGGAAGGAATTCCGCAGTCCGGACTTCCAGCGCGTGAAGCAATTATTGCGCACGCCGGCCATCTTCGACGGGCGCAATCTGTACGATCCGGCCGAGGTCAGGCGCAACGGTCTGGAGTACTATCCGATCGGTCGACTGTAGGCTTGTTTGTCCGAACCACCAGCGAAGAACTGCGACTCACGAATGAATCCGAAGATACTGCCGGACTTGTCCAAGGCGAAGATGCTGGTGGTCGGCGACGTGATGCTCGATCGCTACTGGTTTGGCGAGGTGAGCCGAATTTCGCCCGAGGCGCCGGTACCGGTGGTGAAAGTAGAGCGCACCGAGGAGCGTCCCGGTGGCGCGTCCAACGTCGCGCGCAACGCCACCGCTCTGGGGGCGCGGGTGACGTTGCTGTCGGTGGTCGGCGATGACGAGGCGGGCGCGCGGCTGCGCGAACTGGTCGAAGTCGAGCACGTCGTCGCCTGCCTGCACAAGGATGCCAGCATCCCCACCACGGTGAAGCTGCGCGTGATCGGCCGGCAGCAGCAGTTGCTGCGCATCGATTTCGAGACCCAGCCCAGCCACGACGTACTGGCCGACAAGCTGGCCGATTTCGAGCTGCTGCTCGCCGATTGCAACGTGCTGATCTTGTCCGATTATGGCAAGGGCGGGCTCGCCCACATTGAAAAGATGATCGGACTTGCGCGCGCCGCCGGCAAGACCATCCTGGTCGATCCCAAGGGCGACGACTATTCGCGCTACCATGGCGCCACGGTGGTTACGCCCAACCGCGCGGAAATGCGCGAGGTGGTGGGGCGTTGGAAAGACGAGGCGGATTTGACGGTCAGGGCGCAGGCGCTGCGGCGCGAGCTGGGCGCCGAGGCGCTGCTGCTCACGCGCAGCGAGGAAGGCATGAGTCTGTACCAGGAAAGCGGCGTCGTGCACGAAGCGGCCAAGGCGCGCGAGGTGTTCGATGTCAGCGGCGCGGGCGATACTGTGATTGCGGCGCTGGCGGCGATGCTGGGCAGCGGCGCGACGCTGCCGCAGGCGATGCACGTCGCCAACTGCGCCGCCGGGATCGTGGTCGGCAAGCTCGGCACCGCGGTGGCGCATCGGGAAGAGTTACAGGCTGCGTTGTCACAGGACTGAGAGGAAACCATGTACTACGTTGTCACCGGCGCCGCCGGATTCATCGGATCCAACCTGGTCAAGGCGCTGAATCGGCGCGGGGAGACCGACATCATCGCGGTGGACAATCTCACCCGCGCCGACAAATTCCGCAACCTGGCAGGCTGCGAAATCGCCGATTTCATCGACAAACGCGATTTCGTGGTTCAGCTCACCGACGGGGACTTCGAGGGCGCGATCGAGGCGGTGCTGCATCAGGGCGCCTGCTCCGACACGATGGAGACGGACGGGCGCTACATGATGGAGAACAATTACCGCTACTCGCTGACGCTGCTCGACTACTGCCAGGAAGAGGAGGTGCCGCTCCTGTATGCCTCGTCCGCGGCGGTCTACGGCGGCGGCTCGGTGTTTCGCGAGTCGCGAGAATGCGAGGCGCCGCTCAATGTCTATGGCTATTCCAAATTTCTGTTCGATCAGGTGGTGCGACGGCGCCTTGCCGATGCCGAAAACCAGATTGCGGGTTTTCGCTATTTCAACGTCTACGGCCCGAACGAAGCGCACAAGGGGCGCATGGCCTCGGTCGCCTTCCATTTTTTCAATCAGTACCAGGCCGAGAAGAGGGTCAAGCTGTTCCGGGGCTGGGACGGCTATGCCGACGGTGAGCAGCGGCGCGACTTCGTCTCGATCGAGGACGTGGTCGCGGTGAATCTGCATTTTCTGGAACGTCCGGACTTGTCCGGAATATTCAATCTGGGCACCGGCCGCGCGCAAAGCTTTAACGAGATTGCGGTGGCTACGGTCAACGCCTGCTTGCGCGCCGAAGGCGAGGCCGCGCTCAGCCTGGATGCGATGCGCGCGAGAAACATGATCGAGTACATCGCGTTTCCGGAGGCGCTCAAGGGCAAGTACCAGAGCCATACCGAAGCCGACAACACCATGCTCCGGCGCGCCGGCTACGAGGAGGCGTTCCTGGCGGTGGAAGAGGGCGTGTCGCACTACTGCGAGCATCTGCTCGGGCAAAGCACATGAAACGTTCGACCCCGAATATCGAGGATACGGTAGGCAATACGCCGCTGGTGCGTCTGCAACGCATCCCCGGCGCGGCCAACGACAAGAAGGGCACTGCGGTTCTCGTCAAGCTCGAAGGCAACAACCCTGCGGGCTCGGTGAAGGATAGGCCGGCGCTGTCCATGGTGGTGGGCGCCGAGCGGCGCGGGACGATCAAACCGGGCGACACCCTGATCGAGGCCACCAGCGGCAACACCGGCATCGCGCTGGCGATGGCGGCGGCGATGCGCGGCTATCGAATGGTGCTCGTCATGCCCGAGCACCTGTCGGTGGAGCGCCGCCAGACCATGCGAGCTTTCGGCGCCGAGATCGTTCTCACGTCCAAAGCCGGCGGCATGGAAGGCGCGCGCGACCTGGCGGAGAAGCTGCGCGACCAGGGCAAGGGCGTGATCCTCGATCAGTTCGCCAACCCGGACAATCCGCTTGCCCATTACGAGACCACAGGGCCGGAGATCTGGCGCGATTCGGCCGGCAAGGTCACCCACTTCGTGTCCAGCATGGGCACCACCGGGACCATCATGGGCGTGTCGCGCTTTCTCAAGGAAAAGAATCCGAACATCCAGATCGTCGGCTGCCAGCCGACCGAAGGTTCGCAGATTCCTGGAATACGCAAGTGGCCCGAGGCCTATCTGCCGCGCATCTACGACGCGGCACGCGTCGACCGCATCGAGTACGTGAGTCAGGCCGATGCCGAGGAGATGACGCGCAGACTGGCGCGCGAGGAGGGAATATTTGCCGGCATTTCGTCTGGCGGAGCCCTGTGCGCGGCGCTGCGCGTCGCTGCCGAAGTGAAGAAAGCGGTGATCGTTTCCATTGTCTGCGACCGCGGCGACCGCTATCTTTCCACCGGCGTGTTTCCGGATTGAGGGCCGATGGCGCCTGTACTCGCTTTCGACATCGAAACCGCGCCCGACTGCGACGGCCTGCGCCGGCTGTACGATCTCGACTCGGGGCTCGCCGACAAGGACGTGGCCGAGATCGCCTTTCAGCGCCGCCGCGCGGCGGCGAATCACGATTTCCTGCAGTTGCATCAGCACCGCGTGATCGCCATCGCCTGCGCGCTGCGCGAAGGCGAGGCGGTGCGCGTCTGGTCGCTGGGCACGCCCGAAGACAGCGAAGCCGAGCTGATCCGCCGCTTTTTCGACGGCATCGAAAAATATACGCCGCAGCTCGTATCCTGGAACGGCGGCGGGTTCGACCTGCCGGTGCTGCACTACCGCAGCCTGGTGCACGGCATTTCCGCACCGCGCTACTGGGACCAGGGCGAAGACGAGCGCGATTTTAAGTGGAACAACTATATCAGCCGTTATCACGCGCGCCATCTCGACCTGATGGATCTGCTGGCGCTGTATCAGCCGCGCAACAACGTGCCGCTGGACGAAATGGCGAAACTGATCGGATTTCCGGGCAAACTCGGCATGGACGGCTCGCAGGTTTGGGGCGCCTACCAGGGAGGCAAGCTGCGCGAAATCCGCAGTTACTGCGAGACCGATGCCGCCAACACCTATCTCATGTATCTGCGCTTTCAGTTATTGCGGGGCGTGTTCGACGCGACCCAGTACCAGCGCGAGATCGAACTATTGCGGGGAACGCTCGCCAAGTCCGCTGAAACGCACTGGCGCGAATTTCTCGAAGCCTGGAAGTAAGCCATGACCGTGTTGATCGAATCGCTGGATCGCGAGGGGCGCGGCATTGCGCGTGTCGAGGGCAAGGCAATATTCATCGACGGCGGCCTGCCGGGCGAGCGCGTCTCCTACGCCACCTACAAGAAGAAGCAGAAGTACGAAATGGCGTCGGCGACCGCGATCGAAGAGCCGAGCGGCGCCCGCGTGATTCCGCGCTGTCCGCATTTCGGCGTCTGCGGCGGCTGCAGCATGCAGCATCTGGAGCCGCACTCCCAGGTGGCGGTGAAGCAGCGTGTGCTCGAAGACAATCTGTGGCACATCGGCAAGGTGCGGCCGGAGGTGGTGCTGCCCCCCATTTACGGACAGCCCTGGGGCTATCGCCATCGGGCGCGTATGTCGGTGCGGATGGTGCCAAAAAAAGGCGGTGCGCTGGTCGGTTTTCACGAACGCAAGAGCAGCTTCGTCGCCGACATGCGCAGCTGCGAAGTCCTGCCACCGGACATATCCGACCTGATCGTTCCCTTGCGCATCCTGATTGCAGAACTTTCGGCGCCCACACGCCTGCCGCAAATCGAACTCGCCGTCGGCGAACAAGTCACCGTGCTGGTGCTGCGAATACTTGACCCGCTGAGTTCGCAGGATGAAGGACTACTGCGAAATTTCGCCAGCCGCTACGGCATCCAGTTCTGGCTGCAGACCAAGGGGCCCGATACCGCCCAGCCGTTTTTCCCGCAGGATGCGCCGCCGCTCTACTACTCGTTGCCCGAATTCGGTGTCGAGATCTACTTCCGTCCTACCGATTTCACCCAGGTCAATCACGCGGTCAACCGCATCCTAGTAAGGCATGCTATGAATCTGCTCGATCCGCGTCCGGGCGAGCGCGTCGCGGACCTGTTCTGCGGCCTGGGCAATTTCAGCCTGCCGATCGCAAGCCGCGGCGCCCATGTCCTCGGCGTGGAAGGCAATGCCGAGTTGGTGCGGCGGGCCGAAGACAACGCGCAGCGGAACGGGCTCGCCGCGCTCGCGCGCTTTGAAGTCGCCAATCTATTCGAGGCGCCGAATTGCGCGCCGTTTGGCGCTAACGACGGCGGCGCCGGCGGCGGCTACGACAAACTGCTCATCGACCCGCCGCGCGACGGCGCGGTCGAGCTGGTGAAAGCGCTGCAGGCGGACGGGCCGCAGCGCATCGTCTACGTCTCCTGCGATCCGGCGACGCTGTCGCGCGACGCCGAAGTGCTGGTGCACGTCAAAGGCTACCGCCTGGCGGCTGCCGGCGTGATCAACATGTTTGCGCACACGTCGCACGTCGAGTCGATCGCCTTGTTCCAAAAGTAAGCGGCGTGTTGCGCGGACGAGAAGCGGTCCGCGTGCGGTCAACAAAAAAGCGGCCGCAGCCGCCTTTTTTTGATGGAACTTAAGCGCTCTAATCGCTGCTGCCACCCAGCCCCAGCAGTTGCAGCAGGCTGGAGAACAGGTTGTAGATCGAGATATACAGGCTGAGTGCGGCCGAAATGTAATTGGTCTCGCCGCCGCGCACGATCGCGTTCACCTGCCACAGGATCATGAGCGAGGAGAACAGCACGAAGGCGCCGATGAGCACCACGTACAGCATCGGGCTTGCCAGGAACGCGTTGGCCACCACGGCCAGCATGATGATCACGGCGCCGACGGTGAGGAAGTTGCCCATGCCGCTGAAGTCGCGCTTGGTGCTGGAGGCGATACCGGCCATGACGAAGAACACGGCCGCCGTGCCGCCTGCGGCCATCATCACCAGTTCGGTCCCGTTCTTGAAGCCGAGCACCCGGTGCAGCAGCGGTCCGAGCAGCAGGCCCAGGAACATGGTGAAGCCGAGCAGCAGCACTACGCCCGCCGCGCTCTCCTTGTTACGTTCGATGGCATAGATCCAGCCGTAGAAGATCGCCAGAATCGCAAACAGCGACACGATCGGGCTGGTGCGCATGAAACCCAAGTCGATATTGGTGCCGATGGCGGCGCCGATCACGGTTGGAATCAGGCTCAGCGCCAGGAGCATATAAGTATTGCGCAGCACCTTATGCTGCTGCAGTGCGAAATCCTGCGCGGCGCCGGTCGTTCCTGCCGATACTGTTCTCAATTCAGGTTGCATAGTGTTCCTCCACGTTGTTTCGATACGCCCGTTAGACTAGGTCAAAAGCGCAAAAGTTGCAACTGTTCCCGCATAAATTCACGCGGTTAACTGTCTATTCCGAAAAAGCATTTTGGGGCGATCCCGGGCAATTCAAGCCCCCGGCTGCCCTCGACTGGCGTGCAAGCTCATATCCCACTTCGGGCTCGTGGTTAATTCCGCGCCGTGCGGCGTAACGAAATGCGTTCCAGGCTCGCTTGCAGTGGCGGTGCGAAGCAGGCAACATGTTCCAAGCGCCATGAGCGTCACGGCAGTCGGCGCTGCGCGGAGGTCATTATGAGCGACATATCCAGCCACCTAACAGATATTCGGCGCAGCGCGGCGCCCGGCGGCTCGGTCGTCGCCGCGACGTTGCTGCTAATATCACTTGTGCTGCATTGCCTCGAACCGCGGGCTGAGTTGCGGTTCCGCAGCGCGGAGCAGATAAACGGGCAGCAGCATTGGTCGACATTGAAAAAATACGGCAGTCCGGAGGACACCGCGTATCCGCGCGCGCGCGAAGACGGAACGCAGATAGCCGCGGAGGAAGTGCAGGTCTTCCTGCAGGGTTACATCTCAGCGGCGGATGTATATGCCGCGAAAGTCATGGAAAATCTGATCAAAAGGGGAAGGCAGAAAATTGCCGGCAATTTCGTTTCGTTTGCCAGCAACGGCGGTGAGATTGAAGCTGCGATGGAACTGGGACGGTTGCTGCGCAAACTCGGCGTGTCGACCGTCGTCGCCCGAGAAGAACAATGCATGAGTTCCTGCGTCTTCGCTTTCATGGGAGGAGACAGACGGACCGTCGCCGGGCGCATCGGCATTCATCGGCCCTATTTTCCTTCCGCGCGCGAAGTCCCGGATCGGCGGATTCATTACCGCCAGCTGCAGAAGAAGCTGCAGGAATTCATCGAAGAACTCGATTTTCCGCCGTCGCTCTACGAAGCGGTGATGGCAGTCCCGGCGGAATCGGTAAACATCCTGACTCCTGCAGACTTGAAGCGATTCTATCTGGTAGGGATGAGCCCGTCGACACAGGACGAGGCGGACGCCGCCTCCGCCAGGGAGCTCGACATTTCGGTACAGGAGTATTTGCAGCGCAAAGCGGCGGGCCAAGGCATTCCGACCGCCGCGACGGACCTGCAGTTGATGGACCGAACCACGCCGAGAGCCCGTGCTGCGGGACAGAGGAATGAGGAAGACCTGGGGGTGCCTGGCGGCACGGCAGGCTCGCCGCGCGCTTTGTATTGAGCAGACCCTTTGTTTTGCACGCCAGCCTGGAAGGGGAGCGCTTAACTGTACTTCCTGCTCAAGCAGCGCTCCTACGCGGAAGCGGGTGGTAAAATGTGAGCCCTTTGGTCCGTAGAATTTCAGATACGGAAGGTTGGCCGAGCGGTTGAAGGCACCGGTCTTGAAAACCGGCAGGGGCGCAAGTTCCTCATGAGTTCGAATCTCATACCTTCCGCCAGGACACGTCATAGGCGCCAGGGCAGCCGACGCAACCGGGCCTTCTCAGATGAGATTGGTTTGGTGTGCGAATCCGCACTCGAATTCTCTATGCTGTGACCGACGTATTGCTTTTAATCGCGGTCGCAGCAAATAGCGCCTGCCCGGCCCAGTAGGTCAGGATGATGGCGAATGCAGCGCCGGACAGGGGCTGGGAAAATCGTTGGATGCCGATCAGCATGTCGGAAAAGCCGAACAACAGCGCGCCCGCCAACGGACCCCAGCGCAGCAGCATATCCTGGCGCGGCGGCACTGCGCAGACGGCGGCGCGCCAGATCATTGCGGCGATGACGAGGACGTAGATCACCAGAGGAAGCGCGAGCGCGCCCGCGCCCGGCAGCATCAGCCAGAGATCGGTTGCGGCGTAGAGGCTCACGGGCGCGAGCAGGACTGGTGCCGGTGTGCGATTCCATTGCACGAAGGCGGCGACATACAGGCTGTGGCCGACGGCGAAGGCGATCATCCCGGGCAGAAACGCGTTGGGCAGCGCCAGGCAGACATCGCCCACCGCGCCGGCTGCAAGCCCCCAGGCGATCCGGCGTCCGGCGCCGGTGCCGGCATGGCGCCACACGGCGACGGCGAGAGCGACCACCAGCCAGGGTTTGGTCAACAACTTCAGCCAGAATAGATCAAGCGCCAGTCCGACCAGATAAAGGCAGGCTGCCAGCACGGCGGATATGACGAGCAGGACGGCGTTCATAATGCTCGTTCAATCTTCGCCGTCGCGGTAGCTTTCGAAACGCTTGCGCGTTGCATCCTCCTCGCGATCGCCGAATGCGTAATCGGCTTCCAGCCACATCACATTGATGATGCCAAACGCGAGCGCCAGGCCAAGTCCCAGGATCCAGGTGAAATACCACATGAGGAAGTCTCCGTTTCAGTAAGCTGTGTGTTGCCGCTCGCGCACGCTCGCGACGGTCAGTTTCCCGCGCAGCACCCGATAGACCCAGCCGGTGTAGACGAGCACGATCGGAAGCATGATTACGACGACCCAGAACATGATCTGCAGCGTCCGCTGCGAGGACACCGCATCCCACACCGTCAGGCTGGAGCGCGGGTCGAGCGACGAGGGCATGACGAATGGAAACATGGAGAAACCGGCGGTCAGGATGATGCCGGCCACCGACAAGCCGCTGGCAAGAAATGCGGGGCCGCCGCGCACTACCAGCACCAGCGCCGCGCCGGCGAGGCCGGCGGCGGGCGCCGCCCACATCCAGGGATGACGGCCGTAGTTGTCCATCCACGCGCCTGCGGCGCGCTCGACCGTCTTCGCCAGCGGCGTGAACACCGACCCTGCTTCCGGCATCTGCGTGATGCGATAACCGACGAGGGAGGTGGCCACCCAGAAGCCGGCGGCGACGAACAAGGCGATCGCCAGGACCGCTGCGATGCGCGTGCCGAGGCGTGCCCGTGCCTGAATCCCGCCTTCGGTGCGCAATTGCAGGTAGGCGCCGCCGTGCATCACCAGCATCGCCAGCGACAGCACGCCGGCGATCAGCCCGAAGGGATTGAGCAGGGCGAAAAAGCCGCCGGTGTAGGCGACGCGCATGGTGTCGTCGTACTGAAACGGAACGCCCTGCAGCAGATTGCCGAAGGCGACGCCGAACACGATCGCGGGCACCGTGCCGCCGATGAACAGGCACCAGTCCCAGGTCGAGCGCCAGCGCGGGTCGGTCACCTTGCTGCGGTAGTCGAAACCGACCGGCCGCAGGAACAGCGCAAACAGCGTCAGGATCAGCGCCACGTAGAAGCCGGAGAATGCGGCGGCGTATACCAGCGGCCAGGCGGCAAACACGGCGCCGCCCGCAGTGATGAACCACACCTGATTGCCTTCCCAGGTCGGGCCGATGGTGTTGATGACCACGCGGCGCTCGTCGTCACTGCGGCCGACGAACGGCAGCAGCGTGCCCACCCCCATGTCGAAGCCGTCGCTGAGCGCAAAACCCACCAGCAGCACGCCGACGAACAGCCACCAAATCATCTTCAGCGTTTCATAGTCGAGGATCATGTCAGCGCGCTCCCTGCAATTGCGTGTCGGACTGTTCATGGCAATAGCGGCCGGTGTGCAGGCTGGAGGGGCCGAGGCGCGCATACTTGAACATCAGGTAGAGCTCCACCACCAGCAACACGGTGTAGAAGATGAGGAAGCCCGCCAGGCTGAAATACAGCTGTCCGGCCTCCAGCGACGAGGTCGACAGATGGGTCGGCAGCACGCCGGCGATGGTCCAGGGCTGCCTGCCGTATTCGGCGACGAACCAGCCGAGTTCGCTCGCGATCCAGGGCACCGGAATCGACCACAGCGCGAGCTTGAGCAGCCAGCGTTGCGGCGCAAGCTGCTTGCGCGCCATGAACCAGAACGAGGCGGCGAACAGGAACAGCATGAAGAATCCCATCGCGACCATGGCGCGAAAGCCCCAGAACAGCGGCGCGACCTTCGGAATGGTGTCCGCGACCGCAGCCTGGATTTGCTCTGGCGTAGCGTCGAGAACGTTCGGCGTGTATTTCTTCAGCAGCAGCGCATAGCCCAGGTCGGACTTGGTGAGTTCGAACGCCCGTTGCGTATCCCAGCTGCGGTCTCCGCCCTTGAGTTTGGCGAGCGCTTCGTAGGCCACCATGCCGTTGCGGATGCGTGCGTGATGGTCTTTCTTCAGGTCCTTGAGTCCGGTCACCTCCTTGTCCACCGAGCGCGTGGCGATCAGGCCCAGCGCCCACGGCACCAGCACCTGATAATCGGTGCGCTCCTCCTGGTCGTTGGGGATGCCGAACGCGGTAAAGGCAGCCGGCGCTCTCTGCGTTTCCCATTCCGCTTCGATTGCGGCAATCTTGACTTTCTGCGTTTCACCGGTGGAGTAGCCGGATTCGTCGCCGAGCACAATCACCGACAGCACCGAAGCCAGGCCGAAGCCCGCTGCGACTGCGAACGAGCGCAGCGCGAACGCGGTGTCGCGCGCCTTCAGAAGGTACCAGCTGGATATGCCGAGCACGAACACGGACGCCGTGACATAGCCCGCCGCCAGCGTATGGACGAACTTGACCTGCGCCACCGGATTGAAGATCACGTCGACGATGGATGTCAGTTCCATGCGCATGGTCTGATAGTTGAACACCGCTCCCACCGGATTCTGCATCCAGCCGTTGGCGATCAGGATCCACAACGCCGACAGGTTGGAACCGAGGGCCACCAGAAACGTGACCATCAGGTGTTTCTCCTTCGACAGGCGGTCCCAGCCGAAAAAGAACAGGCCGACGAAGGTGGATTCGAGGAAGAACGCCATCAGCCCTTCGATCGCGAGCGGCACACCGAAAATGTCGCCCACATAATGCGAGTAGTAGGCCCAGTTGGTGCCGAACTGGAACTCCAGGGTGATGCCGGTGGTCACGCCCATCGCGAAATTGATGCCGAACAGCTTGCCCCAGAACTGCGTCATGTCGCGGTAGATGCGCTGTCCGGTCATCACATATACCGATTCCATGATGACCAGGATCCACGACAGGCCCAGCGTCAGCGGCACGAACAGGAAGTGGTACATCGCCGTGGCCGCAAACTGCAGCCGCGACAGGTCGACGATTGCCTCAGCGGGTAGCATGGTCGTGATTTCCAGGTTTGAGAGATTGCGGAGCAGAGCGCGCCCCTGTCGCAGGCGCTTCGATGAGTCGCTGTTGTACGCGCTCGGCCGGCATTTGCATGCGGTGCGCCTGCGGCGCAGAGAAGAACAACCACCAGATAACGAAGAGCAGGCAGATCTTTATCGCGAGAATGACGACAATCTCGACCGCCAGACCGTAAGGCCGGCGCGCGGGGACTGCTGCGTCCGGCTTCAACTGCTCATCCTGGTCCTTGGATGGAAGCTTGATAGTGGACATGAGAACTCGTGAAAAATGATCGGAGTCGGACTGGCGGGCTTTTTCATTCTAGATCACGCGACCGCCCCGCGCTTGACGAATATCATGCTATGGGAATATTTTTCGCTACTGGCGGTCGGCGGCGAAGGCGGCACAGATTCTTGTCGAATCACAGAAGCAAATGCTTTGTCCCCGCTTGCAGCGAACTGCCGGCGCGTGGCGCGGCTAGCTCGTGAGCTAGATCAAACCCGCATGCACCGCTACCCGCCACAAACCGCGCGGAGCCGCATCCGCAAACACCGCTCGCGTGCGCATACCGGCAATCTCCACTGCCATACGATAGCGCTCGCACAGCGCGGGTTCGCCGATCAGGCCGATTTCAGCGGCTGCCGGCGATTGAGAAAGGGCATCGCGGATTTCCGCACCGAGCAACAGTCCCGAGAGGTAATCTGCGAGAGCTTCGAGCGCTACTTCGCCGAACAAACCGAGGGTGCGCACGCTGAACAGCTTTCGCGCCAGGTCCGCATCGGCGCTCAAGCCGCAGCCGACGCCGCGCCGAAACGCCGCCGCATCGGATTGCGTCTCGGCCGGCATCAGCCGGCCAAGAATGCTGTGGCCGCGCAGCACGGCATAGAGTTCGCCCGTCATATAGGTGGCGAAGCCTTCGATCCTGCCGCCTGCGCTGCGCGCCCATTTGCTGTGCGTGCCGGGCAGTACCCAGAGTGCATCGCCCTCGGATTCGACGACACCGAGCAATTGCGTTTCCTCGCCGCGCATGACATCCGGCATCCCTTGCGCACTGCGGCAACTGAGGCCGGGAACGAAATACATGCGCGCGCCGTCGCTCGCCTGCAGGCTCACCAGGCGCTCGGCGATTTGAGCCGCCGCTGTCGGGCACGGCACATAGGGCGCTTCCAGCCAACCCTGGCGGCTGCCGATCATGCCGCTCGCCACCACCGGTAACGGCCCGAAGTCGCGCTGCCAGCGCGCGCAAAGACGCAAATACACGGCGTCGAAGGCGCGATCGCGAATATTGAGTATGCCGAGCGCAGCGCTCGTTTGATCGAGGCAGGTGCCGTTCTCGCCTAGGAGATAGGCACGCAGCGAACTGGTGCCCCAATCGAGGCCGATCAGTAATGGCCGTTTGGTCGGGCGTCGGGATATGGCGTCGGGCATCGCAGTCGATATTGCGTTGTGATTGGAGGGGAGTATATTTGAGCGCGACCCGATACCACAACGGCGCAGAAACAAAAACGCCAGCGGCGGCACGGCCGCCTCGGCACGGCGATGGCAGACAAGATCGAAGAACCAAGGAGAATCATGACACAGCCGCTACTATTCGCACCGCTGCGCCTGCGCGAACTCACGCTCAAGAATCGCGTGGTGGTTGCACCCATGCATCAGTATTCCGCAGTGAAAGGTTTTGCCACCGACTGGCACCTGATGAACGCCGGGCGCTATGCGGCCGGTGGCGCGGGGCTGGTGATACTCGAATCGACCAAGATCGAGCGGCGCGGTTGCGGCACCGTGGGCGATCTGGGAATCTGGGACGATGCCTTCGTGCCGCGGCTCGCGCGCATCGTCGATCTGGTGCATGAGTGCGGGGCGGCGGCGGGCATCCAGCTCGGCCACTCGGGCCGCAAGGCGCGCGCCCAGCGCCCGTGGGAAGGCGGCCGGCCGCTCGCGCGCGCCGCGGCGGCGGATGAAGGCATCGACGACTGGGACGCATGGGACCCTGTCGGCCCCAGCGCCGTGCCCGCAGACGAGGGCGCGCCGGTGCCGCGCGCGCTCACGCGCGAGGAGATTCGCGCGACGGCGGAGGCCTGGGGCAAAGCCGCAGCGCGTGCGCATGCGGCCGGGTTCGACGTGGTGGAGATTCACGGCGCACACGGATTCCTGATCCACGAGTTCCTGTCGCCGCTGGCGAATCAACGCAGCGACGAGTACGGCGGTTCGGAGGCGAACCGCATGCGCTTTGCGCTCGAGGTCTGCGAGTGCGTGCGCGAAAAGTGGCCGCCGGGGAAACCGCTATTGCTGCGCCTGTCGGTGGAGGACGATGCCGGCTGGGGGCCGGCGCAAAGCGTCGCGCTGGCGAAGCTCGTGAAGCCCAAGGGCGTGGATGTGATCGACTGCAGTTCGGGCGGCATTCTGGGCAAGGCGCCCGCGGGGGCGGCGAAACCCGCCTACGGGTATCAGGTGCCGTACGCGGAAACGGTCAGGAAAGAGGGCGGGATCATGACCATGGCGGTGGGATTGATCGTGCATGCGGCGCAGGCCGAACGCATTTTGCAGGAGGGCCGGGCAGACCTGATTGCGCTCGCGCGCGAGATGCTTTACAACCCGAACTGGACCATGGATGCGGCACAAAAGCTCGGCTTCGATCCGGGATTCGATCTCGTCCCGCCGCCTTACCGATACTGGCTGGCGCGCCGTGCGGCGACGTTACCGGAGGTGAAACCTTCGACATTCGGGGTACAGCCATAGTGGAAATCCTGTTACCGTTGGCTGAACAGGTGGCCGTGCTCCTGAAGCAGCGCAAACAGACCATTGCAGTCGCAGAGTCGTCGACCGGAGGTCTGATCTCGGCCGCTCTGCTTGCAGTTCCTGGAGCTTCCGCCTATTTTTTGGGCGGGGCCGTGGTCTATACGCGCCAGGCGCGCGACTTGCTGATGGCTATTCCCGCTGCCGCGGTCGCCGGCATGCGCTCCGCCTCCGAACCGTATGCGCTGCTGCTCGCGCGTACGGTGCAGACGCGTTTCGCCGCAAGTTGGGGCCTGGCCGAAACCGGCGCCACGGGGCCCACCGGAAATCGTTACGGCGATCCAGCGGGGCACAGCTGCATCGCAATCGCGGGCATCGCGGAGCGGGCGATCACGCTTGAAACGGGCAACGCCGACCGGCTGGCGAACATGCACGCGTTCGCCGCGGCTGCGCTGAAACTCCTGCATCAGCACCTGGCGCAGGGAAAATAGGGTCAGAGAATCCCGGCAATACCCGCAATGGCGCCGGCCACGATCAGCCAGACGGGGTTGAATTTGGTGCGCAGCATCAGGGCGACCGTCGCGAGCGTCAGCAGTACGGTACGCCAATTGTGATCGGCTGATTGCGCCAGGATCCAGCCGCTCGCGAGCGTCAGGCCAATCGCGATCGGGCCGAGGCCGGCGCGAATCGCGCGGCCGAGCGGCGCATCCGGATTGTTCGCATGCAGGCGCGTCACGCCCAAGGTCAGCACGATCGGCGGCAAGATGATTGCCAGCGTGGCGACGATCGCACCGGCCCAGCCGGCAAGCTGCCAGCCCAGCAGCGTCACGAACATCATGTTCGGGCCCGGGGCTGCCTGCCCGAGGGCATAGGCGTCGGCGAACTGCCGGTCGCTCAGCCAGTGGTTGGCCTCGACCACGTAGCGCTGCATGTCCGGCAGGATAGAGCTCACGCCCCCGATTGCCATCAACGACAGCAGCGCAAAATGCAGCGCCAGGGCCGCTAGATCGACGCGGCCCATCAGTCCTCCGTACCCCAGGCCGCGGCGATGGCGAACGGCGCCAGTCCGCCAACCACGGCGAGCAAGGGCCAGCGCAGCGCGCCGACACCTGCCAGGGAAAGGGCAATGAACAGCCACGGGCGCCAATGCCGCTTCAGGGTTGCGGTCATTTTCAGTCCGGTGGCCAGTACCAGGCCGGCCGCCACCGCGGACATGCCGGAGAGCGCCTGCTGTACCAGCGGCAGCGCGCCGTAGCGGGTGTAGAGGAGGCCGGCCGCGATCATTAGCAGGAAAGGTCCGCCGACGAGGCCGGCAAAGGCCGCAGCGGCACCGGTGTAGCCTGCAAAGCGGTAGCCGATCATGACTGCCATGTTGCCGATGTTGGGACCCGGGAGCAATTGCCCCAGTGCGAGCGTGTCGACGAATTCGCGCTCGGTGAGCCAGCCTTTTCTCTCGACCAGAGTGCGGTGCGCCCAAGGCAGGACGCCGCCGAAACCGGACAGCGCGAGCTGTGAAAAGGCGAGGAAAAGAGCTAGCGGACCGATGTTCGGTGCGATCGGTGCCATCGCGGTATCGCCAACTTTGTCGTTAGTGCTTTCGTCGATCGGTTGAGGCTGCTGCATGGGCGGGTCCGTGGTGAATGCGACGCGCCCGCATTATCGCAGCCAGAAGGCATCGAGCCAATCGCCGCCAGACTGTGCCGCCAGACCGTCCTACCGTGCGGGCTAGGGTATGTACCTATATCGCGTGGCCGGCACGCGCCCTACACTCGCCCGCATAAGCCGCGATCAATTCATCGAATTTGCCATTGGCAGATCGCGGTATGTTTCTTTAGCGGGGTGACTCATGAATTGGTTCAAGAAATTTCTGACGCATTACGTGCTGTATGGCGCGCTCCTGCTAGTCCTATGCTTTGGCATTTTCCCTTTTGTTGTTCTTTACTCCAGCTCCACGTCCATTGCGGAACTATTGGATCGGTTCATACCGGGCAAGAAGCTCGCGCACGGTCTTGAAAATATCTGGACCGTGATCGGGACGCCGTACGACTATCTGGTGAAGGCCGTGGGGTAGCAAAGCCATAGCCTGCAACACCGGGCTCAGGCGGCAAGCGTAACAGCGGGACGCAATATCGCGGTCGACCTGCGCCCGCGCGACGATGAATTGCATCCAAGACCCGCATCGATCCTCAGTCCGAAACGTTTTAGCAGCCGCAGCGCACAACGGAGGCCTTCGCGGCCACCACCATCGCCGCTGCCGCGATGTCCGAAAACGGCCAGACAGCGCCGATCGCCGCGCTCATAATGCGCGCATGACGCTGGACTCCCACATCTGTTACCGGGCGCTTAGGGCGCGCGATGCGCGCTTCGACGGCCGTTTCTTCGTCGCGGTGTCGTCGACGCGCATCTATTGCCGCCCGGTGTGCACCGTCAAACCGCCCAAGCGCGAGAACTGCCGCTTCTATCCCAGTGCCGCCGCCGCCGAGTCGGACGGCTACCGGCCGTGCATGCGCTGTCGGCCCGAACTCGCGCCGGGCAATGCGAGCGTGGACGCCACTTCGCGCCTCGCGCAGGCTGCGGCGAACCTGATGGAAGACTGCGCGCTGGATGAATCCGGACTGGATGCCGTCGCCGTGCGCCTGGGCATTACCGACCGGCACCTGCGTCGCGCCTTCGGCGCCGAGTTCGGCGTTTCGCCGGTGCAATTCGCGCAAACGCAGCGGCTGCTGCTGGCGAAACGCCTGCTGACCGACACCGCGCTGCCGGTCACCGAAGTCGCATTCGCCAGCGGTTTCGGCAGCGTGCGGCGCTTCAACGCGCTGTTCATGCAGCGCTACCGGCTGAAACCGAGTCAACTGCGGGGACAACTGCGGCGCCATACGACCGCGTCCGGCGCGGTCGACGTGCTGAAATTCGAACTGAGTTTCCGGCCGCCCTACGACTGGCCCGCGGTGAGCGCGTTCCTGGGCGCGCGCAGCGTTGCCGGGGTCGAAGCGGTGGAGGACAATTGCTATCGCCGCACGGTGCGCATCCCCGTAGGCGGCACGGAACATCGCGGCTGGATCGAGGTGACGCTGTCGCAGAAGAAACCGGCGCTGCGCGTGGCGGTCTCCGCGTCGCTCGCCAAGGCCTTGCCGCCGGTACTTTCGCGGGTCAAGGCGCTGATGGACCTCGCCTGCCACCCGGCCGAGGTGGTGCAGGCGCTGGGGGCCATGGCGAAGCGCCATCCCGGCTTACGCGTGCCGGGCGCGTTCGACGGTTTCGAAGTGGCGGTGCGCGCGATCCTCGGCCAGCAGGTTTCCGTAGCTGCGGCGCGCACCGTTGCAGGCCGCTTCGCGGCCGCGTTCGGCGATTCGATCGAGACACCCTTTGCTGCGCTCACCACCGTTTTTCCGACGGCAGCGAGCATCGCGGACCTTCCTTACGGAAGCATCGCGCGCCTGGGCATGCCCGGGGCGCGCGCACGCACGATCGTCGCGCTCGCGCGCGCGGTGGCCGCTGGAGAGTTGGTGCTGATGCCCAATGCCGACATCGAGGCGACGCTGGGCCGATTGCGCGCGCTGCCGGGCGTGGGCGAATGGACCGCGCAGTACATCGCGATGCGCGCGCTCGCCTGGCCGGACGCGTTTTTGCACACCGATCTGGGCGTGATGAAGGCGCTGGGGGAAAGCGACGCGCGCCGCGTGCTCGCAGCGGGCGAAGCCTGGCGGCCGTGGCGTGCGTACGCCGTCATGCACTTGTGGCAGTCTCTAACGAAGGAGTAAACGTGATGCGCTATTACGATTTCTACGATAGCCCCCATGGGCAGATGCTGCTTGTTGTAGGGGACGAAGGACTTTCCGGCGTCTATTTCGGTGGCCAGAAATATCTTGCGCAGGTTGCGCCGCAGTGGCGGCGGGATGCGCAGCATGTAACGCTGCGCCAGGCGAAGCGAGAGTTGGTCGAATATTTCGGCGGCGAGCGCAAGCGCTTCGAGGTCGCACTCGCGCCCGAGGGCACGCCGTTTCAGCGCTCGGTGTGGAGAGCAATCTCCAGCGTCGGCTTCGGCGAGACCATTACCTACGGCGAACTCGCTATAAGGGCAGGATGCCCGGGCAGCGCGCGCGCCGCGGGCGCGGCGACCGGACGCAATCCGATCGGCATCATCGTGCCCTGCCACCGCATCGTCGGCTCGAACGGCAGCCTTACCGGATACGCCGGCGGCCTCGACCGCAAGCGCGCGCTGCTCGCACTCGAGTCGGGGGTTGCGGAATTGTTTGCAACGGCTTAGCGCCGCAACGCATCACCTTGCCTGTTAGACTGCCGGCTCACATGAATGAGCCGCGCTACGCATGGGTCGTTGCCCGGGCAGTTTTTACAAGCCTCGCGGTGATTTTCGGCATCGCTTCGGTGGCACGGTTAGTCAGGCGTCGACACGGACAAACTGCCCCGGGCGGATGTTCTGGAGAATTTCCAGAACTCGAGGAACGAGCGGCCGCAGCGTCTCGATACGGTTGTTGACCGCCACAAGAATGATCACCGATATTGGAAGGACGTCAGGATTCTGCTGGAACTCCAGGTTTTGGTCTCCGGTAAGGAGAACCTGAAATTCCTGACTTGCTGTCCGGAGCAGCACACCATTCTCCAGCCCTGACCAACCGCGTCTTTGGACTGTTTGCGTTTCGTGCCCAGTCAACTCGAGTGCCAACTTCCTGGGCAAGGATTCATCAAGCAGGATACGCATCCGAGACAATCGCTTCGCGTGCGAGTTCCAGCGCTGCTACCGCTTGCTCACGGACTACCGACGGAAACTCATCGAGAAAGACCTCGAGACTATCGCCGGCTTCGAGGTAGTCAAAGAGAATCTTGACGGGTACGCGCGTCCCGGCAAAAACCGGGGTTCCCCCGAGTATCTCGGGATCGCGGTGCACGACCAGCTTTGCGTTAGGCATTGGCATCTCCTCGATTCATTGCGGCATCATACTGCGGAATCGTAACGAACTCATGAATGAGCGGGCGAAGCCGAAAGCTTCCTGGCTCGAATTGCTATCTTTAGGCAAGGCCACCAAAAATATTCGAACACGGCCCCTTTAGCACTCAATGCAATCTCGAACTTCCGAGAAAGAGCTGGCGCTTCACAAAGTTCTGTAAAATTGGGCGGGTAAGTGCACGGAACTGCAGCGAATTCGGCTTCCGCCGAGCAACGCTGAATCCCTTGTTTCATCTCTTTCAAGCCGCTCTGCCGGGCACCGATGTGCACGCTTGTCTCGACCGCGGTATCATTACCAGTTATCGAAAACACCCATAGGTAGTATCCGGGAGCTTTATGGCAACGAAATCTAGGGCTTACAACGCCGAGGACATCGAGATCCTGGAGGACCTGTCGCCGATCCTGCACCGGCCGGGGATGTACACGGATCCGTCCAACCCCAATCATGCGCTGGTGGAGGTGATCGACAATTCTTCGGACGAGGGGCTGGCAGGCTTCGCCAAGAACATCGCCGTGGTGCTGTATGAGGACGGCTCGGCCGAAGTCGCGGACGACGGCCGCGGCATCCCGGTCGACATCCATCCGAAAAAGAAGGTGCCGGCGGTGCAGGTGATCTTCACCACCCTGCACTCGGGCGGCAAGTTCAGGAAAACGGACAAGGACGCGGCCTATCGCATCGCCGGCGGCCTGCACGGCGTGGGCATCTGCGTCACCAACGCGCTCGCCACCCGGCTCGAAGTCGAAGTCCGGCGCGACGGCGCCGCCCATCGCCTGGTGTTCGGCGACAACGGCAAGGTGAAAGAGCCGCTGAAGAAGATCGGCGGCGCCGCGCCGCGCGAGTCCGGCACACGCATCCGTTTCTGGCCCGATCCGAAGTATTTCGATTCACCCAAGATCGTCGCCGCCGACATCGCCGCGCTGCTGCGCGCGAAAGCCATGCTGTTGCCGGGGGTGCGCTTCACCCTCGGGGTGGAGAAGAACGGCAAGATCGAACAGAGCGAATGGCATTTCCCCGAGGGTATCAAGGGCTATTTCGCGACCGCTGTGGCCGGCCTGGAGCCGGTGGCCGAGACCTTCTTCGGCGAGCGTTACATCGCGGCGCAATCGGAGTCGGACAGCTTTGCCGAAGGCGAGGGCGCACTGTGGGCCATGGCCTGGACCCCGGAGGGGGAGGTAGTGGCCGAGTCCTATGTCAACATGATCCCCACGCGCCACGGCGGCACCCACGTTTCGGGCTTGCGCGAGGGCGTGTACAACGCGATCCGCAATTTCATCGATCTGCACGCAATGGGCCAGCGCGGCATCAAGATCGTGCCCGAGGACGTGTGGTCGCGCGCCTCCTATGTGCTGTCGGTGAAAATGCTCGACCCGCAGTTCAAGGGTCAGGTGAAGAACGAACTGATTTCGCGCGACGGGGTCAAGCTCACGGCGCAGATGGTGCGCGACCCGTTCGAGTTGTGGCTCAACCGGCATGTGGACGAGGGTAAGCGCATCGCCGAACTGGTGATGCGCCAGGCGATGTCGCGCCAGCGCGCGGCGCAGAAAGTGGAGCGGCGCAAGAGCTCGGGCGTGGCGGTATTGCCGGGCAAGCTCACCGATTGCGCGTCGGACGATCCGGAGCGGAACGAACTGTTTATCGTCGAAGGCGATTCGGCCGGCGGTTCGGCGAAACAGGCGCGCGACAAGGAGTTCCAGGCGGTGCTGCCGCTCAAAGGCAAACCGAAGAACACCTGGCAGGATTCGCCCGACACCTTGTACTCGAACAAGGAGATCGAGGCGATTGCGCTGGCGATCGGCATCGATCATCACCAGCGCGGAGGCGAGGTCGACATGACGCGGCTGCGCTATCGCAAGATCATCATCCTCGCCGATGCCGACGTCGACGGCTCGCACATACAGGTATTGCTGTTGACCCTCTTTTTTCGCCATTTTTCGCGTTTGATCGAAACCGGCAGCGTGTACGTGGCGCAGCCGCCCCTGTTTCGCGTCGACGTGCCCTCGATGGGCAAGGGCAAGCCGGCGCGCAAGCTCTATGCGCTGGACAAGCAGGAACTCGCGGGAATCGAAGAGAAACTTGTCGACGAAGGCATGGACGAAGGTAAATGGGCGGTAAGCCGCTTCAAGGGCCTGGGCGAAATGAGTCCGGAGCAGCTGTGGGAGACCACGCTCAACCCGGACACGCGGCGCATGCTGCCGGTGCAGGTCGAGGACGTGGCGCTGGAGGCCGACCGCTCCGTGTTCAATATGATGATGGGCAAGGAGAACGCGTCGCAGCGGCGAGAGTGGATGGAGACTTACGGTAACTTGGTCGACGCTGACATCAGCTAGGAATGAAGAGTATGGGAAATCAAAACGATCTGTTTGAAGGTCTCGCCATGACTGCGGCAGGAGACGCATTGAAGCAGGCGACTGCAGTGGTCGGCGGCGCGGCGCAGGACAAGGGCGACGATACCGCGGGCGCGCAGCCGCCGGTGGCGAACGGGAGCGGTGGTGGTGGCGGCGGCAAGGAACCGCCCGACTTCGCGCCGCTCTCGGGCGAGTTCGGTGACACCCTGCCGCTGGCCAAATACGCGGCGCTGCAGTACTTGCAGTATGCGGTGAGCACGGTCAAGGATCGCGCATTGCCGCGCGTCGCCGACGGCCAGAAGCCGGTGCAGGCGCGCATCCTCTATGCGATGTGGGAGATGAACGGCCGCGCCGGCACGCCGCGCAAGAAATCTGCGCGCGTGGTCGGCGACGTGCTCGGCAAGTTCCATCCGCACGGCGACGCCTCGGTCTACGACGCGATGGTGCGCATCGCGCAGGACTTCAGCCTGCGCTATCCGCTGGTAGATGGCGAGGGCAACTTCGGCTCGCGCGACGGCGACGAGCCGGCAGCGATGCGCTACACCGAGGCGCGCCTGACCAAATTCGCCGAAGTGTTGTTGGCGGAACTCGATAGCGGCACCGTCGATTTCGCGCCCAATTACGACGGCAGCATGGTCGAGCCTCAGGTGCTGCCGGCGCGCCTGCCGGTGGTGCTGTTGAACGGCGCCTCGGGCATCGCCGTGGGCATGGCGACCGAGATTCCCAGCCACAACCTGACCGAAGTCGCGAACGCCGCGATTGCGCTGATCCGCGAGCCCGAACTCACGCTCGCCGGGGTGATGAAATACATCAAGGGCCCGGACTTCCCCGGCGGCGGCCAGATCATCACGCCGCGCGCCGAGATGCGCGAGGCCTATGGCAACGGGCGCGGCTCGGTGCGCGTGCGCGCGCGCTGGAGCATAGAGCGCCTCGCGCGCGGGCAATGGCAGGTGGTGGTGCACGAATTGCCGCCCGGGGCTTCGTCGCGCAAGGTGCTGGAAGAGATTGAGGCGATCACCAATCCGCAGCCGCGGTCGGGCAAGAAATCGCTCACGCCCGAGCAGCAGCGCGAAAAGCAGCTGATGTTGTCCATGCTCGATCGCGCGCGCGACGAGTCCGACCGCACGCATCCGGTGCGCCTGGTGTTCGAGCCGAAGTCCTCGCGCCAGGACGAGAACGAGTTCATCAATCTGCTGCTGGCGAAAACCAGTATGGAGACCAACGCCTCGATCAACCTGGTGATGGTCGGTTTGGACGGCCGGCCCATCGGCAAGAATCTGAAGGACATCCTCGCCGAATGGCTGGAATTCCGGTTCGCCACGGTGACGCGGCGCTCCCGCTTCCGCCTGGACAAGGTGCTCGATCGCATCCACGTGCTCGAAGGGCGGCTGCTGGTGCTGTTGAACGTGGACAAGGTGATCAAGCTGATCCGCAATTCCGACGACCCCAAGCCGGATTTGATGCGCGCGTTCAAGCTCACCGATCGCCAGGCCGAGGACATCCTCGAGATGCGCCTGCGCCAGTTGGCGAAGCTCGAACATATCAAGCTGGAAAAAGAACTCGAAGGTCTGTCGAAGGAGCAGAAAGGCCTGGAGAAAGTGCTCGGCAGCCGCAAGTCGCTGGAGTCGCTGGTGATCGAGGAAATCGAGGCCGACATCAAGGCCTTCGGCGACAAGCGCCGCACAGTGATCGAGGAATCGGAGAAGGCAGTGCTGGAGACGTCGGTGCTGGACGAACCGGTGACGGTGATTTTCTCGAAGAACGGTTGGGTGCGCGCGCGCCAGGGACATGGCGTGGAGCCGGCTTCGCTTTCATTCAAGGAGGGCGACAGCCTCGCGGCGTTGATCCCGTGCCGCACCGTGGACCCGCTGATCTTCCTGGACTCGGGCGGCCGCGCCTACAGCGCGGAGGCGGGGGGCTTGCCGAGCGCGCGCGGCGACGGCGCGCCGGCGTCTTCGCTGGTGGAAGTGCAGGGCGGCGCGAAGATCATGCATTGCGTCGCCGGCAAGCCGGAGGTCAAGGTGCTAGTCGCCTCCAGCGGCGGTTACGGCTTCCTGTGCACGATCGGCGACATGGTTTCCAACCGCCGCGCAGGGCGCGAGTTCATGACCATCGAATCGGGCGAGACGCCGCTGGCGCCGTTTGTCTACGAAGACGCACCAGGCAACCATATCGTCGCACTGTCCGCGGAAGGCCGGCTGCTTGCCTTCGACATTGCCGAAATGCGCGCCATGTCCAAGGGCCGCGGCGTGATCGTCATGGGCCTGGAGCAGGATGAAAAACTGCTCGCGGCGGCAGTGACGCGGCTCGTTTCGGTCACGGTCAGCGGCATCGGCCGCGGCGGCAAGGAAAAGCTGCTCGAGATCAAGGGCGAAAAGCTGCGCCACCACGTCGGCCACCGCGCGCGCATGGGGCGGGTGCTGCCGGATAAGCTCAAGCCCACAGGCTTAAGCCTGCCGCCGAAGCCGCAGCCGGAGACGAACGGCCGATCCGGCACCTAGCCAGGGGGACTCCCTCTCCGCCAAACATGCGGGTGAGGGGGTAGCCGGCAATCGAATTTGCCCTCGAAATTGCTGCTGCAATGCGGTAAAATTGCCCCTTTCCATCTGAAGCCAACTTCGTCGCACCATGTCACTCATCGTTCAAAAATTCGGCGGCACCTCGGTGGGCTCGACCGAGCGCATCAAGAATGTCGCCAAGCGTGTCGCCCGATGGAAGGCGCAGGGACACCAATTGGTGGTCGTTCCTTCGGCTATGTCCGGGGAAACCAACCGGCTGATCGCGCTCGCCAAGGAAATATCGCCCATCCCCGATGCGCGCGAGCTCGATGTAGTCGCCTCCACCGGCGAGCAGGTCACCATCGGCCTGCTGTCGATGGCGCTGATGGAGCTGGGCCTGAAGGCCAAGAGCTACACCGGCGGGCAGGTCAAAGTGCTGACCGACAGCGCGTTTACCAAGGCACGCATCGAGCGTATCGACGAAACCCGCATGCGCGCCGACCTCGACGCCGGTTATGTGGTGGTGGTCGCCGGTTTCCAGGGTGTGGATTCCGCAGGCAATATCACCACGCTGGGGCGCGGCGGCTCCGACACCTCGGCGGTGGCGCTGGCGGCGGCGCTCAAGGCCGATGAATGCCAGATTTACACCGATGTCGACGGCGTCTACACCACCGACCCGCGCATCGTGCCCGAGGCGCGCCGCCTGGACACCATCACCTTCGAGGAAATGCTCGAAATGGCGAGCCTGGGCTCGAAAGTGCTGCAGATCCGTTCGGTCGAATTTGCCGGCAAATATAAAGTGAAACTGCGCGTGCTGTCTTCTTTTGAAGATAAGGAAGGTCCCGGCACGCTGATTACGTATGAGGAAGACCCGAAAATGGAAAAAGCCGTTATCTCCGGAATCGCGTTCAGCCGCGATGAAGCCAAGATCACCGTCATGGGCGTGCCCGACCGCCCCGGCATTGCCTACCAGATTCTCGGGCCGATCGGCGAAGCCAATGTCGACGTCGACATGATCATTCAGAACGCCGGCGTCGACAACATGACCGATTTTTCTTTCACGGTGAATCGCAGCGAGTACGCTAAGGCGATGGACGTGCTGAACAAGCAGGTGAAGAGCCACATCAAGGCGACCGACATCCGCGGCGACACCAAGGTGTGCAAAGTGTCCCTGGTCGGCGTCGGCATGCGCACCCACGCCGGCGTCGCCGGCAAGATGTTCCGCACCCTGGCAGAGGAGGGCATCAACATCCAGATGATCTCCACTTCGGAAATCAAGATCGCCGTGATCATCGACGAGAAATACATGGAACTCGCCGTGCGCGCGCTGCACAAGGCTTTCGACCTCGAACAGCCCGCATGATATAGTTTCAACCAGATCCGGAGAGGTGGCCGAGTGGTCGAAGGCGCGCCCCTGCTAAGGGCGTATATGCTCAAAACGCGTATCGAGGGTTCGAATCCCTCCCTCTCCGCCAACACCACGAGCCGCAAATTTCTGCGGCTATAAAGATAGCCCCGCGGGCCCCGGGCCCGGCGGGGCTTTCCATTTTCTCAGAATCTGTTGACTACGCGAAGTCGGTAAGCATTTTGCAATCGCCTCAGAACTAAGGCGATCTTCTGGAACATCGAATGAGTTTGTGATGGCCTAATTCTGGATACCAAGAGGTATGCCAACGCGAACTCTTCGGAGTTGCAGAGCAACAGTAGACCTTCATATTCCCGGTACGGCAGCTGTATTGTAGGTTGTAGGCCGCGCGTGGCTTGCCACACTTGCAGCAGCGTGGCTTTCGCGCACACGAGGTTTCAGGTTCTATTAGATCAGATTCCCAATCTCGCAAAAAGAAGCAAACCAACGCGACATATGTACTCGTGCGGCACTCCGAGTCCATATTTTTGCCATTATCTTCCACAGGGCGTAGAGTGGCTCTCCATGTCATTTGGTCATTGGTGAAAGCATTGGACGCTAGGTGATATAGAAGATGAAAGAAATGCGAAGAAAAGACCGTGCCATCACGGAAGAGGAAGCAATATCTCTTTTGAGTAAGGCGGACTACGGCGTGCTATCGACTGTCACCGAAAATGGAAAGCCTTATGGGGTGCCACTGAGCTTCTGTGTCATTGATCAGTGTCTGTATTTTCATTGTGCCGTCGAAGGTCAGAAGATTGACAATATCGAACAGAACAAATCTGTTTCGTTTTGCGCTGTTGGGAATACAGAGATATTACCTGATAAGTTTGGCACCAAATATGAGAGCGTAATCGTCGCGGGAGACGTAGAAGAAGTATTTAATATGGATAAGCAGATTGCCTTGGAGGGAATATTGCAAAAGTATTCCCCAGAATTTATTGACAAAGGGATGAAATATATCAAGGGTTTGACTGAGAAAGTCAGGGTATACAAAATCATTGTCACTAAGCTGACTGGCAAGGCTCGCAGATAATGATTTTGCCTGACGAATTCCACCTGACATTCTTCTTCTTCTTCTTTGGTCGAGAACGCAAGTGGTCAGAGCATTCTCAGACTGTCACCTATAATTCGCAAAACGCCTAAATGGGAACATAGTCCAGTTTGACGCAGTGGGGCGTTTGTCGCGCTCACCGGAAGTGGATTTTCGCGGTTTCATTTTTTCGATTTTCTTTCCCACGGAGAACTCGACGCTGAGTGCTTCTTTCGCACTTACGCGAGTCGTCGGCAAGCCCGATCGGCCTAAGCGGACCTTAGAAGTGGTCCCGCAAATTTGAACAGCACGATAAGTGGAAACTCCGGGCATGATGCCGGGCTGAAAGCCCGGCGAAAAGGAGTTTTTGATGGTCAAGAAGAAAGCATCG
>Ga0334722_10001085_pt1 | contig 35721 bp, 34 predicted proteins | sample C3_bottom_MG_FD_207210 | JGI IMG/M metagenome (GOLD analysis project Ga0334722, IMG submission 207210) | Sediment microbial communities from Yellowstone Lake, YNP, Wyoming, USA - C3_bottom | ecosystem: Environmental > Aquatic > Freshwater > Lake > Sediment | place: USA: Wyoming | collected... | reverse complement strand
GCACCGATACCCCCGGTGCGTTCGCCGATCGACAGGTCAAATCCGAAAAGGAAACGATAAACCGAAAATCAGGGGTGGGTCAGTTCAGGAGAGCGTAAACGGGTCAGTTCTGGTGAGCGGCGAGGGATTGGTCCGCGGAGGGATCTTCATCCCGAGCAACTTCCGCTACCCGGAGCGGCGCGGCGAATCCCCGATCTTCCGGCGATGGTTCGAGAGGGAAGGGTACGAGATCCGTGATTTACCGCAGGACCTTTCCTTCGAGGGGGAAGGGGATGTGCTCGCGGTGGGCGACGATCTCTTCGCGGGGTACCGCATCCGGTCCGACATACGGACTCACGCGCGGATCGGGGAGCTTCTGGACGCGAGGGTTCTTTCCGTGGAACTGGCGGACCCCCGGTTCTACCATCTGGACACCTGTTTCTGCCCCCTGGCGCAAGATTCGACAGTCTATTATCCCCCGGCCTTCGATCCTTACGCGACCAGGGTGATCAGAATCCACATCCCCCGCACGGTCGAAGTTTCTGCGGTCGAGGCGCTGAGGTTTGCTTGCAACGCCGTGGTTGTGGAAAGGAATGTGGTGCTCAACACCGGTTGCGGGAATTTGAAGTCGATCCTTCTTGGGATGGGATACGAAGTGTGGGAAACGGACCTGTCGGAATTCATAAAGGCGGGAGGTGCGGCCAAGTGCCTGGTGCTGTTCCTCACCCCCTGACCCGGACGAAAGCGCGAACGACGAAAACACTGGTTTCGACGGCCCTTTGGGAATTGAGGGCGGAAGCCGCCATAATGGTCCCGTGTTCCGCGTAAGCGAATGGAAGGAGGGGAGAAAATTTCAGGCGGGAGAGGTGGTCACACTTTGTGGCAACCTCCTCTTCCGTTTGACATATCTGTGCAATCGTGCATTATAAATGCATAATTACAATATTGCGGTGTCAGGGGGTGTCGTGACGTACATCGAGAGGTCCCTCGGGAAGGTTATCCGAAAAGCCGTCGGGGAATTTCCCGCGGTTGTCCTCACCGGTCCGCGGCAGTCCGGGAAGACGACGCTCCTGCGGCACCTGTTCCGGGAGACCCACCGGTATGTCTCCCTGGAGCCGCCGGACGTGCGTGCGGCGGCAACCGAAGACCCGCGGTCATTCCTCGAACTGAACAGCCCCCCCGTGATCTTCGACGAAGTCCAGTACGTCCCGGGCCTGATGCCGTACATCAAGGAGCGGATCGACGCGCGCAGGGGCAAGGCCGGACAGTATCTGTTGACCGGGTCCCAGAACCTGCTGTTGACGGAGAAAGTCACCGAATCCCTCGTGGGCAGGACCGCGATGCTCCGGCTGCTTCCGCTTTCGTACAGGGAGATATCGAAGATGCCGCAGGCCGCCTTCCCCTGGGAGCGGGGAACCGCGGCGAAGCGGCACAGGCATGCCTTCGGCGCCCTTTGGGAGAGTTTCCTCCGGGGCGGGTACCCGGAACTTGCCGCGAATCCGAAGCGGGACTTCGCACTTTGGCATTCGAGCTATGTCCAGACCTACCTCGAACGGGATGTCCGCGCCCTTCGGCAGATCGGAGACCTCACGCAGTTCCAGGCGTTCCTTCGCGCGCTGGCGGCGAGAAGCGCCCAGTTGCTCAACGTTACGGATCTGGCCCGTGATCTCGGCCTCGCGGTGAACACGGTGAAGGCGTGGATCTCCGTCCTTGAGGCGACCTACCAGGTCATCATCCTCCGGCCGTATTTCTGGAACGTGGGGAAGCGGCTCGTCAAGACGCCCAAGGTGTATTTCGCCGACGTGGGCACCCTGTGCTACCTGGCGGGGCTGAAGGACGCGGGGCACGCCATGTCCGGCCCGATGGGCGGCGCCATCTTCGAGACGGCCGTCGTGGGGGAAATGGCGAGACGCCTGTCCGGAAGGGGAGAGCAGCCTCAGCTCTATTTCTGGAGGACATCGACCGGTGTCGAGGTAGACCTGATCGTGGAAACAGCGGGGAAACTGATCCCCATCGAAGTGAAGTCGTCGGCGACTCCCGATCGCTCGATGGCGAGGAATATCGAGTCGTTCAGGAAGGACCTCGGCGGCCTGTCGGAGAAAGGGTACGTTGTCCACCCGGGCGATGTGACGCTTCCGCTCGGTCCGGACGCGGTCGCCTTGCCGTTTGCGGATCTGTGATCCTGGCCCCACCCAGAGGGAGGAGTATGACTGGATCTGTGACTGACGTGTGACTGGATTACTATTTCTTTGTTGGTGCGGTGGATGAAGGTCCGCGTGGTCTGCTACGAAGGGTACAAGGCGGAGGAGACGCCGCGGGCCTTCCTGCTGGGGGAGCGCCGTGTCGAGGTGGTACGCGTCCTGGACCGGTGGCGGGGGGAGGACCACGAGTACGTAAAGCTCGACGGTTCCGACGGCGCCCGCTACATCCTCCGATATGACCATTCCCGGGACGAGTGGGAGATCCAGATGATGGAATCGCCGCCACCCATACAAGCCGGACCGGAAAGGTAAGCATTGATTGCGTCAAATTCGGGGCACAATTTGGTCACACGAAAATGAATCTGAATGATACCTTCGGGTTGTAGATTGGGGCGAGATCGAAACCGGGGGGTGTCTCGTGGGCATTCTGCAAGGCAGGAAAGGGCTGATCCTCGGCGTCGCCAACGAGAAATCCGTCGCATGGGGCGTGGCCAGGGCTTGTCACCGCGAGGGGGCTGAGCTCGGGTTCAACTATCTCGGCGAGGCGCTGAAGAAACGGGTTTATCCCCTGGCGGAGTCGATCCAGTCGAGCTTCGTCGAACCGCTCGACGTCGGCGACGACGCCCAGATCGAGGATTTCTTCGCCAAGGTCGAGGCCCATTGGGGGCGGCTCGACTTCATCGTGCACTCCATCGCCTTTGCCAACAGGGAATCGCTGAAAGGCAATTTCCGGGATACCTCGCGCGCCGACTTCCATCTCGCGCTGGATATTTCCGCCTACTCCTTCATTGCCTGCGCCCGGCGGGCGGCCCGGTTGATGGGACCGGGGGGGGCCATGCTGACGATGAGTTTCCTCGGGGCGGTGCGCGCCGTGCCGAACTACAACGTGATGGGTGTGGCGAAGGCCGCCCTCGAAGCGGCGACCCGTTACCTGGCCCACGACCTCGGGCCGGAAGGGATCCGCGTCAACGCTATCTCGGCAGGGCCGATCCGCACGCTGGCCGCTTCCGGCGTGGGCGATTTCCGCAAGCTGATGGAGAAGAGCGCCCGTGGCGCCTTGCTCCGACGGAACGTGACGCAGGACGAGGTGGGGAACGCCGCCGCGTACCTCCTTTCGGACTGGGCTTCCGGCGTGACCGGCGAAGTGCACTACGTCGACGCGGGGTTCAACATCGGCGGCGGCGACCCGGGAGTCGAACCGGCCGCATCGGGTGGGCGCACCCCGAAGCCGGTCGAAACGGGGAGAACTTCAGGGGGGCCGGGCCGAGAACGAGACGTCACTTCCACATCCTCGGATCGAAACTGAAAATCTCGGCCCGGCCGATCTGGATCTTCGAGACCTCCGGATGACGGGGGTTCAGGACGAGGTTGGCCGCTGCGGGAACCAGAACCGACGGGACCTTGAGGATGGCCGCCTTTCCCTCCTGGACCCATTTCTCCCCGACTGCCATCGTCTCGGGGGAAGGCGGCTCGTTTCGCCAGCCAGCCGGCAGCTCGGCGATGGCCAGCTCAAGCACCGACACTCCGGCAGGAATGTCCACCCGAAACATCACGAATTTTATCTTCGTGGCCGCGCCCTTGAGATGGATGAACGCCTCAAGGGCCGCAAGAGCAGGATGGTCGGACAGGTAGACGACGGAGATCCCCCTTGGGTTCCACCGGCCTCCCTCCAGTTGCGCCCCCTCCCCGTCGAAGGCGATCGCAGCGTGGCGCGCCTTGGTCAGGCGCCAGGCTACGATCATGAGAGGACGCCGTGCTCGATTCGAACTAGAAGGCTCTCGACCTCACGCGCCCCGGACTCGGTGCGCATCAGTTCGATCGGGGAGTGCCCGCCCAACCCCACCTGCTTCTCGCGCAGCCATTCCCGTGCCGCGTCCTTGTCTTCCAGGACGTGCTCGGCGAGCGCGAAGAGTCGCGCAAACCGATAGATCCGGTCGCTGACGGAGACGGGAAGCCGGGCCTTCTCGGCGTGCCGCCACCGCGAGGCGGTCTTGGTGCTCACGTCCAGGGCGCTGGAGACCTCGCGGTCGCTCAGCATCAAGGCCTCCTTGAGGCGCTCAAGCGCGTGGAAGGGGAATCCCTTCTCGATCTGCACGGTCCACATCAGAGTGGACCACTCGGACTTCCCGAAGACCTTTCGCCCGCCCAGGACCTCGGCGATATCCTTGTATTCGACCGCCTCCATGGTGTCCTCCTTCCTCGTCCTTTTGTCCATATTGTAACAGACAAATGTCAACAAGTGAACAAGGGGAGAGGACAGGGCGCACATCGGCGCTGACGGCGACCATGGCCGCCACGACTGATGGTGCTCTTTCAACAGTACCTCGACATCCGTTTCCTACTCACTCTCTATTACCCCGTACTCGGTTGTGTCTGGGTTGCGGATCGACGCGGAATCTGTCCTTCTCTGTCACTTTCTGTCCACCCCACCCCCTCCGCCGCCCGCTCCAACGGGCGTCACGGCGACGGCGGGCGCAACCTCTTACAATATCTACTATTCCACGACAACGGGCGTCACCAAAACAACGGGAACAATAGTCACCAGTGTTTGCTGAATGGAGCGGAAGGAACGATGGTGGAAATATATTATTGGCGCGACCGGGGACATGAGGTCGATTTCGTCCTGCAAAGCGGAGAGCGGATCGTATCCCTCGAGGTCAAGAGCGGGCGGGCGAGATCGGACTATTCCGGCATGGATGCATTCGCAAAAAACTTTCAACCCTTCAGAAAGCTTCTCGTCGGAGGTCAGGGAATTCCGTTGGAGGAATTTTTGGCAACGCCGATTTCGAATTGGGTGGAGTAAAGAAAGTTCTCATAACCCCGAAATAGTCGCGGCGCGCCCGAATCCGTGGCGGCTCGTTCGACTTCCAATAAATGTAGAGACAACTGACGCGCCGAGAGCTCGACGCCGTGCGTCCGGGCGCCGGCAGCAGCGAAAAGGAGGTCAGTAAGATGTTGGATTTGAGGTCAATCCTGGTTTTCTCAGAGGATCCCAAGAAGCTTAGCGATTTTTATAAGAAGGTTTTTCAAAAGGACCCGGACTGGGTGATGGAAGGATACTATGGATTTAATGCCGGGAAGTCATTCTTAACCTTTGGACCCCATGACAAAGTCAAAGGGAAGAACCCAAATCCGGACCGCATGATGTATAACTTTGAGACTCGTGATGTGAAGGGAGAATTTGAGAGGATAAAGGGTCTTGGAGCCCAAGTTGTCGCCGACCCGTACCAAATGGGAGAGAATCCCGGTGAATGGATTGCGACATTTGCGGATCCGGATGGCAACTATTTCCAGCTCATGACCCCGTGGGAGGAAGAAATTATAGAAAAGTAATATTGGACATGGCGGACCCCATATTCCGGGACTCGTCGCGCGAGGAGGCCCGGGCGCTCCATCGAAATACGGATTCTCTATCGGTTCAGCGCTCTCATAGCCTGTTCGGAGTAGCGCTCTCCCTTGGCCGCTCCGGCGGGGAACGCCGCGTCTATACGGGAGAGGTCTTCTGAAGTCAGCACCACATCCAGGGCTCCTGCGTTTTCCTCCAGGCGCTCCACCCGCTTGGTTCCCGGAATCGGAAACACGTCCTCTCCACGGGCGAGCAGCCAAGCCAAGGCAAGCTGGGCAGGGCGGCACTTCTTTTCCGCCGCGATCTCCTCGAGATGTTTCACGAGGGAGAGGTTTGAGGTAAGGTTCCCCTCCGCAAAGCGCGGTGCGTTGCGCCGGTAGTCTCCTTCGTCAAGGTCGTTCAGGCTCTTGATCCGGCCTCCGAAGATCCCCCTGCCCAACGGACTGTACGCCACGAAACCGACTCCCAACTCCCGGCAGGTCGGCAGCACTTCCACCTCCGGATCCCGCGTCCAGAGGGAGTATTCCGTCTGCAATGCCGCGATCGGGTGAACCGCACAAGCCCTGCGGATCGTCGCGGGCGCAGCTTCGGACAACCCGAGGTGGCGCACCTTCCCCTGACGGACCAGATCGGCCATGGCCCCGACCGTGTCCTCGATGGGTGTGTCGGGATCCACCCGGTGCTGGTAGTACAGGTCGATGGTATCCACGCCGAGCCGGCGCAGACTGTCTTCGCAACAGGCGCGGACGTAGTCCGGCTTGCCGTTGACCCCCAGCCAACTTCCGTCCTTTCCCCGAACGTTGCCGAATTTGGTCGCAAGGATCCCTTTCTCCCGGCGATCCCGGATTGCCCTTCCGACAAGCTCCTCGTTGCGGCCCAGTCCGTAGATGTCCGCCGTATCGAGAAAATTCATCCCAAGTTCCAGGGCGCGGTGGATCGTACGGATCGATTCCCGCTCGTCACCCGGTCCGTAAAACTCCGACATCCCCATGCACCCCAATCCCATCCTGGACGCCATCAGACCGCTTCTTCCCAAAGGCTGTTGCTTCATTGCCGGTTCTCCTTTCCCTCACCATTGGCCAATCGTCCGACTTGTCGATGAACAGTTTCTCATGCCGGGAGACAAAGTGGAGGTGATTCGATGATTCCGGCTGGCGCGCCAGTCTTTGTAAATGCGTGCTTGGAACGTTTCCTTGAATCGTAAATAGATTTAGGTTACAATAAAAACAATGTTTTATTTTAGCGGTTTCTATCGATCATCCCGGCCGTACGCAACGACGTGTCACATTGCACCGTGGACCGCAGGGTTCGAGAGGAATTCCGTTTGGCTCCGTGCCAGCAGAAGGAGAACGATGATGGGAAAGTCCAAGCAGGCCCTTCCTCACCGGGCGTCGTGGGCGGCGTTCGCGATGCTTCTCGGTTTTTCGTTCACGGCGATGCCATGGGCCGTCCCCGCGCTTGCCGATGAGCAGTTGAATGTCGGCATGGCCGGCACGCGCAACGAGTTCCCGGACTTTCTCGTACCGGGGTCGTTGACCGCGAAGCATTACGATGGCGTATCCGACGACCTGTTGACGGCCGGGTTGGGCAAGACCGGTCTCCGGGGGGCCGAGCCGTTGGTGGCGGATCCGCAGGACGCGTCGCAGCTTCGACGGCTCGCGATTTGGACGAATTACCGGGCACTGCTCGACATTGTGCCCGCCGGAGGGTACGGGTCGCTGTACGGGCCGAACGTCGAGAACGACGGCACGATCACGAGCGGCGAAGGGAAGATTCCGGGCTGGGAATACATTGCCGTCGCGGATGACGGGACCGGCCGCCGGAACGTCACGGTGATGGTCCAGATCCCCGATCGCTTCGATCCCGGCACCGCCTGCATCGTCACCGCAACGTCCTCGGGCTCGCGCGGCATCTACGGCGCGATCAGCGCGGCGGGGGAGTGGGGCCTCAAGCAGGGCTGTGCCGTCGCCTATACCGACAAGGGGACGGGGAATGGTCTCGACGACCTCACCGCCAACCTCGTGAACCGGATCGACGGCAGGCTGGCCGATGCGCAGGTCGCCGGCAAGGATTCGCTGTTCACGGCAAATCTGACGGACGCGAAGCGCGCGTCTTTCAACGCGGCGACGCCGAACCGGTTCGCCTACAAGCATGCCCATTCGCAGCAGAATCCGGAGCGCGATTGGGGCCGGAACACGTTGCAGGCGGTCGTCTTTGCCTTCCATGCCCTCAACGACCGGTTCGGGACGCCCGCCCCGCAGGGGGGCAAGCGCATCACGCTGGACCGGCGGAACACGCTGGTCATCGCGTCGGGCGCCTCCAATGGCGGCGGTGCCGGCCTCGCGGCCGCGGAGCAGGACCAGCACAACCTGATCGACGGCGTCGCGGTCGGCGAGCCGAACGTGAACACGCCCGCGGAGGAACGGCTGACGATCCGGCAGGGTGCGACGACGTTTCCGGTGTTCGGTCGTGCGCTGATCGACTACTTCACCTACGCCAACCTGTACCAGCCCTGCGCTGCTCTGGACCCCCGTGCGGCGACAGCGCCGTCTGCGTTCTTCCTCGGGATCCCGAACACGCTCGGCGCCGCGAATCGCTGCGCCGCGCTTAAGGGAAACGGGCTTCTCACGGCGGGCACTCTCGCGGGACAGGCCGCCGAGGCGCTCGACAAGCTGCGCGCGTACGGCTATCTGCCGGAGAGCGATCTGCTGCACCCCACGATGTATCGATTCGCCACGAACGCGATCGTAATGACCTATGCCAACGCATACGGTCGATTCGGCGTCGCCGAAAACCTCTGCGGCTTCAGCTTTGCCAACACAAGCGCCGTGGGCGTCGTCATTCCGCCGAATCCGGTGCTCGAGGAGCGCATCTTCGGGCGTGGCAACGGGGTTCCGCCGACGTCGGGCGTCAGCGTGGTCTATAACGATTCGGCCGGTGGGCCGCTCCTGGATCTTCGGGGCGTATCGCCGTCAACCGGGCTCGCGGATTTCTCTCTGGATGGCGCCATTTGTCATCGCAGCCTGTTCGAGGGGCGTGACATCGTTACGGGGCTGCCGCTCAGCGGGGCTCTGTGGGAGGCGTCGGACCGCCTGCACGATGGTCTGTTCGAAGTGCAACTATCGGCCAGGCTTAAGGACACGCCGACGATCATCGTGCACGGGCGCTCGGACACGCTGGTCCCGGTCAACCATGGCTCGCGCGCCTACTACGGCAAGAACCAGCTGACCGCGAAGGGTGCCACGCAGTTGCGCTACATCGAGGTGACCAACGCGCAGCATTTCGACGCGTTCATTGATTCCCTCCCCGGCTACAACACGCTGTACGTGCCGCTGCACGTCTACCTGCAGCGGGCGCTGACGGCGATGTACGACCATCTGAAGAAGGGCACCCCGCTGCCGCCCAGCCAGGTCGTGCGCACGACGCCGCGGGGTGCGGGCGCGCCGCCGATCTCGCCGGCGAACGTTCCGCCGATCCTGGCCAATCCGCCTGCGGGCGATCTCATCGTGATGGAGAAGCGGACGCTGGTCATTCCTGACTGACTCCGGATTCGAAGGGTCAAACCCAGGGACGGGACCAGGACGGCAAGGAACTGTGGGCACCAGAACGGTCGGATCGTTCCATCCACAGGCTGAAAGGATGGCGGAATATTTTTCGGGATTCATCGCTTCGTGTGGATGGTCCGAATCAGGTTGAGGGCACAATTTGGGCAAACTAAAATTCATCCGAATGAGACCTTCGGGTTATTTCGAAACAAGAGAGGCGTCATCTTCTGCGGTAAAGACCGAGTAGTTCCGCCTTCTCGAGGATGTGTCCCTTCATTGCCTCCTCGAGCTGCGCCTTCGTGGCGCCGGCTTTCAGGGCCGGAGAGATGTCCAGGGCGTACAGCTTGAAGAAATATCGGTGTGTTCCGGAAGGCGGGCAGGGGCCGCCATAGCTTTGATTCCCGAAATCGTTCGTTCCCTGGAGTGCTCCTCTCGGGGCGGTATTTGGCGGGATTTCCGTTGTGTCAGGCCCGATATTCCAAACGACCCAATGGACCCAGGTCCCCCTCGGGGCATCCGGGTCATCGACGATCAGGGCGAGGGATCTGGATTTTGCCGGGACGTTCCGGATCGTGAGCGGTGGATTTCCGTCTGTTCCGTCGCACGTGTACTCCGGAGGGATCATTCCATTGTGGGTAAAAGCCTTGCTCGTGAGATGGAGTTTATCCATTGTCTTTTCCTCCGCATGAAGATCCTGAACCGCCAAGAATAATACGACGGCGGCCGACGACAGCATGACAGCGAAAAATTTCATTGAAGCCTGCCTCACGTCTGGTTTTCCCTCTCGGTCATATGTCCCCGCTGCTAATTATAGATGGGAATTTCACCGGCCGCAGGACCCTGGCAATCATGCATGGATCCTCGTTTGCGGGCGATGGCGGAAATGCGATCCGTAACCTGGCATCGGCCATGAAGGAGGTTCCCGGAAAAGAGGAATGACGGCCTTCGGACGACCATCGGTTCAGGGTATATTGATTTCAAGGATACCGTGCAAGCGTGAGGAAAACGATGGCTTTCCCCCCGGAGCATAAGAACGCGATCCTTCTGGCCGTGATTCTCTTTCTCGGTGCCATCCTGGCCGAAACCGGGGATGCGAACGTCTTGGGGGTCGGGTCGATCGGCATGACGGTCTCCGACCTGGACCGGTCTGTGGAGTTTTTCTCCCGGGTGCTCGACTTCAAGAAGGTTTCGGAAACGGAGTTCCACAAGGAATCGTTCGATGCCTTGACGGGCATCTTCGGGGCGCGGGTCCGGGTGGCGACGATGAAGCTCGGCGACGAGACCATCGAGCTCACCGAGTACCTTACGGCTCCGGGCCGCTCCATTCCCGTGGATTCGCGGAGCAACGACCGATGGTTCCAGCACATCGCCATCGTCGTACGGGACATGGACGCCGCCTACGCCCGGCTGAGGCAGTTCAAAGTGAGACCGATTTCCACGGAACCGCAACGGTTCCCGGACTGGAACAAGGCGGCCGGGGGCGTCCGTGCGTTCTACTTCCGGGACCCGGACAATCACGCCCTGGAACTCATCTGCTTCTCCCCCGGCAAGGGGAACCCGCGGTGGCAACAAAAGACCGAGGCGCTGTTCCTGGGAATCGACCACACCGCCATCGCGATCGATGACACGGAAAGCAGCCTCGTTTTTTACCGGGATGTCCTGGGCCTGAAGGTGGTGCGAGAAAGCATCGACCACGGCATCGAGCAGGAATACCTGAGTCTTGTGCCCAGGTCCAGCGTGCAGGTCACCGCGCTCCGCGCGCCAAGTGGCCCCGGCATCGAGATCCTGGAATACCTCTGGCCGCGCGACGGCCGGCCGTACCCGGAGGATGCCATACCCAACGACCTGCTGTACTGGCAGGTTACGCTGCAGATTGACGACCCCAAGGATCTTTATGGCCGGCTGTTGTCAAACAAGGCGCGCTTCATCTCCCCATCATTCGTAGAGGTTGAGTCGCCGGGTTTTTCTGGAAAGGAAGCCTTGCTGGTTCGCGATCCCGACGGCCACGCAATCCTGCTGTTGGAACCGTGAATTGTGCCCACGAGAATTCACGTTCATTCAAAGCCCTTCATAACCTATCATAAACATTTAGGAATATTTTTAGCCGATTCCTCATTGCGTTTCCTTTTCCTTTTCAACAAATAGTATGTATACGGTACCAAGTAAATCAAGGGGTTATGGGCCACACGCTTCCTTTTATTCGTCGGATATATGACTCTTATTAACCGGCCTTATCCGTAGAAGATTTTCCCGTCGATTCTTATTGGACTACATATACCATTATTATCAAGTATTTATGTGCATTTCTCCGTGTTCATGCCTGCAGTTGGACGGTGATCCCGCCGTTCCTGCCGGTATCCGCATGTGGTGGTATCCGCATGGATAGGGTCCGTGGGGGATAGGGGTATAATGGATACCCGAAGGGAAATGACCCAAAGGGATCGCGCGCAGGATCAGCAGACAACCGGTCTTGGAGATTCGCCATGCGGGAGAGAAACGGGGTCCGGTACATCATCAAGGTATTCGAGGCGCAGTGGGACCAGCTTCACGACGAAACCGTCAAGCCCTTTTTCGGGCAATTGAAGCGGGACACGAACGAGACATACATGCGGCGCAACGGGGTGCATCATGATAATCCCGGACATGATGCGTTGTTCAGCTACGTCGTCTTCCAGAACGCGGAGGGATTGAAGGACGCGCTTTACCGGATCGACCAGGGGGTGGACCAGCGCAGGAAGATCGCTTATTTTGCCTGCCACGGGAAGCGGGGGGTCATCAGCGCGGTACAGGACATCAGCCGCCGGCGTCTCAAAAACATACTGGCACCCCTCACGAGTTACGACGGTCTTTACTTCGGAGCCTGCGATTTCGTCAATAGGAAGACGGCCGAGGTGCTGCTCGGCGGCGCGCAATCCACGTGGATCGCCGGATACGAAAGCTGGACTCCATGGCTGGAGGGAATGTTGTGCGACATGATGTTTTTCCGGCTCCTGCTGAGCGGGCGGTTCGTACGTCCGAAGACGAATGCCCGATGGGAGCCGATCAAGCGGCCCGACGAGGTGGCGCGCCGATTGTATGAGCAGTTTCCCCAGGCCATCGACCTTCGTTTTTCGTTGTACTACCGGAAGCCGGACCGGATCTGCTCCACGCTGGAGGAGCATTTCGGGAAGGAATGCTGAACGCATCCGGCACGGGACAAAAAGACTGTCGCGAGTGGATCACCACTTGCTGGAGACACCGGCAAGATGGTTGGTGGGACCATGACCGCTTCCCATCGAAAACCCTTTCCGGATGGCCTCGGTGACATAATCCTTTGCCCGCTTCGCTGCGTCCGGCGGCGTCAGACCCTTGGCCAGTCCCGCGGTAATGGCCGAGGCGAATGTGCAGCCGCTCCCGTGGGTGCACATGGATTCCAATCGGGGCGACCGGAATATGATGAGTTCCCTCCCGTCGCACAGCACGTCGATGGCCTGGGATTCGATGTCCAAGTGTCCGCCCTTCAATATCACCCACTGACACCCGGTGTTTTTCAGTTCCCGCGCCGCCTTCTTCATCGCGTCAAGACCGTCGATTCGGCGGCCAAGAATCGCCTCAGCCTCGAAAACATTGGGGGTGATGACCGTGGCGAGCGGCAGCAGCTCCTCGACGAGCGCCTTGCGCGCTTCCGGCGCCAGCAGAGGAGCACCGCTCTTGGCGATCATCACCGGGTCGACGACCAGGTTGGGGATACGAAATTCACGGACCGCTTCCGCCACCGCCTTGACAATGGCCGAATTGGACAGCATCCCGGTCTTGGCGGCGTCGGTGCCGATATCGGTCATCACGCTTCGAATCTGTTCCCGGACAAAGTCGGGCGAAATGTCGGCAATCCCCTGCACGCCTGTGGTGTTCTGGGCCGTCAGGGCGGTTATGGCCGACATCCCGTAGACGCCGAAGGCCATGAATGTTTTCAGGTCCGCCTGGATACCGGCCCCTCCGCTACTGTCGGACCCGGCGATGGTCAGTGCCTTCTTCATTCTCTTTGGCCCTCCGGCCATTCCTCTTTCTTCCAGCTCATGTCGAAAAACAGGTACTCGAAGCGGGTGCTCGACTCGTAGAGCCGAAACAGGTATTCCTTTCGATGACCGGAGTCATCGCCGGCATGGGCGTTCATTTTTCCGATGAGCCAGTCGCTCAGATCGAGAAACTCCCGGGAGGAATAGGTATCGATCCAGTCCCGGTAAAACCGGTTCTCGGGGAGACCCTGCGATTTCAGTCTCTGCCCGATCTCCGCATAGCCGCATGCACAGGGCAGCAGCACCGCCAGGATGTCCGATAGGCCGCCTTCGTAGCAGGTCCGCACCAATAGATTCGTGTAGGCGGACGTGATCATGCTCTTGCGGGTCGTCGGAAGATCCTGGGCCGGAATTCCGAAGGCGGCACAGGTTTTCCGATGGAGCTCCATCTCCATGTTCAGGGTGGCGGAAAGCAGCGTGGCGAAGGTTCCCATATCCGCAAGATCCCGGGACTTGGCGCAAGCGAGCGCGAAGACCCGGCTGAAATCGATCAGGTACAAGTAATCCTGTTTCAGATAGAATTCGAATCGGTCCCGGGAGAGGCTTCCGTCTCCCATCCCTTTCACGAAAGGATGCTCGAAAACGGCCTGCCAGAGGGGTTCGGCCTTCTGCCGCATTTCCTGATACAGCGGGATGTTCGACATTAGGCATTATCGACAAAGCGTATCGATGCCGGTCCCGGGGCGGCGCCTACGGGAAACGGATCACCACGAGCCGGTAGTCGTCGCTTCATGGCGCTCCCTTCCACCGCGCCACCATCGCGGTCCGGTGTGCCGCGAGCCCCGCGACGGCCATAAGGAATCCGCGCCATGCTTTCCCGTTCCGCGCCATGAGTATTAGAGAACAGGCAGGGCGCAACGGTTCCGATCTTGAGCGGAGAAGCTGTTGACGGGGGAAACCCTCATGACGTGGTCGACGCGCTCCTACTGGTCCGGTGATGCGCTGGCCGCCTGGATCGCCTCGATCGTCGGGATCGCAGCACGTCCTCCCATGCCGCGGCAGGAGAGGCCGGCCGCGGTGTTGGCGAAAGCGAGGATCTCCCGGAAGGGAAGCCCCCCGAGGAGGGCGTACAGGAATCCGGCGTGGAAGATGTCTCCGGCGCCCGTGGTGTCCACCGCCTCGATGCGGATGGAAGGCGAGAAGATCGCTTCCCTGCCGTCGCATCCGAACGCCCCGCGGGTGCCAAGCGTCACCGTGGACGACTTGGGTGCATAACGGCGCAGTATCTCCCGGGCGCCATCTTCCGCCGAGACCCCGGGAATCAGCAATTCCGGGAAGTGTCCCGCGGCTACGATGTGGTCGCACAGGGGCAGCAGTTCCTCCGTTCCCTCCTGCACCTTTTCCGCGTCGAGAACGACGGGGACGCCCGCGGCCCGAGCGGTCCTCGCTGCGATAATCGCCGGGGGTACGTCGTGACCGTCGAGAAGAAGCGCCCGCGCCCGCCGGATTTCGTCAAGCGGCAGGTCTTCCGGCGATACCCGGATCCGCGGATCCCGGTCCCACAGGATGGTCCGCTCTCCCGATTCTTCCTCCACGAGAATCACCGCGAATTGGGACGAGGCGCCAGGAACCGTCCGGACGTGGGCGAGGTCGACTCCCTCCCGCGAAAGGAGCATGGACGAAAGCCGTCCGTGCTCGTCGTCTCCGACATTCCCGACATATTTACACCGGCATCCCCAACGGGATAGCGCCACGAGGGCGGTTGCCACCTGGCCGCCGCCCTCTCGTGCGAAAGCGGACATCCGCAGCTTCTCCCCCGGTACAGGGAACCTCGGCAGGCCCACGAGGTAATCGACCGCGTTGAGTCCGATTCCGACAACGTCGAACATCGGTTGCCTCCGTTCATCCACTTAAATCATGGATCTGCACCCCGACTTTAGGCTCCGCGACCATATAATAACAGGTGCTGATTCCGGTGGAACGCGAACGAACCTCCGGTCCTGGCATCAAAAACATGAGGAAGATGCCGGGGGTTATCCATGGGGAAAGAATTGTTCGATGAGGCGTACTTGTCCCTGCCTCCCTGGGACATCGGACGGCCGCAAGGGGAAATCACCCGGCTTGCGGAGGAAGGGGCGATCCGGGGGGCCGTCCTGGACGCCGGGTGCGGGACGGGTGAGAACGCCCTTTTTCTTGCGGATCTGGGGTTCGAAGTCACAGGAATCGATTCCGCGGGGGCGGCCATCCGCAAGGCGAAGGAAAAATCCAGCGAGAGAAGGGTGCCCGCCGTTTTCCTCGAATGGGATGCCCTGGAACTATCGAAGCTTGGGAAACGGTTCGACACCGTGATCGATTGCGGGTTGTTCCACGTATTCTCCGACGAGGAGCGTACCTTGTACGTCGAGGGACTGCGATCGGTCCTGGTTCCCGGCGGATCGTTACGGATGCTCTGCTTCAGCGAGATGGAACCCGGGGATTGGGGGCCTCGGCGGGTCACGCAACATGAGATCCGGGAGGCCTTCGTCAGGGGTTGGATGGTGGACTCGATCCGGGAAGCGTGTTTCGAGACGAACCTGGGAGCGGAAGGGTGCAGGGGGTGGCTCTCGTCGATCACACGGGGATGAGATGGAAGAGGGGTCACTCCACTAAAGCATATGTTCGGTTCCCATCACATCAGGTTCCATCTCCATTATCATGCAAGAAGTGGAAGCTAAATGGGCGAGAGGAGGATGCTGCCGATGCCGGATCCAACCAAGGAAGAGTTATTGGCCCGGATTGCCGAGCTGGAGAAGCAATCCGGACCGAAGAAAAGTGGAAAGCTGGAGTTCAGGGTCGGAGAGAAGGGGGGCGTGAGCGTTTACGGATTGGGGCGATTTCCAGTGACTCTGTATTACGAGCAATGGATCCGGCTGCTCGATGCCGCAGTGGACCTGAGGTCTTTCCTGGAAGGGAATAAGAGCCGCCTGAAGCTCAAGGATCCATCATGAATGCGGCTTGTTTTGTTACTTCGTTTTAAATTGAAACGTAAAAGTATTTTCTTTTTCTCACCGTCGACTCTCCGGTTGACAACCCACCCCGCCTCCTTGGGCCCGGACGTCACCGTTTCCCGATGACGACGCCGCAGGCGATCCGGTCGCCGGAGTTACCGGACGGGTCCGTCATCCCGTCGTCCGCTTTTGCATGAATGACGATCGAGGAGCCGTTCGGGCCCAGGAGGGACGCTGTGTCGCCCACCTCGAGGGTCGCATTCGAAAGCGTCGCTTTCAGCTTCCCCTTCCCGTTCGGACCCACTTCAAGGTTCGGAAGGTCCCCCGCGTGCGCCCCTTCGGCAGACTTGAGCCCGTGCTTCTTGCCGTGAGGATTGAAATGCCCGCCCGCCGTCTTGAAATCCGGCGGTTCGCAAATCCCGGCGGCGTGGACGTGAATGCCGTGTTTCCCCGGCGCAAGCTTCGAGACTTCCACGACCGCGACAACCCCTTTCGGTGTTGGGGTAAACACGGCGGATCCAACGGTCTGCCCGCGACTGTCCTGGATCTCCGCCTCGGCGGATTTCCAGCCTGCCCCATCCGCCGCGTAGGCGAGGCTCCCGGTCAAGAGCAACAGACAAGCCATAAAAGCCGTTCGTTTCATCGCATCGCCCTCCATCCCTGTCATCGAAGACCGTGCTGTCAAGCTGGAACATTCAACCCCTAATTAGATCGTAGGCTGGCGGAAAGGGTTCGGTTCCCCCTTCTGCTACTTGCCGGTTTCCCTGAGCGCCTTTGCACCGTTCACGTCTGCGTCCAGGAGGGCTTGGTAAAAAATTGCGTAAGGGGGATTCCTTCTTGGCGGGAATATATACTATTAGGTACATCGACCCGTTGGCCCGTCAACTTCCCTACGTCACCGACAGAAGGGAGGAGACCATGGAAAGATATTTCGTTGAATCACCCCACACGCAGCAGGAGTGCCTCGGTGCCCTCGACGAAATCTTGGCGAAAGGCCCGGATATCCTGGCCAAATACGAGTGGGGGTGCATGGCCGGGGACCACACCGGCTATGCCATCGTCGAAGCCCGGAGCGAGGCGGAGGTAAAGGAAACCATCCCGAATTTCCTGAGAGGGAAGGCGCGTGTCGTAAAGTTGAACACATTCACACCGGAACAGATTCTGGGTTTCCACAGGAAGTCGGCCTGAGAAACGACCGGGGAGGGGGAGGGAGACGCTCCCCTTCCCCACGCATGGAGTCGGCAACCGGAGGAGGACCGACATGAGACCAAGATTGAGAGTGGTGCCCGAACGCGGCGGGCGGAATCCCGAAAGTCCCGAATCGATCCACGAGATGTTCGAGAAGCATGTGAACGAGGGGAACCTGGAGGAAATAGCACGCCTGTACGAAGACGACGCCGTCCTTGTCGAGCGCGACGGGAAAGAGGTGTCCGGCTCCGGGGCCATCATCGAGTTTCTCCGAGGCCTGCTATCCACGGGGCCCAGGGTGCGGATACGGCACATGAAGACCATCGACGCGGGCGATGTCGCGGTGCTGTTGTCGGAATGGCACATGGAATGCGCCGCCCCGGATGGGTCCCGTGTTTCGGACGGGGGCCATACGTACGATGTGGTCCGGCGGCAGAAGGACGAGAGTTGGAAGATTGTGGTTGATAACCCATGGGGCAACGTTCTTCCCGATCATTTGAAGGGATGACCCATAATACTATCCATGGGGCCGGATTCCGCTCGGGATGCCGTACGGGCAAAAGGGCTGGAGATCTTCCGGCTCATGGGGGCGGAAACGCCGGCTGTCTTCGACAGGAGATGGTGGGCGGGGCGGATGATGGAACGAGTGATGCGGGACCCCGCACTCAAGGTCCCGCTTTTCCGTTTCGTGGACGTCCTCCCTGCCTTGACGGAAAGCAGCCAGATCGTGAGGCACGCCAAGGAATACTTCGCGGCCGGAACGTCGCCTCTCCCCTGGTTCTTGAATTCCCTCCTTTCCGCCGCCGGATCCGGGGCCGGGCCCGCCGCGGCACTCACTGCCTGGCTCATGAAAAAGGGCGTTACCCGCTTCTCGAAAACCTTCATCGCCGGGGAGACCCCCCGGTCGGCCCTTGAATCCCTCCGGCGGCTGTGGCACGAGGGGAAACCCTTCAGCGTCGACATCCTGGGGGAGGCGGTCGTTTCCGAAGCGGAGGCGGAACGGTACAGGAATCTTTACCTGCGGCTGGTAGACACGCTTTCCCGGGAGATGTCCGGCTGGCCCCCGCTTGACCCGCGGTTGGAACGTTCGTTTCCTCGCCTCAACATTTCGGTAAAGATCAGCGCCCTCTATTCCCGCATCGGGCCGGCCAATCACGAGGACAGCGTCCGGGAGGTCTGCCGGAGACTGCTGCCCATCCTGCGCAAGGTGCGAGAAGCGGGCGGGTTCGTGAACCTCGACATGGAAACGCACAGCCTGAAAGAAATCACGCTTGACGTCTTCACGCAGACCCTGGACGATCCGGAGTTCCATGGGTGGGACCACGCCGGGGTCGCCCTGCAGGCCTATCTGAAATGCGCGGAGCGGGACCTGCGGCGGCTGATCGGCTGGGCGAAGGAGAGAAACCGGCGCATCACGGTCCGCCTGGTGAAGGGGGCCTACTGGGAATACGAAACCGTCGTGGCGCGGCAAAATGGGTGGGAGATCCCCGTGTTCCCCGGAAAATCGCACACGGACGGGAATTTCGAGCGGTGCGTGGAGCTTGCCCTGGAAAACCACGAGCACGTGACGCTTGCCGTCGGCTCCCACAATGTCCGGTCGATCGCCAAGGCACTTGCGACAGCGGAGAGTCTTAAGGTCCCCCGGGAACGGTACGAGCTCCAGATGCTGTACGGCATGGGAGAGCCGATCAAGCGCGCACTCAAGAAGATGGGGTTCACGGTCCGCGAATACGCCCCGATCGGGGAGCTTCTGCCCGGAATGGCGTACCTGGTGCGGCGCCTGCTGGAAAACGCCTCGAACGAAGGGTTTCTCCAGAAGGCGTTTCTCGCCAACGTTCCTCCCGAAACCCTCCTTTCCGAGCCGGAAAGCTATGTGGAAGCGCCGCGCAAAATCGAAGCGGAAGGAATTGCGCCGTTTTCCAACGAGTCGATGGCGGATTTCACCATCTGCGAGACCCGGACGGTCTTCCGCAACGCCCTCACGGAGGTGGGGGACAGGATAGGGAAGAGTTATCCCGCGGTCATCGGCGGAAAGGAATACCGGGAGGGGGAACAAATCGTCTCCGTCAACCCGGCCCGTCCACAAGAGGTCGTGGGGGTCGTCTACGGCATCACGCGGGAGCTCGCCGATCCCGCGGTGTCGGCCGCACGCGATGCCCAAAAAGGATGGTCGCAACGTGCTCCCGAGGAACGGGCGGCGGTCCTGTTCCGGGCCGCTGACGCAGCCCGCCGGCGGAGAGCGGAGCTGGCGGGATGGCAGGTGCGCGAAGTGGGGAAGAGCTGGGTGGAGGCGGACGCGGATGTGGCCGAATCCATCGACTACCTGGAATACTACGGCCGGGAGATGATCCGTCTGGGCAAGGCCATTCGGTTAGGTGACTGCCCCGGGGAAGAGAATCTTTACATGTACCGCCCCCGGGGAGTGGGCCTCGTCATCGCGCCGTGGAATTTCCCCCTCGCCATCTCGGTCGGGATGGCCTCCGCGGCTCTGGTCACCGGGAACGCCGTCCTCTACAAGCCATCGAGCCTTTCCCCGGTCAACGGTTGGCTCGCGTTCTCCCTGCTGCGGGAAGGCGGAGCGCCCGACGGCGCGCTGAATTTCATCCCCGGGAAGGGGGACGCCGTGGGGGATCGCCTCGTCGGCCATCCCGAGGTCGATTTCATCCTCTTCACCGGGTCGCGGGCTGTGGGGATGCGGATCGTGGAGAAGGCGGGACAGACCGCGCCGGGACAGAAGTCGGTCAAGCGGGCCGTCGTGGAGATGGGGGGCAAGAACGCGATCCTGGTGGATGCGGATGCCGATCTGGACCAGGCGGTGCCGGCGGTGATGCAGTCCGCGTTCGGGTACCAGGGCCAGAAATGCTCCGCCTGCTCCCGGGTAATCGTCCATGCGGATTGTTACGACCGCTTCCTGGCCCGGCTGGTCGAGGCGGTCAAGGGGCTGACGGCCGGCTCGCCGGAGGACCCCGCCAACGGGATCGGGCCCTTGATCGACGGCGCCGCGATGGAGAGGGTACAGGCAATGATCGAACTCGGGAGGCGGGAAGGGAAGGTGGCCGCGGAAATCCCGGTCCCGAAGGAAGGGTATTACGTGTCCCCGACGATCCTCACGGACCTTCCCCCGGATTCGAGGATCCTGAGGGAGGAAATATTCGGGCCGGTGCTCGCCGTCATCCGCGCCCGGGATGTCGAGGAGGCCGTGGCCGTCGCAAACTCGTCCGACTATGCGTTGACCGGCGGGCTTTTCTCCAGGCGTCCGGCGACGATCGGCTGGGTGAGGGAGAGGTTCGAGGTCGGCAATCTTTACATAAACAGGGGAATCACGGGGGCGGTGGTGGGCCGACAGCCTTTCGGGGGGTTCCGGATGTCGGGCATCGGCTCCAAGGCGGGCGGGCCCGATTACCTCCTCCAATTCATGGAACCGAGGGTCATCACGGAGAACACGATGCGAAGGGGGTTTTCCCCGGACATTCTGCTGTGATCAATATCCCGATCCTGCCGTCTTCGGCGCCTCGGAAAACTTCTTCAGGAAAGCCCGTAGCCGGCGGGCGTTGGTGCCCACGTCGCTTCGCCCCACGCGGGAGACCGAACGGATGTCGACACGGCTCCCGTTGCCCTCGGACGGGGCGATGCGGATGACGATGTCGTCCTTGAAACCGAACCACCGGGTGGTGGCTGTCGCTTCGATCCGTCCCTCCGCCCGGTTTTCGTCCACGATTTTCCAGCACATCCGCTGTGCCACGGAGCGGGCGCGTTCATATGCCTGCGCCGGCGGGATATCCGAAACGAGCGGGCGGATGTCCGGATAGGCGGCGTGCTGCTGCACCGCGATCTCCGGCCCGCCGTACGCTGCGGAATTCGGGGCGTCTTTCCGGAACGCAAGGACGGATACGAATAGGGGCGGGTTCTCCGTGTCCGTCGTGATGTCGTGGATCATCGGGACCCGTTTCGCGATCCTGTACCAGTTTCCAGGCACCCCGAACGCGAGCGCGCCAAGGACGATCCCCGCGACGGCCAGGAGGAATCCTCGCCGTCCTTGTCCCGGACGTCCCAAGATCGCTCCCACGAGGGACAGCACCGTTCCCGCGATCCCGAAATAGGCGGCCCAGTTCAGGATCCTGAATCCACGCAGGAAATCCCACAATGCAAGGCGGGCGCCTGCGCCTGCCCCCATTGCGGCCGTTATTGCGATCGCCGAGAGGACGAACCCGAGCGTGGCGGTTGTATTTCCGTTCCTTGCCATGACTATAAGAGAGCAAGAAGGGCGCAACGGTTCCGATCTCGACCGCGATCGATCGTCTGCAATATCAGGCATCCATTGCCGGAACCGCCGCACCGCGCTCCCGATCCTGGGGCAGCGTCTCGCAAATAACCTGGCATTCGAGCGCCGCTGCATCCGCTCCGGCTGCGTTGCGCTCCCTCGCCGTACTGTACAGTACGCCTCGGTCCCGCGCCTTGCCGGACGCGGCGCATCGACGCTCTCGGTGCTCAGCCTATTTGCGAGACGCTACCCTCCCCGTGGTCCCGGGCGATCAGCATGTAGATGGACGGTACGACGAACAGGGTGAAGAGAGTGCCGATGAACATCCCGCCGACCAGCACCAGGCCGATGGAGTTTCGGGCGGCGGCGCCGGCGCCGGTGACCAGGGTCAGCGGGAAGTGGCCGGCGATGGTGGCGGCGCTGACCATGAGGATCGGCCGGAGGCGGATCATGGCTGCCTGACGCACGGCCTTTAGCTTGGACTCTCCCTGTAGTTGCAGCCTGTTGGCGAATTCCACGATCAGGATGCCGTTCTTGGACACCAGCCCGACCAGTGTCACCAGCCCGACCTGGGAATAGATGTTCAGGGTGGTGGTCCAGCCACGGGTCCAGAACGGGACGTTCGGGTCGGGCATCTTCAGGAACGTGAAGAGAAGGGCGCCGAACATGGCCAGCGGAACCGAACCCGCCAGGATGACAAACGGATCCCGGAAGCTGTTGAACTGGGCCGCCAGCACGAGGAAGATCAGGAGGACGGCCAGGGTGAACGCGGGGAGGAACCGGTTCCCCTCGGCGCGCAACTGGCGGGACTCGCCGGTGTAGTCGATGACGTACCCCTTGGGCAGGATCTTCGCCGCTTCGTCCTCCATGTAGCGCAATGCCTCGTCCAGCGGCTGGACGGCCACGCCGCTGATCTTGACCGCGTTCAGCTGCTGGAACCGGTTGAGCGAGCGGGGGACGACCGATTCCCGCAGGGTGGCGAAGGTGCTGAGCGGAACCAGTTTGCCGTTCGGGCCGGTGACGTGGACGTCCTTGATCTGGTCGGGATTGAGACGGCCGATCCGCTGGATCTGGGGGATGACCTTGTAGCTGCGGCCCGAGATGTCGAAACGGTTCACGAAATCGCCGCCGACCAGGGCGCCCAGGTCGCCTGCGATCTCCCCCAGGTTGAGCCCAAGGGAGGCCACCTTGTCCCGGTCGATGACGAACTCGGACTGGGGTTGGTCCACCTTGACGTCGATCAACGGAGGGAAGGCGAACATCCGGCTCTGCATGGCCTTCTGCTGCAGCTGATTTGCGAACTCCAGGATCTCCCCGGTTTCCGCGGTCGAAGCCAGGATGAATTCGACCGGGAAATCACCGCCGCCCGGGAGGGCTGGCGGAGTCGTCGGGAAGATCCGGATCCCGGGGAGCTTCTGCAACTTCTGCTGGACGCCGGGCAGGATCTGGAAGATGTTGCGCTTCCGTTCGTCCCACGGTTTGACGACCATCCCGCCGAAACCGGAGTTTGGGAAGGTGATCTGGAAGGTGAAGTCGGTTTCCGGCTCGCTCCGGAAGACCCGGTTGGCCTCCGCGGAGAAGATGCGGTTCTGGTCGAGGGTTGAATTGGCGGACGCGTCGATGATGCCGAAGATGACCCCCTGGTCCTCGAGCGGCGCCAGCTCCTTGGCGGACATGATGAACATGGGCACGGCGGCGAGGGACACTGCGATCCAGACCGCGTACACCGCTGGGCGCGCCGCCAGGGTTGCGTCGAGAAGGCGGCCGTAGAGGTTTTTCAGCCGCTCGAAATCGCGGGAGATGCGTCCGGCCAGCCCGCGTTCCTCCACCCCGGGCTTCAGGATCCTGGCCGACATGACCGGCGACAGGGTCAGGGCCACGATCCCGGAGATGGTCACCGCTCCCGCCAGGGTGAAGGCGAACTCGCGGAAGAGCGAGCCGGTCAGCCCCCCCTGCAATCCGATCGGCAGGTAGACCGTCGCCAGGGTGACGGTCATGGCGATGATCGGCCCGACCAGTTCGCGGGCGCCGACAAAGGCCGCCTCCATGGGTGTTTTCCCCCCACGGATGTGGCGCTCGATGTTCTCCAGCACCACGATGGCGTCGTCGACCACAAGCCCGACCGAGAGGACGATGGCCAGCAGGGTGAGGAGGTTCACGGTGAACCCGAAGACCTGCATCAGGAAGACGCCGCCGACCAGGGACAGCGGGATCGCCACCACCGGGATCAGCACCGAGCGGAAGGATCCGATGAAGAGGAAGATGACGACCATGACGATCATCAGCGTGTCGCCGAGGGTCTTGAGCACCTCCCGGATGGCGTTCGAGATGTAGTTGGTCGCGTCGTACGCAACGCGCGCCTCGAGTCCGCTCGGCAGGCCGCGCCGGATGGATTCCATCTCCGCCCGCACCCGCTGGATGACGTCGAGGGAATTGGCGTTCGGGAGCGGCCATATCCCCATGAAGGTCGCGGTCTGACCTGAAAAATGGACCTCGGCGTCGTAATCCTCCGCCCCCAGCACAACGTCGGCGATGTCGCTCAGCCGGACGACGGTCCCGTTCCTCTCGCGCACTACCAGCCGTCGGAACTCGCCGACCGTGCCGAGGTTGGTGTCGGCGGTGAGGTTGACCTGGATGAATTCCCCCTTGCTCCGCCCGAGGGCGGCCAGGAAGTTGTTGGCGGCCAGGGCCCGGCGCACCTGCGCGGGGCTGACGTCTTGCGCCGCCATCCGATCGGGCTTGAGCCAGATGCGCATGGCGAAAGTGCGGGCGCCGAGGATATCGGCACGCTGCACTCCCTGGAGGGCGGAAAGGCGCGGCTGGACGACGCGCACGAGGTAGTCGGTGATCTCGTTCTGTTGCAGGATGTCGGAACTGAAGCTCAGGTAGGCCGACGCGAACCGGCTGTCGGCCGACTCGATGTTGATTACCGGGACCTCCGCCTCCGGGGGGAGGTCCCGGCGCACCTGGTCCACCTTGGAACTGATCTCGGCCAGGGCCTTGGTGGAATCGTAGTTGAGACGGAGGCGCACGCTGATCGTGGAGAGGCCGAGGGTGCTCTTCGATTCCATGTACTCGATGCCGTCGGCGGCGGCGATGGCGCGCTCGAGCGGAGAGGTGATGAAGCCGCGCACCAGGTTTGCGCTCGCGCCGATGTACACGGTGGTGACGGTCACCGTCGCGTTCTCGCTCCGCGGGTATTGGCGGACGTTGAGGGTTCGGATTGCCTGGAGCCCGGCGATGACGATCAGCAGGTTGACCACCAGAGCCAGGACGGGGCGCCGGATGAACAGGTCGGTGAAGTTCATCGGTCAGTCGTTCTTCGGTTTTGGCGCCAGCCGGAATTCCGGGGCGAGCCGGTTGTCGACGACCACCGGTTGGCTGTTGCGCAGCTTGAAGACGCCGGTGCTGACGATGGTCTCGGCTTCCTTCAGCCCGTTCGTAACCGCGACGAAGTCGCCGCGCCTCTCGCCGAGCCGAACGAACTGCTGGCGCAGCACCTTGCCGCCTTTCCCCTCCTTGTTGTCGTTGACGACGAAGACCGAGTCGCCGTAGGGAGCATAGAGCACGGACGTGGCAGGGATGGCCACCACCTTTTTCCGTAACGGGAGGCCGACCGCCGCGTTGACGAACATCCCGGGATGGAGCTTTTCTTCCGGGTTCGCCACCGTCGCCTGCAACTGGACGTTGCGGGTTTCGGCGTCCACCAGCGGGTTCACGGTCGTGATGCGACCGTTGATCGCCAGGCCGGGCAATGCGTCGCTCGTGACCCGCACCGGAAGACCGGTGCGCAACCGGGACAGTTCCTGCTGGGGAAGGGCGAAGTTGACGTAGATCGGGTCGAGGGACTGCAGCGTTACGATCGGATCTCCCTCCCGGAGGATCTGGCCGAGGTTCACCTGCCGGATGCCCAGGCGGCCGCCGAAGGGCGCGCGGATCGACTTCTTGGCGATCGTGGCGCGGAGGGTGCCTGCCTGGGCCATCGCCTGCTGGTGACCGGCGACGGCGGCGTCGTAGTCCGCCTGGGAAATGATCTTCTCCTTCGACATCTCGAGGTCGCGCGCGAGGACGGATTGCGTCAACGTCACCTGGGCCTCGGCGCCGGGAAGCTGGGCCTCTTCCACGCTCGTGTCCTGGCGGATCAGCAGGTCCCCCTGCCTCACCCTCGCTCCCGGCTCGAATGCGATCTCCACGACCTTTGCCGGCAGCTCGGCGGCCACGGTGACCCCCTGGACCGCGGTCAGCGAACCGACCGCCGAAAGGGAAGTCTCCCAGGATTCCGCGCGGGCCACGGCGGTGGTCACCGTGTCCGGCGGGAGAACGGCCTTTTTCCCCTGCTCGATCATCGCCCGGATCTGCAGGGCCTTGACGGCCGCAAGCGCTGCGATGCCGATCACCAGGCCAAGGACGGCGAACAGGATGCGCTTCTTCATCGTCGGGAGGCTCCATCGGAGATTTTTTCACGGTTCCACCACCCGCCCCCGAGTGCCTGGAAAAGCGCGGCGGTATCGGCGTACCGCAAGGCCTGTGCCTGGACCAGGAGGATACGCGCCAGATGGTACTGGCGTTGCGCGTTGAGCAGCGAGAGGTAACCCGTCGCGCCGAGGCGTACCTGCTTCTTCGCGATGTCGAGGGAGTCGCGCGCGGCGGCTTCCGCTTCCGCCTGTGCCTTGAGCGTCATCGCGTCGTAGTACAGGGCACGGAGCACGTCGGCCACGTCGCGGAACGCCTGCAGGACCGTCTCGCGATACCGCGCCGCGGCCTGGTCGAAGCCGGCGACCTCGGCACGTCGGCTCGCTTCCAGCGCTCCGCCGCGAAAGATGGGCTGAAGGAGCCCCGCTCCGATCCCCCAGACGGCGGTGCCGGGGCGGAACAGGTCGCCGATCTGCAACGCGGTAGTACCGTACTGGGCGGACAACGTGACTTGCGGGTAAAGGTTCGCCGTGGCCACGCCGACCGTGGCGCTCGCGGCGTGCAGCAACTTCTCGGCGGACCGGATGTCGGGGCGCTGGCGCACCAGGACCGACGGCAGGCTCACGGGAAGCTCTTCCGGCAACCGGAACCCTTCGAGGTGGAACTCGGGAAGATCCGCCGCATCGCCGGGAAACCTGCCGGCGAGGACTGCCAGGAGGTGACGTGTCTGGGCGAGCCGTTTTTCCAGCGGAGGAGCGGTCGCCCGGGTCTGGGCCAGGGACGCCCGTTGGGCGAGCACGTCGGTTCGTGCGACCCCACCCAGCTCGAACTGCTTCTCGACCAACGTGAGCAGCTCTTCCTGCGTCGCGAGGATATCCCGCGTCGCCTGCAGCTGCCCGCGCAGGGAGGCTTCCTGGAGGGCCGCGGTCACGATGTTGGAAGTCAGCGTGAGATAGGCTCCCTCCACCTGGAAACCCTGGTAGTCGACCTGCGCCTGCAGCGCCTCCAGCTCGCGTCGCGTCCTCCCGAACAGGTCGAGGGAGTACGAGACGTCCACCGAGGCGTTGTACAGGGTGAACGGGTTGATCTGAAGGTTGGCTTCTCCCAATGAAGCCCCCGCGGGCTTCTGCCGGGACGCGGAAACGGTCCCGTCAACGCGTGGAAGCAAATCCCCGGAACGGGCGCGCCGGATCTCCTGCGCCCGTCGCAGGGTGGCTTCGGCTGCGCCCAGCGTCGGACTGTTCGCGAGCGCCTCGCGGACCCATCGATCGAGCGCCTCGGAGCGGAACAGTTCCCACCATCGGGCGGGGATCTCCCCGCCGGGAACGAAGCGTTGCGCCGCGCCGCCGACCCCCGGCGCGGATGCCGTTCCCGCCGCCGGCGTCTCCGCCGTGTAGGAAGCCGTCGCGGGAGCGGCCGGCCGGCGGTAATCGGGACCGACCGCGCAACCGGCGATCGCCGTGGAAGCGATCGCAGTGGCAACGAGTGCCGTATGCAAACGCGGAATACGCCGCGCGTGAAGAAGATTCAATCGTGGTCACCTTCACGTAGGTGATGAACCCCGTCTTGACCCTGCTTGTCGGTTGTTAGATGCGGATTTGTGAAAAACCTCTCGCCCGTTCGCGCAGAAGACCGCATCGGCCGGGGCGTATCCGGACCGTGGGGAAGCGCGTCCCTCGATCGATCCGCATCGGTGTCACAGCTCGGCGGCGTTACCTGTACTCGCGGTATCCGTCCCGGCGATCGTCGTAATCCCTCTCTCCGTGATACCCCCTGTCGTACCGATACTCTCTGCCGTACCAATAGCCGCGATACGGGTAGGGGTAGTAAAAGCAGCCGGACAGCATCGACGCCAAGGAAAGCAGGGTCAGGATAACAAGCAAGGTTTTTCGCATGATTCCGCTCCCTTCGCCCTGTTCTGCAAACCGGGGGATGAATTCCTATCGCGCCTCTTCCAGTGAAACGAGGGGGTGAGGAGAATATTCAACGGCTGATCGTAAAATACCCAACACAGCTCCAAAAGGATCGTCCGTGCTTCTTCGCGCGTGGGTTTGTAGGCCGGGCTCGCCACCTGGAAGGCGAAGCACTGGTTGCGGGTTATTCCTTTTTAAACCTTGCGACGGCCCCTTCCACGCCCTTTCTCAACTCATCGAGGGCCGCTTCCGCACCGTTCCGAAGATCCTCCCACGCCTCTCCGCCGGTCCTTTTCATGTCCTCCAGTTTTTTTCTTGCCGTTTCCTGCCTGCCGCGCAGGTCTTCGATCCGCTCCCGGTACTTGCCCCCGGCTTCCGCACCCAGCAGGTCGGCTTTCTTTCGGAGCTTCTCGATCTCTTCGCCCCATTCGTTGAGCGTGGACTCGATCTTCGCCTGATAATGCTCCCTGGATCCCGCCACGGGCTCCTCGTAAGTCAACACCCGGATCACGCCGATCGTTTCCCCCTTTTCGCCGGTCGTGGAAGCATCGCTGATGGAGATCACTTTCCTGATGCCTTGGGAAGCGATGAAGTCGCAGACCTCCTTGTCCAGTTCGTCCAGTTCATGGCGGGCATGAAAGATCTTGAGCTGGGAGGTAAAGGATTTCACCTTGATCATGGCGGAGGATTCCCCCTTTCCGGATTGAGAAGCTACCGTTGTGGGTGAATCTTCAGGAACCGGCGCTCCACGCACACCCCGGACTCCTCGTTTTCGATCCGGTTCATCTACAGGTTGGAAGCCCGGCGGAGAGGGGAAGTTTCGTTCCGCCTAACTTACGCTTTCCGCGCTGTAGCGTGCGAGGAGCCCGGTGCGCACCGCCTGCCGATGGATGCGGGCGAAGAACCACGACGCGACCAGGATGTAGCACGACGCAAGAAACAAGCTCCATGCGAGCCCGCTTCCCCGATAGTCGCCGCCCGCAAGGATCGCCCGAATCCCCTCGAACACGTAGGACGGAGGCAGCAGGCGCGATACCTGCCGCATCCAGTGCGGGAGCGTCGATACCGGGTAGAAGACCGCGGCGAAGGGGGAGAGGAGGGCGGGAAGGGGCCAGACGAGCCACTCGGACGCCGGCCCGAACCGGAGCACCAGCGCGCTGCCGAGGATGCCGAGGGCGATCCCGAACAGGAAAAGCACGAGAAGGAACGGAACGAGCAGGAGGCCGTATCCGAAGAAGGAGAGCCCGAAGACCGCGGACGCCAAGGCGACCATCATGAGGAGCCCAAGGGAGCTTGTCGCGATGCTCGTGAGAACGAGGCCGCAGAGGTATTCGCCGATCGTGAGCGGCGACGCGAACAGGTTGAGGAAGTTACGCGACCACACGTCTTCGAGGAAAGCCATCGACACTCCGTGCATGACCCGCGTGAAGAAGTCCCACAGGAGGACGGCGCCCAGGAGCAGCGGGACGAAATCGAGGCCGGCCGTGGAGACGGTGTTGAGGTACCGGGTGATGAACCCCCACAGCACGATGTCGATGGCGACCCATGCGAAGAGCGGCAACACGCGCGCCGCGCTCCCGCGCAGGAGGAAATACTGCCGAAGCACGATCGCGGAGGTGCGGTGAAAACGCATTGCGCTCAAGACCGTTCGAAGGCGAGGGGTTCCCGCGCCACGGAGATGAAGAGCTCCTCGAGCGTCTCCTTGCCGTGCTCCTGCGGCAAGGTCCCCGGATCTCCTTCGAGCAGGATTCTTCCGTGCGACAGGAAGAGCACCCGGTCGCAGACGTCCGCGACCTCGTACATGTTGTGCGAGGTCCAGAGCACCCCCACCCGGTCCTGTTCGGCGAACTCGCGGATCCGCGCGCGGATATCGGCTGCCGTAGCGGGATCGAGCGAGGCCGTCGGTTCGTCGAGGAGCAGCAGGCGCGGCCGATTCAGGAGCGCCTTGACCAGGGACAGGCGGGTTTGCTCCCCCGAAGACAGCACGCCGCACTTGACGTGTTGCCGGTCCTTGAGATGGAACTGGTCCAGGAGTTCCCCCATGCGCTCCGGGAGGTTCTTCACCCCGTAAAGCCGCCCGAAGACGCGCAGGTTCTGGGACACGGTCAGGTTGCCGGGCAGCGGGGCGTAGACCGCCGCGAAATTCGTCCGCTCAAGCGCCAGGGCCCGATTCGCCGCGATGTCCACGCCTTCGACCCGGATCGTCCCCGAACTCGGATCGAGGACACCGAGGATCATGTTGATGGTGGTGGTCTTCCCCGCTCCGTTGGGTCCCAGGAGACCGACGATCTCGTTCCGTCCCACCTCGAACGAAATGCCGTCGACCGCGACCGCGTCATGGAAGACGCGCCGCAGCCGGGAGACCGAGAGAACCTTCGACGTCACGGGTCCGCCTCTTACCGGTGCTTGATGAAGGTCCCATTCCGGTACTCTTCGAATGCGATCCGGATCTCCTCGGGGGTGTTCATTACGATGGGGCCGTACCAGGCCACCGGCTCCCCGATCGGTTTGCCGGACACGAGGAGGAAGCGGACCGGCTCCTTTTCGGCGACGATGGAGACGGCGTCCCCTTCGCCGTAGTGGACGAGGCTCCCCGGCCCGCACTGGCAATCCCGCTCCATATCGAAATAGTTCCGCCCCACTTCCTCTCGGGCGAACGGATCCCGGCCCGCGTCGAAATAGGCGCTCCCCTCGATGACGTACGCGAAGACCGTGTGGCCCCTCTTGACCGGGTGGGTGAAACCCGCCCCCTTCGGGACGGCGACGTCGAGATACTCGGGGTCGGTGACGATGTCCCGGACCGGCCCCTGCATGCCGTTTACCCGTCCGCAGACGATCTTCACCTTCGCCCCGCCCTCCATGGAGACTTCGGGGATCTCGCCGCGCTTTACGTCCCGGTACCGCGGGTCCATCATCTTGCGGGAGGCGGGCAGGTTGGCCCAGAGCTGGAGTCCCCCCATGCGGCCCTGGGCGTCGCCCTTGGGCATCTCCTGGTGGATGATGCCGCTGCCCGCGGTCATCCACTGGACGTCGCCGGGGGTGATGTCGCCCCGGTTTCCCATGCTGTCCCCGTGCTCCACGTCCCCCTGGAGAACGTAGGTGATCGTCTCGATCCCCCGGTGCGGGTGCCAGGGGAATCCGGGAAGGTATTTCGAGGGGTCGTTCGAGCGGAAATCGTCGAGGAGGAGGAAGGGGTCGAGGAGGGGCGCCTCCTGGTTGCCGAACGCCCGATTGAGGTGGACGCCCGCCCCTTCGATCGTCGGCCTGGATCGCCACACTTTCCGGATATCCCTGAGAACCGTCATGGTCAACCCTCCTTCCCGTGGTGAAACGTTACTTGGACCCCCACTGGCCGTCGTCCGACTGGACCGCCCAGCCGGCCTGGGCCTTGTCCCTCCACTGCTTTGCGAAGATCTTCCGGACCTGGGACACCTGCTCCGGTTTCAGGGTGAGGGCTTTCGCCACCTCTTCGTAGAGTTGGCGACGCGCGGCGTTGTCGGCGTCGACGAGTCTCTTCAGGGCCGCCACCTGGGGCAACCCGAGGCCGCTCGTCCCCCGGACCTCCAGGAATCCGTCCCGGGTGATCCCCACCTGGCCTTGCTGGTAGTAGGGCATCAGCTCCGCGTGCCGCCGGCCGATCTGCTCCTTCAGCCCGCGGATCGCCGCGTTGCTCACGGTCGCGGCTTCCTCGGCGAAGGCCGGGGCGGGCCCGAAGCGGGCAAGCCGCACGATGCCGCGGAACGTATCTCCGTCGGTCGACGACCGCGGTTTTTCCGTCGGCTCCTGCTTTGGAGGATCCTTCTTTTCCCGGTAGACCTCGTCCACGATCTTCTCGGCCGTCTTCTCCACCTGCGCGGCAGGGAAGTAGATGTTTACCGTGACGCACCCTGCGATGAGCGCGAGAATCGCCAGGACGGAAAAAGAAAAGCGATGCGCGGGTCGTTCCATGCTATCCCCCTTTTCACGGTCGGATGGTGCGTCCGCCTCACTCGGAGCGTTCGCCGGTCGCGCGTTTTGCCCGCTCCAGCATATCCGAAAAGCCGATGCGGTTGTCCGGGTTGCGGTTGACCACGTCGATACCGGCGAAAAAGCGCCTTTTCACCAGATACTCTACACCGTCTTCGTGGATGAGACCCCGCACGGTAAAGACGTCGTTTTTCAGGCCGCATTCAAAACCGATCTTCTCGTACGGAAAATCCCGGAAAAATTTCGTCATCAGTGAGATCCCCAGGCCGCTCAACGCGGAGCCCGTGCTCACCAGTGAGATGGAGTTCACCGCCTTGAGGCTTACCGACTGGCTCACCCCTTTCGTGGGCACCGATGCCATCTTGAGATCGAACGCCACCGGCTGGCCGTAGGCCACCCGCAACCCTTCCATCGACCCGGAGAGGCGCCCGGTGATTCGTCCGACGCCAAGCGCCGCGGAAAACCGTTCGAGGTCGATCCGGTCGAGGGTCACGTCGGCGCCGATCTCCCGTCCCGCGCTGAAGGGCAGCTCCACCGACACGCGGCGGATGTCCAACCGGCCGCCGAACAGGTCGCCGGTGAAATTTCCGGCGGCGGTCATCCGATCCCGGCCGATGATCACGGGGTCCAGGATCCCTTCCAGGCGCCCCTCCAACAGGAGGTTCTTTCCCGCGACCCGGGCGAGGTCGAGACCTTCCAGTCGGGCCGCCATATTCAATCGGAAGCCCGGGGACATCGGTTCGTCGACCTGGATGCGCCGCAAGGTAAGTTTGGCTCCGAACAGGGGCGACTCGACGGCTCCCCCGAGGTAAAGGCGATTGGGCACCAGGACGGCAGGAATCTCCAGAGGCCCCAGTTCCTGTCCGGCAAGGCGAACTTTCTTCAGGCGCAACCGGCCCCACCTTGCCGCGTCGGACGGCCGGGGACGGCCTGGATTCGCGGCACCCAGGGAATACGAGACCGGGAGATCGATGTCGAGCCCGGAGAGGATAGGAGGATCCGCCCCCCGGTGCAGATCGCCCGACCGCAATCGGAGCGTCCCGTCCAGGTCGGCCGCGTTCCCGGAGCCGGAAAAGGAAAGGTCGACCGCGGCGGTACCCTCCGCCTCGAGCTCCGCCAGGTCGGGGTGCGACGTGGCCAGCGGATCCCTCAGGAAGGTCCGAAAGATCGGCCCGAGCCGCGCCTCGCGGACCACGAGGCGCCCCTGGTGGCGCCAGCCCCCCCCGGCACGACGCGCCTTCCCCTCGATGCCAAGGCGGCCGAACCCCTCCAGGCCGCCTTCGAGAACAAGATCCTTGAACTCCCCGGGGCCGGCACGCGTCCCCCCGACGTGGAGGTCCAGCGGATTCCTGGTGAGATCGACGTACACCGTGCCCCAGAGGGCTTCGCCCCCGCGCAGGACCAGGCCGGCCTTCATCCTGGGCATGCGGATCAGGAGGTTCTCGACTTCGAGGTCGACGTTGCCGGCCAGTTTTTGACCCATCGCATCGCCGGCGGGCGAGGTGAAGCCGATTCGTCCGAACACCGCCGTAGCCGCCAACCGGGGACCGCCCTTCGCGGAATCGAGCCGGGCGGCGACATCGATCGCGCCCGTGGGCGACCAGCCGTTCCATTCCCGTCCGCTCACTGCCTGTGCGAGGGATACCAGGTTGTCCGCGGGCAGAACCGCCCCGTCCAGGCGGCCGCTTATGTCTCCTCCGTGGACGGCAACCTGGCCGGTCAGGCGACCGAGGGATCCGGATCGGATCTCCACGCCTTCCACGCGATACGAATCGTCGACCGGCCCCGCGGATCCGCGGATCGTCAATATTCCCAAGGGCAGGGGACGGCCTTCGTAGAGAACCTCTCCCGGCTCCGCCGAGAGGATCCACCCGGAGAGGACGGGAGCGGCGATCGCACCGGCCAATGGTGTGTCGAAACGAAACCGGCGTACTTCCAGCGGCGCTCGCTCGAAATGTCCCGTTCCCTGGACCCGCCCGCTCAGGATGGCCTTGCCGTGAAGCCACCCGTCGAGGGACCCCGCCACCTTGAGGGATCCCCCGAGGCGGCAATCCAGCCCCGCGCTTGCCCAGGTGAGCCCAAGGTCCGGAGGGTGGAGATCGAGGGTCAGGGAACGTCCTGTGATTCCGGTGGACAGAGACAGGCGCCATGGGAGTCGGCCTGTCGGTTCCAGGCCGGCAAGAGGCCCGGGCAGGAGGGAAATTAAGTAGTTTCTCAAACGTTCCACCCGCGAAATCTCCCCCACCAGGGTCCCGGACATCGTTTCGAGGGTCGGACCGCTCAGGCGTCCCCGAGCCATGAGCAGCCCGCCGATGTCCAATTCTCGCACCTCCAGGCGAGGTTCCCGCCCATCGAGCGTCGCACCCGCCGCTACGTTCAGGCGGATCGGTTCCGGGAGGATCGCCACGCTCGGCCCCAGGTTCACCCGCCCCTGCGGCAGCGTCAGGAACAGATCCTCGACCTGGAAATTTTTCCGCGTCACCCGCAGGCGGATCCGGGCGGAAAGGTCGCCGGACATCCACGGCAATTCCAGGCGGCCCGGGGACGACTCGAGGGCGACCGTCAGCGCGGGCTCGGGCGTTACGGTTCCGCGGGCCGAAAGCATCGTCGTGAAGGCGGGGCTTCCATTTCCGCGAAAGGACAGATGCCCGGATCCGACGAAGGCGCGCATCCCGCCTTCCCCCGGGGCCAGGCGCAACCGCAACCCGTCGACCTCGAGAACACCTTGGGGGAGGGTCACGCGCAGCCGCGCGTCCGTCAGCGAAACGTCCTCGACGTCGAACAGCCGGGTGAGCGGTGTCAGGTCGGGTGTGCCGGTCGGTTCCCGGCGCCGCGGGCGCTCGAAGACAAGTCCTCTCGCCTCCACGTGCCGCAACCACGGCCCGCCGAGGAAGAAGCGGCCGGGGATCAGTTCGAATTGAAGGTGGTCCAGGCGCATGAGATCGCCCTCGCGCGGGGGACCCGCCATCACGAGTCCCGAAAGGACAACGGTCGGTGGAGTGAGCGATACCCTCAGGCCGGCGAGGGAAACCGTTCCGCCCCGTGGAGTCAGTGCCCGCTGCACCCAGGGCCGGACCAGGGCGGGCCGGTGGACCATCAAGGCAACGGTCGATGCGGCGACCCCCAGAAGGCCCGCCAATCCAGCGACACACCAGCGGGCCGTGCGCCACAGGCTCATCGAACTCCCCCTATCCCCGTTGCTGCGTCCTTTGAAGCACTTACCGCCAGGGCCGGAAACTCCCGGAGCCGCCGTGCAACTAATGGTTGCTACTGAAACATATCGCAAAGGAGGCATTATGCGAAAGACGGCGATGTTCTATGCGATCTTCGCGGTTCTGTCACTGGCCCTCGCATGCGTCGCATCGGCCGACCCGGACACGATCAAACTCTCCGAAAAGGAAGGGGTCGGGAAATTCTTCACCGACTCGAAAGGGATGACTCTTTACATTTTCAAGAAGGATTCCCCCGGCATGAGTGCCTGTGCCGGCCCTTGCGTCGAAAAGTGGCCTCTCTATTCCCATGAAGCGGTCGCGGTTCCCGAAGGAGTGAATGCCGGGGATTTCGGGACGATCACCCGGGAGGACGGGAAGTTGCAGTCCACCTACAAGGGGTGGCCGCTGTACTACTTCAAAGGCGATAAGGCACCGGGGGATGTCCTGGGCCAGGGACTCGGAAACGTCTGGTTTGTGGTGAATCCGTAAAACGGAGGATTCCCTTCCCGGTGACATCTCCGGAGGCCCCTCCTGGCCATGTGCCATGGGGGGCTTTTTCGTTTGTGCCGGGGGTATCGGGGGTTTCCGTTAGTCCGAAGTTCCTCCGGCTTGCGAGCATAAATTCCCTGTGATGTCAGCAGGTTGGTTTGCTATTGCCGTGCAGCGTTCTGTCTACACCCGGATGGCGTCCAGCAAGGCCAGTGCTCTCGCCTGC
>Ga0334722_10001084_pt1 | contig 35734 bp, 32 predicted proteins | sample C3_bottom_MG_FD_207210 | JGI IMG/M metagenome (GOLD analysis project Ga0334722, IMG submission 207210) | Sediment microbial communities from Yellowstone Lake, YNP, Wyoming, USA - C3_bottom | ecosystem: Environmental > Aquatic > Freshwater > Lake > Sediment | place: USA: Wyoming | collected... | reverse complement strand
GCATACCTCCGCTCCGGGATGCCGGACAAGGCGGTCGAGCACCTGAAGAAGGCCATAGCAATGGACCCCAGGTTCCGGCTGGGAGAGTCCTACCAGTGGCTGGGCGACGCATATAATACCCTTGGCAGGCACGAAGAAGCGCTCGATACGCTCAAGGCATGTCTGTCGCTGAACACATCGAGCGTCGAGGGAAAATACCAGTACGCGAGGGCGCTGAAGGGGCTGGGCAAAAAGGACGAGGCGAAAAAGGCCGCCGAAGAGGGCATTACGTTTCACAGACATAACCCGCGCTTCCTGAGGCGCAGGGACTGGCGCTCGTACGTCAGGCTCAAGTCGCTGAAGAGGGGGCTGTAGCCCTATTTCATAAACCTCTTCTTACCCCGGCCCGGCAGCACTATGCGTTCGTCCGGGTTTTGCTCCTTGTCCGGGGTGGGCCAGCGGGTGGGGTCTGGCTCCGGGCCTTCGAGAGCGGTGGGCGGGGCGTTTTCGTCAAGCATCAGCGGCCTCTCCCGCACGTTAATGTCTTTGTCCTCCACGCAGAATTCGAGCGGTATCCCGTTCGGGTCGTAGGTGTAAAATGCCTTGACGAAGCCGTGGTCCATCACGTTAGATACGAAGAAGCCCGCCGCTATCAGGCTCTCCGCCAAATCCCATAGCAGGTCGTCGTTTTCAAGGCCGAGGGATAGGTGGTCGAACAGAAAAGGCCCCTTCACAGGCACGCCGGGTACCTTGTAAGACGTCCTCTCCACACCCGGCCACTCGAAGAACGAAAGGAAGTTGTTTTCGCTTACCTCAAAAAAATACATCCTGCGGCCCTCCTCGCCCATGCAAAGGGCAAGCTTCAGGCCCAGCAGGTCTCTCCAGAACCGCACCGTAGTCTCCATGTCGCCGGTAACAAGGGCGACGTGGTGTATGCCCGTAAACCTGTAGCTGGTCATCTAAACGTCCCGGCTCAGGCCGCCTTCCTGCCCAGGTCCAGCACCTGCGGCATCACCAGCCGCTCGTAGTCCGCATAGGCCATCCTGACTGCCTCGTAGTGCGTGCCCGCCTGGAAGAATATCTCCGTATCCTCGGTAAGCGCCCTGTCCACGTACACGGGTATGTTGTACAGGTTACCGAACGGCGGCATCGCGCCCGCCTCGCAGTCCGGGAACATGGCCTTGAACTCCTGCTCGGTGGCAAGCGCGGCCAGCTTCAGGCCCAGCTCCGCCCTCAGGTGCGCTATGTCCACGCGCCTGTCGGCGGGCAACGCAACCATGAGATAGCCCCTGTCGCCATTTATCATTACCACCTTGACCAACTGCCTGCCCTTGACGTGCATCGTCTGGGCAACCTCCTGGGCGGTGTAGGCCTCGCCATGCCTGACGACCTCGTATACGGCCTTGTTTTCGTCCAGGAACCTCTTGAGTTTATCGCACACCATAATAGCGCCTCCATTCATTTTGTACACTTGAATACACAAACCTCTTGTATATATTGTACCACAAACTCCTCTCCTCCCACGCCCTCTTCCAGGTTGGACAAAACCACTATTCGGTGTTATTATTATTATAGAGGTGATTAAAATGAGAAAGCACAACATGGGTTCAATCGAAAGGTTTATGAGGGTACTTACCGGGTCCTTATTCTTTATATGGAGTTGGTTAGCCTTCGACACTACCAACTTACTATGGGGATATGGGCTACAAAACACGTTAGCTGCTGGGCTTGTCCTGTCAATAATAGGGCTTGTGGTCTTTGTCACCGGCGCGGTTTCATACTGCCCGATAAACGCCCTGTTGCACTCCAACTCCTGTGAGGCGTGCAGGATAGGCGAGACCCATTCTCACATGCCTGTGTGACGTGCAACTGATTTTGTAACTGCATTTAAAGCGGCCCGTCGGGGGCCGTTTTTTTGTTGACCAAAGGCCGTTCCGGGATATATCATCTGATACTCTGCGTCTGGTTTAACTTGGCATATCCGGGGTGTTTACTTTGCGCGACAATGGCAGGGCATGGGCGGCCTTATGGGTCGTAGTCATCTTAATAACGGCATTCGGACTCTCGCTTTATTATGGGCTTCACCCGCTCTGGGACGACGAGGCCATGTACGCGGAGGTGCCGAGGGAGATGCTCGCGGGCGGCGGGCTTTTGTACCCCACGCTCAACTATGCCCCGTTTTTGTTCAAGCCCCCCTTGTTTATATGGGCAAACGCGCTTTCGATGCACATCCTTGGAGACGGCGCGCTCGCATACAGGCTGCCCACTGCGCTTTTCGCTGGGCTTACCGCGCTATTCGCCTACGGCATAGGGGCGCGCACCAGCCGCACGGCGGGCATATACGCGGGCTTCGCCTGCGCCACACTATACGGCATAGTATTCCACAACGCGGAGATGCTCACGGACATGCCGCTTATGTTCTTCACTACCGCATCGATGTATTTCTTCCTAAATACAGCAGACGGCAGGAGGTACGGCGCGGTTTTAGTTTACGCCTGCCTTGCCCTGGCGGTTATGACAAAGGGGCTGATAGGGCTTGTGTTCCCGGGCATAGCATTTGCCGCCTTCATCGTATCCGCCGGACGGTATGATATACTAAAAAAACTGGCCAGCCTGCCGGGCGCGCTCATGTTTATTTGCATCACAGTGCCCTGGCATGTATTGATGGAGCTGAAGCATCCCGGATTTCTGTACAGCTTCGTAGTAAACGAGCAGGTGATGCGGTTTTTCAACAAGCGCTTCCCGCCGGACTACGACAGCGTGAGCACGCCCTGGTTCATACTTGTGACGCTCGGCTGGACGATGCCCTGGCTGGCGTTCCTGTTCCAGTCGTTGGCCAGGGCTTGGCGGAGGCGCGCGGACGACACCTTGAGGCTGGCGCTCTGCTGGGCGCTCGGCGGGATGGTGTTCCTGGGGCTGGCCTCCTCCAAGATGGAGTATTACTCGCTCCCGCTCCTGCCCGCGTTCTCGGCATTGATAGGTCTATGGTGGGCGGGGCTGGGCGAGGAGGGCGGCAAGGGTGTACGGGGCGCGGTCGTAGGGGCGGCTTCACTCGGCGTGTTTTCGCTCCTTGTGATACTCGCCGGGCCATATATGTTCGGGCGCCTGGGCGGGCTCCTTGAATTTGCGGGCACGGACGCGGCGGGTCTGTCCGGTATGGCGCTGAAGACCTTCCTGCCACTCACTGCAGGTTCGGTGGGTGCGGCGGCGCTCTTTTACTACAGGAGGCACACATGGGCTTTCGCCTTGTTCACCCTCTCCGCGCTGGCCATGCTGGTGCAGGCGCGGGCGGCGGTCGCGCTCGTCACGCCCGCTTATTCGGACGAGGACGCGGCGATTTATGCGGCATCCGTGATGGCCCCTTCGGACACGCTGGTGGTGGATGGGGACAGGGAATATGAGTTCAGCGCCACTTTCAACTTTTATGCGCACAAGAAATTGTATATACTTTCAAACGGCGGCCAGCCCGTGCTGCCCGTGAAGTTCAGCGAGGCGGACCGCTTCGTCATGACGGACCCTGAGTTCAGGGCGCTATGGGGTTCCGGGGCCAGGGTGTACCTTTCCACTACGCGCAGGCCGGATATGGGCGGCGTGGCAGGCGTGCCCGGCGAGTCATTCAGGCAGGTGTTCAAGGGCAGCAAGACGGTGTATGTAAACGTGCGATAAGGAGGTTTCCGTGGTCAGCAGCCTGTCGTTAGTACTGCCGATGTACAACGAAGAGGAAAACATAGAGAGGATGGTGGAGGGCTGCCTCGGTCTTGGCGCGGTTGTGGCGCACGAAGTCGAGGTTGTAATAGTAAACGACGCAAGCACGGACAAAAGCGGCGAGATAGCAGACAGGTTGGCCAGCGAACACCCGGAGGTGCGCGTCATACACCACCCTAAGAACAGGAAGCTGGGCGGCACGCTGAGGACGGGCTTCGCCGCCGCGTCCAAGGAATACGTGCTGTACATGGACTCCGACCTCCCCATCAAGATGGACGACATTCCGCCCGCGTTTGCCCTGCTTGACGGCGCGGACATGGTGATAGGCTACAGGATAAGCCGCGCGGAGGGAGTCAGGAGGGCGGTGATGTCCTACGTATATAACCGCATGATACGTCTGTCCTTCGGGCTTAAGGTGCGTGACGTGAACTTCTCGTTCAAGCTCTTCAAAAGGACGCTCCTGGACAAGATAACGCTTTGCTCCGAAGGCTCGTTCATCGACGCGGAGTTTCTGATTGAGGCCACACGCGCCGGATGCCGAATCCGCGAGCACGGGTTCAACTACTACCCAAGAGAGAAGGGCGTGTCGAACCTCTCCGGCATGGACGTGGTGTTAAAGATACTTGGCGAGATGTCGGACTACAAAAAGAGGCGCAGGGAGGCCGTCTTCGCCGCCCGCGAGGAGTACCAGGAGCACTGAGCGAGAGGTGAGGGGCCAGCCGCATGAGATTCAAAAGCCTTAGCGCAAAGATTACATTCTGGACCATCACCGTGATGCTCCTGATACCCGCAATCGTCGGGGTCATCATCATCGTCAAGCAGAGACAGCTTGGCGTCAGGTTCTCAGAGACAATCACCGAGTCGGACAATATATTGAAGGCCACCCTGCTGAGAGACCTCGAACACGCGATGATGGTAAACCAGTTAGACGGTGTGCGCGAGGTTTTGGGCAAGGTAGGCGGGTTCGAGGGCGTGCGCGGTGTGTACCTGGTGGACCCGCTCGGGCGTACGGTGCTATCGTCCGGCAATGAAGGCGGGCCTTACCTCACCGCCGGGCAGCTCGACACGCTCTTCGTGAAAGGGCGCGAGGTCAGCCTGTTTACCAACGAGGGCGGCGAGTCCCAACGCCTCATCGCTCTCCCCATAAAGAACAAGGCCGAGTGCCGCGTCTGCCACACCCGGTCGGAGGTCAACGGCGCGCTTGTCATCAGGCAGCGTTCCGTGGACGTGCGCTCCGAGACGGACTTTCTGGCCGCGACCATGCTCATTGCGCTCCTTGCGGCAAGCCTCGGCGTGTCGCTCACGCTGCTTACGATGCTCAGGAAGGAAGTGGTCAGCCCCATACGCGAGCTCTCGGAGGCCACGGAACGGGTCGGCCATAACGACTTAGACGTGCGCGTCCCTGTGCAGGGCGAAGACGAGCTTTCCGAGCTTGCGCAGTCTTTCAACAGGATGACCGGTGATTTGAAGAAGTCCAGAGACGAGGCCGAGGACAGGCGCGTCAAGTGCGAACAGGCATATCTTTCGATGCAGGCGGCGAACAGGAAGCTTGTGCAGTCGGAGAAGCTGGCTTCTATAGGCTCGCTCGCTGCGGGTATGGCGCACGAGATAAACAACCCCGTAGGCATCATAGCGGCCAGGACGGACTGCATGATAATAGAGGCCAAAGAGAAGGGCCTCGACCCGCAGATAGTCGAGGACCTCATGGTGATAAACCGCCATTCGGGCCGCATCGCGGACATCACTCGCTCGCTTCTGACATTCGCCAGGCAGTCACACGCCGAGCACGTACCGTTAGACGTCAACTCCGTGGTGGAGGACGCGCTGTTCCTGATAGAAAAGCAGCTTGTCAAGGAGGGCATAAGGCTTGTGCGGGACCTGTCACCCGCCTCGCCACGTGTGATGGGCAACGGGAACCGCCTCCAGCAGGTGCTCCTGGACCTCATAAACAACGCGCGCGATGCTATGAAGGATGGCGGCACGGTCACGGTCAAAACCGGCGGCCAGGGCGGCAGGGTGGAGATAACCGTGGCCGACACCGGCGAGGGCATAGACGAAGAAACCATAGACAAGATATTCGACCCGTTCTTCACCACGAAGGAAGTCGGCAAGGGCACGGGCCTCGGGCTTGCCGTGGCATACGGCATAATAGAGGACATGGGCGGTACGATAGAGGTCAGGAGCGTGAAGGGAAAGGGAGCGTCCTTTACTATATCGCTGCCGGAACTTTTAGGATAATATATATATCATTCTTCAAATGGGAGATGATTTGCCGAGAACTGATGCTAAGCGACGGAGCAACATGAAAGTAAGTTACTAATGATAGAGCAAAACTTTGATGTATCCTTTATAGCTAACCTTGCTTTAAGGGAGAAGCAGATACAGCAGAACTACCGCCCTATTATCGCGGTCCATAAGTGGTTTGCCCGACGGCCCGGCACTTTGTTCCGAGGGTTGATACTGTCCGAGTTCTCGGACAAACCACTGCGCGAGGCATTTTATCTGCCTAACAGATTCCCAGGCAAGCAAGTCGCAGACCCGTTTATGGGAGGTGGCACGCCGCTTATTGAGGCCAACCGGTTGGGGTGCAATGTCATGGGTTTCGACATTAACCCGATGTCTTACTGGATTGTGAAACAGGAGATTGAGCATCTTGACCTTGATGCATATACCAGTGCCGCCAACACCCTCCGTACTGAATTGGAAAAGGAAGTCGGGCATTTCTACCGGACGAAATGTATTTGCTGTGGCGTAGAGAACGCTCACGTCAAGTATTTCCTGTGGGTGAAGGTCGTCCAGTGCAGTGAATGCAAAGAAGAAATAGACCTCTTTCCCGGTTATCTGTTAGCCACAGATTCCAGACATCCCAAGAATGTTTTTGTATGCCCGGACTGTGGCAAATTGACTGAGACTGAAAACAGGACAAACCCCGGCTATTGTTGCCATTGTAATGCCCTGTTATCTGTCAAGGGCTCGGCCAAGCAGAGCAGTTGTAGATGTCGCAAATGCGGCGCCGCTAATTCGTGCTCGAACCCTGAAGCAGGCCCTCCCAGGCACCGCCTTTTCGCAATTGAATACTACTGTCCATCATGCAAGGCCCAACATAGTGGCAGGTTCTTTAAAGTGCCTGATGACAACGACCTTGAGCTTGTAGCGAGAGCCGAAGAAATGCGAGCCGGTATATCATCTGAATACGTTCCCGATGACGAAATTCCATCCGGCGACGAAACCAACCGGCTTCATCGCTGGGGCTACAGGCGTTATCGGGAAATGTTCAACGCCCGTCAACTTGTAAGCTTGGAACTTTCTGCCCGGCGAATATCGCAACATTCAAACGAGCGCATACATAATGCGCTCGCCACAAACTTATCCGACCTGCTACGCTACCAGAATATGCTATGCCGCTACGACACTACTGCGCTAAAGTCTCTTGATATATTTTCAGTGCATGGATTTCCAGTAGGCTTGATTCAATGCGAATCTAACCTTCTTGGTATCATGGACAAAAATATATGCGTTGGGAGTGGTGGCTGGGCTAACATAATTGAGAAATTTCGTAAGGCCAAAGCATATTGCGACAACCCCTTTGAGGTGAGACATTTCGGCAGCAAAAAAGAAATCATCTCTATCAAGGGAGAATGGATTGGCGACCGGCGGGGTATAGGGGATAACGAAGAAAAGCGGGTTGTAGACATTCAGTTTAAGGATGCGGCCTCCGTCGAAATTCCTTTTGAATCTCTGGATGCAGTGTTTACCGACCCGCCATATTTAGGGAATGTGCAATACGCAGAATTGATGGATTTCTGTTACGTTTGGCTTCGGCGGTTGATCGGCAAAAACAACCAGGCGTTCGAGAAGGACTCCACGCGGAATTCCCGGGAGTTGACTGCAAATGAAGACATGGGTAGAGGCTTGGAGCATTTCACCGATGGATTGTCTTCCGTATTCCAGCGTATGGCGAAGGCCCTTAAACCGGGCGCGCCCTTTGCCTTCACTTACCACCACAATGACTTAAGAGCGTATTTCCCAGTTGCCATAGCCATACTGGATGCTGGGATGACATGCTCTGCTTCATTGCCCTGTCCGGCAGAGATGGGGGCCTCCATCCACATTAATGGTACGGGTTCATCTATAGTAGACACTGTGTTTGTATGCAGAACAAGAGGCACTGTTCCTAAAAAGCTGGTGGTTGATTCACCTGAAGGGGTGGCCAACCTTGTCAGGGCTGACCTGGCAAACCTCAGGGCAGGTAATGTCGAACCATCTCACGGAGACACAAGGTGCATTGCCTATGGACATCTTATCCGTTTGGCTGTATGGTACTTGAGGAAACAATGGGACAATAACCGAAAATTTGCCGAGCGCTTTGAAACCGTAGAAAGTTGGGTTCGCAAGTTCGGCGGGTGGGTTGCGGTAGAAAAGCTTCTACATAATACAGCGCCTGTTCATCGAAACAAGCCTCTTTTATCTGTCCGCGAAAGTGCCATCAAATATGGAGAAGACAATGACAACTTATCCTTTTGAAGCGCCATTTTCTGAAATTATCAAGGAGCCGGGGCAATATGTAGATGCCGTATTTTCATGCCTCGAATCGGAATTTCTTGTATTACCCAAAGGGCCGGGTTTTGTAGAGTATCCGGTTTTTGAGCGCGGCTATGAAGCCCTAAAGGTTGCGTCTAAGGGCTTCTCGCAGCCAGAGCCGGAGCATATATACCCGATGACAATATCAGAGCCGATATCATTTGTGGTGTTGCGTAGCATGCTTGGCTTTACACCACCGGAATGGGGATATGTGACCACGCAAAGGACGGGAGTGGACGTATCTCAAGGTTTCGTCCGGTCGCTTGACCGAAAGGTCAGGATGGCCCCGGACAAACCTATGAAAGTCAACGGGCTTGCCGAGCAAAGACTAAAGGCATTGGTAGAAACAGCGTGTAACCTGCTCAAAGAGGGCGCGCCGAAGGTTGCCGCTGCCCAATTGCACCGTCTTGACAAGGCGGATACGAAACGTGGTTTAGAAAGTATCAATAATCTCGGATTGATGGGTGTGCCTTATGCAATGCTATTGTACGAGCGTTTCCTTGGCAGGCCATTTGCAGGTCACCGCGACTCAATAAGCGATTTGATAGGCGACACACTTGAGTCATTTATAGAGGACGTATTGACCAAGGCAGGCATCAGTTTTAGAAAAACAAAGCGCGCTGAACGTATCGAAGGGTTCGACCAATCACCGGATTTCATTATCCCAAGCGAATTCAACCCACAGGTCATAATTGAAGCAAAAATCACCGAGGACGATGGGACAGCCCGCGATAAGGTGACGCGCATACAACACCTCGGAGAATTAAGTCTTGCTGACAGAAACAAGGATAACCCCAAATATGAGGTGGTCGCCTGCATTGGTGGGCGCGGTTTCGGGGTGCGCCGGGAAGACATGAAAAAAATGATTATTGCCACAAGAGGCAAGGTATTTACTGTCAAAACTCTTGACCGACTTGTTGAATGTACCCGCCTGAAAGAATTCAGGACAAAGTAGCATTAATCTTCTGCCCTGTGAATTTTAGGAGATAGGGTTTAACGGAGGGAGTAAAGGTTGCGGGCGGGTTGTCACGCCCCAAAATTCTTCCTCGCAATGACAGCCGACCTGTGCTATTATTTCGCCACCTGCATTACAAACCCAAACCGGAGGTGCACCATGCGCATACGCACGTTTCTGCTCGCCGCTTTGATGATATTCTCGCTTGCGGCATGTTCCAACGTCAAGGACATGAAGTTCACCGATGCAAATAAAGAAGAGGTGATAGACAAGGTGCTCAAGTCGGGCGACCTTACCGACCCGGAAAGGCAGTCTTTGGTTATAGCCATCGGGCAGGCCCAGGCCGCTGGCCGGAGCCTTACCGGGAAGTCCGTAGGCGAGATACTTGCAGAGGCCAAGGCTGTAAAGAAGTAAGGAGACGCTTTGACTGCGCAGACCAAGGTGCTTGTCATAGACGACGAGCAGGACATGTTAGAGAACTGCTCGCGTATCATAAAGAGGATGGGGTTTACCTGTGTCACGCTCGGAGACGGCTCTCAGGCCGTTGAGGTCATCGAGAGGGAACGCCCCTACATCATACTGACGGACTTCGCCATGCCCGGCAGGAGCGGCCTCGACATACTGAGGCTCGCAAAGGAGATAGACCGGGACACGGTCGTGATACTGATAAGCGGGTACGCCACCATACCCTCCGTGGTCGAGGCGATGAAGGAAGGGGCCTTCGACTACCTGCAAAAACCCTTCTCCGCAGACCAGCTGACCGTCGCGCTCGAAAGGGCTGCAAGACACCGCTCGCTTTCCGAGGAGAACCGCTACCTCCGCTCCCAGCTTGCCCAGTCGCACGGCTTCGACAGCATGATAGGCGCCTCGCTCCCGATGCGGCAGGTGTTCGACACCATCAGGAAGGTATCCGCCACCGAGGCCAACGTGGTCATATTCGGGGAGTCCGGCACGGGCAAGGAGCTTGTAGCAAGGAGTATACACGCTAACAGCCGCCGTAGCGCCATGCCGTTCGTGCCGGTGGACTGCGCGTCCCTGCCTGAGAACCTGTTAGAGTCGGAGCTTTTCGGCCACGAGAAGGGCACGTTCACCGGGGCGGACGCCACGCGGCCCGGGCTTTTGGAGTTTGCAAACGGCGGCACGTTCTTCCTGGACGAGATAGGCGAGATGGGGATAAACCTCCAGACGAAGCTACTCCGCGTGCTGCAGGAAAGGCAGTTCAGGCGGGTGGGCGGCAGGAAGATGATAGACGTAGACATCAGGGTTATAGCGGCTACCAACCGTGACTTGGAAGAAGGCATAAAGAACGGCTCGTTCAGGGAGGACCTCTACTACCGCCTGAACGTGATAAGCGTATCCCTCCCGCTGCTCAGGGACAGGACGGGCGACGTGCCTCTCCTTGCCGACCACTTCCTGGGCGAGTATGCCCTGTCGTCTACGACCAAGCCGGTGGGCATAACCCCGGAAGCGATGAAGCTGCTGGAGGGCTACGCATGGCCGGGCAACGTGCGCGAGCTGCAAAACGTGATAAGCCGGGCGGTGGCGCTTACCACCGACGACATAATAGGCGCGGACGACCTCCCGGAGCAGGTGCGCGAGTCGGGCGCAGGCGCGGCTGGGATTAAGGAGGGGGAGTCGTTCAAGGACGCCAAGAAGAAGTGGCTGGCCTCCTTCGAGAAGGAGTACCTGGCGGCGTTGTTGGTCCGGCACGCCAACAACATATCGCGCGCCGCCGCCGAGGCGGGCATAGACAGAAAGACGATACACCGCCTGTTGAACAAACACCGGATGCCGCACTGACTTCAGTTGACGTTCACCTCCACGTCCTCCGCCTCCGGGACGGCGGACTTGTCGTTCAGCTTCGGGGTGTAGCGCTTATAGAGCGCCCTCTCAGCCGCGTCCAGGTCTTCCTTCGTATACAGGTAGGCGAAACGGAACTGACAGCCGCCCTTTTTTATCTGCTCTTTTATCTCCGGATACCCGCCCGAGTTCACGAAGTCAACGAGCCTCGTCCTGACGCTCGCGGCCTGGCCCGTCAATATGGGCTTTAAGGTCCCGTCCTTCTGGGGCATGGAGAGCTTGAACACCCCCGCCCTGTCCTCCACCTTTCCCTTTATCGTCTTGTCGTCCACCGCAAAGTACCCCTGCCAGTCCAGACGCAGTTTTCTCATGGTCGCTCCTCCGTCATCTTTAGTGTGGTCTTATATAAAACGTATCACATGGCGCGCCTGCTGGCAAATCGCGCTGGCGTATATCGTCATTCCCGATAAAAAAGTTTTTCGTCCTTGACATGGGCGTCAAATTCTAATAAAATTCACCGGATAATCGGCAAATACCAACCGGGAGGAGTTCTATGGCAGGCAGGCTCGGCCAGATGCTGGTCAACGCCAAGCTCGTAACGGACGACCAGCTGAAAAAGGCGCTCGCGGCCCAGCAGAAGGACGGCGGTCGGCTTGGCTCAAACCTCGTGAAACTCGGCTTCATAGACGAAGACGAGCTCGTGTCGTTTTTGAGCAAACAGTACGGCATACCTGCGGTCAACCTCCAGGAGGTGGAGATAGACCCGAGCGTATGCAAGCTCATCCCTTCCGACGTGGTGCAGAAGTACCAGATAATGCCGCTCAACCGCACCGGCGCCACCATCACCATAGCGATGGTGGACCCCTCGAACGTGTTCGCGCTGGACGACGTGAAGTTCATGACCGGCTACAACGTCGAGCCTGTCGTCGCCTCCGAGGCGGCGATCAAGGGCGCAATCAACAAATACTACGACTCCGCCGAGGCCCTGCAGGACGTCATGGCAAGCCTCAAGGACGGCCACGACGACTTAGACGTGGTTAGCGACGCAGAAGAGGACGAAGTCAACCTGGGCGACCTGAAGGCCGCCGTCGAGGATGCCCCGGTCGTCAAGCTCGTCAACCTGATACTCACCGACGCCATAGCAAAAGGCGCCAGCGACATACACATAGAACCCTACGAGAAGAACTTCAGGGTGCGCTACAGGATAGACGGCGTGCTCTACGAGACGATGCAGCCGCCCATGAGGCTCCGTGCCGCGCTCACTTCGAGGATAAAGATCATGGCGGAGCTCGACATCTCGGAGCGCAGGCTCCCCCAGGACGGCCGTATCAAGCTGAAGATGAAGAACAAGGAAGTCGACCTCCGCGTCTCCACCCTGCCGACGCTCTTCGGCGAAAAGATAGTCATGCGAATCCTGGACAAGGGCAACCTCCAGGTGGACCTGGGCAAACTCGGTTTCGACAAGAAGGCGGGCGAGGACTTCCTGAAGGCCATCAACAGCCCCTACGGCATGTGCCTGGTCACCGGCCCGACAGGTTCCGGCAAGTCCACCACGCTTTATTCCGCGCTCTCTAACGTCAACAAGGTGGACGTGAACATCATGACGGCGGAAGACCCGGTCGAGTACAACCTGATGGGCATCAACCAGGTCCAGATGAAAGAAGAGATAGGGCTTAACTTCGCCGCCACGCTCCGCTCGTTCCTCAGACAGGACCCGGACGTCATAATGGTCGGCGAGATAAGGGACTACGAGACCGCCGAGATAGCGGTCAAGGCGGCGCTCACCGGCCACCTGGTGCTCTCGACGCTCCACACCAACGACGCGCCAAGCACCGTCAACAGGCTACTGAACATGGGCATCGAGCCGTTCCTGGTCGCGTCGTCGTGCCTGCTGATACTGGCCCAGAGGCTTGCGAGAAAGGTGTGCCAGAACTGCAAGGAGCCGGAAAAGATACCGCACCAGGCCCTGCTCGACATCGGCTACAAGGAAGAGGATACCAAGGACCTCGTATGCTACAAGGGCAAGGGCTGCGACATATGCGGCGGTACCGGCTACAAGGGCAGGGTCGCGCTCTATGAGGTCATGCCCATAACGGACAGCATAAAGCTGATAATACTTGAGGGCGGCTCCGCCGCTGAGATAAAGAAGGCGATGATAGCTGACGGCGTCAAGAGCCTCAGGCTCGCCGGGTTGGGCAAGATAAAAGATGGTGTCACGTCCATAGAAGAAGTGCTCAGGGTAACGTTCGGGGATTAGGGGATAAAATGGCTAACCTGCACCAACTGCTCCAGACCATGATAGACAAGGGGGCGTCCGACCTCCACATAACCACGGGCTCCCCGCCGCAGTTGAGGATAGACGGACACCTGGTCCCGCTCAACCTGCCGCCGCTCGGTGCCGCCGACACAAAGCAGATATGCTACAGCGTGCTGACGGACGTGCAGAAGCACAAGTTCGAGGAGAACGACGAACTCGACCTCTCCTTCGGCATAAAGGGGCTTTCACGCTTCAGGGCCAACATATTCATGCAGAGGGGTGCGGTGGCCGCCGCCATAAGGACCATCCCGTTCAAGATACTCACCTTCGAGGAGCTTAACCTCCCGCCGGTGGTGCACGAGCTGGTCAAAAAGCCCAGGGGCCTCGTGCTCGTGACGGGTCCGACAGGCTCCGGCAAATCCACTACGCTCGCCTCGATGATAGACAAGATAAACAGTGAGCGCCACGAGCACATCATCACAGTCGAGGACCCGATAGAGTTCCTGCACCAGCACAAAAAGGCGGTCGTCAACCAGCGCGAGGTGGGCGCGGACACCAAGAGCTTCAAGCAGGCTCTCAAGTACATCCTCAGGCAGGACCCGGACGTGGTGCTGATAGGCGAGATGAGAGACCTGGAGACCATCGAGGCCGCGCTGACCGTGTCCGAGACCGGCCACCTGGCCTTCGCCACGCTCCATACCAACTCCGCCGTCCAGACCATAAACAGGATAGTGGACGTGTTCCCGCCGCACCAGCAGTCCCAGATAAGGGCGCAGCTCTCGTTCGTCCTCGAAGGCGTGCTCTCCCAGACACTCATATCCAAGATGAGCGGGCAGGGCAGGGTGATGGCGCTCGAGATTTTAATACCCAACGCGGCCATCAGGAACCTCATCCGCGAGGACAAGATACACCAGATATACTCGACGATGCAGACAGGGCAGTCCAAGTTCGGGATGCAGACCATGAACCAGTCTCTCATAGACCTCTACCAGAAGCGGCTTATATCATACGATGACGCGCTGGGCAGGAGCCCGGTGCCCGAGGAGTTGGTGACCATGCTCAACAGGGTCCCCGGCGCGGCGGCCCCCGCGGGACCGGCCCAGAAGCGTTAAGGCCCGGTCAGGCAGACCCCAAGGAGAAAAGCTATGGCGGCTACTACCACCTTTATTTGGTCCGGCAAGACGAGGGACGGCAAGATACAGAAGGGCGAGACCCCTGCGTCCAACAAGGACGACGTCGTAAATGCTCTTAAGAAGCAGGGCATTGCCGTCACCAATATTAAAGCCAAGGGTGCGGGCGATTTAAAAATACCCGGTTTCGGCGGCGGGGTGGAGGACAGGGATATTGTTATTTTCACCCGCCAGTTCGCTACTATGATAGACGCGGGCCTGCCTCTCGTGCAGTGCCTCGAGATACTCGAGGGCCAGACCGAGAACAAGGTTCTGGCGAAGGCGATCGGCGAGATCAGGCAGGCCGTGGAGGCAGGCTCGACATACGCCGACGCGCTGGGCAAACACCCCAAGATATTCAACGACCTCTATGTCAACCTGGTCGCCGCGGGCGAGGTGGGCGGTATCCTCGACACCATACTTGGCAGGCTGACAGGTTATATCGAAAAGAACATGAAGTTGAAAAAGCAGATAAAGGCCGCCATGGTGTACCCGTCGGTGGTTATGACCGTTGCCATCGGCGTCATAACGGTGCTGATGATATTCGTCATACCGATGTTCGCAAAGATGTTCTCGGACATGGGCGGGAAGCTTCCCGTACCTACACAAATCGTCATGAACATCAGCTATTTCATGACATCACGCAAGATGATATACCTGTGCATAGGCATAGGCGCCGTGATATTCGGCATCAAGCGTTTCTATGCTACAAAAAAAGGCATGGTCTTGATGGACGGCTGGTTCCTCAAGATGCCCATAGTCGGCAACCTGCTGAGGAAGATAGCGGTCTCCAAGTTCACCAGGACGCTGGGCACGCTTATGGGTGCGGGCGTCCCGATAATGGACGGGCTCGACATAGTCGCAAAGACCGCCGGCAACAAGGTGGTCGAGAACGCTATCATTGCCACGAAGAACAGCATCAGCGAGGGCAAGAACCTCTCCGAGCCCCTTGCCAAGTCCGGGGTCTTCCCGCCGATGGTGACGCAGATGATCTCGGTCGGCGAGTCGACCGGCGCGCTGGACGCCATGCTCGCCAAGATAGCCGACTTCTACGACGACGAGGTGGACAACGCCGTCGATGCGCTTACCGCAGCCCTTGAGCCAGCTCTCATGGTGTTTCTGGGCATAAGCGTCGGCTTCATAATCATTGCCATGTATCTGCCTATATTCGGCCTTGCCGACATCGTGGGTTGACGGGGCTTCGACATGCAGTCTGATACTACCGTCTCCCAGGCCCAGGAAATCAGGGCCAGGGTGAAGTGGCTGATGATCCTGAGGGTGGCCGTAGTCACCATCCTCCTGGGGTCGCTGACGGTCCTGCAGCTCTACCAGAAAAGAGAGCCGCTCCACGCAGTATACGCCCTGATAGTAGCCACCTACCTGCTCACCATACTCTACTCGATATTCTACAGCAGGATAAAGTACCTCTATGCGTTCGCCTACTTCCAGATAATAGGCGACGTCATGTTCGAGACCGGGGTCGTGTACGCGACGGGCGGGCTGGACAGCGGCTTCTCGTTCATATACTTCTTCTCCATATTCGCCACGGGCTTCATACTCTACAGGCGGGGGAGCTTCATCGTTGCCTCGCTCGCGGGTATATTCTACGAGGGGCTGGTGGCGCTCCAGTACTACGGCTTCATACTGTCCCAGCCGAGCAGGGAGTTCTCCCTCTCCGAGCTGTTCTATAACATATTCCTTAACTTTTTTGCGTTCTACTTCGTGGCCCTGTTGGCGAGCAGCCTGGCCGAAAGGCAGAGGATGACGAGGGCGGCCCTCGAGGAGAAAAGCGGCAACCTGCGGGTGCTCCAGGCACTAAACGAGAACATAGTCAGGAGCATGGCCGACGGCATGGTCACGGTGGGGCTCGACGGAAGGGTCACTGCGTGCAACAACGCGGCAGAGGAGATAATGGGCGCCCAGTCACATGAGCTCCGGGGCAGGCAGTTCTCGGAGGTCTTTCACCTGGTGGGCATAGAGACCTTCTTCGAGGACGCGGACACCTACGGCAGGACGCCGCACAGGTACGAGCTCGCATACCGGCGAAACGAAACGAACATGGTGCTGGGCATGACCGTATCGCCGCTCAGGAACGAGCGCGGGGAGATGACCGGGCTGTTGGGCATATTCCAGGACCTGACGCCCATGAAGAAGATGGAAGAGGAGATAAAGAGGAATGACCGTCTGGCCGCCATAGGCGAGCTCTCTGCCGGCATGGCTCACGAGATAAGGAACCCGCTGGCGTCTTTGTCCGGCTCATTGCAGGTGCTGAAGGAGGACCTGGACCTCTCCGAGGAGGACAACAACCTTATGGACATAGCCCTTAGCGAGATGGACAGGCTCAACAACATGCTCTCCGAGTTCCTCACCTACGCGAGGCCGCGCGCCCCGGCCAGGGAGGGCTGTGACGTAGTATCGCTGATAAGAGACACGATGGTGCTGGTATCAAACAGCAGGGAGTTTGGCGAAGGGGTTAGCCTGAAGACCGACCTGCCCGACGAGCCCATAATGCTTCAGGCGGACCCTGGCCAACTCAGGCAGGTGGTCTTAAACCTGGCACTGAACGCGGTGCAGGCCGTGCAGGGCACAGGCACTGTCGGCATAAAGGCCGAAAACGCTGAGAGCTACGTATCCATAGTAGTGGAGGACGACGGCGAAGGCATAGACAAAGAGGACCTACCTAAGGTGTTCTACCCCTTCTTCTCGACCAAGGAGGGCGGGGCCGGGCTTGGCCTTGCCATAGTCTACAGGATAGTCGAGGAGCACGGCGGGACGGTCACTGTGGACAGCGAACCCGGCAGGGGCGCGAAGTTCTCTATACTGCTGCCGAAGGAGGGCACTGTCTGAGATGGGCAAGATACTGATAGTGGACGACGAAAAAGGGATGCGCGAATTACTGTCCATCATGCTAAAAAAGCTGGGCCACGAGCCTGTGACCGCCGAGAACGGGCAGAAGGCCATCAAGCTCATAAAGGACGACATCTTCGACCTCGTGGTAACGGACGTCAAGATGCCCAAGGCGGGCGGAATCGAGGTATTGAAGGCGGTGAAGGAGGTATCGCCGGAGACAGTGGTGATAATGATAACCGCGTTCGCCACTGCGGAGACGGCGGTCGAGGCCATGAAGGAAGGGGCCTACGACTACATCACAAAGCCGTTCAAGGTCGACGAGATAAAACTGATACTGAGAAACGCCCTGGAGAAGAGGAAGCTCCGGGCCGAGAACGTGCTTTTAAAGCGCGAGGTCGAGGCGGGCAAGGGCCTTGGCAACTTCGTGGGCCGCTCGGCCGCCATACTCAAGGTGTTCGACATGATAGAGAAGGTGGCCGACAAGCCGAGCACAGTGCTCATAACGGGCGAGTCAGGCACGGGCAAGGAACTTGCGGCGAGGGCCCTGCACAACACGGGCGTCAGGCGCGACAAGCCGTTCGTATACATACACTGCGGCGCGCTCCCGGAGCAGCTGCTCGAGTCCGAGCTCTTCGGCCACATGAAGGGCTCCTTCACCGGGGCCGTGGACAACAAGGAGGGCCTGTTCGAGGTTGCACAGGGCGGGACCGTGTTCTTGGACGAGATAAGCGAAACTACCCAGACCTTCCAGGTGAAGCTCCTCCACGTCATGCAGGAGAGGGAGTTCAAGCGCGTAGGGGGCACGGTGGACATAAAGGTGGACGTGCGCGTCATAGCCGCGTCCAACAGGGACCTGCAAGACGAGGTAAGGAAGGGGAGCTTCAGGGAGGACCTCTTTTACCGGCTGAACGTCATACCGATGCAGATGCCCCCGTTGAGGGAGCGGAGGGACGACATACCCATGCTGGTGGAGCACTTCCTGAAAAAGTACAGGAAAGAAGGCGGGGCGGAAAGGGTGTCGCAGGACGCAATGCGCCTCTTCATGGACTACAACTGGCCGGGAAACGTGCGCGAACTGGAGAACATAATAGAGAGGGCGGGCGCGCTCTCCGGCGGGCGCGCCATAACGCCTGAGCACCTGCCCGCAGAGATGCTCGGAAAGGGCGGCCCGATATGCCTGTTGCCTGCAAGCCTGCCGGAAGAAGGGGTTGACCTGGAGAAGTCCCTGGACGGGATAGAGAAGGACTATCTTGTAAAGGCCCTCGAGCGGACGGGCGGGGCCAAGATGGAGGCCGCGAGGCTCCTGGGCCTGAGCTTCCCCTCCTTCCGCCACCGGCTCAAGAAATACGGAATAGAATAATCGTGTTACGTCGTCATACCCGCGAAAGCGGGTATCCAGTGTCTTCTGGTGATGAAAAGCATCACCTGTACTGACCATTATCATCACCGGGCCGTGCTTTCGGCACTTTTCGGCTGTCCGGCCTGGTTGCGCAACCGCTGCTAAATCGATTAGTTGCAATATTTCTTCAGGCGTTGGCGGTTCTGGCACTAAAATTGCATCCGTATATAGACAAGTAATAAAAAGAAGCGGTATAAACAAAATACAGGCCCTGGAAAGGGGGGATAACCGGCAGGCAGCATCATAAAAGGGGCGAAGGTTTAAGGAGCAGGAAAGACATCAGAAGTATAAAACGAAAGGGGAACACAATGTTCAAGAAATTACACAGCAGCAAGGGCTTTACGCTCATCGAGCTCATGATCGTCGTGGCCATCATAGGCATACTGGCGGCTATCGCCATCCCGAACTTCCTCAAGTATCAGGCCAAGTCGAAGCAGTCCGAGGCCAAGACGTCACTCAAGGGCGTGTTCACCTCCGAGACCGCGTACTTCGCGGAGACCAGCACGTATAACACCCTGGGTGTTGTCAACTTCTCCCCTGCGGGCGGCTGGGCCGCTGCCAAGTACTACACGTTCGAAGTTGCCCAGACAGAGGGTAGCATGGGTAAAGCCGGTACTGCCGCCGGTACTAACTTTGCACATACCGAGAACGGTACCGACGGGGCCTATGGTATGATCGGTGGGTCGGCGCTGACAGCAGTGCGTGCCCCCGGGTACACAAACGTCGCCATCGGCTCCGGCGCCACGCCGTATTTCACCTGCGCCGCCACGGCCAACCTGGACACCGACGCAGGCACGGACTACTGGAGCGTCACCGACCAGAACGACCTGACGAACGACTACAACGACGTATAGCATCTTGCGATATATTGCAAAAAGGGGGGCTCCGTGCCCCCCTTTTTTTACCGGCGGCAATAAAATGAAACCCATAAAAGGATTTACCTTAATAGAGCTGATGATAGTCGTCGCCATAATAGGCATCCTTGCGGCGATAGCGATTCCCAACTTCCTGAAATACCAGGCCAAGGCCAAACAGGCGGAGGCCAAGGGCAACTTAAAGGGCATATTCACCGTGGAGATGTCCTATTTTTCGGACAACGACCATTATGTAAAGGACTTTGTAGACCTGAAGTGGGTCCCCGTCGGCCCGTACAGATACGCGTATTCCATAGGCGGCTCGACAGCAGGCCTCAACCTGCCTGTAGCGGATGCGCAGGGGCTTGGCGTCAACGACCAGCCCGGTATCGCCAGTAACGGGTTTACCGCGCTGGCCTGGGGAAACCTCGACCCGGACGAGGCCATCGATACATGGGAACTCACGGACAAGGGCGCACTGGGTAACTTATACAACGACGTGGATAAGATCAACTGACAAGGACCGTCCATATAAAATTGTCATACAGCATTCCCTTAACTCTTACATTGCTGACCGTTGCATTCTCGCCGCTTATTGAGGGCGGGACCACCCACCTGCCCGTATTCATCATCCATACACTGATACTGTCCATGCTGGTCGTTCATATATACCGGGGCGTCAAAGGAGGCGCGCTGGCTGTATGCGGCTCTCCACTGGACCGGGCGGTCGCGGCATTCGTGGCGATGACGATTATCTCCGTGTTCATAGCCCATTACAAATATATGGCGCTCACCTGGATGCAGCTTATAGTATTCTATGCGCTGTTTTTCTACCTGGCAAGGGCGGCAGTCTCAGACGCCCGCGCGCTCGGCTACTCTGTTTTTACCGTCCTGGGGATGGGGGCCGTACAGGCCCTGCTTGGGATAATCCAGCGGCTTTCCGGGACTCCGAGGCCGACGGGCAGCTTCTTCAACACCGACATGATGGCGGGTTATCTGGCCCCTTCTGTCCTCCTCGCGATATCGTTGATATTGCTCAAGCATGTGAAGGCGCGTGGGCTGGGGGCGAGGGCGGCCCTTTTATTATTCACCTGTGCCGGGCTGCTCGCACTGTTTCTCACGGGGTCGAGGGGTGGAGCGCTCGCGCTTTTGGCCGGGCTTCTCGTAATACTGTGGGTGAGATGGCGGGTCTGGGCGCTCGCGGCGGTGGCGTTGCTGACGGTACTGCTGCTCGTGCTGCCGACGCCCATCAGGGACAGGATGTCAAGCAATGACGTATACGCTTATTCGAGGACGGGAATATGGACGGCGACGGCAGCGATGACCGCCGACCACCCGCAGGGCGTAGGGCTGGGGAATTTCAAATACTACTGGTCAAGGTACAACTTCCCGGTACAAGACGCGGTCGCCAGGTACGGCAGGTCCGCCAACACAGCCCACAGCGAGTACCTGCAGATAGGGGCGGAGATGGGAGTCGCCGGGCTTCTTGCCTTTCTGTACGGGGCTTTCCTGCTGACGCGGCTGATGTGGCGTTCCATAAAAATGCCGGAAACCGGCGGCGATACGGCGGTGGCCGCTGGGGTGTCGGGCGGGATAACCGCCATACTCGTCCACGCCGCAGTGGACTCGAACCTCCATGAGCCGGGTATCGTGTTCTTGTTGATATTGCTGGCAGTAATGCTGATGGCCGCAGGCGGCCAGGCCGGGAAATACGCAAGGTCTATAGAAATAAGGCCGGACTCCGCGCGCAAGCTGACCTTCCTTGTCGCGGTCCTGATATTGTTGCTTTTTTTATGGACGGCCCTTACCGCCTCCGGTTTCTACTACTCTGAAAAGTGCAAGGAAGCCCTGAAAGGCGTCAGCCTCCGTGCGGCAAAACAAGCCGCAGACAGTGCGCTGACGCTAGAACCGGGCAACGCAGCCTACCACAGCATGATGGCTTCCATCCTTTACAGACAGTACCGGAAGGGTGGGGACGAGGGGTATTTCACCGAGGCAATGCAGGAATTAGGCGAGGCCGAAGGCTTAAACCCCGAAGACCCGGAGTACCCTTCGCTCAAGGCCCAGATCGAGTCGGGGGTTGCCGCCTCGATAGCGGACCCCGAAAGACGCAGGGAGATGTTGTCGTCGGCACTAAAAGACTCGCTGCGCGCCAGCGCGTTGAACCCTTACGGCGCGGATATACTCTATGGCCAGGCCGGGATTTTAGTGTCCCAGGGCAGGCGAGAAGACGCCGCCGCATTGCTTGAGAAGCTCAAGGCCTTGGAGCCCAACTACCTGAAGGGCAGGCTGGCTCTGGCCGGCATATACATGGACACGGGCCGTTACGGCTTGTCCCGGGGCGAGTGTTATAGTATACTCAAGGTTCAGGAAGGGCTTAAAAACGCTCCGCTTGCACCGTTTGATAAATCGTTTATCGAGGTAAACATGGACGAGTTGGGCAGCTTGCTAAAAAAGACGGAGGGCCGTTGATTTGAGGCGCGGCACGTATGCGGCACTCATGCTCCTGCTGGTGGTTCTGGGGGGCGCCCTGTATTCCATGCAGCTCAGGCTGGACATGGAGAAGGGCGACCGGGCGGCGGTGGAGGATTTCATGCACCTGCCGAAGGCGGAGTACCTGAAGACCGCCTCGCTCGGCTATGAGCAGTGCCTCGCAGACCTCCTGTGGCTGAAGGCCATACAGCACATCGGAGAGAGGAAGATCTCCGGGGAGGGGTACGACTGGATATACACCGCGCTCGACACCGTTACTACGCTCGACCCCAAGTTCGCAGTGGTTTACGAGGTGGGCGGGCTCGCCCTTACCATGCTTGCGGACAAGGTGGAACTATCGAACAAGCTCCTGACCAAGGGGGTGGAAAACAACCCGGACTACTGGCCGCTGTCATTTTATCTGGGGTTTAACTACCTCTTCTACATGAAGGACTACGGACAGGCGGCAAAGTACGTATCCATGGCTTCCAAGGTCCCCGGTAGCCCGGATTACCTGCCCCTGCTCGCCTCCAGGTTGTACGTGCAGGCCCAGGACCCCGCCTATGCCCTCGACTTCCTCATCAGGATGTATGACAACACCAAAGACGAGAAGATAAAGGCATTGATGGCCGTAAGGATAAAGATGCTCAGGGCGCAGGTGACGGCGGACGCCCTGCAGAAGGTGGTGGACGCCTTCAAGTCTATGGCGCGGAGGTCGCCCAGAAACTTGGACGAACTGGTCGCCGCCGGTATGATAGACCATGTGCCGGAGGAGCCCGACGGGGGGCGCTTTTACCTGGACCCGGACGGCAAGGTAACCAGCAGCACGCTGGCTGCAACCCTGGGCATATACACCAAAGAATCATTCAAAATCAAGAGGAAAAAATGATACGTACCGAGGACCTCGGCATGGTCTTTGTGGCGGGCTTCATGAGGAAGAAGGTCCCCGCCCTCAAGGGCCTGACACTCGATGTAAAAAAGGGCGAGGTGTTCGGGTTTCTGGGGCCAAACGGGGCAGGAAAGACGACCACGCTCAAGATACTTATGGGGCTTATATACCCCACGTCCGGCAAGGCATTCATAATGGACAGGCCGCTTGGCGACGTGTCCGTGAAGCACAGGCTCGGCTTTTTGCCTGAACAGCCGTATTTTTACGACTACCTGAGTGCCGCAGAGTTCATGGACTTCTACGGCAGGCTATTCGGCATAGGGAAGCAGGAGAGGCGAGAGCGGGCGGACACGCTGTTGGGGCAGGTAGGGCTTTCCCATGCAAAAGACCTGCAATTAAGGAAGTTCTCGAAGGGCATGCTCCAGAGGATAGGCATAGCGCAGGCGCTCATCAACGACCCGGACCTGGTCGTCTTGGACGAGCCGATGAGCGGGCTCGACCCGATAGGCAGGAAAGAGGTCAAGGACATCATACTGGGCCTCAAGGAGAGGGGCAAGACCATATTTTTCAGTACGCACATACTGCCGGACGTCGAGGTAATATGCGACCGGGTCGCCATACTGGTAAAGGGGGAGTTGAAGGCCACCGGGACCGTTGGGGAACTGCTGGGCAGCATGAAGGCGCTCTCTGTCGAGATGGCCGTTGAAGGGCTCGGCGCCGAGGGGCTCGAAGCCGTAAAGTCGCTTGCAGGGAATGCCGTAGTAACGGACGGGCAGGCTGTGTTTTTCTTCGATGACCCGGAAAAAGCGAGGAAGGCCAGGTCGCTCGTCTACGAAAAGGGCGGCGACATAGTGTCCCTGATGCCGCACAGGAGTTCGCTAGAAGATATTTTTGTAGAAGAGGTAAGGAAGGGGGGCCAGCCATGAAGGTATACGCCATAGCCATTAACACCTTCAAGGAGGTCATCAGGGACAAGATATTCTACAGCCTTCTGTTCTTTGCCGTTTTGCTGGTGGGGGCGTCGGTGCTCTTTTCGATGCTGTCCATAGGAGGCACGGCAAAGATAATAGAAGACCTGTCTCTGGGAGCCATAAGCCTGTTCGGGGTGATAATAGCAATATTCGTTGGCATCGGCCTGGTGTCCAAGGAGCTCGAAAAAAAGACCATATACACCATCATATCGAAACCCATAAGCCGCTACGAGTTCCTGCTCGGCAAATACCTGGGCCTCTCGCTCACACTGCTGGTCTATGTGTCGGTTATGTCGGCGTGCTTCCTGATAACCCTCTACGTCTTTACGGGCGTATTGGGCTGGGCGCTCATGCCCGCAGTGCTTCTGGCATACGTCGAACTGCTGGTAGTCACCGCTTCAGCGATATTATTCTCGACGTTTTCCACGCCGACGCTTTCGGCCACTTATGCACTCGCCCTCTACGTCATAGGCCACCTGACGGGAGACCTGAAGGGCCTCGCAGACAAAAAGGGCGCGGAGGGCTTGAAGGGACTGCTCGATTTCCTGTATTATTTTCTGCCGAACCTGGAGAACTTCAACATCAAGGGCCAGGTGGTGCACGGGGTCGCGGTTTCGGGCGGATACATAGCAATGTCCGTTTTGTATGGGATGCTTTATGTCGCAGGGCTGCTTGCCGTGTCCGTGCTGGTGTTTCAGAGAAGAAATTTCAAATAAACAGAGAGCTCGATGGGCGACTATAAACTTGGATGGATTGTCTCCGTCATCATCGGCTTGCTCCTGTTTCTGACCGCCCTCGTTTCCGGCGGCATCTACCCCACAGTGAAAGTAATCTTCACTGTATCGGCGGTACTGCTTTCATTCATCGTTATAAATTCCCGGTCATGGCATGCCCTCAAGGGAGTCTGGCCTGCATTCCTGCTCGCAGGCGTATCCTGCCTTTCGGTATCGTGGGCCGTATACCCGAACGGGGCTGTAATGCAGTCATGGTCGCTTGCGCCTTATGCTCTTTTTGCGTTTGCAGTCGCGTATGCCGCTGTCGGCGATAGCCGCGTCAGGCTTCTTGAGACGGTGTTCTTCGCTGCGGCCCTGGTCTCGGCCTATGCGGTATACCAGTATTTCATAGGGCTTGAGCATGCCGAGCAGTTCCTCCGGGAGGCTGGCGAAGCGTCAGGGCTGACTGGCGAGCAGATTGCCAGCGCGGAGATGACGCTGCAATACAGGCGAGCCTTTTCCACGCTTTTGTCCCCCAACGTCCTGGGGTGCTACCTGGCCATGGTATTCCCGGTCGGGTTGGGGCTGTATGACACTGCCGGAAGCAAGCGCAAAAAGGCGTTGTACGCCCTCATCCTTACAGCCTTATTCACCGCTCTAATACTTACCAAGTCCGTGAGCGGTTTCCTGGCCTTTCTGACGGGGAGCGGCGCATATATCGCACTGCGTATCTCGTCTGGGGACGCGCGCATGACGGGCAGGAGGGCTATTGTAATATTGTCGGTGTTGATGGTGTTCGGCGTGGCGGGCTGGGGCGTGTTGAAGATGCGCACCGGCGGTGTACTGGGTTTCGAGAGGTCTTACACGGAGAAGCTCGGCTACTGGTCGGCAGCTGCGGAAATATGGAAAGAGGCCCCGCTGACGGGGTTCGGCGCAGGGAGCTTCGATGTTATGTACCCCGCCCACATGACGCCCGGCACCGGCGAGACCCGTTACGCCCATAACGTATTTCTACAGACGTTGGCCGAGACCGGCGTCATAGGGCTCGCCGCCCTTTTAATAGTATTCGCAGTGTTTTTTACAAAGTCCGCACGCAGATGGCGAGGCGGCGGCGGGCCCGGCCTTATCTTCGCCGGCGTATTAGGAGGGGGGGCGGCCTTTCTTGCGGGCAACCTTTTTGACTACAACTATTACGTGCCGGAGACCGCCATACTCTTCTGGTTCTATTTCGGTATAGCCGCATCGGGCGAAAAAGACGGCGCACCAGAAGAGGACAAGCCCCGCTTGCCACTGCGCCTGGCCTTCATGACGCTATTGTGCGTGTTTGGTCTGTTTTATGTTAGGGGGTACATGGCAGACCGGAAGGCGACCGAGGCCGCAGAGATAATGCAGGGTACCCCAAAGCAGGCAACTTATCCTGAATGGAAGTCCAGGATATACAAGGCGGGAAGGCTCGCAAGAGATGCGGCATGGCTTAAGCCGTACGACGACAGGGTCCACGTACTGCTTGCCGTAATTTACGCCTCGATAGCCCCTACCGAAGGCCCGTCCTATAACTTAAAGGCTGAGGCGCAGTACATTGAAGCGATAAGGCTTAACCCGCAATACCCATTCCATTACAGGGACCTGGGCCTGTTTTATCTGAAGATGGGCGACAAGGCCAGGGCGAAAGAGCAGTTTGATAAGGCGCTTGAAAGGTACCCCTCCAACAAAGTCATAGAAAAGCTTCGGTCATCTTCAGATAGTTGATGAAAAGCCCCGCCCGCTTGTGTTATAATAAAACTCCTATATTTATAACCCTTTAGTAACAATAGGATACGCCAGTTTATGGACGGTTTTGTCACTATAGTCTCCGGCCTGCCGCGCTCCGGGACCTCGATGATGATGAAGATGCTCGATGCGGGCGGACTTTCCGTGGTGGTGGACAACCTGCGCGCCCCTGACGAGGACAACCCCGGCGGGTACTACGAGTTCGAGAAGGTGAAGGACATCCGTGCGGACAACTCCTGGCTGGGCGAGGCCAGGGGCAAGGTCTGCAAGATGGTCTCGCAGCTCCTGTACGACCTTCCGCCGGGCCTTGATTACAAGGTCGTTTTTATGGAACGCAACTTAAGCGAGATGGCCGCCTCTCAGAGGAAGATGCTCGTAAGGCTTGGGCGCGGGGCCGAGGCTGGTAGCGACGAGGATATGCTGAGGCAGTACGAGGCCCATCTGGGCAAGATAAAAGGCTGGCTTGCAGGGCAACCCAACATAGCCGTTTTGTATGTAAGCTACAACGCAGTTATGGCCGACCCGCGCGGCGAGGCAGTCCGGGTGGCGGGGTTCCTGGGCGGCGGTCTCGATGTGGATAAAATGGCCGGGGTGCTCGACAGCTCACTTTACAGGAACAGGGCCGAAGGCCCGCAGACAGCCACGGCCCCGTCGGTAGAGGTAGCCGAGGAGGACGAGGAGGCCGTGAAGGAGCGGCTGAAGAGCCTGGGGTACCTGTAATAGCGAGCATGTCATTCTGAACGAAGTGAAGAATCCACAGTAACGCCCCCTTAAGTCCCCCTCTTAAGATAAGAGGGGGATGGGGGAGTTATGACAGCAGGTGAGTTCACTCGGCTCTGTGTCAACACGGGGTGACGTAATAAGTTACATGGAGACAACCTGAACCTATGCCCACCTTAAAAAGGGCGGCCTTCCTCGGACTGGACGGCGTCCCTTACACACTTGTAACCGACCTCATCAAAAGGGGCGTGATGCCCAACCTCGCGGCTATAGTGGCCGGGGGCGCCCTTATGAAGATGGAGACCGCCATGCCGGAGGTCTCGTCCGTCGCATGGACGAGCTTCATGACCGGGGTGAACCCCGGCAGGCACGGTATATACGGCTTCATGGAGTTAAAACCGGGCGGATACGGGATGTATTTCCCGAACTACGGCCACATGAAGGCGGACACGCTCTGGGACAGGCTCGGAGGGCTGGGCGGCCGGTCGGTCGTTATCAACCTCCCTTCAACATACCCTGCCCGTCCTTTAAACGGGATGATGACGGCGGGCTTCGTAGCGCTCGACTTAAAAAAAGCCACGTACCCGGACTCCGCGTACCAGTACCTCTCCGGCATAGGGTACAAAATTGACGTGGACACGGTAAAGGCGAGGGAGTCTCTGGACTTCCTGATATCCGATTTGAAAGCCGCCCTGGATACCCGGAAGGAGGCTATACTCCACTTCCTCGAACATGACGACTGGGAGCTTTTCATAGGGGTAATCACCGAGACCGACAGGCTGCACCATTTCCTCTGGAAGGCATACATGGACTCTGCCGACGGGCATCACGGCTTCTTCCTGGAGTTCTACAGGGAACTGGACTCCTTCATAGGCGAGTTTGCCGGAAGGCTCGACAAAAGGTATCCCGGCACGCCGCTTATGCTGATGTCCGACCACGGCTTCACCTACGCGGAACATCAGGTGTATATCAACCACTGGCTGAGGGAAAACGGCTTCCAGAAGCTCGACAAAACGCCGGCCGGCTCCTTCGAGGACATCGCATCCGGGACGAGGGCCTTCGCGCTTGACCCTTCGAGGGTTTATATACACGTAAAGGACAAGTACCCGCGCGGGACGGTAAACCCCGGCAGTGAGTACGACAGGGTGATAGCCGAGTTGAAGGCGGGCCTTTTGTCGCTTGAGATTGAGGGCAGGCCCGTTATCAAGAGCGTTCACACGAAGGGCGAGCTCTATAGCGGCCCAGAGTCTGGCCGGGCGCCGGACCTCGTGCTTTTGTCCAACTACGGGTTCGACTTAAAGGGCGCGGTGTCAAAAGAAATGCTCCACGACAAAGGCCCGCTTACCGGTATGCACACCCAGGACGACGCGATGCTCGTATTGAGCGGGGACTGCGGCACGAAGGGCATATCCGGGACCCCGACGATACTCGATGCCGCTGCCACGCTATCAAGGCTTCTCGGCCTGCCGACCGGGGACATGGAGGGGCGTCCCCTATAGGAGTATCGCATGTCGCCTAAGAAGGTCTCCGTCTCCATAGTCAACTACAACACCAAAGGCTTCCTTGAAGGCTGCATATCCTCCGTATTAGCCCAGGACTACCCCGACATAGAAGTTGTGCTGGTGGACAACGCGAGCTTGGATGGCTCGGCAGAGTTTGTCAGGGACAGATTTCCCTCGGTAAAGATAATCGAGAACGCCCAAAACCTCTATTTTGCCGAGGGACAGAACGTCGGGATAAGGGCCTCGGCAGGCGAGTACGTCCTTGCACTCAATACTGACGTGGTGCTGGAAAAGGACTTTGTATCGGAGATGGTAAGGGCCATCGAGTCAGACGACAGGGTCGGGTCTGTCAGCGGGAAGATAATGAGGCCGGACAAAAAGACCATAGATACCGCAGGTCAGTCAGTCGGCAGGAACAGAAAGCCTGTGGACAGAGGCTACGGCGAGACGGACAAAGGCCAGTACGATACGCCCGGCTTCATATTTGGCGCAGGCGGGGTGTGCCCGTTATACAGGCGGGCCATGCTCGACGACGTGGCCATCGAAGGCGAGTACTTCGATGAGACCTACGGGATGTATTACGAGGACCTGGACCTGGCGTGGCGCGCCCATGCAAGGGGCTGGAAGGCATACTACACGCCTAAGGCCGTGGCCTGCCACGAGCGGGGCGGGACAGGCAAACAGGTGCGGCCTTTTTTAAATATATTAAGGGGTTACGATATGGCGTACCTGCCTGACGAGTTGAAGGCGATGCTGTTGGCAAACCGCTACAAGACCATGCTCAAGAATGATAAACTCCCGGATTTCTTATTAAACTTGCCTTTCATCATCCTTTATGATATAAAAATATGGGCCTTTGTCGTCCTTTTCTGTCCCGGGGTAATCCCGGGTTTCCTGCGCGGCTTGAGGCATCTGCCTGCGGCCTGGCGCAGAAGGAAATTGATACATGGCGTTTAAGGACACTATACTCTATCTGTTCACGTTTGTACTGTCGTTCCTGCTTGCCATCTACGGGACGCCGATGGCGAGGAGCGCCGCGATAAAGTTCGGCATAGTGGACCGGCCGGACGGGAACCTCAAGGTGCAGAGGGAACCCGTCCCGTACTTAGGCGGCCTTGCCATATACATGGCGTTCCTGCTTTCGCTCTCCCTCACCTTCGAGTTTTCCCAGGAGCTTCTGGGCATCATACTGGGCGCTACCATCATAGTGCTTCTGGGCCTTATAGACGACTTCGGGGTGCTAACCCCGGAGGTGAAGTTCGCGGGCCAGATAATAGCGGCCATAGTGCTTATCAAGTCCGGCACTATGATATACCTCGCGTTCATCCCCTCGTGGCTACGGGTATTCCTAACGATGCTCTGGCTGGTGGGGGTCACAAACGCATTCAACATAATAGACGTGCTGGACGGGCTGTCCTCCGGTGTGGCGGCAATAGCGGCGATTACGCTGTCGGTGGTGGCGATAGCCAACGGCAAGGTGATGGTCGCCATAGTAGCCATTTCGGTAGCCGGGGCCGCGGCGGGTTTCCTCAGGTACAACTTCCACCCTGCGAAGATTTATATGGGCGACACGGGCAGCATGTTCCTGGGTTTCACACTCGCTGCGCTCTCGATAGGCAACACGGTCGGGAGCTACACGAAGACTAACTTCTTCGGTTTCCTTGCTCCCATACTGATACTCGGCGTACCCATATTCGACACAGTGTTCGTGATGTTCTTCAGGCTGAGGCGCGGCCAGTCCATGTTCCACGGCTCGAACGACCATTACGCCATAAGGCTCAAAAAAATAGGCTGGTCCGTCAGGAAGATAGTAGTGGCAAGCTACATAGCCGCCGTTATATTGTCCGCATTTGCGGTAGCCCTGGTGCGGGTGTCTTACAAGCCGTTTATTTTTGTGTCGGTCGGGGCGCTCGCGCTGGTGCTTTTAGGGCTGGCGCTTCTGATGGGCAGGATAGACATGGAGGACAAGAAGGTTGGCTGACGGCGTGGTGGTATTGGGCGCGGGGCTTGCGGGCCTCTCAGCCGGATACCACGTTGGCAAGGGGTGTCAGGTGTTCGAGGCGGCGGGTTCCCCGGGCGGGCTTCTCCGCACCCGGAGTATGGACGGGTACTCTTTCGACTACACAGGCCACCTGCTGCACCTGCGGGACGGTTACGTCAGGGGGCTTGTGACGGGCCTCTTGAAGGACAACATAAAAGAGCACGACAGGAAGGCGGCCATATATTCTAAGGGGGCCTACACGGGCTACCCCTTCCAGGCGAACACATACGGCCTTCCGGACGACGCGGCAGGCGAGTGCGTCAAGGGGTTCATGGAGGCGAAAGGCAGGGGGCCTTCCGCCCCGCCCCCGGCAAACTTCGAAGACTGGATACTGCACTACTTCGGGGACGGCATAGCAAGGCATTTCATGCTCCCGTACAACCGGAAGTTATGGCAGTACCCGCTTTCCGGGATGTCGGTCGAGGGCATAGCCCGCTTCGTGCCGGTGCCCACCGTACAGGACGTGAAACGGGGGGCCACGAAGGAGGGCGCGGAGGGGCTCGGATACAACGCCAAGTTTTTCTACCCGGTGACGGGCGGCATATACTCACTCGTGGAGGCGATGCTGCCTTTTGTGAAGGACCTGAGCCTGGGCCAGAGGGCAGTAGAGATAGACGCTGGCAAAAAGACCGTGTCCTTCGACACCGGCTACACGGCCTGGTACGACAGCCTTATATCCACCATGCCCCTGCCGGAGCTTGTGGGCATGATAATGGACGCACCACCGGAGATAAAAGAAGCGGCGGCGGCGCTTAGGTATGTGTCGGTATACGACGTCAGCCTGGGCGTGGAGAGGGATAACATAAGCCCGTACCACTGGGTGTATTTTCCGGAAGCCGGGTTCCCGTTCTACCGGATGGGTTTTATGAACAACTTCGCAGACTCTATGGCCCCGGAGGGATGCTCCTCGATGTACGTGGAGGTCTCGCACACCCCGGATATAGAGATGGACAAAGACGCGCTGGTAGGCTCCGCGATACGCGGCCTCGGGGACTGCGGGATGCTGAGGCCGGACGACTGCATAGCGGTCAAGGACGTCTCGGACATAAAGTACGCCTACGTGGTGTTCGATGCGCACAGGCAGGAGGCGCTCCCGGCGATTATGGGCTGGCTTTCAGAGAAGGGCATAAAGAGTATCGGGCGGTACGGCGCGTGGGAGTATTCGAGCATGGAGGATGCGATAATAGAGGGAAGAGACGCGGCGGCGCGGCTTGTGTCATGAAGGTCTGCGTGGTGCAGATAATAACAAAGCTGGAGCTTGGCGGGGCGCAGGAGGCCACGCTTTACATTGCAAAGAACCTCGACCCTGAAAGATACGACGTAAGGCTTATATCCGGCGAGGGGGGCATGCTTACAGAGGAGGCGAGGGAGTCGCTCGGTGGGCGCTACATAGTGGCCCCGGAGCTGGTGCGTGAGATCTCGCCGATAATGGACGCACGGGCCTTGCTCAGGCTCTACGGCATAATACGCGGTGTAGTGCGGGAGGCGGACGGCCCTGTGGTGGTGCACACGCACAGCTCCAAGGCGGGGATACTCGGCAGGGTGGCGGCAGGCATGGCGGGCGCCAGGGCAGTCGTCCACTCCATACACGGGTACGGTTTCAACGACTTCCAGTCCCCGTTCAAGCGATGCCTGCTGACAGGCGCGGAGAAGCTGGCCGCGAGGTTCACCGACGGCTTCACCGCAGACTCGCAGGCAAACATAGACAAGGGAAGCACCCTCGGGTTATTCAGGAAGGCCGAGGCCGGGGTTGCGAGGTGCGCGATATCCGTGGACTACTTCTCGGGTACTTCCGGGCCTTTTGACAGGTCTTCCATAGGCGTGCCGGAAGGCGCCCCGCTCGTCACGATGGTCGCATGCCTGAAGCCCCAGAAGGCGCCTTTGGACTTCGTTAGGGTGGCGGCAAGGGTCAGCGAGTCCGTGCCGGATGCGCATTTTGTGATAGCGGGCGACGGGGAGCTCCGGGGCCTGGTGGAGGCGGAGATAATGAGGAGCGGGCTCGGTGGTCGCTTCCACCTGTTGGGCTGGCGCAGGGACGTGCGCGACATCCTGCACGCAAGCGACGTGGTCGTGCTTACCTCGCTCTGGGAGGGCCTGCCGAAGGTGATACCGCAGGCGATGGCTGCGGGCAAGCCCGTCGTCGCAACCGCCGTGGACGGCACGCCCGAGGCGGTGAAGGACGGCGTCAACGGTTTTCTGGCCAGCCCGCACGACGTTGGTCTTATGGCACAGAAGACCGCGCTGTTGTTAAGGGACAAGGTACTTGCACGGAGGATGGGCGAGGCTGGCAGAGGGATGGTGGCGGAGTTTGACGAGGCAGTGATGCTGAGGCGGATAGAGGCACTTTACCAGAGGCTTCTAAAGGAGGCGGCATGAGGGTACTGATGGTCTCCACAAACCGGGAGATGTTGCCCGACCCGGTGGCCCCGCTCGGGGCGGCGTACGTGGCAGCGTCCCTAAAGCAGGCGGGCCATGCGGTCGGGTTCCTCGACCTGCAGTTCGTGCCGGACCTGGTGTCGGCGGTGAAGGACGCGTGCCGCAGTTTCAGGCCGGACGCGGTCGGGCTGTCCATAAGGAACGTGGACAACGTAGCGTTCCCGCACAGCGTATCGTACCTTCCTGAAATAGCCTCGGCGGTCAGGGCGCTCAAGGCGGCCGGCGTCAAGGTTATCGTGGCCGGGGGCTCTGGCTTCACCCTCATGCCCGCAGAGCTGCTGAACGCGCTCGGGCTGAACCTGGGCATAGTCGGGGAGGGGGAGGCGGCCTTCCCGGAACTCCTCCGCATGATAGAAAAAAAGCAGCCCGTGAACAATATGCCGGGCCTCGCATACCGCTACGGTGGCGGGTGTTTCGTCAACCCATCGAAGAAGGTCAGCAACCTGGACCTGTACCCCGCACCCGACAGAAGCCTCATAGACAACGTGGCATACATGAGGGAAGGTGGCGCGGGCAACATACAGACGAAGCGCGGCTGCTCGTTTAACTGCGCATACTGCACCTACCCTATAGTGGAGGGAAAGAAGGTGCGCATGAGGGCGCCGGACAAGGCGGCCGAGGAGTTCCACCGCGCGTCCAGGGAGTACGGCCTCAAACACATATTCGTGGTGGACAACGTGTTCAACTTCCCGCCGGAGCACGCCAAGGCGTTCTGCCGGGGCCTTATACAAAGGGGCGTCTCCGCGGGCTGGAGCTGCTATTTAAACCCCGCATTCGTGGACGCCGAGCTTGTGGAACTCATGGCGAGGGCCGGGTGCAAGGGCGTGGAGTTTGGTTCGGACTCGGCCGCGGACAGCGTGTTAGACGCCCTCGGCAAGGGCTTCAAGCGCGCGGACATAGTTAGTGCGTCTGAGCTCTGCCGCAAGGCCGACCTCCCATTCTGCCACAGCCTGCTTTTAGGCGCGCCGGGCGAGACGGTCGAGACCGTAGCGGCCACGCTCGACACGATGGACATGGTCAGGCCCAACGCGGTCATAGCCATGCTGGGCGTGAGGGTATTCCCCGGCACCGCGCTCGCAAAGAGGGCGGCAAAAGAAAACGCGCTGAAGGGCAGGCCGGTCGGCCTTGCGCCTGTGTTCTACTTCTCGCCGGGGCTCGACATAGACACCGTGGCGGGCCGCCTCGGCGAATACGGCAGGACAAGGCCCAACTTCATCATGCCCGGCATACACCTAAGGATGACGGACAAGATAAGGGCAAGGCTCAGGGCATACGGCTTCATCGGGCCGTTGTGGGAGTACCTGCGGGCATAGCATGAAGACCGCGTTCATATTCCCCGGCCAGGGCTCGCAGTACGTGGGCATGGGGAAGCAGTTATACGACAGGAGTAGCGAGGTAAAGCGGCTTTATTCGATGGCCGGTGAGCTGACGGGGCTGGACATAGCCGCGCTCAGCTTTGAAGGGCCTGAGGCGGGGTTAAACTCAGACATTGCAGCCCAGCTCTGCGTGTACACATGCAACGAGGCGTACAGGCTCGAAGCGATTGCCAGCGGCCTCGTCCCCGACTTTGTGACCGGATACAGCATGGGGTTTTACTCCGCGCTCGTTGCGGCGGGCGTAGTGTCCTTTGCCGACGGTCTTGGGATGGTGAAGAAGGCGGGTGAGCTTGCGCTGTCCGAAAGCCTGCCCGGCACTATGGGTGCCGTCATTGGGCTCGACATAAAGGACATCGAGGGTATATGCGCCGAGGCATCCGGTGACGGAGCTGCCTGGGTGTCGAACATAAACGCGGCTCGGCAGATATTGATTTCCGGCGAGGCAGGTGCGGTCGGCAGGGCGGTCACTCTCGCGGTGGACAAAGGCGCGCTCAAGGCATACGTACTCGACATGGGCGCGGCGTACCACTCCCCGATGATGGAAGGTGCTGCGCGCGCATTCGGGGATTGGCTGGACGGCGCGGCGTTTGCAAGGCCCACCGTGCCGCTGCTGTCGTACATTGACGCGCGCTACCTTGACGGCCCGGACGATATAAAGGACACGGTGGCAAGGCAGCTCTGCTCGAAGGTACTCTGGAAGGACTCAGTCCTGCGGCTCGTAGCGGACGGTGTGGACAGCTTCGTTGAGGTCGGCCCGGGCAGCGCGCTCTCCCGCATGGTCAGGTGGGTGGACAGGGGCGTGAAGGTGGCCTCTATGGATGACAAGGTGAGATGATGCGCCAGAATACAGTTCAAGTTTTAAACCCATCGAAATCGAGAGGTTTAGAAGTGGCCTGTAAGAAGAGGTCGATATTATTGGTTGTATTTAGCATTGTTGCTATATCGCTTATAGCGACCGAAGCTATAGAATATTACCTGAATTCATTGTTCCGCGTGAGAGATGGATTGTATGTAAATAAGTTGATAGTATTTGTGTACACGTTTAAGTATATGTGCGTTATATATGCATTAATATTTTTGTTTCAAACGATATTGCTAAGAGTCGTAAAGATTAATTATGTTGGTAAATATTTCATCTACATTCTCCTAATAAGTGGCTATATTGGGGGAACGAGAGTGTGCCAAACTTAGTTGAAAATTGAGAAGTGGCTCCAAACGTGGTAATGTGTTTTCGTCAGAGAACATGTTGCCACAAGAAAGGAGCCACCATGAAGAGGATTGCACAGAAGTCATTG
>Ga0334722_10001083_pt1 | contig 35741 bp, 28 predicted proteins | sample C3_bottom_MG_FD_207210 | JGI IMG/M metagenome (GOLD analysis project Ga0334722, IMG submission 207210) | Sediment microbial communities from Yellowstone Lake, YNP, Wyoming, USA - C3_bottom | ecosystem: Environmental > Aquatic > Freshwater > Lake > Sediment | place: USA: Wyoming | collected... | reverse complement strand
AAGCTGTACTACCCCGCCGGCGTACCGCCCGCGGAGGACGGCGGCGGCCTGCACGAGCTGCAGATCCGCCTCCTCAAGGTCGTCGGCGAGCGTCCGGGCCTGAAGGTCGGCGACCTCGCCGGCGTGCTCGGCGTCAGCAAGCAGCTCGCGAACTACCACGTGCGGGGCCTGCAGCTGCGGGGGAAGGTGCGCACGGAGCGCGAGCGGCTGTCCATGGTCGTGTTCCCCGCCGAGCCCCGACTTCGCATCATCGAGGTCCGCGGGGGAGATCGGGTCGACGGCCTTGGTCATCGGACTCAGACTCCCTTGCTCCATGTCAGCGCGTCCGGAGCGAGCCTCGGACAGTCGCGCCGGACCCCTGGACGACCGACCGGGGGCCTCAGAGGCTCCCGGCGCGGGGAGGAGGGCACCCGCCACCTCCGGGCGGTGCGGACGAAGTCCCTGGGCAACCCGATCGGACCCCCGGGAGAGTCTCTTCGCTCCCCGGACACCTGGGGGACCTCTCCAGGCACCTCCCAGGGACCTCCAGAGGTCCTGGGCGATTCCCCGCCACGTCCGGACGGGCGCCCGATGGAGCCTGTGGACCCCGGGTGAGGTGCCCGGAGATCGCTCTGGGGGGCCCGAGAGTCCCGGAGGCCTGTCCGCAACTCGCCGCCGGCGTGCCAGGGTTACCCCGTAGCCCGCCCGATTCTAGTCGCCGCCAAACAGCCCGGGGGCCTTCTTCCACGCCACATGCGTTCCACAAGATCACGGCGACGGCGCGCCGATCCCCCGGACGGCCCCGCGCAGCGACCCGGCGACCCACGTCGGCGGCGTCTCCCGCAGCTCCCGGGCGAACCGGCGGCGGCGCGCCTCGTCCCCGATGAACACGGTGCGCAGTCCCAACGCCGCCCCGGCGGCGATGTCTGAGGGTTTGTCCCCGACCATCCAGGAGCTCTGCACCTTCGCACCGAGGTCCCGCGCGGCGGCGAGGAGGAGCCCGGGCCGGGGCTTCCGGCAGCGGCAGGCCGCGGTCAACGCGTGCGGGCAGTAGTAGACGTTCTCCACCGCCACGCCGGCCTCGCGGAACGCGTCGAACATCCGGCGGTGGATCGCCCGCAGACCCTCATGCCCGAGGATCCTCCACGCCATCACGTCCTGGTTCGACACGATCACCATCGGCCATCCCGCGGCGGCAAGCCGCTTCAGCCCCGACAGCGCCCCGGGAAGCAACTCCAGCTCCTCAGGCCGCTTCACATAGCCGGGGCGGGAGGCGTTGATCACGCCGTCGCGGTCGAGGAAGAGGACGGGACGTCGCGGCCCACGCCACCGGACGGGGCGGCGGTGAGTGTGCACCGCCAGCGGCGCCTCCCGTGTGGACATCCCCACGAAGTGGTCCACGATCGCCCATCGGGCGAACGGGTTGCGCGTCCGCTGCAGGGCCTCGTCGAACCGCCACCACTGCGCGTCGTCGATCTCGTCCTCCTTGAACCGGAACCTGTCGGTCGCGAGCGTCCCCCGCCAAACGAGACCGAGGGTGAAAGAGGCGCGATCAGGGAACCCGCTGACGTACGTCCCCACGAGCCCCGTCACCCGCGACCCCACCCCGATCTCCTCCAGCGTCTCGCGCACGGCCGCCGCCTCTGGCGCCTCCCCGTAGTCCATGAACCCGCCGGGCAGGTTCCAGTGCCCCTTCGAGAACCCGCGCTTTGCCTTCACCAAGAGCACCGTGTCGCCGCGGGACACGAGGAGCTCCGAGACGCACCGCATCAGCGTCATGTACACCGCCGTCTTCGCCAGCCCGTGCACCCGGTCGTGCGCGACCAGGTCGTCGCGTCCGATCCACTCCTCGGGATGCCGCCGCATCTTCGGCTTCGCGCGGACCACCACCTGGTCCCCGAGGCGCATCGTCTCACGCTTCTCGATCCGGAAGGGGAGGGGGTCGCCCTCGCGAGGGAACCGCAGTGCGCCGCCGTCCTCGACGAGGTAGACCTGCCCGTCCGTCTCGATGTACAGCGGCCGGCGGGCCATCGGCCTGCAGAGGCGCGGGCGGGATAAAGGCTCTCAGACGGCCTCGACGAGGTAGACGTCCTCGGAGACATGGGCGATGGAGTGCGTGTGCGCGGCGACGACCTCGGAGACGAACGCCGCCGGGGCCTTTGCGAACTGCGTCGCGTCGTAGAGGCACATGACCTTCATCGGGAACCGCTGCTGCGCCGCGAACTTCTCGATCGCGACGGCGTTGCGCTCGAACCCCTTGTCGAACAGGGCGGGGGCGAGGCGCCCCACCACGCGAACGCCCGTGCGCCCCTCCGCGAGCGCGTCCTTGAGGACGCGTCGCACGATCGAGACGATGTCGAGCGGCCCGGTGTCCTCGGTCAACCGCGACGGGAGGATTGGGATGATCTGCACCGAGCCGGCCTCCGGCCCGGACCCGGCGTTCGTGAGCACGTGGTCGAGGATCCCGCGCCAATGGTCCATCTCCTGGATCGGGAGGAGGGCGACGACGAGCTCGTTCGCGTGCAGGCCCTGCATCATGAACCGCGTGACGGGAGGTTCGAGGCCGGAGAAATCGTTGTAAAGAAGGATGACATGGTCCCCAATATGCAGGCCGTCCAGCACGCGGGCCCACTCCGGTGCGACCACTGCCAAGACCTGCCATGGCAACGGCCTGCAGGGTAATGTAGTTTGTTGTGCGCCCGTGGGTGGGTCACCGGCCGACCTTGAGGGCGACCGACACGCCGTCCCGCAGCGGGAGGATCGAGGAGAGGAAGCGGGGATCGTGCGCGAGACGCTCGTTGTAGGTTCGAATCGCGACCGTCTCCTTGGACCGGGAACGCCCCGCGACCTCGCCCGACCACAGGACATTGTCCGTCACGAGCAGCCCGCCGACGCGGAGGAGCCTGGCGCAATCGTCGTACACGACCGGATACCCGACCTTGTCGATGTCGTTGAACACGAGGTCGAACTCCCCGCGCAACCCGCGGAGGACCTCCTCGGCCCGACCGACCTTCACTTCCACTCGTTCCGATAGACCCAGGCCCGCGAGGTTCTCCCTCGCGAGCCGAGCGGTCTCCGGATCCCCTTCGATCGTGATGACCTGACCGTCCTCCCCGACGGCCCGCGCGAACCAGGAGGCCGAGTACCCGATCGCCGTGCCCAGCTCTAGGACGCGGCGCGCCGAGACCGTCCGGGCCAGGAGGTGAAGGAAGCCGCCTTCGGCCGCCCCGACGATCGGCCAGCCATCCCGGTGGCCCCGGTCCTCCAACGCGGCCATGCGTTCGCCGCCGCGGTCGGCCAGCTTGTCCAGATACGCATCGATCGCTCGGGGGACGATCCTGGCCATGCGCGGGAGAGCCGCACGCCTCCTATGAGGCTTCGCCGCCGGGCGTTTGTCCAGGGCCTCCCGACCTCTTAAATAGGGGAGGCTCCCCTGTGAAATCCGGGTCTGCTGTATGTCTGTCCTCATCAAGAGAACGAGCGACGTCCTGTCCCTGGCGCTGACGACGCAGTACCTGAACGACTTCGCGCAGGTGGAGCGCAACGCGGCCCTGCCTGAACCGCCACGCCCGTCCGTGATGAACGTCCCCGACGCGCGTTGAGCCGGGGCGGGTCGACCGGTCGGAGAACCGACCGACTCCATTCCAGCGAGGGGCCTCCTCGAGCCATGCGACTCCCTCCCCGACAGTGAACGGTGTCGGAAGTGTGAAATACGACGCGCCAGCATCCTCGCCGCGAGAGGCGACACGTGGCAGATGGAAGCCAGCAGCCATGGAGCCCCGGGCGCCTCGGCCCGGTCGTGGGGCGCCTGGGCTGTCTGATCATGGTCGTCGTCAACGTGCTCATCGTGAGCGGGATCGTCATCCTCGCGCACGCCATGACCGTCCTCCGCGAGGACCCGATCGCCGCGCGCCCCGAGATCAGCCTCGGCTTGAGCCTCCTCCTGTCCGGCTTCGCCCTCGACATCTTCGGGATCGCCACGCTCGGCACCGGGCACCTCCTCGCCGCCCTCGACCTCCGCGCGCGGCTCCCGGGGACGCACCCCCGCCGGCCGGCGATCGTCGTCCTCGGGCTCCTCTGCGGTCTCCTGTGCTTCGCCTGGGCCGGGCTCACGGTCGTCTGGCGCGGCTTCTTCCTCTCCCCGGGGTCGGACCTTGTCGAGGAGCTGATCAACCATCTCAATGACCAGGACTTCAACGTCGCGCAGTACGCGAGCCGCCTTGGCGCGCGCCCGGACTCGACGGGCGTCTGGGTCATGGTCGGCGCCGCCGTCGTGCTCCTCGTCGCGGCGCTCCTGCACGCCGCCTTCTTCGCCCAGTTGAGGAAGACCGTGAAGGTGCGCCGGCCCTTCCACCTGGTGCACTGGCCCGGACTGTCGGTGGTGAACCTCGTCTCGAACCTTCTCCTGGCGGTGGCGGTGATCGCCGGGGGCGGTTCCGGGGTCCTCGCGCTCGGGACGATCGCTGGCGGTGGACTGAAGCTCCTCCTGGTCCCGGCCCTGAGCATCACCGTGTATCTCTCCGTCTTCCGGAACTTCCAGGATCTCTCGACCGCCCAACGCCCCGGAGCGCCCGCCCCTGACCCGGCCGCCGACCGCCGTCCCACCCCCGTGACCCTTGCGTCCCCTGCCGCCGTGGCGGTGACCGCGCTCGTCGAGGAGCCGACGCGGCTCCCCGCCAACCTCGACTTCGAGATCCCTCCGCCCGCGTCCGACCCGGTCGGCGTCGCTGCAGCACCGAGGCCCGTGGACACCGCCCCGTCGCCCCTCCGGGTCGTCGCGACCCCGGAACCCGGGCCGGTCCAGCAGACCCCGCCGGCCCCCCCCACTCCAACCGCCACAGGAGAGTTCCAACCCTCGTCGAAGCCCCCCGACCAGCTCACGATGGAGGAGATCTCCACGGAGATCCGGAGGCACAAGGACGCCATCCAGGCGACCGAGGACCTCTTCATCGCCGGCGAGATCGACCGGACGATGTACGAGAACATCAAGTCGCAGCGGCGCGACTGGATCCTCGACCTCCAGGACCGGTACGAGGGGCTGCGTTTCGATCAGTTCACCGCCAAACCCTTTGGACCTTCCGCGCCGCCGGCGGGGGACGCGGATGCCCCGGGGCTGGAGGCCCCCGATCCCGAGGGGGCGCCTCCGCCGCCCGAACCCGCCGAAGGAGCCTCCGCTTCCGAGAGGGCGCGTCCGAAGCCGGACCCGGAAACCACTAAATAGCGTGCCCCGGTAGGCCCGGGCAGCCCCGTGGTGTAGTGGTCAAGCATTCGGGCCTTTGGAGCCTGCGACGCCAGTTCGAATCTGGCCGGGGCTATCGCCGCCATTCTCATCTGTAAGACGCGGAGCACAACTGGGATATGCCTGAGGCCGCGGTGCGCCGGTCGTGAGGAATGCCTGGCCCCTCGCGATCGCGCTTATCCTCGCGGTCAGCGTCGTCGCGATTCTCGCTCCTGGCGCGAGCGCCTCCCCCACCTGCACGGACGACATCTATCTCAAGGGCGAGGTGCAGATCCAGGTGGTCCAGGTCGTCTGGCACGACGATCCGGACTGGGGTGCGGCGAGCATCCTCCTGGACCCGCTGACGACCGTGGGCGACATCCCGCTCGTCCTCGGGAAGGACACGTTGATCTTCGGCGCCCGCAGCGATGCGGACGGAGACCCCCTCACCCTCAAGATCGGGCCTGTGCTGAACACGTTCCTCACCCCCCGCCCGGTCAAGGTGGAGTTCCGCCTCTTCGAGCCGGGCGGGACGAGCCGCCGCATCTATCTGACCTCGGAGACCTGGACGCTCCCCGCCGCGACGCTCGGAGACCCCTGCAACATCCCCGGCATGCTCGCCCTCACCTTCGCCGGCGCGGTCCCCGGGACCGCCTTCCAGCCGACTCAGGAGGGCTGGAACTTCCTGGAGGCCGAGGTCGTCGACGCGGCCGGCGCGCGCATCGCCGACGCGGACCCCGAGAACCAAGACGGCGGGCACTCCTTCCTCGCGAAGGACACGCACGGTCTCGAGGTCCTCTTCAAGCCGATGACCTTCGCCGGTTCCGCCTTCGGGGACGCCACATTCACGAGCTTCACCGCCGGCACCCCGCGCGGCGCCTTCATCAAGGCCGTCCCCTACCTGCGGCGCACGTACCCGGTGGCACCGAACGAGTATGGACCGCGCTACGACAGCACGCGGTTCACCGTCTCCTTCTCCCGCCAATGGCTCGGCGGTCTCTGGGAGGACGCCCTCGCGGACAACGCGACCGCCTGGCGAGGGCTCTCCAACTCGACGCGTGATGACTATCTTGCGCAGCTGATCGTCGAGCTCGCGGGCGGGGCCTGGGCGGCGGGGCTCGACCGCGTCGTCGTCCTCAGCGAGCCGGGGTTCCTCGACGCCTACAACGCCCGGGGGATCAGCTGGTCCTCAGTCAACAAGCACGTCGTCTTCGTGAGCTGGAACACGCCGACCCCGGGGAAGACGACGGCCCACGAGCTGGGCCACTCCTACGGCCTCTGGGCCTCCGGGACGGAGGAGTACACCGCCGGCGTCGCCGGGAACAACGGCGGGGTCGGGCGGAACGCCAAGGGCTACTCCGTGGAGGAGCGCCTCCGCAAGACGGACACGCACTGCTTCATGGGCGGCGGCGGGAACGCCGATGCCTCGTACTGGATCGACAAGCCGGACTACCGCGCGCTGCTGGACCGCTTCGCGGCTCCGCGCGACCCGGAGATCCTCGGCGTCCGGTTCCTCCTTGCGCGGGACGACTCGGTGTTCCTGAATCCCCTGCTGCGCTTCCCTTCGGGGGATGCGGACCTCAACGGCTCCGAGCCGGGCGATCACGCGATCGTCCTGCGTGGGCCGGGGGCGAGCACGCTCGCCACCTACCCGTTCTTCGCGAACTTCACGGTCCATGTCGATGACGTCGGCCCCCGGGACACCGAGGTCATCCCCGTGACCCTCCGCGTCCCGTGGATGGACGGCACGACCTCGGTGGAGATCCGCAACCTCACCTCCGGGAACCTCCTCGCGTCGAAGGCCGTCTCCTCCAGCCCGCCGACGATCACCCTGAGCGCGCCGACCGGCGCCTCGGTCCTCCCGTCTGGACCGCTCGTCGTCTCCTGGGAGGCCGCCGATGCGGACGCGGATCCCCTGACGTACACGGTGCTGTGGAGCTCCGACGGCGGGGCGACCTGGTCCTTCGGTCCCGTGGACGCCGCCGGATCTTCCGCGGTCATCGACACCTCGACCTGGCCGGCGGGGACGACCTACCGGTTCCGCGTGGTCGCGTCGGATGGCGTGAACACCGCGGCGGCGGAGACGGGGGATCTGACGGTGTCTGGCCTCGCCCTCTCGGTGCAGGCCCCCAGCGCTCCGATCCCCCTCGGCGGCCGCGTGGACATCCCGGTCATCCTGTTCGCCGCGGACTTCAACGGAACAGGGTCGCTCAGCGCCTCGGCGTCCCCGCCCGGCCTTCTCCTGGAATGGCCGCAGGGCGCCGACGTGTCCCTGGAAGGAGAACCGGCGGTCGTGACGCTGCGCATCACCGCCACGGCGATTCCTGCCGGGACGTATGTGGTCACGGTGGACGCCGCGGGAACCCTCCAGGCCTCGGTGCACTTCTCGGTCGATGTCGTGGACGGGGCGAGCTCACCCCACGCGGAGCCTTCTCCCCTCCCGCTCTGGGTCTGGCCGATCGGCCTCGGGGCCGTGGCGGTGATGGTGACCTGGATCCTGGTCCGGCGGCGACGCTCGAGGGTCCGTTAGCCTTCGGCGAGAAAGCTTCTTGCGGGTGCGGGCCCTTCCCCGTCCGATGCGCGTCCATGGCCTCCTCGAGCTCGAGTGCGCGGACCCCGCGACCGCGGACCGGCTGCTCCGGAGCCTGGCGGTGGATAACGAAGGCCACGCGCGTTCCTGGCGGGAGGGGGCGGTCCTCATGACCGAGGCGGACGCGACCTCCCCGGGTTCGCTCCGGCACACGCTCGAGGATCTCCTGGCCTGCGTGGTCGCCGCGGAGGGCGCCGACGCCCTCCCCGAGGACGATGCCTGAGCGGATCGGGATCGCCCCCGAGGCACGGGCCACGCCGAGGGCGCTTAGAGACATCCAGCGTGAGAGAGTTACTTGCGGCCGCCTCACTTCCCTCTTGCGAAGGGACGTTCGGACTTACTTTCTCTTGCCGGTCATCTCTAGAGGGCCTTGCCGGTTTTTCCGCAGAACGTGCCGTCGGCCCCTTAGGGCTTCCCGCAGGTCCCGCAACTCCGCTTGGCCGGTGTCCCGCACTTCCCGCAGAACGTGTCGGCGGGGTCGAGGGCGGCGCAGGAGGTGCACACCCGACCGGCGGTCGCGGTGGCGGTGACGGCGGGGGCCGGATCGGATTCCCCGGTGTGGCAGGATCGGCGGGTGTACTCCATCCGGCCCTTGATCCTGAAGCGGATGTACGGCTCCCGCTTCCGCCCGCAGACGCTAGAGCCGCGGGGGGCGGACAGGTCCCGCAGGCGGATCTCCAGGCGCCACCCGCGTTTCGAAAACAGACTGACGTAGGCTTATGGGGTGTGGCACGGTGGGGCTGTAAACTCGCCAAAGGTCATGGTTAAATCCTTCGTTGAAGTTCGGAAACCAGACTCGCGCAGGCATGCCTCGTTGGACTCCCCCCCCCCCCGAGAGAGTTCAAGATTCATCGGCCGATTCTGCCCGCCGGACTCATTCAAGTCGTAAAACATTGGCTAGTACATTAAGTAGATAAGGTGCACTTCCTCGGCCGTGGTATTGCCATGACCACAGCGCGTGGAAGGAGGGCGACCGAGAAGTGGATGACGGAACGGTGGGTGGCCGTGCTATGTGTGGGGCTGTTCGCGATGACCGTGCTGATCCCCGGACTCGTCAGGGCTCCGACGACGGACCACGTGCCCTTCACGAGCGTGGACATCGCGGGGGACGAGCAGGACTCCACGACCAAGGACCACCGCGTCGCGGCCTCGTGGCGGCAGAACGTCACCCTATTGTCCGCGAAGTACTTCAACGGCTCCCCTAACTACACCACCGATATGGGCTGGCCCGTGGACTACGTCGTCCTCTCCGCAGATGGCGCATATCTCGCGGTGGTCGGCAATGACCGTCCCCTCAACTCGACCTCGCAGGGGCACCTGCGCCTGTACGGTCCGATCGCGAACCCCGTCGGGCCCTGGCCCCTCCTCTACACCATCACGCTGAACCACAGCGCGTGGTCGGACGGTTCGCGACCCGTGGACCTCGCTCGTGACGGCAGCTATGTGGCGGTTGGAACGGAGGTTGTGAACTATGGCGCGTCGAGCTCGCCCGGGTACGTCTACCTGTACCAGACCCCGGCCAGCCCGGGCACGCCGACGTCGTGGAGTTACAACTGGGCGGACTGGATCCAGGCCGTGCGGTTCTCGGGCCGGGGCACCGAGATCATCGTCGGCGGGTTCTTCACACACGCGTGGAAGCGTTTCCACATCCCCGCCGGCGGCGGCCTCACCCTCGACTGCACGTATGCCGGCGGCGACGTCTACTACTCGGTCTCGCCCTCGAGCAACGCCGGGACGGTCGCGGCGGGTCAGGGATCCTCGAACGACGTGGGGGCGTACACGTCGAGCTCCACCACCTGCGGCCAATCCTGGTCCACCACGAAGAACGGCCAGTTCAGGCGGCTGTCCATGGCGGACGATGCCTCGTACTTCATCGCCGCGCACTTCTATGACTCCGGGAGCCAGGATTCCTCCTTCTACCTGTTCCATCCCGGGAGCAGCACCGCCGACTGGACCTACACTCCCGCCACCCAGCCCACTGGCGGGGCGCCGACCTACGTCGACTCCGCGGTGAAGTCCGGCGGCAAGATGTGCATCGGGAACTTCGATACGCACGTCTATCGGTGGGAGCACGAAGTCGACACCAACCACCATAAGGGCTGCAAGGGAACTAGTGGCACCGGTGGCGCAAGCCCCGAATTTGACTACACTGCGGGCGCTCGCGTGAACGATGTCGCAATGACATACACAGCTAGCAACAGCCTTATTACCTACTACGTGGCCGGCGATAACGACGGGACCCTGTACCTCTTCCACAACACCGGCGCAAATACTGACTGGACCTGGGCGGACTGATCATCGCCGACCAAAGCAGGAGGAAGGGAGGTCACATGCAGCCGCGGCGAGGGTCGATGCATCGATTCCCCTTCGACGCAAGCGTCCGTGTGCTGTGTGTAAATGGCAAGTGGCCTATGGTAGCTACTGATGCATCCATGCCAACCAAAAGGGAGTGGATGAGGAAAGTCCTTGTAGCGGAGGGTCGATGAGGGACAAGGAGGAGGCCTAAGTTGCCGCGCCGAAAGGGTGGAACCCGCTCCATGACCTGGGAACTCGCGCTACTAGCTCTCCTTCTGCTTTCGTCAATGTGGGTCGTCCGATCGGCTGGGGGCGACGACCGTGGCGCGCGGGAGGATTCGACACTACCCCTGGAGAATGTGCGTGCTGACAATGCCCCGCCACCAATGGGCCCAGGGTACTCGCCTGTCCAAGGTCGGGTTGCCGTCGCCGACAACGGGTCGGTTTTCGTGGCGGTCCACGATGAGCAGAACGGGGGTAGCATTTTCCTTTCGCGTTCATTCGACCGCGGCCATACTTTCTGGGGAGATGTGCAGGTGGACTTGGCTTCGACAGACCCCGATTGGCTCAACCAAAGCGGACCCGCCGACGTGGCCACCTCCAATGGGAGAGTGTATGTAGTCTACTGCTCGCAGAGGAATCACCAGGTTCCTCCTTGGGTGTCTGACTATTATCACGTCTTCCTGCGATACTCCGATGATGGCGGACTGAGCTTTGGCTCCATCATCCAGGTCGACGATAACCCTTGGGCGAATTCCGCACCGGGTTGCGGCCCATTTGATGGTCTCTGGCTGGCAGCCTTTGGGAACGACGTGTACGTCCTGTGGCGAGATGGGCGATGGGGGGGAAACTGGCACGCATCATTCGCTCGCTCGACGGATGGCGGGAATACTTTCGGACCGAACCTCAGAGTGGACGATGTTATTGACTTGAATACCGAAATCTACATCTGGGGGATGGCCGTGGATGGGGACGGCACCATATACGTTCCGTGGATCGCCTCTGGACAGGACAGGATGAGCATTTCGAGGGACTTTGGGTCTAGCTTCGACCCAAGCCAAGTAGTGGACCGTCACCAGTACGATCCCATCGGCACTGGATGGACCGGTGTGGTCGCTTTCAGTGGGAACGTGTATCTCACTTGGTCATCGGATCCTGGGGACGGCTCATGGGAGAATGTTTACGTCTCCCGCTCCCCCGACGGTGGGACCACGTTCTCATTCCCAATCCGTGTGGATGACGCGGGAATGGGCTCCACAAACCAGAGTGCGCCAGCAATCGCCGTCGATGGCCGAGGGACGATCTATGTGGGGTGGGCTGACGACAGAATGGGTCACAGCTACTTCGCCCGGTCCGGGGACGGCGGTGCCACCTTCGGCCCCAGTCGGCCTCTGGTGGATCCGAACTTCTCCATGTGGCAGCAAGGCGGGGCTCAACCCGCGACGAACTCCGCAGGGTTCACAGTGTTCTTGTGGAGTGACTGGCGGTTTGATCACGACGAGGGCGACCTCTACGCGGCCGTCTTGCCCGCGGATGTCCTCTCCGATCTCACCATCGCTCCATCAGATTTGGCCATCTCCCCTTCAGCCCCCTACACACCAGGAACTGCTGTGAACTTCAGCGCCACGGTCCGCAACGTGGGGAACGCGAACGTCTCGACCGTGGCGGTCCGGTTCACGGACGGCGTGCTCCCTGCCGGGACTCCTCTTGGCCCGGACCAATCCGTGCCGCTCCTGACCAGGCGAGGAGGGACAGCGACTCTGGAGCTGACATGGACCGCCAGCGCTCCCGGACCCCACGAACTGTGCGCCACCGCCGACCCCGACGACGCGATCAACGAGACCGATGAGTCGAACAACGGGGCTTGTGTCATCGTCGAGGTCCTTCCCAATCTCGTCCCGCCACTCTTCACCGCCGTCGATGTGACGGGGCCGGACGTCCAACTGGCCTGGACCCCCTCCTCCACGGTCGGGGTGGACCGCTACGAGGTCTTCGCGGGGGACTCCCCCACCTCCCTCGACTTCACCGCCCCGGTAGGCTGGACTCCGGGATCGACCGCGTGGACGGAGGCCTTCGGGGCGGCAGGCAGGACGGAACGATATTACGCCGTCCGCGGGGTCAACACCACCTACGGCCTGGAGAGCGGTACAGGAGACACCGCCGGGTTCTTCCTCCGCGCCTTCGACGCGGGGGAGAACGACTTCGGCCTTCCCCTGGATCCGTTCCAGCCTGGGAACCTCTCCTCGTATGCCGCCGCCATCGGGGCCTCCGCCGTCCAGTGGATGAACGCCGGGAACTGGGTCACGGTGGCGGGAGCCTCCACAGACCATCCCGCCACCCTGGGCGAGGGGTACCAAATCGTCCTGCCGTCCCCGACCACCTACGCCTTCACCGGGCTGCCGGCCACCCAGGTCCGATACCGCGGCGGGCCGGGGTTCGACACCGCCACGCGGACATCGCTCACCGCCATGGTGACCGGGACGAACACTGAGCTCCAGTGGTCTGCCGCCCCCGGCGCTTCCCTGTACCGCGTATACCGCTCGTCGTCGAGGTCGGGGTTCTTCACCGCGGCTGCGATACTCCTGGACTCCACGGCGAACACCTCCCTTCTCGATCCGGGGGCCGCAGCCTCCGACGGCGCCTGGTACTACCTCGTGGCCCCCGTCGACGGGACGGGGACCGAGGGAGCGAGCACCTATTCCGTCGGCGTCTGGACGACGACCTTCGCGGGCACGGCGGCCATGGCACTCCCCCTGCGACCGTTCAGCCCCTTGTCCGTGTCCGAATTCACCGCCACGGTTCCCAACGCCCTAGGGGTGTTGTGGCGGTCTGGCGGACGGTGGGTTCCTCACTTCGCGTCCATGCCTCCGGGGGTGTACGACACGGTGATGGGGCTCGGAGGAGGCTACCAGATCAGCGTCAGCGTTGCGGGACGGTACACCTTTGTGGGCAGGTAGCGGCCGCGCGCCTGACATGTGCCTCGCTCGACACGACAGGTCAGGACTCCTGAAGCGGTTCTGGTGCTCCTGGAGAGTCGCGGAGAAGCTTGGAGCTCTCCGCACGGCAAGACCCCCTCATCGCCTTGAGCGGGACTAGAGGCATCCACCCTGAGAGAGTAACTTGCGGCCGCCCTACTTCCCTCTTGCGAAGGGTCGTTCGGACTCACTTTCTCTTGCCGGTCATCGCTACCCCTTCGGGTGCGCCGCGAACCAGCGGCTGAGATCCTCGCCGTTCTTGGCCAGCCAGGTGGCGTTGATCCGAATCTTCTCCAGGCTCTGCTGGATCGTCCGCGCGACCTCCGGTGCCGAGGTCTTCTTGAAGAAGGCCGCGACCTGCTTCGCCTGCGCGGGGGTCGTGAACGCGTCGGACATCTGGGCGAGGCGGCGGATGAGGAAGCCGGACGGCGAATACCGCCGGTAGAGCTCGTCCCAGTTCTTCTCGATGAAGGCCCAGGCCAGGTCCCGACCGACGCCGGGCCCGTTGAAGGCGACCCCGGTGATGATCCCGACGGCGTCCTGGGACCGCACCTCCGCGCTCAGCGACCGGTCCAGCGTCGCCTGCAAGAGGTCCTTCGCCCGGGGCCTGGTGACCGAGAGGAGGAGGCGGACCTTCTCCTCCTGGAGACCGGCCTTCCGCTGCAGCTCCCAGAGCCGCTCGTACGTGGCCTTGTCCGCCTCCTGCGCCACATGCCCGTACACCGTCGCGCGGAGGTCCGGGTGGATCGCCGCGGGGTCCTTGAGCGACCGGTCGAACTGCGCCCGCGCGGTGGCGAGGACGCCACGGTCGCCGTAGTACCCGAGGCGGCCCAGCAGGGTCGCGCGGAGGAGCGCGTCGAGGTGGCCCTCCTTCGGCTTCGGCTCCCAGCCGACGGCGGCGGTGGCCGGACCGAGGAGTTTCCGCGCGTACGCGTGGAAGGCGCCCCGGTAGGGCTGGTCCGCGATGAGCGTCTCGAACACCTGAAGGGACTCGGCGATCGTCCGCCATACCGTCGGGTCGTCCTCGCCGGAAAAGGCCGAGGTCACCTCGAGGAACGTCGTTGCAGGGAGGACGCCCGCGCGCATGAGGGCGTACGCGTCGTTCTGCAGCCCGAGGCGGTCCCGCGCCGCGAGCTCCCCCGCCACGACGGCGGCGCGCAGGCGGTCCCATTCCTCGGGGGCGTAGTTGACCCGGAAGAACCCGGACTGCCCCGAGTTCACTTTGATCCAATCCCGTGCGGCGGGGCGGCGTCCCCGCCCCAGGGGCTTGGAGGCGGTCTTCGAGTCCATCAGGAACCGGACGGGCTCCTTCTCCCCGGCGCGGGCGACGGTCACCGGGACCTTCCAGAGCGTCTTCTTGTCCGAGGCGCCGGCGATGCTCTCGTAGAGGAAGCGGGTCTGGGAGATCGTGAGCTTCGCCTCCCCTTTGCTCCGCGCCACCTTCACGTCGAGGAGCGGGAAGCCCGTCTGCTTGACCCAGGAGTCCATGAGGGCGCGCACCGGCTGTCCGGACGACTCCTCCAGGGCGTCCCAGAGGTCCCGGGTCCGCGCGTTCCTGTAGACGTGTGCCTTCAGGTACTGCTGGAGGCCCTTGCGGAAGACGTCCTCCCCGAGGAACTGCTCCAGCATCCGGAGGACCGAGGCGCCTTTGGCGTACGAGATGTCGTCGAAGATCTCGCGGACCTGCGCGGGGTCCTTGACCTCCACCTCGATCGGATGGGAGCTGCGAAGGGCGTCGAGGTCGAGCGCGTGGACCGTGTCGCCGTAGAGGAACTGCGTCCACATCTGCCAGTCCGGGTGGAGCGCGTCGACGGCCTTGTCCCCCATCCAGGAAGCGAAGGACTCGTTCAGCCAGAGGTCGTCCCACCACTCCATCGTGACGAGGTCGCCGAACCACATGTGCGCGGTCTCGTGGGCCACGACGGCGACGATGTTCTGCCGCGTCTGGGCCGACGACGTGGCGGGGTCGAAGAGGAGGATCTGCTCTCTGTAGGTGACGGCGCCCCAGTTCTCCATCGCGCCGGCGGCGAAGTCCTGCAGGGCCACGTGGTCGAGCTTCTGGAGCGGGTAGGGGATCCCGTAGTATTCGTTCAGGTAATCGAGGATCCGGGACGCGTTCTCCAGTCCCCACCGCCCATGACGGATGCGGTCGGGCAGCGCCCACACGGAGACCTTGGCGCCGGTCCGCGCCTTGCCATGGAGGGCCTCGAGGGGACCGAGGACGAACGCGAGCAGATACGTCGACATCCGCGGCGTCTCTTCGAAGCGGACGAGCCGCTTTCCCCCGCCCACGCGCTTCTCCTCCACGATCGGGGTGTTCGAGATCGCGGCCCACCCGTTCGGTACTTCGAGCGAGAGGGCGAAGGTCGCCTTCAGGGCCGGTTCGTCCCAGCAGGGGAACGCGCGGCGGGCGTCCGTGGCCTCGAACTGCGTCGTCGCCATGATGCCCGTCTTCCCGTCCGCCATCACGTACTTGCTGCGGTAGAACCCGGCGAGCTTGTCGTTCAGGATCCCGGTGAACCGGAGGGAGAGCGTGGCGAGACCCTGAGGAAGGGCCTTCGGGAAGGTGAGATGCACGCGCTGGCCCTTCGCGTCCAGCCGGATCTTGGCGGGAATGGCGGCGGCCTTCGACGGTCGGATCGACGCCTCCTGCACCTCCAACTCCGTCGCGTTGAGGGCGATCGTCCTGACGGGGCTGCGGATGCGGACGGAGATGTCCTCCTCCCCCTCGTACGTGAACGCCTCGAGGTCGGGGCGCAGGGTGAGCGTGTACTTCTCCGGGACGACGGTGTTCGGCAGTCGGTGGTCTTCCTTGGGCATGGGGTCCACCTCAGCGGATGGCGGTCGCGCAGAAGGCCCGACGGGATATCATGCTATCCTATTCCTTCCGGCCGGGGAGGCTCGGCGGGGAAGCCCTCGCCCACGAAGACGGGGAGGTCCGAGTCTACTTGCACGAACCGCCATGCTAAAGCCAAAGACCGCAATCCTACGGACGATGCGCACACACGAAGCCCTGGAGTTCCGGCCCCGGCTCGTCCTCACTGCCTGCCTATCCTGTTCCTGGGTCCATGAGTTCCCCGGGACGTGCCCGAGGTCATCGGAAACGTGGCGGGAAAGGACGGAGTCCACCGCCATTCCCGCTACCGGCACTCCCCGCCACGGAATGCCCCTCCTCACCGCCAATCCCGTTCCCGGTCACGGCTCGAACGGCCTCATCATCCCCCGCGGCCTCTGGTACGAGTCCAAGCTGAACCAGACCCTCGGCGGTTCGGACCCGCGCACCGCCAACCCCGCCCTCACGAAGATGACCGTGCAGGCGAACCAGTTCGCGGTCTCCGGGACGCTGACCCTCGACGCCTACCTGAACGCCCGCCCCGTGCAGGAGGTCCTGTCGGGGAACGTGACGCTGGAGGAGGCGCAGTGGTTCGTGGACCAGCTGCGGCTGAACCGCACGGGGAAGACGACGGCGTTCCTGCTGGACGTGACGGACGAGTTCTACACGATGGGGTTCGTGGGGGCAGTGATCGCGTTGAGCCCGAACGCGACCGTGGACAACTCCCTGAACCACACGGTCACCCCACCGCCGCCGCCGCCCTGGCAGGCCCTGTGGAACGCGATCGCCGCCGTCGCGTCCGTGGTGTGGAACGCCGCCGTGGCGGTGGCGCAGTTCTTCGTCAACCTCGTGAAGTTCCTCGTGAACATCGTCGTGGGGCTGGTGATCGGGCTGGCCACGGGGAACTGGAACTACTTCGTGGACAACGTGGTGAAGCCGTTCGTCGAGGCGATGGCGGCGTTCATCAAATTCGTGGTGGACCTGATCATCGCCGGTGTATCCTGGCTTTTCTCGCCTCTCATCGATGCGTTCAACGACATGATACGTCAGCTAAACTCAGCCGCAATGTATGCAATCGACCCGCCCCCGCTGACCGCGGTGCTCTCAGGTTTCATCAGTGCAGTATTCCTTAGCGCGTTTGGCATCCTGCTGATCGCGGCATTCGTCGCGTTGAGCATCATCATGAAGTGGACCGAGGCAATCGGGATCGGCAAGGTCCTGGGGATAGTCATCGGGGTCATTACTAGCCTGTTCGTCGCTGTTCAGATCGTTACGATGATCTTCAACGACGAGCTGTCGAGCATGATTCCCACAGGTTTCGATGGTTATGTCGACTGGGCATTCACGCTCTCATCATTCGTAATAGCCGCCTCCCTTGCCATCGCAGCGGGTCTGAGACTATGGAAGACCGTTGATGAGACGGTGGCGAACCTCTTCAGCGTATGCCTCTCCTTGATTCTACTCTCTGCCGCGGCCGGAGCCAAGGCGGTCGGAGAAAGTCGTCTCAGTCTGCAGATTGCCGTGCTTCTGGACGCCTTTGCATTGGGACTCGCGTTCTTCGGCGAATCCTTGGGACTGGGTTACAGTCTGAATCCAAACATCGGTGCCGGAAAGCAGTACTCCCTGCTCACACCCCTGGTGAAAGCGCTTGACCTCGCCGCAAAGTTCATGTCCGTTTCATCGCTGGTAGCGGACGTAAACAAACTCTGGCGCATCTCCGGACCTTAGGAGTGGACCATGCGGGACCTGAACGAAGTCCTCGTCGTCAAGCGGCTACTGGTTTGGCGGCGGCGATTGACGGCGCTACTCGTGGTTGTTCCAGGTGTTGCAGCCCTAGCTTTGGTCATGGAGGGCCCTGCCAACTCGGGACTGCAGAACCAACTGCTCCTTGTGGTAATCTTGCTGGCGGCCCTCACGTACGCTGTAGTCCTCATACTCCGTCTAAACCGCGTGGGAGTCTTCACCCAGGGGATTGCCCCTCCTTTGAAACCGCATAGCGCCTTGTTTGACGAGCCTTACATTATCCCATGGACCGCGATCGAAGTGATCGAGCTCTCTCCAGAATCCAAGTCAGGAAGACCGCCGAATGACTACTGGGTCTCGATTCGCCTCCGATCAGGGAAGGAAGCCCGGTTCACCAGCACAACGGTCGCGAACCAGTTTCGGAGCGAATCGCAAGGTCGGAGGTTCTATGCCTTGCTCGCCATTGCCAGCGCGTCACTCCGAGAGGGAATAGCCATCTCCATGCACCCCACCGATAGGGTGGTCAAAGATGCGCTGCAAGCGAACTGGCCGGAGGGGAGTCGCTTTCGCAGAACCGCCGCTTCGTGGATTGGAACCCTCCTAGGGGGGGTGCTCTTCCTCATCTCCTTGCTCGTCACATCGCTCGGACCGACTTCGTTTCGAGAATCCTTCATCACGGTGGGGAGTCTTGCCTTGTTGCTGTTCTTGGCGTCATTGTTGACACCGCGTTTGCTCGCCCATCCCTCCAAGGCCTACTCTGGGGCGAAACCATGATCTCCGCCCTGTTCTTGAGCACCTTCATCTTGGCGGCCCTCGCACTAGGCGCTGGCGCCTTCGTGCTCGTCGCCTTCCTCCCCTCTATCCTCCCGGGAGCCGCGTCGGCGCACCGCCGTGACTACGACCACTTGGTGAAGAGTCTCCAGGAGTTGACTCCCTCCGACGCCGCCGACCTGGGGAAGAAGATTGAGAGGATCCGGCAAGAGGCGCTGAGATTGGATCAGTTGCAGACGGACATCCGCCAAGTCCTGTGGGTTGGCTTTGTCTCGGCCGCATTGTTCCTCTTGGCCGGAATCGGCGGTCTGGGGGTCTTCTTCCAGTCCCCCAGCGCCGAGATGGGGGGCGTCGAGTACGTCCTCGCGGAAGGCGGGATTTCTGCACTAGTCGGGCTCACTTTTGCCGTCGGTGTGGCCTTGATGATGGTCTTCCTCGTCCAGGTTGCAAGGATCACTCTGGCCAACGCGACCTCGGCAAGCCCCGATCTCACGGGTGTGGCCGAGGATGGATTGATTGGGAAGAAGTAGGAGGCGTGGAGCACGATGGACGGAGACGCCAGGAAGATGTCGCCGCTTCCTCGCGAACGGCACCGACTTGCGAACCATGTCGCGGGAGAGGCGGTGACTCATTGAGCGCCCCGGCCCCCACCAGTCCTCGACTCGTCCTCCTCCTTGGTGCCGGAGCGTCAGCGGCTGCGGGCGTCCCCACGACCGTGAGCTTCGTAGACAAGTTCATGGAGGAGCACAGCGAGCACAAGGACCTTGTCGTGACCGTGGAACGCCTCCGAAAGCAGTTCAACCCCCTCGACGTCGAGCAGCTCCTTCGGGCGTTCCACGTGCTCTCTGAGGAGGCGGTGACTCCGGAATCCGTCCTCTCTCCCCGGCAGGCCGACATCCCTGACAAGGCCCGCTTCAAGGAATGGCGCTCGGCCTTGGAGTCGTTCATCCGGCAGAAGTGTTTCGTCCCTCCGGAGAAGGTCGACTACCTGGCCTCCCTCCAAGTCCTGATGGCCAACTACCGGCGACCACTGGACATCTTCACCGCCAACTACGACACTTCGCTGGAGGTCTTCTGCCTCACGCGCAGCATCGCGTTCAACAACGGGTTCCGCGGTCTCTGGAAACCTGAAACCCTCGAGGAGGAGGACACCGATGTTCGCCTCCATAAGGTCCACGGTTCCGTGACTTGGTGGGCAACCGACCAAGGCACCCTTGTCGAAATCCCGGTCAAGATCGAGGACCCTGAGACGCAGCTCTACTATGGCGCCAAGGCCCGGGCCTCGATCATTTACCCGTACAGCGCATCAAAGTCCGGCTCGGGCCCGGCCCGCGATTTGTTGCCGCTCCTGAGGAGGAGGCTTCTCGCCGCGGACCTCGTGGTTTCCACCGGATACTCGTTCCGAGACGATGACATCCGCGAGATCGTTTGGGAAGGGATGAGGGCAAACCCCGATCTCCTCCTCGTCCTGGTCGGGCCGCACGCCCGCCAGACTTTCGAGAGCCGACTTCGGGAAGCGTCACCCGGGGTTCACTCCCCCGCCGTAGGGCGCACATCGTGCTTGCCGTTCACATGGGAAGGCGCCCTCCCGATCCTCCAACGGCCGCTTCTCTTCCACGCACTCGATGGGTTCCGACGATACCGGGAGATGACCGCCAGTGAACTCCGGAACGGACCGAATCGGGAGCCGGTCGAATGGGGCTGGGCCTGCGCGCGTCTGTGTGATGGAGGGTTGCTCGACCTTGCGTCAGAGATATTGGAGCGAACGGATCCGCTCCGGTGGCAATTCATCACCCACCTCCATGTGGGTCTCGTCGGTGAAGCCATGTCGACTTGGTCTGAGGACAAGGCCAATGGGGCCCTCTTCTCCAGGGAGGTCGAGAGGGTTGGTCAGCGGTTGGTGGACGCCGCTCGACTCGAGGTGCAGGAGACCTCCTTGCGCCTGTCCTTCGACGTGTCGCCCGTCGGAAGTCCAGAAGGCCCCCGAAGCCCATCAGAAGTCGCCAAGATGGCGGCAGACCTCGTTGCAGAACTGGTTACACTCGATCAAGCCCGTCGCGATCGTTCTTCCGACTCCGAATCGGCTGGCACGGGACTTCACACCCTTTCGAGGTTCCTCCGGAAGAACTGGGCAACCCCTCCGACTCTGTGGGACAGTCTTGTGGGCATCCAAGGCTTCCTCAACTATGAACGAACCGCTGTCTTCCGGAGGGACGGGCATTCCAGCGTCCCGACCTCCTTGGAGGCAGGGATGCTCGCCGACGAATTGAGGTCGTGGATCAGCCCTCCCCCTGCCACGCCAGAATCTTTCAGCATGTCGGAACTGGCAGCGAGGGCCGGGTTAACCCCTCTGGAAATCGGGGAGAAACTGTCGTGGGCGGTGAAAATGGCAGTCAATCGGGCGTTGCACGATACGAAGCCTATCTAGGAATTCCATGCCTCAGTCATGCACTCCTACCCTCCGGCAGGCAGTCCGGGAGATTCACTGTCATGGTCTTAATGCCGCCGGCCCATCCCCTTCCATGGGCTTCGCCCTCACCGCCAGACAGGAGGTCATCCTCACCGCCTGCCTGTCTTGCTCCTGGGTCCACGAGTTCCCGGGTAAGTGCCCGAGGTCCTCGGAGAGCTGGAGGAGGTTGAGGAAGGAGTTTGGCGGTAACATGGTTCACCGCCACCAGCCACGCGCCATGACCACGTTCGTCCACGGCTCGAACGCGATCATCGTGCCCCGCGGCCTCTGGTACGAGTCGAAGCTCAACCAGACCCTCGGCGGTTCGGACCCGCGCACCGCCAACCCCGCGCTCAATAAGATGACCGTGCAGGCGAACCAGTTCGCGGTCTCCGGGACGCTGACCCTCGACGCGTACCTGAACGCGCGCCCCGTGCAGCAGTTAAGTCATCCGGCGAGGGTCTGAACCTTTCCTGCTCGAGGAGGCTGGATGCCCTCGCGCACGAACGCCGCGATGCCTCGTTGGAACACCGCGGCCTCGTCGTGGGTGAGGAACGCCTGCGCCACCGCCAACAGGGAGTCACGCTCGTCCACGACCAGGCACTCGTCCAGCGGCCGCAGGTCGCGGTCCACCGCCTGTACGAACCTCGCGAAGACGTTCTTCCCTTGGCGCGCGAACTCCGCGACCTCGGAGTCCACGATGATCCGCAGTCGAGGCGCGGGGAGCCCCTGGTGCAGCCGACGGGCCCCAGGGACCTTCAGGGTGAAGAGCCCGTCGTGGGCCCGCATCGAGAGGACGTGTTCGCCGCCAACATGCACGGTACGGATCTTGCGCGTGCGGGACGACTTCTCGATGCGCACGTCGCCATCGCACAGCGCGTCGGCAGCCCCGCGCCCGAACTGGTAGTCCGCGACCGCGCGCACGCGAACGAGGTCATCGTCACTCGCCTCGGGCAGGTCGCCGAGGGCGTCGAGGGTGGTCTCCCCCTCCCAGAGTCGCCCTTCGCGCAGCCCCGATCCCCGGACGAACTCCTGGAAGAAGACCGCCGCGGCCTCAAGGCTCTCCACGTCCGGCCCCTCCGGGACGAGCGACTGCGCGATCGGGTATACCTCATCCAGTTCGACGGGGATTGGACCCCAGAGGGACCTCACGAGGCACGTCGCGCGGCCCCGGCGGCGAACCGAGGCGAGGACCTCGGCGTAATGGCGGGAGTACGGACGCGGCCCCTCGGGCAGGATCACCGCCACGGGGGCCCGGATCGTGTACCGCGTCATGAGCCGCTCGCGGAACCGGAACATCGCGGGGCGGTGCGCGCTCTCCGGTCCGGTGAAGAATGCGGCGGTGTGGCGGGAGACCGGTTCGTAGCGTTCCAGGTATTCCACGTGATGGCGGAGCTCGCGGAGGGCGTCGAGGAGGGCGGGATGCGTCCGGCAGCGCCGCTCCGCCAGCTCCCAGAGGTCCCCGTGGGCGATGGCCTGGCGCACGCGGCGGATCTCCCCGAGACTGACGTGGAGGTTGTGCTCCGCACGAAGGCGCTCGCTCTCCTGGATCTCCTTCACCGTGGCGGTGGAGCAAGTGGGGCACTCGCACGGAAGGTCCTGGAGTTCCTCGACGTGCCTCGTCCCGTCAGGGAACATGAGACGGCCGTCGGCGGCGAACTTCGCGTAGGACGCGGAGTCGAAGAGGTCGCAGCCGAGCAGCGCGGCGAGGGAGAAGAGCATCGGGTGTCCGGCGCCGAAGAGGTGCACGGGCCGGGCGGGGTTCAGCCCCTTCTTTGCCGCCACGATCACGCGCACGAGGTCACGGTAGCGGTAGGCCTCCATCAACGGGACGACGCCGCCGATGGCCGAGACGTCCACCGCCAACGGCGTGAGACCCGCCGCCGAACGTTCGCGGATCTCGGGGAAGAGGCTGCCTTGGACGGCCCCGGCCAGGAGCATCGGTCCCTTCACCGCCGCCGCTTCCGCGGTCCTCACCAGTGTCTCGTCCACATCCGAGGCCGCGCGGTCCGGGCCGTGCCCGGGCTCCGAGAACTTGTCGAGCACCGTGCCGATGTCCGACCCGATGTCCCGCTGGAACTCGACGATCTCGCGGTTCGTCACGTCGACCTCCCCGTACCTGTGCGACTGGAACGCCCCGGAGTCCGTCATCACGATGCCGTCGAACCCGATCGCCTTGTGCACGCCCTCGGAGAGCGCGCGCTCCCGCCAGTCGCCGCGACGCAGGATGTACGCGTTCGTGATCACCGCCCCGACGCGGAACCGCTCGCGCATCTCCTGCGGCGGGATCGTCGGGAGGTTCGGGTTGATCACCGGGAGGAGAGCGGGCGTCTCGAGCGGCCCGTGGCGGGTCTCCAGCCTACCGATCCGCGCGAGCCCGTCACGCCGGAGCAGCTCGAACACGCGGAGCCGAAGCGGACGGCGGATAAGGCGCTTTCCGGTGGGGGGCGCGACGTGCGTCCCGGGCTCTGGGGTCGACAGTGGACACGGACCTCAGCAGGTGAACCCGGGGGCGCAGGAGTCAACCGGGCCCAGCTCGTCGGCCCGCTCCAGGTTCGAGATCGGGCTGTAGGCGAAGGTCCCGCCGCCGCTGCCCCAGAGGATGCCCCGGAGCTGCACGTCGTTGGCCGAGGGAGAGTTCGTGATCGCGAAGACCGGCGAACCGCTGTCGCCGCCGCCGACCGCCGCCGCGACGAAGTCCTGGCAGAGCTGGATGATCTTCGACCCCTGGACGCCCGTGTTCACGCACGTGGCGGTGACCAGCCCTTGCGACCAGCCGGTCGTCCGGCCGACCTTGTTCAGGGTCTGCCCGACGAGGGAGGGCCCTTCGCTGACGATCCGGAACGTTCCAGCAATCGTAAGGGAGCCCAGGCCGGTCGGGCGCGCGATGAGGCCCTGGTCCGCCGTGACGCCAGAGGCGCGCTCCGAGTAGGCGCTGTCGCTGTAGCGGCACACCTTGCCCTTGGTGCCAGCGGGGCACTTCGCCAGCGTGTAGTCGGGGTCGGCGATCTCGGTGCCGATGAGGTTGGCCGAGGTGATGGAGTTCTGATAGTCCAGGGTGCCCTCGACGCCTCCCTGCTTCTTCGTGCAGTGCGAGTTCGTGACGTAGCCGGCGACGCCGGCCCGGACGCCGTTGAAGCTCATCGTGCACACATAGATGCTGAAGGCGAACTGCAGGCCGCCCTCGATGGGGCGGACGTGGTCCTGGAGGGTCGCCACGGGGACGATGGGGGCGCGCGTCTCGATGTTCACCGCGCCTCGGGGGATGCCAAGGCGGGGCAGTTCCCGTGCGACGGCGGCGGCGGAGGCCTCGTCGACGACCCCGACCGTGACGCGGTTCCGCGCCTCATCGAGGTCCGTCGAGACGACCCCGGGGAGGGAGAAGAGAGGGCCGGTGCGGCCATGCCATCCGAGCAGCTGCGGGACGCTGTAAGCGGCGGGAAGGATCCGGATCCCCCCGGCGGGGACGGCACCCGCGCCGAAGACGGCGGAGACGGACGACGGCACCGACGCGGCCTGCGATGCGTCCTGGAGATATACCACGAGGACGTCGTGGTCCACGTACATCCCGCCGAATCCGGGGACGCGGGCCGACACCTCGCCGAGCATCGCGTCCATCGATCGTGCGTAAGCGGAGACGACGGGCAACTGCGGCACGTCCGGCCGCACGCTCAGCGCGGGCATGGCGCTCATGCCCAAGACGATCATGGTCACGAACAACGGCAGTACTCTCGAAATCCGCATTTCGACACCTCGCCGCGTCCGCACCACGGGGACGCTTGATATAGGTTTGCCAGCCCTCACCCTTCGGTTGCCCAATTCGGCACAACGCCCAAGGGCCCCCTGCGTGTGAATCGACCTTTACGCGCCCTTCCCCGCCACTCCTCCACGACCTGAACGCAGAACGATCCCCCCGGGGAGACACCTCGCCGCGTGTGGAGGAGGGCCGGGGTGATAGATCCCGAGGTGCGAGGCCTTATGTGAGTGGATTACCATGGTAAACCACCATGGAGACCGTTGCGGCGAAGCTCCCGCCGAAGCTGGTGCAGGAGTTGGACTCGCTAATCCACCGCGGGAGATTCCCCAACCGCTCCGAGGTGATCCGGGTGGCCGTGCGAAGGTTCCTTGACGACCAATCCCGGGCGACAGAAACGGCGAGCGGGTTCGAAGCGAAGGTGGAACTGCACAAGGCCCTCATGGCCCGCATCGCCCGCGACCCCCGGTATAGAGGCCGGTACGTGGCGGTCCACGGGAGCCAGGTGATCGATTCGGACACGAACATGGACGTGCTCGCGAAACGGGCCCTTGGCCGTCACGAGACGCCCATTCAGATCGGACTCGCCAGCCCGGACGGAAGACTTGCGGTGGCGCGCGTGCCCGGGGTCCGGGTGAGACGATGACGCGGACCGCTCGCGGAACCTACGAGCAGCGCGAGGGATTGACGCCCGCCCCGACCGTTCGTATCGCTGTAGGATTCGGGCGCGACCGCGTGGTCGCTCTGGAGGCGACCGTTGACACGGGTTCTGACATCTGCGTCTTCCCGATGGAATCCCTCCGCTCGGTCCTGCCCGGAGAGCCGGAGACCATCCTGGAGATCCGGTACCTGGAAGGTGACTCGCACAACGCTCCGGCCTACTTCCCCTCCATCACTCTCGGGGACCTCCGGGAAACGCGGGTCGCCGTGGCGGTGATCGACGGGGGCGTCCCGGTCCTCGGGCGCAGCCTCCTCAATCGCCTCCACTTGGAGCTCGACGCTGGGCAGAACCTTGTCGCCCTGAAGAGCTCGCAGAGTGCCTAGCGCGCACGCCCCCGCCACGCCTCCGCAGGGTACTTGACCGCGTTCTTCGCGAGCTTCGCGCGCACGGCATCGGACACGTCAATCCCCGCCGCGTCCGCGAACGAGAGACAATAGATCACGACGTCGGCGAGCTCGTCCGCGACCTCCGGGCTCCCCGCCACGGCCGGGTCCGCGCTCTCCTTATCCGACCGCCATAGGAACCGCTCCAGGAGCTCCGCCGCCTCGACGCTGATCCCCATTGCCACGTCCCGCGGGTTGTGGAACCTCCTCCAGTCCCGCTCCTCGACGAACCGGCGCACCTCGTCCCGGAGGGCCCCGACGGTCGTGCTGTCGTCCATGCCGCCGGAACGGCGCCGCCGTCTTAACCCCGCCGCCGCGGGGGAATCTCGCGGGAAGGCTTATGCAGGGGAGCGTGCGTCGAAGAGGCGTGCTCGCGGCCCGTGCGGTGTCGAAGCGATACGGGACGATCGTGGCGGTGGACCGCATCGATCTGGACGTCCCGCGCGGCGAGGTCTTCGGCCTCCTAGGGTCGAACGGCGCGGGGAAGACGACGCTGCTGAAGATCTTCGCGACGCTTTTGCGCCCCGACTCGGGACACGCGACCGTGGGCGGCATCGACGCGGTGGCGGATCCGATGGGCGTCCGGAGACTCATCGGCTTCGTCCCGGAGACGCCGGCCCTGTACGAGAAACTCACGGGCCGCGAGTTCCTCCACCTCGTCGCTCGGCTCCGAGGGCTCCCCGCCAAAGAGGCAGACCGGGGCATCCAGGGCGTCGTGGACCTCCTTCACATGGAGGCGGAGATCGACCGGGAGGCGGACGGGCTGTCGCGCGGCATGCGCCAGAAGCTCGCCCTGGCCAGCGCGATGTTCCACCGCCCGCCGGTGCTGCTCCTGGACGAGCCGACGAACGGCCTCGACCCGCGTTTCACGAAGATCCTGAAGGAATGGCTGCGGGGGTATGCGCGCGACGGGAATACGGTCGTGCTTAGCACGCACGTGACGCAGGTCGCCGAGTCCGTGTGCGACCGCGTCGGGATCGTGAGCGAGGGACGCGTCGCCGCGCTCGGGACGGTCCGCGAGGTCCTGTCGGCCTCGGGGTCGTCGAGCCTCGAGGACGCGTTCTCCGTCGTGGTCGGGGGCCCATGAGGGCCTTCTCGTTGCACGCCGCCGATGTCCTTGAGTCGGCCCGGCGCCTCGGCCGCGGCATCATCAAGCGCAAGCTCGCCCCGATCATCTTCGCCGGCATGCTCGCCGGGAGCCTCTGGCTGGTCCTGAGCGCGGCCGAGCAGGCGGCGACGGAGGAGGTGCAGCTGGGGCTGGAGATCACCCCGGGGTCGCTGGTCTTCTCCGCGTTCTTCCTGGCGCTCGGGAAGGGGGCCGCGGACACGTTCTACCGGATGGTGCGCAACCCGACGCTCGTCTTCGCCCTGTCTCAGCCAGTGCGGTGGCGGTCCATCGTCGCCGCCAAACTGGGGACCGTGCTGAGCGCGAACCTCTCCTTCCTCGCCCTCTGCCTTGGCACCGTGACGGCGCTGATCCTCGGGTTCCGGATGCGGGTGCCCGCCGGCGGTCCTTTCGTCCCCGCGCTTGTGGCGGCGGTGGTGGCGGGATTGTGCACGGGGTTCGCGTTCGCCGTGGCGGCGTCGCTTTCGACCTGGCGGCGAAAGGCCCTGGCCCTCGCGGCGCTCGGTCTGTTCCCGGCGGCGGCGTGGGTCGCCCTCGTCCAGGAGGACCTCGGCGGGTGGGGGCAGCTGTTCTTCACCGCCATTCTCGTCCCCTGCGGGCTCGCCGTCGCGCTCGCGTCCCACCTCGGGCTCAGCGAGGCCTGGAACGCCCAGGCCGCCACGCCGTCCAGCGGTGTGACGCGGACCTCGCGGGCGCTCACGGCCCCGCTGTTGTCGGCCCGAGCGAGCGCGTTGTTCGACAAGGAGGTGAAGACCGCCTGGCGGCGACGCGAGATCGTCCTCTCCCTCGCCACCCTGTTCTTCGTCGGCGTCGCACTCTCGGCGGTGTACCTGCTCCTGCCCGGGCCGCCGGCAGGGAGGTTCGCGCGCTTCCTCCTGCCGACCCTGGTGATGGCAGGGGTGTACGCCGGCGCGGCGGTGACGCTCACCGTGCGCGGGCTCTCCTCGATCGGCGGGGAGCACGAGTCCCTGTGGATCGTCCGCACGAACCCCGTGCACGGCCGGGAGGTCGTCGTGGGGAAGGCGGCGGCGTACCTCCTGATCGTCCCGGGCGTCGTCGCGGCGTCCCTCCCCGTTCCGCTGCTGGCGGGGTTCCCCTGGGACACGACCGTGCTCGTGGCGCTCGGCGCCTGGACCATCGCGTTCGTCATGGCGGCGGTGGGGGTGACCTTCGGCACGCGCGCCCCCAACTTCGACCGGAACACCGGCGGCCTCCCCGACTCGCTCACGATGTACGGCGTGTTCATCGTCGGCCTGCTGGCCTGCGCGGTCCTCCTCTTCCCCATGGCGAACCTCTTCTTCCGGGACCGCGTGCTCGGCCTGCTGGCGTCGGTCCTGGTGGCGGACCTCGCGGTCCTCGTCCTCGTCCTCTCCGTGCGCGGCGCCGGCCCGCGCATCGACGCGCTGGAGATGTGACGCGGCCGGATACTTTCAAATACCCGCCGCCTCTGTGAACGCCCCGCCGCATGATCCAGACGATCCTCGCCATCCTCTTCCTCTTCCTCGTCCCGGGCCTTCTCCTGGTGTACGCCCTGTACCCGAGGAAGGGCGAGCTCGACCGGGAGTACGACCTCCTCTACCGCTTGGGGCTGGGCAGCGTCCTCAGCATCTCGATCACCGTCCTCCTGGGCTTCGCGCTGAACTCCCTCGGCACGGACCCCGTGACGCAGAAGGGCTACGTCACCGCCGAGGTGATGTGGCCCGGGCTCGCCTTCCTCTCCATCGCCTTCTTCCTCCTCGGCTGGTTCCGCGGGGCGTTCCCCTGGATGGCTCGGCTCCACCCCTTCCTGGCGCGACCCCTGCCCAGGGACCCACGGTCCCTGATCGACCCGCTCGAGGTCGGCGGCACGTCGGCGGTCCAGTTCCGGACGCTGGCGGCGCAGCGCGACGAGCTCCGCACGGAACTCAAGAAGCTCGACCGGCGCTCCGACGCCACCGTCGACGACAACCAGGGGCATTACCGCCAACGGCGCAAGACCCTCCAGGAGCAGCTCCGGGAGATCGACGTCCAGATCCACAAGCTCGAAGAGACCCGGGCGAAGGAGCTGTACTAGTGGGGGTACAAGCCCGGGAAAGTAACCACTCCAAGGAACGTTCCCTGGGCTGATGGCGGCCCTTTCCCCGGAGGAATTCTTGGCTTGCAATGGCGCTCGGCCAAGTCCGTCCCCCCTCAGCGGGATAGGGCTGCCGCCGGATCTGGCACGGACGCATCACAGTGGCCCAAGACGAGAAGAGTAAGAGCTGACCATTGAGTCCCGCCTCACGGAGCTAGCGAGGAGCTGACCGCAGAAGCCGCCTCGGGAGGCCGTGCGCCGGCTCATGGTTGAGCTCCGGGAAGCGACCCTGCGGGAAGCCGCCGCCCGTCCCCATGACCTCGGTCACGCAGGGACCGCGGCTCAACCGCAACGCCTACGATCTTGCCATCGACGCGGAGGAACCGGGGGACTCCTTCCAGCTCCCTCCTCAGCCGTTCCCGCACGGCGTCGGGCGTATGCTGGACCTCCGAGCCCCAGAAATGGATCACGTCCCATCCCGCCTCGGTGAGCCTCCAATCCTTGTCCTCCCGCCTCCACTCATCCCTGTGGAAGAGGCCCCCGTCCACCTCGACGACGAGACCGCGGCGTCCCGGCCGGGGAATGAGGAAGTCCACCTCGCAGCCCTTCACGAACTGGTGGTGCGCGAACGGGACGCGCATCTTGTGCAGCATCCGGCCGACCTCGCGCTCCACGAAGGAGGGCGGAGCGCGGACCCAGGCGTCCTTCTTCGCCGCCATTACCACGACGCCTCCCTCACCGACGCCGCCAAGGCCGTCCCCCCGTCCTCGCTCCGCCGTCGAGGCGGCGGGAACCGGACGGCGCCCTCCATCCGGATGCGTGTGAGCTCCCCACCGACCGTGCGTGGACCCATGTTCCCCCCTCCTGAATCGCAAGAATAGTACGGCCCCCCGGGAAGACTCCGAGAGAGCGGGAGGCTCCACGGAGCGTCTAGTCCTTCGCCTCCTTGACCGGGCCGCCGTCCACGACTGTGTCCTTCGACACCGGCAGCCGGATGCGGCTGCGGATGCGCTGGAGGTTCTTCGCCGCGTCGCTCCCCTTCCCCACTGCGGCGATGCCGGCGTCGAGGTAGCCGGAGGCCATCATGTCCAGCTTCCGGGTCTCGGCCTCCACCACCTTGGTGGACTCCTTCAACTGCCGCTTCAGGTCCTCCTGCCGGGCGTTCGCCTTGGCCGCCACCTCGATCTGCGCCGCGAGGATGCGGTCAATCTCGTCGGGGTTGTACCCCGCCTTTCTCATCGCGCCTTCCACTTCTTGGAGGCCTTGGCGCGTGTTCTCGCCGAAGCCCCCCGTCTCAGTTTGCGTTCGTCCCATCGTTCATCCCTTCTTGCGTTCGTTGTCGTGTCCCCCTCACAGGGGAACGGGATGTATGACGCCGTATGGAGTATAAAAGTAGTTTTGAACGAGTTTTTGATTCTACTTAAGTCTTTCTCCCGCGTTTCCCCGAACCGCGGAGAGAGGCCTCCTTCCCGCGGTCTCCGACGGACGCGCGGATGCGCAGGGGCGACCAGATGAGCGGACTGTGCCGCACAAAGAGCCTCCGGACGGCCACGCCGTGGTCAGGAGCCCCTTCGTGATCTCCAGGGGAGGAGAGGGTTCCGAGGTGCCCACGGGATGCGGGGCGGACGCCGGCCCCCCCGATCGGGACGCTCCCCGTCGCGCCCGGGTTCCCCGCCCACTGGCAGACACTCCCGGACCCGCGGCCGCCGGAGTCTGCCGCCAAGAAGCGAACGCACTTTCGCCGACCCCTGCTCCGCAGCCTCTCTCCGCCCGATGGCCGGGATCGCCGGACGCCCGGGGCCGACCTTCCGGAGCTCGTGACTAGCCTTCCGTACGGTCTTCCGGAACCTCCCGCGTGGACTTTCGGTGGCGGGGAGGGGGCGCCCGACCGCCGTCCTTCCCCGGACAACGAGCGGAGACCTCGACCGAGCTCGGCGGCCACCGCCGCCGAGTGGCCGGAAGTCCCCGGACTCGGTCAGGACACCGCCGTGAGACCGTCAGGGATCCCCGGCGTAGCGGTAGGGAAGATTCGCCGTGTCCGGACCGGCCTGCGGACCCGCAGGCGTCCTCCGCCGCCTGTCCGGAAGTCGCTTCGAGTCGGGGAAAAAACGATGGTAAAGGAGGGGGAGTCAGGCCGGGGATCTCCAGCACCCGTGGGGCTCGCCACGACGTGGGGGATGGCCCGGGGGCGAGCGGTGTCGGCCCGTCGGCCGCGCCACGTTCTCAGCGGCGATTTCGCGCGCCCCCAAAGGGGCTTCGATGGATCCCCCGAAACCCCGCGATAAAGGGCGTAGTCGGGCTTCGTCAGGACGCGGGTCGCCCCCCGGAGTCCTGGATCTCGAAGCGCAACCCGCCGATGGCGGCGTCCCATCCGAACCGCCAGAGCGTGCCCCCGGCCCCCGAGCGCTGCGCGAACGCGTAGAACGCGGACCCGGACTCCGGGAAGTAGTCCCGCCCGGGCCGGAAGAAGAGGGAGACGGTGAGGGCGGCCGTCGCGTCGTTCAGTCCGCCCGCGCTCTGGGACTGCACGGAGTCGTCCACGCCGTCGAACTCCAGCGCCTTCCCGTGCCAGCCGGCGACCGTCCGCGGGCCGCCGTTGACCTGGAGCGTCGCCCCGTGGGGGGAGACGTCCGCCATCTGGGTCTGGCCCGCGAAGGTCTCCATGTCCACGTGCATCGCGTCGCCGTTCCCGTCCGTGACGTTGAGGAGCACGAAGGCGAAGCGCTGCTCGCCCTGGTAGCGGTGGAGGCCCGTGGAGCCGTTGGACACGCCGCTCCAGTCGTTGGGGGTGAGGAGGCGAGTGTTGTCCTCGCGAGGGATTTGACGGGGGACCGGGTTACCGCCAAACTCCCCCATCCACCTCCTCCAGCTTTCCGATGATCTCGTGCAGGTCCCGGGAACCTCGTGGACCGAGGGGCAAGCGAGGCACGGGGTAAAGACTAGCCCTTTTCTGGCGGTGATGGAGGAGCGCACGGCGAGGGTTATGTCCTGTCCCGCGAAGGAATCAGTTACGGCTACACCGTGGCGCTGAATTCGGACCTGCATGATGAGAGAGGGTTTCATGTTGTCCTCCGCCATGCCAACGGCCGAACGGCCGTTCTGTCCGTCTGGTCGCTGACTGGAATCACCCGCGAAGGATACGTCGGGATAACTCCTCAAAGAAGGCTTCCTCCGTCTCGATGCCGACCTTTGACACATACACAACGCGTTTACTCCCCCGCAGTTTCAACCGGAAATCGAGCTTTCCAGGCAGGGGATCCACAGACTCGATACGGCTGTAGGGAATGACCTTCTTTCCGACATTGAGACCTTCGGCAGTCGTTCCGGCAGGTGTGAGATCCCGGTGCAACACTGTACCAGCCACCATCAGGAGCCCAGCGGACAATGTGCCCCCGATGAACAGCAGGACACCTCTTAGCGGCTCGACGGAGAAGATGCTCGACGGACTCGTTGCAAGAAGCACAACCGGGATCCACACAAAGAGCAACGCTGCGGATACCCCACGGCCCGCCTCCGAGATGGCCCGTTTTCTTCCCTCTCGGTACGATACCACTAGCAACCCTTCCGTGTGAGGCAGTCCGAAACCACAATTCCCGTTTGGACAATGTCAAACCCTAACACCACAGCTTCGAGGAACTCGTCGACCTGTCCCAAAGGCGGGGGCGCGATGTCCTCGCCGTGCAATGCCAACAGAAGGCCTCCGGCACTGATTGCCGTTCCAACCAAGGCGGCGATGACCTTCGATCCTGTCCATTTCGCAAGGGGCAGCACATTGAAGACAAGGAACATGCCCATGAGATTCAAGAACAGGGCAAGTGCGTCTTCCGTCCATGTTTGTTTACGGTACATCGCGTAACCTATCATGATGGCGCCCCACACCACTTCCATGGCGCCTAGGAACCCAGAGGACACCTGGCTCCCCCCAGGAACAAATGATATTGCCCAGGCGAGAACCATGCTCACCGCAAGCGTTGTAGGTATCCAGTGCTCCACAGCCGTTTTGACGATGCTCTTCAGCACCGAGATGATGATGCTAGAGACCCCGCCAACTGGAATCACTGTTGCGATGACACCGAGAACGCTCAGCACGATTATCACAGCGGAGCTGAGGCCGAAGACGAAACCGGGGAACGGGGAAACCAGAATGGTGTCTGCCAGACTGCTGGCCTGAATGCCCTGATTCGTCGAACTATCGCTGACCCTGTCCATCCCCGACGCAACCCCTAGTGCCCAGTCGTTCATCATGTCGATAATCGGCTTGAGGAAATAGTCCGCAACGGCTTTGACCACCGCGTTGATAAAGTCAATGATCCATTTGATCAGCTTCGCCATCGCCTCCACGAACGGCTTCACGACGTTGTCCACGAAGTACGTCCAGTCCCCCGTCGCGAGGCCGATGACGAGGCCGACGACGATGTTCACCAGCCACTTCACGAGGTTGACGAAGAAGGCCGCCACCGCTAGCGCGGCGTTCCAGGCGATCGCGGCCACGGACACGATCGCGTTGAACAGCTGCGCCCACCACGGCGTCGGAGGTGCCGACGCGGTGTGGTTCACGGAGTTGTCCACCGTCGCGTTCGGGGCGAGCGCGATCACCGCGCCGACGAACCCCACCGTGTAGAACTCGTCCGTCACGTCGAGCAGGAACGCCGTCGTCTTCCCCGTGCGGTTCAGCCGCAGCTGGTCCACGAACCACTGGGCCTCCTCCAGCGTGACGTTCCCCGACAGGACCATCTGCACGGGGCGCGCGTTCAGGTACGCGTCGAGGGTGAGGGTGCCGGACACCGCGAACTGGTTCGCCTGCACGGTCATCTTGTTCAGTACGGGGTTGGAGGACCGCGGGTCGGAGCCGTCGAGGGTCTGGTTGAGCTTGGACTCGTACCACAGGCCGCGGGGGACGATGAGGGCGTTCGAGCCCTGCACGAACGTGGCCATGGCCTTGAGCGCCGCCGCCGTCTTGCTCACGCTGTAGACCGCCACCTCGTCGAGGGTCCCCTTGAGGTAGGTGTTGGAGGGGAAATCGTACCCCACGTACAGGATCTGCGTGCCGGTCTTGACCGATGGCGTGCCTGAGATCACCGCCACCTGGACCCCGTCCACGTAGATCCGTTGGTACCCGCCACTGAGCGTCGCGGCGAGATGGTACCAGGTCCCCTTGTGCAGACTGTACGCCGTAGAGACGGTGTAGTCCGTGGAACCGGAGCGGATGCGGAAGGAGAGGCTGTCCGTGGAGGCGTCCCACCCGAACCGCCACAGCGTCTCGCCGGAGTCCGAGCGCTCCGCGAAGGCGTGAAAGGCGGAGCCCGCCAGCGTGGAGTCGTAGTCGACGGCGGGGCGGAAGAACAGGGAGACGGTCATGGCGGTGGTGATCGCATTGAGGGCCGTCGCGCTCTCCGAGCCCGTCTGCACCTTGTCGTCGGTGCCGTCGAACGCCATGCCCCGGCCGTGGACGGCGGGGACGATCGTGGGGTCCCCGAAGGTCCAGAGCGTGAGGCCGTTCGGGGAGAAATCCTGCAGCGCGTTCGAGAACGCGAGGGTCTCCATGTCGGCGTGCGCGACGTTGCCGTGCCCGTCCGTGACGTTGAGGAGGACGAAGGCGATGCCGTAGGTCTCCTGGACGGTGAAGAGGCCGTCAGCGTCCGGATCGTTGTTGGTGGGGTCGGTGGGGAGAGGATTCCAGGTCACCGCCATCGGGACTAGCCCCACCTCGCCGTTGCCCGATCTCCTTAGGGCCGGAGGCGAGGGGGCGGCGGGGAACCGGGTGGTGTCGGCGCCACCGCCAATCTGCATGTCCCATCCGGGCGGGAGGAGGCAGGCAGCGTTCCGGCGCCGGCGGAAGTGGCGGTGAAGAGGGATCATCTTCTCTCCCACAAGGTGTTGGCGGCGCGCGAGCCGGAGGGCCCAGATGCAGGCGAGGCAGGGAGCGGGCATGGCGGTGGGAATCTCCCGCCGGGTTAAGGAACTGGCGGTGGCGACGAAGGACGCATTCGCGACGTGAAAAGATAGGCGAGGGCTTTCGGTCCCAAGCCAGCTCGTTGAGCTTGACCTGAGCGCGGCGGATTGGTCACTTCTTCCCTACTGGAGGTTCAAGGATAGCCCTGACCTCGGAATCGCTCGGATCAAGAATCCCCCCCGAGAGGCGAGGCAAGCGCGTCTGAATGACCGAGAGCAGGTCGAGGAACTGTCGGGCCCTTCTGCTCCCGCCGAGCGATTGAGATAGTTCACGGACCGATAGGTCGACCTCTTCGCCCGTTCTCAGGACGATGATCGCATCGGGCGCACCTCGACGCGGCCCATCGACCGCTCTTGGCAACCTAAACTTAATCGCTGCGAACTCGCTCCAAGGGATGACGTTCGGTGACTTCCACACGCTTCCCAGCGCCCAAGGAGTCAGAGCAATCCCATTGCTATAGACTCCGACCCGACTGTGGGCTAGCCCTAGGATGATGACGAAGATTCCGATTACCGCTAAGGGAAGCACTACCCTCAGGTAGACTCCTTGCAGGTCGTAGTCGGGCGAAGGGGCTACAGGGGGTGGCAAGAAAGCAATCACACCCGAAATGGCTAGCAACGAGGTTCCGATGAAGAAGAGCCGTGCCCGTGTAGCGCGATACCTTGACATGGGCATGCCGAGGACCATTTTGGATGATGCCATGCCAACACCTCATGGTCCGGACGAAGGGGTCCCTCCCTTCGATCTCGCGAGCTTCGCAAAGTCTGCGATCAGGGAAGTCACCGACATTAGTTGGGCGGCAACTTGCAACGCGTCGGCAATTGGAACTAGAACGGAGTACTCGCGGGGCGCCCCCACCCCCCCGCCCAGGGGGGATTAGGGGCACCCGAAGTAAAAA
>Ga0334722_10001082_pt1 | contig 35760 bp, 42 predicted proteins | sample C3_bottom_MG_FD_207210 | JGI IMG/M metagenome (GOLD analysis project Ga0334722, IMG submission 207210) | Sediment microbial communities from Yellowstone Lake, YNP, Wyoming, USA - C3_bottom | ecosystem: Environmental > Aquatic > Freshwater > Lake > Sediment | place: USA: Wyoming | collected... | reverse complement strand
TACCCTTCCTTCGAGAGGAAATTCCCCCAGATGGGATAGAAACGCACCGGATGGCCGGCAGGCAGCTCAACCGTGCCGAGCGGGATCTCGAACACCCCGTCTGCTCGGCCCGCCGAAACGAAATCGCCTGATCCATGGGAAGGTATCTCGGCAACCCGCGTTTCCCCCCCGTGTGTTTCGAGCTTTGCGATGGTGAATTTCTTCCCTCCGCTGTTGTTGGTTGTCGGTTTTGCCAGGGGCAGGTGGATCGCCTTCGGAAGGTATTCCGTGGTTCCTGACGCTTTCAGGAGCAGCGGCCGGATGAACATGTGGAAATGGACCATCACCGCGACCGGGTTTCCGGGCAGACCGATCACAATCCCTCCTCCAGGAGATTCTCCGGCGAAGATGGGCTTGCCCGGCTTGACGGCGACTTTGTGAAGGATCTTCCGGACGCCGCACACGTTCAGGCAATCCGGAACGATGTCCACGTCTCCGACGGAAACTCCCCCTGAAAGGATGAGGAAGTCGTATCCCAGCCCCTCGCGGATCTTCGAGATGATCATGTCCCTGTCATCAGGGACTATCCCGAGGTAACGGACTTCCTTGAAGCCGAGTTCTTTCAACGCGGCGAGGATGAAATGGGAGTTGGTATTGCGGATCATCGGCCCCGTCGCGCATTCCCATGGTTCGAGCAGCTCGCTGCCGGTGGCAAGAACCCCCACGGAGGGGCGCATGTAAACGGGGACCTCCCATTGACCGACCGACGAAAGGGTTGCGACGTGATGCGGCGAGAGGAGCGTCCCCGCACCGATCAGAAGAGAGCCTTTCCGGACGTCTTCCCCCTCCTCGGCGATGTTTGCCCTGCGATTGACGGGACCGGTGAACCTGACGCCGCCTCCCGGATCGGCTTCTGAAAGCTCCACCTGTATGACAGTGTCGAAGGGTTGCGGAACCATCGCCCCGGTCATTATCCCGATGCAGTCCGAGTCCCCAGCATCGCCGTGCCACGTGCTTCCCGGGTTGACGGTCCCGATGACCCTGAAAGCGCTTTCGGTCTCTCTCCCTGTCCAGACGACCGCGAATCCGTCCATCGCCGCGCGGGGAAAGGGAGGGATGTTCCTGTCGGCGGTTACATCCACGGCGAGGATCTCTCCCGCAGCGTCCGCAAGGGTGACGCGATGGACTTCCTGGGTGCGCACTATCGGCAGGACGGATGCAAGGGCTTCCTCGTAAGTGACGGCCACATTCACTTGGATTTTCCCTTTCGATATAGATAGGAGGATGTATCTCTTCAATCCGCTAAATTGCGGGAAGACCCTCCGCATTCATCGCGGAAAGAATACACTCCATGAAACCATTTAAAATTGGATTCCGTCTCCAGTTGTCGTCAAAGATCAAGGATCGTTTTCTGGAAGAGGAAAAGCCATCGACTCGATGCGCGATCAGGGAGCCGCCGCTCAAATGTTTTGTCACAAGGCTTCTTGGGACAAATGTGATGCCGTCTCCCCGCACGACGGATTCAATGATGAGATGCAGGTCGTCCATAATGACCAATTTTTTCAAGTCGGCCATCTGTGCCCCGATGGATTTCATGTTTTGTTCCATAAACTTGGAGGTGCAGCAATTCGAATTCCTGCTGTACAGACGATGTGGGGTGATTCGCTCGAAGCCGACCTTCGGCGAGGGAATGCCGAGTATAGGGGAGCTGACGAAAATCATTTCGTCGTCCGGAAGGGATGTGAGATGGAACCCCTTGAATTCCAAGCTGTCGCAATGTTCGATGACCGCAAGATCGTACAGTCTCTCCCGTAGGCCGCTGACGGCATCTTCAGGTGTTGCGAAAAGGAACTTAATGTTACGGGTTTCCACATTCATAAACAGAAACCTCTTCATGATATCCGGCAAATAGACGATACCGAAGGCGGGGGTGCAACAGAAAGCAATGCTATTGCCTATGCGATGCGATTTTAATTCTTTAACGATATCATCCTCGATCTCCAGCAACTTGTAGATTTTCTGGAGGACGGCCTCCCCGGCCATTGTCGGTTTGATGACAGCCGCCGACCGGTCCAGCAGAGGGGAACCGTAGATATCTTCCAGCAGTTGTATTCTTCGGGTCACCGCCGATTGCGTAACGAACAGTTTGTTCGCCGCTTTCGAAAAACTTCCCTCGGCAACCACTTCCAGAAGCGTCTTAAGGTAGATGGTTTCCACAGGCATCCCTCCTCGCGGGGGAAGTTCCATGCGCCGCATGAATAAATATATGAGAATAAGTCAATATACATTTTCGATTCCGTACGGTAAATGTCATTTTCATGCTCCGCGTTCCCCCATTGTCGCTCCGCGGATGAGAGATGGAGGCCCCTTTAAGCGGATAACGTTTTCACGGTCATTTCCGCCCTCTGCATCCCTCATGCGGAGGGCGGTCTTTCGGAGTCCGCGAGCGTCGACACCAGAACACATTTTATCAAGAAAGGAGGTCATTAAGTCCATATAACGGGGTGATGACCTCATAAAAGGCGAAATTGTGCGGTGGCGATAACGGCAACTAATCAAAACCTTGCGACCGATTTTTCGAAAACCCACCAATTTTGACTTTTTGAGACTCCATCACGGGGTTGATGCGAAGAAGTAATAAGGGGCATTTAACAAAGAAACAAGGAGAAGAAAAATGCACATGAGAATTATATCGACGTTCACGTTATTACTATTTGTTTTGGCAGGTACGACATTTGCCTTGGACGATTCGGAATATAAGGTGGCGCAAAAGATAGCAAATGAGTATATGAGCAATGTTCCGGACGATGGTTATCATATTCTCGCGGAAAGTGTTCTTAAAAAGATACAGTCGGGGAAAAAGGACTTTGTTATCGTGGATGTTCGCATGCCAAAGGAAAAGAAATATGACCAGGGACACCTGCCTGGCGCCATCTACATTGGATTCAAGGAAATAGCCAAACCCGAAAATATAGCGAAACTCCCAAAAGATAAGGAAATTATTGTCTATTGCGACACCGGTCATGAACAAAGCAAGGTTCTCTCTGTTTTGAGAATGCTCGGTTATGAGGCGTATGACCTGAAGTGGGGCATGATGTCATGGAAGACCCTTCCCCCGACGGGATTCACGCTTAAGTCAATCGAAGGCTCCATTCTCAATAACTATCCCGTTGAGAAGTGACGAGCCGGCGGAGATGACAGGGACGACCATCGAAGGGGATTCGAATTGCTTTCCATAAATTAATAGGAGGCGTCATGAAAAAGATAGTCCTTGTTCTGTGCGCCGTCTCCATGGTGGTGGCGACTTCCTCCGCCCGGGCGGATGACGCGGCCATTCTTCAGCAGTTGCGAGGCCAGATGCAGCAAATTCAGCAACAGATCGACGCCCTTTCCAAGCGCTTGGAGGCGCCATCCGAAAAACAGGAAAAGGCCGGCGAACCGGCGACCAAACAAAAGGAACAGACCGCGGCTCTAGGCAAGGCGGTACAGGTCTATGGTCAAATGCGTTTGTCGGGGGATAATTATTCCGAGGATTTCGGCAACGGCAGCAAGGGATTCACCGTCAAGAGCAACGCTTCCCGCTTCGGCATCAAGGGTGAAGTCCCCACCAGCCTGCGCGATACCTTCATGATCTATCAGGCGGAAGTTCTCTATGGCTCGGCGGACAACACCACCCAGGAGATCGAGTGGCGCGAAGGTTTCGCAGGACTCAGGGGCTGGTGGGGCCAGGCGCGTCTAGGACGTCTCGACGTGCCCTACAAGACAACGCTGACCATCATCGACCCTTGGAATGACAGCGCTCCTCAGTCTCGCGGTTTCGGAGGACGACAGGGCTCTTCCGCGCTGCATTCAAGCTATTTCACCAACACCGTGGAGTACCTCACACCTGTGTTCGCCGGTTTCACGGGCGGGGTCTGGCTGTCCACCCAGCTGGATGGCGAGAACAGCTCGATCCACAACGCCAGCCCGGTCTCCAACTACAAAGGCGGCGACGCCAAAGGCGTAGGCATCAAGTTCAACAGGGGACCCTTCTATGTGGGCGCCGATTTGATCGATATCAGATCCGATTCGGTTTCGGGGGGCATGAGCAACGGCTCCGGCTGGCAGGTTGCAGCTCGCTACAAGAGAGGCGCCTGGTCTGCAGCAGCCTTGTATGAGGACGTGAAACATTTGGGCATGGGCACCAATGTCTACCTGAACGGAACCTGCATGCTGGGCAAAACCACGCTAATTGCCACTGGGGGCCGCAACAGGGATGCCGTGACCTACAACAAACGCAACATCGATACATGGACTCTTGGCGCCAAATATGCGCTCACCAAGGATTCCGAACTGTTGGTCGCCTGGGTAAACCGTAACGAAGGCGCCTACGGTACCACGCCCGGAAAGGAGTTTCAAATATTGACGATGGGCATCAACGCCAAGTTCGGGTATTGACCTCGACAGGGATGAGCTGCGACATAATTGTTGAAAGGAGACCGCAATGAAAAGGATCGCATTCCTGGTGGCATGTTGCCTTGCGATGTTGATTTCTTCGAATTATTCCCACGGTGCCGGGAAAACGACGGGGCATGTTTGCGATGTGGAATTTGTCGCGGAAAAGGCAGGCGACGCCAACTGGGTAATTCTGGACGGCAGAAGCGGCGCGGAGTACGAGGCCGGGCACATTCCCGGAGCCATCACGTATGGGAAACCGGTCGTCACGGTTCTGAAAAACCCGGTGGACGGCCGGGTGGTTTCCGTCAAAGAGGCGGAGAAGCTCCTCGGGAAGATCGGCCTGGACAACCAAAAGGGATTGATCATTTACGGCAAGAAAGGCGATTACCACGTCACCGTGGAGCAATTGCCGATCTATTTGGGAGTGAAGGAATTCTACTATCTCGACGGTGGTTACGAAGCTTGGGTGAAAGATGGGAAGAAGGTCCAGACCGATCCCGTGACTCCCGTTCCTGCCGTTTTCAAGGCAAAGATAACCGATCCGAAGTTCTATGTCTCAACGAAAGAAATGATCGCGATAGCGAAGAAGAAGCCGGCAAACGTCACGATAATCGACGCCAGGTCGGCCAAGGAATACAACGGTGTCGAAAACACGACCCTCAGGGGAGGAAGGATACCCGGCGCCATACATGTCGAGAACGAAAAGAACCTGGACAAGGACACAAAAAAGATGTTGCCGAACGACGCTCTTCAGGAAATTTACAAGGATGTTCCTAAGAACAACACCGTTATCCTTTACTGCCACCGTGGCTGTCGGACGGCTTATTCGTATTACGCTCTTGAGCGCCTGGGGTACAAGAATGTCCGCATCTATGAAGACGGCTGGATCGTTTGGGGTGCAAGGCCGGATACGCCGGTCGAAGAAGAGCATTACACGAATATGAGGCCGATCGTAACGCAGGTGAACGATATCCCGGGAATGAAAGCGAGACTGGACTATCTTGAAGAAAGATTGAACAAGCTTGGGGCGAAGTAAGGCGGTCAATATCGCAAGGAGGAAAAAATGTTGAAAAAAATCATCGTAGCTGCCGCGGCAACAATCATGGCGATGAGCATGGCGGTATCGTCCTTTGCAGCCGAATCGTTCACCGGAAAGGTGACCCGGATCGAAGGTGAGAGAATCACCATCCTGGTGGATGGGCCGGTGCCGGCCTGGGCCAGGGCGGGAGCAGTCGTCATGGCGGAGGACGGTGCGCCGAGGGTGCTCAGGGTGAATGGAAGCGAAGTGACATTGAAATTCGGCAAAACGAAGGCCGCGAAGATCAAGCCCGACTCGATCCTGACGGTGAGCGAATCCACCGGCGAAGAAGTACAGGGCTGTTAGAGGCACGAAATGACCAAAAAAACAGTACACATCGCACTGATTACGGCCGTCCTCGCTTCCATCCTGGTTCTCCCGTGCCATGCCGAAAAAGCAGGTATCGGCTGGCAGGAAGGGATCGCCGCCAGGAAGGGAAAGGCGAAAACCATGGCCGAGCTGGCGTCGATGTATGACTCCAGTTCCTGCATCGAATGCCACAAAGAGACCCATGACGACTGGGCCAAATCCATTCATGCCCGCTCCATTTTCAGCAACGGCAGAACCGCCGCCACGTTCCGAACCGCCATCACGAACGGCTTGATGGAATGGCCCTATTCCGGGGTGAAAGGGCCTGGAGACGTGAAGGTGGAGCATCTCATGGGGTGCGCCAAATGCCATCTGCCGCAGCTGGCCGATGCCGAGGACAGCGTCGCGAGGGAAATCGTGGCAACCATCGATGCCTGGCAGGACGCTCTGAAAAACAAGAACAAGGCGGCGGCGGGAGAGGCGGCGGAGAAGCTGAAAAACCTGAACATCAACTGCCTTATCTGTCACAACCGCAATGCCGTCATCCACAAGTGGACCGACGGCTATCCGAAAGCGGGAGAGGTCTACGGTTCAAAGGAAGGAAAGCACGACGACGACAAGTTCCCCGTATTGAAGAAGAGCCTGATCATGAGCGAATCGATCCAGTGCGGCCAATGCCACGGGCTCGGCCCCAACCTGGAGCTGGATAACCCGACCCAGTGCTGCACCTCTTACGGCAGTTATCTCTGGGCCTACACCGCCGAAGGGGGGCGGGAGACCTGCCAGGACTGCCACATGAAGAAGAGCAAGCTCGGCCACAACATGCAGAGCTACCGGGATGGAGGGATGGCCAAGGCGGCGGTTGATTTCAAGGTCGAGTCGTTCGGTTATCATTGGCGCGATGTCACGACCTTGTCGCCCAAAGCGGTGGTGAAGGTCTCGATGACCAATCGGGCCGGACATTCGATCCCCGACGGTTGACCGACCCCCAACCGACTGGTCCTGTCGGTAAGCGCAAGAACGAAAAACGGAGATGAGATTTTCAAACAGGAAAAAATCTATATGCCCGTCCCGCAGCAACTGGCGCGGGGCGACCGGATGGGGCGCGGCCCCTATGAGAAGAGCGGAATGATCGAGGACACGGGGCTTCCGCCGGGGAAAACCGTTCATGAAAGGTTCGAAATCCCGTTCCCGACCGCAGATGTGAAAGAGGGAGGGAAGACGGTGCGAAAAACCCTCGCCCATGAACTCGAAGTGGAGGTGCAGCTCTGGTACCTGCCGTACGGGAACATGAATTCGGATCCGTTCCTTTGGCATGAATCCATTCAGAAAGTGAAAATTTCGGAGAAGGGAAACTGACGGGAAGGTGTCCACTCCCTGAGGCGGGGGCGTCTCCCGATGGGGAAACTGCCGGCGGAGATCCGAAAGAACGTGTCCGTGTCTCCGCCGGTTTTATCATCTAGGATGAAGGATATCCCGGATAACCTGCCCATCGCCCCCATGAAACCACCGTCCCGCAGTCACGTACCCTTTTCCGCTGGAGGGACAGGAGCCGCCCTGTTTCATCATATTCTCCTTGTTCTTCTGCTCGCCCTCGTCTTCCTGGGGAACTCCTGCGCTCTTCCGTGGAAGGGTAGCTCCTCCTGCGAGTCGTGTCACAAAGGGATCGAGCCTGCTTCCGCGAGCCACGGTTCCTGCGTTTCCTGTCACGGCGGAGATCCGGCGGCGATGGTTAAGGAAGATTCGCACAGGTCGATGTTCGGCGGGAAGAACCCGTCGGACCCGTCGGTCTGGGAGAAAACCTGCGGAACCTGCCATCCGTACCAGATGGAGCGCGTGAAATCCACGGTGATGCACACGAACACCGGGATGATCCGGAACATCCAGCTTACCTGGGAAGGGGAGGATGAAAAACAGTATGCCGCCCACGATGCCGGGGCTTATGACGGGGCGGGCAAATCCTTGCGTCTCACGGGGGTCTCGGAGCTTCCGGGCCTGTCCGGCGAGCTGTACCGCAAGTTCTGCTCTCTGTGCCACGTCGGCCTGGAATCCGGAGCGTACGCCGCCGGACACGACTCCGGGTGCGCCGCCTGCCACTTCCCCTTCAACGACGACGGGACCTACGAAGGAGGAGACCCCACGGTCAACGGGAAGCGCCTCTATTCCGTCACCCACGCCCTCGTTGCACTTCCGGACAACCGGGTCTGTTCCCGTTGCCACAACCGTAGCGGCCGGATCGCCCTCTCCTACGAAGGGCTGAACGACGGCAACAACGCGCTCGTGCCCACCTCCGCCGGAGGTCCCGGTCCGCTGACGATCAGCGGCGGCCGGAACATAACGCACATCACTCCGGACATCCACTTCGCCCGGGGGATGGATTGCATCGATTGCCACACCTCGCGGGACATCATGGGAGACGGACGTGTGTACGGCAGCATGTACGATCAAACCGAAGTCCGATGCGAGGACTGCCACGGGAGCCCGGAAAAACTTCCGGCGTTTGCCGAGCTCGCGAAGGAGAACGAGGAGGCGTTGCGGGAGTCCAGGAACTACCCGATGCAGATGGTTCCCGGAATGAAAATGGTCCTCACCGCCAAAGGGCGGAAATACTCCAACGTCTTCCTCGACAACGGAAACGTGTTTCTGCTGGGGAAACGAAGCGGGAAACTATTCCGGAGCAAGGTGGTGACGGGAACTCCCGCGCACACTGTATCCGGGCATGAACGGCTGGAGTGCTACTCCTGTCACTCCCGGGCGGTCGCGCAATGCTTCGGGTGCCACACGCGATACGACCGGTCGAAGGTCGCGACGGATTTCATCCGGGGAGAGACGACCCGGGGCGCTTTCAGCGAGACGGAGGATTACCGCTCCCTGTACCCGTTTCCCCTCGCCCTGAACCAGCGCGGGAAGATCTCCCCCGTGACGCCTGGGTGCCAGACCTTCCTCACCGTCGTCGACGAGGATGGAAACGTGACGAAGGAGGAGGCTGTCCTGCGGTTCCGGGGGAAGAGGCAGTTGCGCTTCGCGCCGTTCTACTCCCATAACACGGCGGGATCGGCCGTGGGGTGCAGCGAGTGCCACGGTAATCCCGCCTTTCTCGGGTTCGGGCAGCACGTCGCGGGAGACGGAGGGATCCTGGCGACGATGTTGTGCGAGAAATCCGTGGACCGGCCCCTCGACGGGTTCCAGGTCCTTCGCGGAGGGAAAACGGTCGCATTCTCGGCCATCACGAGAGAGAATTCAAGGCCGTTGAACGGAAAGGAAATACGAAGGGTTTTCAAGACGAACCTGTGCCTGGTGTGCCACGATGACGCAAAGGACAAGATCTACAGGAAAGCTCTCGATTATCGCGCTCTCGACGATCCTCTTCACCGTCGTATTCTGGGCGGCCGATAGGGGAGCGATCGCGAAGGCTTCCGGGGAGTGCGTTCCCTGCCACTCCGTCGGAACCGGCGGCGCGCACGTAGGGCTGGCATGCACGGATTGCCACGGGAACGGTGCGGGAACGATTCCCGATCCGGCGGCGGCGGCGAACCGGGCTGCCGGGTGCGTGCGGTGCCATAGGGGATACGAAGTGATCTTTGCGGGGGCGATGGGGACGCGGGACAGGGAACGCCGGTTTGTCGAGCGGACCTTCGGCCGGCACGATCCTGGATTCTTCGGCAAGAACTGCGGCTCCTGCCATCTGTCGGGATGTCTTGATTGCCACGGCAAGGACGGGCATAGAGTCGCCCTCCCCGGGAAGGAAGCCTGTCTCAGCTGCCACAAGGGGTACTTCGTCGGAGTGGATTATTTCGGCAGGGCGCCGCGGGAGGAGAACCATCGGTACCAGCGGGGCAGGCTCCACGGCGGAGAACCGTACCTGAAGATGCTTCCGGATGTCCATGCGGAGGCGGGACTTCCCTGCGGTGCCTGCCACACCATGAAAAGTCTTGCGGCCGGGCGTAAGTCCGCCAAGGGATGCCGGGATTGCCACGTCCCCTCGCGGGAGGTCGTCGAGCACCGGATCTCCTCCCACATAGAGAGATTGGAGTGTTACGCCTGCCACTCCGCGTGGGCTTCGCAGGAATACGGGACATTTTTCCTCAGGTTCGTCGATTCCCCGAAGAAGGAGTTCTTCCTGCTCAGGGGCCGGAAGGGGGAGTACGTGCGCAGCGTCTATCTGAAGAAGCAGGATGCGCCGCCGCTGGGGGTCAACGCATCGGGGAGGATCGCTCCCATCCGCCCCCAGTTCATCGCGTTTTATACCGAGGTTCGGGGAGACCGGCCCAAGGGAAAGGAAAACCGTCTGCTCGCCGCCGAGTGGAAGGCCTTCTTTCCCCACACGGTGCGCCGGGAAACGGCGGCCTGCGACGGGTGCCACGGAAACCCCCGGAGGTTCCTGCTGGAGAATCCCGGGGAGCGGATCTATCTCCCCGACCGGGATGGGATGGAACTCCTGTCGTTTTGGAACAGGACGGGACAGCGCGTCGCCAACGGGGATTTCATCGACCTGTCTTCGTTCCTGCGAATGTCGGCCAAAAGTCCGGCCTACAAGAAAGGGTACGTCGAGAAATGGAAACGGTTGACGGGCTTCGAAGGCGATTGATCGGCGCCGCCCTGGTCTCCCTTCCCCTCCTTTTCGCTCTCGGGAAGTTCCTGTCGCCGAGGATGCCGAAGGGGAAGACGCTGGCCTCCGCGCCAAGGGAGAAAATCCCCCCCGGCGGTGCGCTCGTGTTCCGGGAGTCCCGGGTGGCCCTGATTCGGGAGGGGGAGGAGGTTTATGCTCTCGACCTCTCATGCACCCACCTCGGCTGTACCGTGCGCGTCACGTCGGAGGGGCTTTCCTGCCCGTGCCACGGCAGCGTGTTCGACCGACGCGGCAATGTAGTGAAGGGGCCCGCCTCCCGGCCTCTCGCTCAGCACAGGGTCGAGGAGAGCGACGGGACGGTAGTGGTGTGGGGATAAAGGGAGTTCACTGGAGGATCCGATCTTGGTGAGCGAATTTCTCGAACATCTCTTCCCGAAGGTGGTCCTCGAAAGGAACCTCCGGACCACCTACACGTTCTGCCTGGGCGGACTGGCCCTCACGGCGTTCCTCCTTCTAACCGTCTCGGGAACCCTTCTCCTGTTCTACTACCAGGCATCGCCGGACAGGGCTTACAGGTCGATCCTGTTCCTGGAATCCGAGGTGGCCGGGGGCTCGTACCTACGGAGCGTCCATCGTCTCGTCTCGCATGTGTTCCTCTCCCTCGTCTTCCTGCACGTCCTGAGGGTTGTTCTGACCGGCGCCTGCGGGAAGCCCCGGGAGCTCAACTGGCTCACGGGGGCATGCCTCCTGTTTCTTTCGGTGTTCGAGGCGTACTCCGGCTACCTCCTTCCGATGGACCAGCTCGCCTACTGGGCCACACAGACAGGCATGGAACTGATCGCGACGGTTCCCCTGGGGGGAATCGCCCGGGGGATCCTGGTTCCGGACGGTGTGGGGCAGCCGATTTCCCTCCTGCGGTTCTACGCCCTTCACGTCTTCGTCATCCCCGCGGCGATCTTCTCCATCGCCTTCCTTCACCTGTACCGGGTCCGGAAGAACAAAGGGATCCTTCCTTACCTGTGATGAACGGATACGTCCCGAGCTCCCCTCACCTGTTCCGGCGCGTCGTGCGGGCCACGGTCTTCTTCGCGGCGATTCTTCTCGTCCTGGCGGGTTTCCTCCCCGCTCCCCTCGGCGAACCGGCGGACCCTGGAACGGTCCCGAACCCGGTCAAGTCCGCGTGGTTCCTCCTGTGGATCCAGGAGATCGTCAGCTATTCGAAAAACCTGGTCTACCTCATCCTGGGAGCCGCGGTTTCTTTCCTGGGACTGCCATACCTGGCCGGAAGGAATCCCGAAAAGGCGCGCTGGTTCCACCCGGAACGGCGGGTCGTGAACATGGCCGCGCTGGCGGCCTTCTTTTTCATACTCGTACTGACCGCAGTGGCCATGTTCTTCCGGGGAGAGAATTGGGAATTCGGGATCGGGAAGCTTCCCGCCGCTCACCACGCCCCGGTTTCCGGCGCCTATGCGCAGCACAAGCTCGCCGGCAGTTCGAGCGTACAGCGGGGAAAAACGCTCATCGATGGGTACGGTTGCCGGAGGTGCCACGTGATCGCCGGCCGAGGGAACCGTCTCGCATCGGATCTTGACCGGCACTCCCTCCGATTCATCCCCGGGAAGATCGCCGACGCCGTCCGAACTCCGGCATTCCACATGCCGGACTTCCGGTTCACGGAAGGCCGGATCACGGATCTCGTGAACGCGCTCCTCGCCGAAACACGGGGTGCGAAGCCGACGGGGAAAGAGAAAGAGATACCGGATTTGGTGCACTTCCGGCCGGGGGGGCGGCCTCCCGACGATCCTTTCACGAAACGGTGCGGCCCTTGTCACAAGGCCCTCACGGAAGAGCAAGGAGGGCTGGGCGGCGGTGTTTCCGGTCCGAACCTGTCCGCCCTGTTCTCCGTCGAGTACCCGAGGCGGCCCCCCCGCGGAAATCTCTGGACTCCCGCCGCGCTGAAGCGGTGGGTGGAGAATCCATGGAGGGACGCGCCGGGGACCCTGATGCTCCCCGTGCGCCTGAAAGAGGAGGAGATCGAGGGGATCGTCCGGATCCTTTTGGTGTCGCCGCCCCGAAGGTCCCACGGGCATGGCGATCCCATGGATCTCGGGGAATAGGTCGTGTCGTCAACTGGCGTCGAATGTGTACGAAACAAGCGGAGAACGCGGAGGTGGCGCAAATGATCAATGCTAATATATACCTGGAAGCGGGACTGGCGTTCCACGGTCACAAATGCCCGATCATGCCGATGGGGTTGCGCGCGGGAACGGCGGCCATGAACCGGCTCGGCGTGACGCGGGCGAAGGACAAGGAACTGTTCGCCCTCGTGGAACTCGGCGATGGCCACTTCGCGCACTGCTTTGCGGACGGGATTCAGGTGGCAACCGGCTGCACCTTCGGGAAGGAAAACCTCCGGAAAACCGGATACGGGAAGTTCGGAGTGACCTTGGTGGATCGAATTTCCAGGCGTGCCGTCCGGGTCGTTCTGAAGTCCGATGTGCAGGCCCGGATGAAGGAAACCATATTCTTCGAGGAATTCTGGAAGAAGGGAGTGCCGGCGTCGCAAGTCCCCGCCATCATCATGGACCCGCTTGTCCGCATGGTGATGGACACGTCGGAGGAGTCGCTTCTACGCATAGGCGAGCTGTTTTTAAGCGATGAGGTAAGGACTTCGGAGCCATCCGAATCGTTTGCCTGCGACCGGTGCGGGGAATTGGTCGTTGAGAAATACGGCCGGCTTGTCGGGGGGCGAAATGTATGCATCCCGTGTCGGGATAAGCTCCTCTCGGGAAAATGATGATGCATCCCGGTGGTCCTGGCAAAGATGACCACATATCGCCATTCGATTAAATGACGCAGGTGAATATATGTGGCCAGATCCCCGGGGGGTGTTGATCCTATTAAGGAGGGATCCATGAGAAAGACTGCACAATGTCTGCAGGCGGTTGTTCTCTTCTTTGGATTCTTCGCGGCACTGCACGTGTGGGCATCGCCGGTTCCCGGGGACGAGCTCATATCGCTGGCGATATCCAGCCGGAAGCCGGTGATTGCGGATTTCGGGTTGGGGTTTTGCCGGCAATGCAAGACCCAGGCGGCGACCCTGAAGGAAATCCGCGAGACCTATGGTGACAAGGTGATCGTCCGGATGGTGAACGTTGTGAAGGAAACCGATCTTAGGAAACGTTATGAGGTGGAATGGATCCCGACGCTCGTCTTCATCGACCCGAAGGGAAAGGTCGTTCTCAAGAAGGTCGGGCCCCTTGGGTTGGAGGAGATCCGCGGACAACTCTCCCGGATGGGAGTGGAATAAGGAGATTTTTATGAAGAAGCTTCAGATCCTGGGCACGGGGTGCCCCAAGTGCAAGAAACTCGCGGAAGCGACCGAGGAGGCCGCAAAAAATCTCGGCATCGATTACAAGCTGGATAAGGTCACGGACCTCGCCGCAATCATGTCCTTCGGCGTGATGATGACTCCCGCCCTTGCCGTGGACGGCGAGGTCAAGGTGTCGGGGAAGATCCCGTCCGTGGACGAGCTCCGGAAGATCCTGGCGAAATAAGTTAGCCGAGCCATCGGGAGAGGACCGGTGAAAGTCAAGACCATTGCCACGTTCGCGCTGCTCGCCTTCGTGGTCGCCAGTATCGTTTTCCTTGTCGCGAAGGATTCGAAGCGTTCGCCCGCGGTCGCCGCATCGTCTTCCGGACCTGCCGCCCGTGCAGGGGCCAAGGAGGGTGGGACGGGACACAAGATCGTCGCATACTACTTCCACGGAAGCGTCCGGTGCGTCTCCTGCGTGGCGATCGAGACCCTTTCCAGAAAGGCCATCACGGAAGGGTTTCCCGAGGATCTCAAGTCCGGCCGGCTCGAGTTCCGGGAAGTGAACGTCGACGACCCGCAAAACCGCCACTTCATCGAGAAGTACCGGCTATCCAGCCAGTCGCTGGTCATCGTGGAGATCCGGGACGGACGCGAGGTCCGGTGGAGGAACCTCGAAAAGGTATGGCTGCTTCTTGATTCCGAACGGGAGTTTATCCCCTATGTCCGGAACAGCGTATCCGGATTCCTGAAAAACACATGATAGACACAGTTACGGTCGAGAGCATCGACCATTACCCCGGTGAAAGGAGCTGTTTGCCCTCGTGAAACTCGGCGATGGCCACTACGCGCACTGCTTTGCGGATGGGATTCGGATGGCGACCGGCTGCACCTTCGGAAAGGAGAACCTCCGGAAAACCGGGTATGGAAAGTTCGGGGTGACCTTGGTGGATCGAATTTCCAGGCGTGCCGTCCGGATTGTCCTGAATGCGGAGGTGCAGACCCGGATGAAGGAAACCATCTTCTTCGAGGAATTCCGGAAGAAGGGAGTGCCGGCGTCGCAAGTCCCGGACGCCGTTGTGGAACCGCTTATCCGCATGGTGATGGGCGCCTCGTCGGGGAGCGAAAGGTTTGTATACCGTGCCGGGAGAAACTCCTGGCGGGAACATGAGGATACATTCGGGGGGGGCGCGGCGGGGGGACATCCTGCCTGAAACGAGCGATGTATCCGCCCTCCGCAGCGCTCCGGACATCCTGCTCCGGCACCTGCCTCTGGCGCCCATCGCGGCGGGCTGGGCGGTTTCCGCCCTCGACTGGGCCGGCGTGTGCTCCGAATCCTGCGCCGAGGCGTCGCTCTACCGCCTTTGCGGGATCCCCCTTCCCCCGCTGGGGGTGGCGTACTTCACGCTGTGCGGGATCGCATGCCTGTTGCGCCGCCGTCACGTCTTTTCCCGGGCGGCGCTTGCCGTCCTGCTGTTCGGGGGGCTCGGCTCGGAAATTGTCTTCATGTGGATACAGAAATTCGTGATAGGTAAATGGTGTCCCATGTGCGTGGGGGTCGCCCTCTGCGTCGCGGCGGGGTGCGCATTCGTCGCTTACGAGTATTTCTCCGGTTCTTCGGACGGTCAACATTCCGGAAGGGAAAGGAAGCCCGACATGAGACGTTTCGCGGGTCGCGCCGTGCTGGTATTGTTAGCCCTCCTTGCCGGGCTGGGTACATCCGCTCTTGGCCTCAAGAAACCCCAGGCGTACGCGGCCGGCCTGTCTCCCGAAATGCTCGCCTTCGGTCCCGCCGACAGCAGCGTGGAGGTGTTCATCGTCAGCGACTGGTTCTGCCCCGCCTGCCGTGTGGCGGAACCGGAAATCCTCAAGGGGGCGCGGCTCGCGATGAAGCAGGCCAAGGTGGTCTTCGTGGATTACCCGATCTACCAGGAGACCTTGAACTACATCCCCTACAACCTGTCCTTCATGGTCCGTGAGAAGGAGAAATACCTCCGGATCCGCGAGGCCCTCGCCGCCCTGTCGAAGAAGATGAAGGAACCCTCGCAGGACGACGTCCAGGCGGCGGTTTCCCCCATCGGCGTGAAGTACGTCCCGTTGGGTTTCGCGGACGTGCTGCCGGGGACGCAGTACCAGATGTCCGTCGTCCGGAAGCACAAGGTCTCCGGGACCCCCGCGACCATCGTGACGGATTCGAAAACGGGGAAGGTGAAAATATTGAACGGAAGCAATGAGATCACCTCGGAAAACATCTTCCGGGCGATCAAGGAGGTTTCCTCGAAATAAGCAGGGGGGGCATTCCTCCCTCCCGGCGCCCTCCGGGCGAATCCTTCCTCCGATGTGGACCCCACATATGTGGGCGTGTATGATTGTTCCATGGGCCGATCCCTCGCAATGCCGACCCCTCCCCAGCGGCGGGTTCTCGGGCTGCTCTCGGAGAGGGAACTCGCCGGGCAGGTCCCGCCGACGTACCGGGAGATCGCCGCTGCCCTCGGCTGGCGCGCGCCGGGGACGGTCCGGGATCATGTCCGCGCGCTTTCCCGCAAGGGGCTGGTTTCCCGCTCCCGCTTGGCCCGAGGCTTGCAGTTGACCGCCGCCGGACGGGCGGAGGCCGGCGGCGAGGCCCGGAAATCACCTGTCGATTTGACCGGTTCCGTTTCCCTGTCCGGGGGGGCGAGGGAGTCGTTTGCGTTGCTGGCCCCCTACTTCCGGGTGCGCCGGTTTCCCGCCGGATCCCTGCTCTGGCGCGAGGGGGAGCCGGCCAATCTTGTCGTGGCGCTCGAGGAGGGGCACGTCCGGATCTACCGGGCGCTTCCGGACGGCAACAGCGCCGCACTGTACCTGTTCGGGCCGGGCGAGTTGTTCGGTTTCCTGCCGTTCCTGGACGGCAGGCCGTATCCCGCGACGGCGATGGCGATGGACGATGTCCGGGCGAGGTCGATGTCCCGGGAGGGGCTCCTCCAGGCACTCCGGGAAAACCCCGAAGTGGCGTTCCCTCTGTTTTCCTTTCTGGGGCGGCGCCTCCGGGAAGCGTTCGACCGGATCGAGCTCCTGTCGGCCCGCGGGGCACTCCCCCGCGTAGCCGCCGCTCTCGCCGCGTTGCTTCCGGGCGACGAGGGGGAGAAAACGGCGGTCGTTTTCCTTCCGGTGGCTTCGGGGGAGTTCGCCCGAGCCCTGGGGATCACCCCGGAAAGCTTCTCCCGGGCGATCACGGGCCTTGCGGAAACGGGCGTAATCCGCCGGCTGGGGCGGGGGCGGTTCCAGGTCCTCGACCTGCAGTCCCTCAGGAAGGTCGGCTCTCCTTCAAAGTTTTAGCCCCTTCTCCGGAAATCGACCGATATTTGCTCCCGATCAATGCGCGCGGGGATCGTAAGTTATATCGTTACATAACGAAATGACGATGAGTCATAAGGAGGGCGACATGCTGGATCCGGAACTGTTATCGCTGGGGCTTTCGTTTCACGGGCACAAGTGCCCGGCAATGCCGATGGGCCTGCGGGCGGGAGTCGCCGCCATGCGGGTTTTGGGTGTCGAGCGGGCGAAGGACAAGGAGCTGTACGCGGTCGGAGAGACCGGCGAGGGGCACGCGGCGGGATGCTTCCTGGACGGCGTCATGACCGCGACCGGCTGCACGTTCGGGAAGGGCAACATCGAGAAGGTACGGTATCACAAGATGGCCTTCACCCTGGTCGATGTCCGGAAGCAGAAGGCGGTGCGCGTGTCCCTGAAGCCGGAGTTCTTCCGGGCCGCCCTCGACGGCCCGTTCGTGGGCCAGCGCAAGGCGGGCGTCCTTCCGCAGGACATCGATCCGCGGATCACGGACCCCCTCGTGGAAAAGATCGCGCAGCTGCCGGAGGAGAAATTCCTGTCGATCGGCCCCGTGGTGGATTACTCCTTCGCGAAGAAGAAGGGGATTTTCGAAGCGAAGCCTTGCGCCAAATGCGGTGAGCTCACATTCGAAGACAAGCTCCGGGTCCGGGACGGCGAGCAGGTGTGCATCCCCTGCTCGGGGTACGAGCGGTAGGGGGATCCATGGACGCCGCAACGGCATACCTGGTTGCAGGGACGGTCACCTTCGGGTTCACGACCGTCCTGACGATCGCGGGGGTGGGGGCTGCCTTCATCCTGATCCCGGTCTTTCTCTCCCTGGGAATCGGGCTGCACGCGGCCATGGCCACCGCGCTGCTTCTGAACGCGCTGGCCATGTTCTTCGCCTGCCTGCGGTTCGTCCCGGCGGGGATGGTCGACTTCCGCGCGGCGGTTCCCATCCTGATCGTCGCAACGGTCCTGTCCCCGCTTGGGGCCTGGTCCGCCTCATACATGCCGGTGCCTCTGCTCAAGTGGCTTTTCGTGGGGTTCCTGCTGTTCGCGGCGTCCATGATGCTCTTTTATCAGGCGAAGGTCCGCGAAGCCGGGATCGCTCCCGGGAAGGCCGCGGGATACGGCGCGGCCGTCGGGGGGGCGGCGGGCTACGTCGGCGGCCTCCTCGGGGTCGGAGGGGGCAACATCATCGTTCCGGCGCTGGTGTGGCTGGGGTTCGACCCGAAAAAGGCGTCGGCGACCACGGCCTTCATCGTGATCTTCTCGTCGCTGTCGGGTTTCCTGGGGAAGGCGTCCCTCGGGGGGCTGGACGGACGCCTGCTGGGCTGGACGGCCGCGGGGTCCGTCGCGGGATCGCTGCTCGGGGCATGGCTGATGCAGAGGAAACTTGCCGCCGGGCAGGTGAAGAGGACGATCGGCGTCGTCCTGTACGTCATTGCCGGGCACATGGCCTGGAAACTGGCCTCCGGCTGAAAGGGAAACGGGCACGGTCATGAGCGGGCATCGACACGCGAACGGGGCCGATACGGTCGACCGTAAATTGTGGGCGAGCGCGGCGCTGAACGTCTCGATCACCCTGGCCGAGTTTATCGGTGGGTTGCTGTCGGGCAGTCTCGCGCTGCTCTCCGACGCGGTTCACAACGCAAGCGACGTGGTCTCCCTGGCCCTGGCCATCTGGGCGAGGAGAGTGGGGCGCAAACCCGCGACGTACCGGCACACGTACGGTTTCCGGAGGGCGGAAGTCATCGCCGCCCTCGCCAACGCCGTGGCGCTTCTCGGGGTGACCGTCCTGATCGCCCGGGAGGCGGTGCACCGCTTCCTGCACCCCGAGCCCGTGGCGCAGGGACTCATGCTGGGCGTCGGGGTCGTGGCGCTGCTGGCGAACGCGGGTTCGGTGCTGCTCCTGCATCGCCACGAGAAGGACGACGTGAACGTTCGCGCCGCCGTCCTCCATTTGGCGCAGGACGCACTGGCGTCCGTTGCCGTGGTGATCGCCGCGCTGTTCGCCGGCACGCGTTTCGGCCCGTACGTGGACCCAGCGGCGGCCCTGCTGGTGAGCGTCCTGGTGATGCGGAGCGCCTATTCCCTCGTGCGGGAAACGGTGTCGACTCTCCTCGAGGGCAGCCCGCGGGGCGTAGACCTCGGGGAACTCGTGGAGCGTGTGTGCAAACGGTTTCCTCCCGTCACCCTTCACCATGTGCACCTTTGGGAGGCCGGGCCGGGGCAGCGGATCTTCACGGCCCACGTGGCGCTGGGCCGCGATATGGACGGGGGCTCCATCGAGCTTCTTTTCGGCCGCATGAAGGAGTATCTCCACGAGGAGTGGGAGATCGACCACGCCACACTGGAGCCGGAGGTGTGCGGGTGCGGGGAGACTGACGTCTTGGGGCGATGGGATTGAGGTTCCGGGATCCGGACAACAGGATCGGTCCGATCCGACGACAGGGTGACGCGCCAATCAGCCACCGGAGAAGAGGTGCCGAATCCGCACTCCGGCTGCGGGATCCGCACTATCCCCGGGTCTGCCCTCTGCCACGAACGGCCATCCGGCTGCCAGGCATATTCCTGACAAATTGAATAATAAGGAGTTTCATCGCCGGCCGGGGCGGTCGTCGCCGATTTGCCGCCGTGGCACGCATCCTGCTGATTATCCGGTGAGGAATCGACAACAAACGCTGTGGAGGGGAAATCATGGCACTGATCGCGGCGGACTGCGTGCACAAGGTGTATCGGGTCGGCGATATCGGCATCCACGCCCTCAAGGGTGTGAGTTTTTCCATCGAGGCCGGGTCCTTCGTCTCCTTCGTCGGGCCTTCCGGAAGCGGGAAGACCACCTTGCTGAACCTCATCGGATGCCTGGACAAACCGAGCGAAGGGCGGCTGGAGGTGGCCGGCGTCGACGTTTCCGCCCTGGACCGCCGGCAGGGGGCGTCCTTCCGGGGGGAGAAGATCGGCTTCATCTTCCAGGATTTCAATCTCATCCCGGTGCTCACCGTCTACGAGAACATCGAATATCCTCTGGTCATGGTCCGGGATGTCCCTGTCCGTGAACGCACAGACCGGGTCATGGCTCTCCTGAACGCGGTCGGGATGATAGAGCAGATGCACAAATTCCCCGACCAGATCTCCGGCGGGCAGAAGCAGCGGGTGGCGGTGGCCCGGGCCCTGGTCACCAGCCCCGCGCTGGTGCTGGCCGACGAGCCCACGGCGAATCTCGACCACGCGACCGCCTTCCAGGTGATCGAGCTGATGAAGAAGATGCGAGACACTTTTCATACGACCTTCATCTTCTCCACCCACGACCCGAAGATCGTCGGCGAGGCGGAAACCGTCCATACCCTGGAGGACGGCATGCTGAACGGCACCCGGACCAGGCGGGAGGGGAACCATGAGTAAGCTCCTGAAGATCGCCCTGCGAAACCTGCGGCGCTACAAGCGGCGCACCCTGCTCACGACCTCCCTTGTCACCCTCGGCGTCGTGTTCGTGCTGGTCTTCGCCTCCGTCTCGGGCTCCTTCAAGGCCATGATGATCGCCCAGAATACGGACGCGATGCTCGGCCATCTCCAGGTGCACCGAAAGGGGTATGTGGCCTCCATCGACACCCTCCCCCTGAACCTGAATATGAAGGCCGGCGCCGTCTCGCGGCTCGAAAGGGTCCTGGGCGAGCAGCCGGAAATCGAGGCCTTCTCGCCACGGATCAAGTTCGGAGCCATGTTCAGCACCTTCGTGGAGACGACCAATATCCGGCTGAACGGGATCGATCCGGAGAGGGAATTCGCGACCGTTCCCCTGCTGCCCGGAAGGGTCCTCGAAGGCGAAAACACCATAAAGCGGGGCGAGATCTGGGTTCCGGAGCTCCTCGCCAGGGGGATGAAGGTGAAAGTGGGAGACACCGTGGTCATCATCGCCACCAACCAGGACGGCTCGGTCAACGGGAAACAGCTCCGGGTCGCCGGTGTGCTCGAAAGCGCCACGGGTCCCGGGGGGCGGGACGGCTACATCCACATCGAGGATGCGGCCGAGATCCTGCGGATGGAGGGGAGGGAGATCAGCGAGGTGGCCGTCCGTATCCGGGATTTCGGCCGCCTTGGAGCCTTCGGTGAACGACTTGCCGCACTTCTCGAAAAGGAGGTCATTCCGCAGGGGAAACCCCTATTCGAGATCCACATCTGGGAGAAGCTCTCGCCCTTCTACAACATCGCGCGGATGATCGACGTCATGACCTTTTTCATGAAGCTCATGCTGGTCGCCATCGTGCTGGTGAGCATCATGAACGTGATGATCATGGCGGTCTATGAACGGATCCGGGAGATCGGCACCATCGCAGCCATCGGCACCCGGCCCGGAAGAATTCTCTTCCTGTTCGTCCTCGAGGGGTTGAGTCTCGGCGTCGGCGGGGCGATCCTCGGCAATATCGTCGGCGCCGCCATCGTTTTCGTTCTCAATGCATCCCATATCACTTACGATTTCGGAAGGCAGAAGGATCTCCTTCTCCGGGCGAGCGTAAGTCCCGCCGATGTCCTCGTGCTGTCGGTCATCGTCATCGCCATCTCGGTCATCGCCAGCCTCCAGCCCGCATTCAAGGCATCGAGAATGGAACCGATCAAGGCATTGAAACATGTTTAGGGGAGACATGATGATGAGGATGCTGATCGCCGTGGTCGCCCTGCTCGTCGCGATACCGGCTCATGCGATCGACGGAGCGGCTCTTCTCAAGCAGGTGGACAGGAACCTGAACCCCGAGTCGTACGAATCCTACAGGAAGCTCGTAAACGTGGAGCCCGACGGCAGGAGGAAGGAGTACACCCTTTTCACCGTCAAGAAGGGAGCGGACAAGGTCGCCTCCCTGTTCCTCGCGCCCGCGAGCGACAAGGGAAGAAGCACCTTGAGGCTCGGCGACAACATGTGGCTTTACATCCCCAACGTGGGGAAACCGGTGCGGATCACGAGCCTCCAGTCCGTGGTGGGCGGCGTTTTCAACAACGCGGACATCCTCCAGCTGGACTATGCGGCCGAGTACACGGTGGAGAAGGTGGAGGAGGGGGAAAAGGAGTATCTGCTTCATCTCAAGGCGAAGACCAAGGCCGTGGCGTACGACAGGCTCAGGCTGCGGGCCGACAGGACGAGTAAGCTTCCGAAGAAAATCGAATGCCTCACGGAGGCGAACATGCTCATAAAGACAATCCATTTCAAGGACGTCAAGGACTTCGGCGGAGGCATCGTGAGACCTTCGGTGATGGAGACCGACAGCCCGCTGTACAAGGGCTACAAATCGGTGATGATCTTCGCAAAGCTGAAAGCGAAGGATTTCAAGGATGAGGTGTTCACCCTGACCTTCATGCCGAATGTCGAATCGCTGAGATGAAGGCGGCGCCATGCATCCTTTTCGTTGTCCTTTGGCTGCTGGGTGGCCTTTCGTACGCCGCTTTCGCGGAAGAGTACACTTTCGACGAATCGGAGATCGAAAAGAAGTCGTATCACATCGGCGGCTATGCCGAGTTCCGTCCGGTGCTTTTCGGGCTCGACAGGGGCGCGTCCCTCTACAAGTTGAAATTCTACAACCGGGACGAGGGGGCGACCCTGGAAGAGTACAACGCCGCGCTCCAGCTGGAGGGTGGGTTGGAAAAGGGGATCGCCCGGATTTTCGTCCGCACGAACTCGGAGTATCAGAATTCCTATCTCGGTGGCCATTTCAAGACGAGCGTCTATGAGGGTTTCCTCTCGATCAGGCCCTCCTCGTCTCTGACGATCGACATCGGTAAAAAGGCGCTCAAATGGGGCAAAGGGTACGCATGGAACCCCGTGGCCTTCGTGGACCGGCCCAAGGACCCGGACGAGCCGGAACAGAACCTGGAAGGATTCATCGTCGCCTCGGCGGACTGCATCAAGAGCTTCCAGGGCCCCTTGAAGACCGTTTCATTCACCCCGATACTTGTGCCGGCGTACCAGGACGTGAACGACGACTTCGGCGGAACCGGCCACATGAACTTCGCTGCGAAGCTCTATCTTCTAATATACGACACGGACATCGATTTCATGGCCCTCAGCGGCGGGAGCAAGCCGAGACGATATGGCGCGGACTTTTCGCGGAATATCCGGACGAATCTCGAGATCCATGGGGAGTTCGCCTTCTTAAAAGACTACGAGAAGAGATTTTTGAGCGAAAGCGGAGAACTGGTCGATAAGAAGAAGGATGTAGCGAGTTATCTGGCCGGGATACGATACCTCACGGAGACGGACACGACGTACATCCTGGAATACTACCGAAACGGGACCGGGTTTACCGAAAACGAAATGACCGGTTACTTCACATTTATCGACAACGCTTACAATGCATATGTTCCCTCCGGAAGCGACATGCTGCTGAAAAAGGCGTTGAAAGCGACATCCGGAAATTACGGAAGGCCGAACTTGATGAGGGATTACATCTATCTCCGGGCGAGCCGGAAAGAACCTTTCGATATCCTGTACTTCACCCCGTCGATCACCTGGATATACAACATGAACGATAAAAGCTACTCCCTGTCTCCGGAAATCCTGTATATCGGGATAAAGAATCTCGATCTCAGGTTGCGGGCTTCCATCCTCAAGGGGGAACGTTTCAGCGAGTACGGGGAAAAGCAGAACGACTGGAAGATGGAATTCCGGGCGAGGTATTATTTTTAGATGAAGAGCGAAAGGATCGGCACGGTCCCTTATCGGTGGCCGATCCGGATTCTCCTCGGGACCCTTGTACTGATTGCCGCGGGCCTCATCGCGGTCACCCTGTTGAATTACGACACGACGGCGCGATTGGCGGAGCAGGCATTGCAGAACAACGGGATGACCCTGGCCCTGGAGATCGCCTCCGAAGCCCGCGCACGGGGCGCTCGGGACACCGGCGCCCTCCAGGCGGTCCTGTCCAGACAGCACCCGCGGGAAATCGCGTTTCTCGCGATCGCGGAGCGCGACGGAACGATCCTCGCGCACACCAACCCCCGATTGGCAGGAAGCCGCATGGACGATGCTGCATTTACGCGCACGAGAGACACAGGGTCTCCCGCCGGGGCATTCGTTTCCCTCGGCACCGGCGAGGAAGTCTATGAGCTGACGTTCCCGTTTCACGTCCCGGCGACCGGGTCGGACGGACCGGTGGATGTGAACCGGCCGCGCTTCCGTGTCATCCGCATCGCCCTCCACACGGCTTTCGCGAAGCAGATCGTCTACCAGGCGCAGGCCCAGCTGGTTTTCGTCGCAGTGGCCGTGCTGGTCCTGGCGGTTCTTGGCGCCTGGCAGGTAAGGACGTTGAGGCGATACTTCATCCTGCAACAGGAATCCGCGCGGCAGGAGCGGTTCGCGGCCCTGGGGGAGATGGCCGCCGTGCTCGCCCACGAGATCAGGAATCCGTTGGGCGCCATCAAGGGGCTTGCCCAGTATCTTGGGGAGAAACGGGCGGCCGACCCGGTACAGGCGGAAATGACGCGGACCATCGCCGGCGAAGCGACCCGGCTGGAGGGTCTGGTGAATGACCTGCTCACCTATGCGCGGCCCCGAACCCCGAACTTTCATCCGACCGGGTTGTCCGGGATCCTCGACGAGGTGCTGCGGCTGGCGGAACAGGCGGCAAAGGCGGCCGGCGTATCCTGCGGGCTGGTTGTTTCCGGGGACGTCCCTCCCGTCCCGGTCGACCCCGAGCAGATGAAACAGCTTTTCTCCAATCTCGTGGTCAACGCCGTCAACGCCATGCAGGGAGGGGGAAGGTTGACGATGACCCTGCGCCGGTCGGACGGTAAAACCGTTCCGCGCCGTTCCGTGGAGGTCTCCGTAGAGGACACGGGAGCGGGAATATCGGAGGAAGACCTCCCCCGGATATTCGAGCCATTCTACACGACCGGGGCGAAGGGGACCGGTCTCGGCCTGGCGATCTGCCTGCAGATCGTAGCTGCGCATGGTGGAGCGATACGCGTCGAACGAACGGGACCCGAAGGCACGACGGTACTGGTGACACTTCCGGAAGAGGTGCCCAATAATGGCTGATCCCAGGGGCAGCATCCTTATCGTGGATGACGAACCGGCGATGCGACTGCTTCTCTCGTCCATCTTGAAGGAAGAAGGTCACGACGTGGCCGCGGCGGCGAGTGGGGCAGAGGCGCTTGAACTCGTTGCAAGGCGCCGATTTCACCTCGTCCTGACGGATCTGAAAATGCCCGGAATCTCCGGCATGGAACTGCTGGAACGGGTGAAGCGCGACGAACCGGGAACCGCCGTGATCATCCTGACGGCTTTCGGAACGGTCGAAGGCGCCGTGGAGGCGATGCGCAAAGGGGCGACTCACTACCTGCTGAAGCCGCTTGCCAACCCCGACGAGCTGCGCCTCGCCGTGCGGCGTGTCCTTGAAGAGCGCCGGGTCACGGACGAGGCGGCCTCCCTGCGCCAGGCCACGGAAGCCGTTTTCCCCTTCGGCGAAATCATCGCAGGGGAAGGCAAGATGCGGGCCGCGTTGGAGTTGGCGCGCTCGGTCGCGCCCACTGACGCGACGGTCCTTGTGACGGGTGAGACGGGAACGGGAAAGGAGCTGATTGCGCGGGCCATCCACAACTGGAGCCCGCGGGCGGAACGGTCTTTCGTCGCCGTGAACTGCGCCGCCCTGGCCGAGTCTCTTCTGGAGAGCGAGCTGTTCGGCCACGAGAAAGGAGCCTTCACGGGGGCTGTCGGCCAGAGGCGCGGGCGGTTTGAGCTGGCGCATGGGGGGACCCTCTTTCTCGACGAAGTCGGCGAGATGACCCAGTCCCTGCAAAGCAAGCTCCTCCGGGTGCTCCAGGGGGGGACCTTCGATCGGGTAGGCGGAACGAAGACCGTCACCGTCGACGTGCGCGTGATCGCGGCGACCAACCGGGACCTCCGCCGCATGGTGGAGGCGCGCGCGTTCCGCGAGGATCTTTTCTACCGCCTGAGCGTCTTCCCGATCGAACTGCCTTCCCTCAGGGAGCGGTCTCCCGACATCCTTCCCCTTGCCGAGCGCATCCTTCGGAATGCCTCGCGGCGCTTCGGCAAGAGGATCGACGACTTCGCCGACGATGTCCCTGCGCTGTTGCAAAAATACGCATGGCCCGGGAACATCCGGGAGCTCCAGAACGTCGTCGAGCGCGCCGTGATCCTATGCAGGGGAAAGTGCATCTCATCCAGCCTCCTCCATCTTTCCCCGTCCCCGTCCGCTTCGCTTTCGAATGCGACAAAGACCCTTCGCGAACTGGAGCGGGAGGCAATCCTGGGAGCACTTGCCGCGAACCATGGGAACCGCCGGAAAGCCGCGGAGCAGTTGGGGATCGGTCTACGTACCCTCTATACTCGTCTCCGGGAGTTCGGAATCTCTCCAGAGCCGGACGGCGAGGAATAGCCGTCGATCTCCCGGAAGTGCCGAAGCCGCACCCTGACTGCCGAACCCGCACGATCCCGGGGGAATCCCGCCGCGAGGATGCGCTTCCGCCGCCGACAAGCAATTCCCGAATGCATTGAACGGGATGGAGTTTTCGCTCCTTCCCGGGATGTTCCCCCCGATGGATCCGCGTGGCACGCATCCTGCTTTTTCCCCGGTCAGGGAACAATAACACACGCCGTGAAGGCGACAGGAGGGAGCGAGATGAAAATGAAACGGATGGCTGTGGCTATCGGGTTGGCGGCGGCAATGACCCTGGGGGCGGCGACGGTGTTCGCGTGGGGTCCGGGGATAGGCCGTGGGTTCGGTCCCTGGCACGGTGTGGCTCCGGTCGCTCCGGCCCTGACTGCGGAGCAGGCGGCGATGGTGGAGAAGATCCGGAGCGAGCGGTACGCGGAGGTGTCGAAGACCCGGAGCGAGATATACGCCAAGCGGCTCGAGCTTCAGGCGCTGTTCCGCGAGCCGGTGCTGGACCAGGCGAAGATCGCGTCGAAGCAGCGTGAGATCACGGCGCTGCAGGCGAAAAACCAGGAGCAGGCGCTGGCGGCCCGGACGGCGTTCGCGGAGGTGCTGACTCCGGAGCAGCGGGCGCAGTTGCCGGCCTACGGCCCCGGGTTCGGCGGCGGCCGAGGCAGAGGAATGGGTTTCGGGAACCGGTGGTAGGCAAGGACGTCCCCGGAGAGACGATCGTATCTCCGGGGACACACTTATACGATATCCTGTTTTTTATCCGGGATCGTCTCGCATGCCGAGGGCAGGATCCGGAATGGATTTCCGCCGGCAGCGTATACCACGGCCGGGAGGTCGCTATGGGCACGCCAGGACACACCATCGAATCGGTCCATCGGGAACGCACAGGGGCGATGCCCATCCTGATTCTGATCGTCGGGATGTCGGTCGGCATGATGATCGCCCTGCCCTCGCCCGCCCCGGCGGCCGAGGGTTTTTGGTGGGGATCTCCCGTCAATCCCGGATTCGACCGGAACACGGTGATCCATGCCACGGGAACCGCTTCACAGGTGGACATCGCGGCTCGCGGCGGTCCCGGCACGCTGTCCCTTCAGACTTCCACCGAGAGCATTACGGTCATTCTGGGACCGAGCTGGTTCCTCTCCGAACAGCACGCGGAAATTCAGAACGGGGATCTGTTGGTGGTGGAAGGGGCGAAAATGATGGACCGCCGGGGGCGCCTGCATCTGGTGGCTGCGTCGGTGACCAACCGGCGCACCGGCGCGGTCCTGCGGCTCCGGGACGATGCGGGGCGTCCACTCTGGACCGGCGGCCGTCCCTCGTGGAAACGTTAGCAAGGGGAAGACGTTCTATTCACGGCCTCTTACGGTTCGGGGCTGCTTTCCCGATCCCAGCAATGATCCTGGGCTCGTGCGCAACGGCACCCGCCGTGAGGCCCGGGACCGTCGAAGCGTTGCAGGCCCGGATCGGGATCCTGGATACGCGCCTGCGGACGCTGGAAGCGAGGCGGGAGCAGGTACCCGTAGCGGTTGCCAAGGGGCGCGCGGCCGTGGTGTTCATTTGGGGGATGTACACCTTTGTCGATAGTGCGGGGAGGCCGCTGCGCCACGTCCTGGACAAGAACGGCGAGCCGGTCGCCGACGCCAAGGGTGTACCCATGGTGGACCTGACGTGGACAGGTTCTGTAGCGGTGCAGAACTACATGGGGACCGCGTTCCTGGTGGACCGGGAGGGGAGACTCCTCACGAACCGGCATATCGAGGAACCGTGGTGGGAAGACGAGGGGGACACTCCGCTTCTGGCGGCGGGCCTGCGGCCGGTTTTCATTCGTTTGCGTACGTTCTTTCCGGGACATCCCGAGGCGGTACCGATCGAGGTGCTCCGAGTGGCCCCGACTCTCGACATCGCGCTGGTCCGGACGGTGAGATGGACGCCCACGGCGGAACCCCTTCCGATCCATCCGGATTCCGACAGGCTGGAAGAAGGGCAGGCCGTGATCCTGATCGGGTTTCCGACTGGACTGGATGCCGTTCTCTCCAAGTTGAGCGTCCAGGAGTATTCGATCCTGGATCGTGCGGGAGGAGCGAATCAATACGCCACGGCGGAGTTCCTGGTAAAAGAGAATCGACTCTCCCCGTCCGTTACCGGGGGGTTCGTCTGGGAGATTCGCCCGCACGTGCTTGTCTACGATGCTCGGACCACGGGGGGCGGAAGTGGCGGACCGGTCCTGGATCGCCAGGGGCGCGTGATCGGCGTGAACGCGGCGTATCTTGAGGAGTTCGAGGGAGGCAATTACGGTGTGCCCATTCAGGCGGGGCAGCGTCTCCTTGCCGGCGGCGGGCAACCGACCACAGCCGCCAGCAGGGAGCAGCCGATGCTCTTCGATGAGACTCCTTCGGGATGGCTACCATCTACTCTTCGGTAAACCGTTTCTCTTTCATGGCCTGTACTTGGAATCATGCGCGATCCCGCTGGCTCCGATAATTGTCTTACGCCAGGCCGCCGCGTAGGTGGCCGCGCCTTTGGCCCTCACTCCCCGATCTTTGCCCGCCACATAGCCGACGATCTGCGGAATGGAGGCCATGTGGTTAAGGCATAGAGCGCGGTGACGAAAGCCGCAAGACCCGCGTACTGGCCGGGCGTAAGCCCGAAATACCGGGCATCGCTCAAGCGAAGGAAGTCCAAGCTGAAGCGCGCCGGCACGTAGATCAGCAGGAAAGCGATCACGTAGAAGCCTGGCGACCTTGGTCTGCGGTCGAGCAGGAGAAAGGCGGGCATTATCGCCAGCAGCGTGTAGAGGAATTCGTACCAGCCCAGGTCGTGAAACCCCATCCGGGCCAGTTCGGAGGGTCCCGGCAGCTCCGCCAATCGCCCGGCATCCTGATACACGGCGGTGATGTACGCCCTGGCCTCCGGTGTCTTGAGACTCACGGCGAGCGGGAACGCCGTGAGGGTGCCCGGATGGTCGTGGGCCGTTGTGCAGGCCAGTCGCCCGATCGCCCAGGCGAACGGGAAGACGAAGGCGACGACGTCCAGGTACTCCCATCGAGTGCGGGCATCGAGCCCCGGCGCCCAGAAACGGAAGAAAAGCCAGGTCCCCACCACTCCCCCGACCATCCCGCCGAACGAACTGATGTTCTCCCAGAACTTCAGCAGTAGGAGCGGATCATCGAGCGCTTGCCTGGGGAAATAGGCCAGGACCGAGTACACGTGGGCGACGAGGAAACCCGCGAACAAGGCGGAAAAGATGAGATCTGCGCACACATCCGGATCCAGCTTCCTGGACGCGCAGCGCATGAGAGCCAGTTTCGAGCCCACGATTACCGCCATCGCGACCAGTAACCCGAAGGCGTGGATCGTGACCGGCCCGAACAGGTGGAGCGATGGCTGTTGGAAATAAGGGGTCAAGACGCGATCAGCAGTTGCCGGCCCGCATCGACCCTCCCGGGACCGGCTTACGCCGGGCCGCCGAGAAACGGCCTGACAATGAAGTAGACACCGAGCCCTGCAATCGCAACCCCGGCGGCGCGGCGGAACCATTGCCCCCCTGATTGGAAACGGCTGTTTTCCAGGAGGCGCCTGACCAAAGCGGCACTGGATCCGGCCACCGCGATCGGTATGCAGTGGCCGATGCCGAACAGCGCGATGAACAGGATCCCCGTGGCGATCTTCTGTTGAATCGTGATGATGGCCAGGATCGGTGCGATAAACCCGAAGGTGCACGATCCGGACAATACCCCATAGGCCAGTCCGAGGAAAAATGCGCCGCCGATTCCCCGAACCCGCAGCCGCGCCATCAGGCCGCCGCCACCGGACATGGAGCACGCCTGCACGCCCAGCATGCCCAGGGCCACCCATATCAAAATTGCCCCCACCAGGATCGTCCACCAGGACCCGACATCCCCGAGCATGCGCCCGAGCAGCGAGCAGACGATGCCCACCAGGGCGATGGTGATGAACAGGCCTCCGGTGAAGGCGACCGCGTAGGTAGCCGCGCTCTTGGTCCTAACCCCACCATCCTGGCCCGCCACATAGCCGACGATCAGTGGGATCGAGGCTATGTGGCAAGGGCTCAACGCAACGCTGACCATCCCCCAGAGCAGGCATCCTATGGCTGCAATGGCCAACCCTCCGGCCATCCATTGATTCACCGTCAACAGAAACTGATCCAGCATCCAGTCTTACCTCTTCAGGAAACGCCGAGTTTGGTCAGGATGTCGACGATGCGCTTTTTGTCCAGGAACCCGACATGGCGGAAAACCTCCCTGCCGTTCCCATCAAAGAATATCTGAGTGGGAATCGCCTGTATTCCGTAGATTTTCGCCAGTTCCGGATCGTTCCATACGTCGATGAAAAGAATGTCGGCCTTTCCGGTATACCGAATCCTGAGCTCCTCGATGATGGGCGCCATCATCTTGCAGGGGATGCATTCGGTCGCTCCCAGATCGATCATGGTGACCCTGCCGGTGCGCGGCGAGGGCGCCGAGGTCCCCTGTGCCTGCAATCCGACGGTTCCCGACGGTTTGTCCACACCACGGGATTCCGTCACCGCGTAGACGACCACCGATGCGAGCAAGGCCAGCGCTCCGAAAATCCACCCTTTCCTGTTCCGTTTCATCCTCCGACCTCCATCCGTGCGAGTTGTCCGATTCCCTCGGATCCCGGGAAAAAAGTCCGGGCCTCGCCTTTGAACCCGGACAACTTTGCAGATCTGCCTGCGAACGGTTCCCTATCTTTTCGATCCGGGACAGGCGCGCAGTGCGGTTCCAACCCGTCAGCCCTTCATGGCCTGCCGCGCAAACTGCTGTTTGACAAGACCCTGAAGACGGCCTCGTCCGGGAAACGGATGGCCCCTTCCGGGCACAGTTTCGCGCAGACGTTGCACTCCACGACGCAGTTGTAGGGATTCTTCACTCTCGTCTTTCCGTCCGCCTCGTCGAATTCCAGCACGTCGTTCCGGCAGAAGTCGACGCAGGTCCGGCATCCCGTGCACTTGTCCCGGTCGATCGTGGGGTACCAGGGAATCTCCTCCCTCGGGATTCCGCGCCAGGTTTCCACGGCGGTTTCCGGTCAGGCGGCTTGGGCGACCATCCCCTTGATCGCCTCGACCGCCTCCTCCGTAGATTTGTTCCGGACGTCGAGGGACACCAGGTGTGACTTGTCGAAACCGGATGCCTCGAGGGTGTCCCGGAACATCTTCTCCTGCATCCGCGGATCGCACGCCGCGATGTAGAGCCTGTCCGTTTCCTTTCCCGCGAGCAGGACCTTGAGGAATTCCTCGCCATCGCCGACGCAGAGCTGCGAGTGCAGGCACACGTAATCGAAGATTTTCTCCCGGCGGACGTCGGAGAGGACCCCGAAGATGTCCATCTTATGGAAGCTCGGGCAGGTTCCCTGGCAGACGCACAGGACGAATCCCTTTTTGGCCATGGCGGTTTCCCCTTTCTCTCTAATCGATATATCGACATCTGTCTATATAGTAAGGGGAGGAAGAGCAAAGATCAACGGATATATGCTCCGGATCGTTGGCCCGATGGCCTTCCAGGAGAGTGGAACGCCCGGACACGGTGGGTTGCGGAAAGGAGGCGGAGTCGTAGCACCCTCATGTTTCCTTCAATCCGCCGATGAGGATTTTCAGGCGGCGGCGGAGTTCGTCCCGGACGGCCCGAAACGCATCCTGTCGGGTTTCCTCGTTACCCTCCGCTGCCGCCGGGTCGGGGAACCCCCAGTGCAGCCGTGTCGCTTTCCCCAGGAACACGGGGCACACCTCCTCGGCGCACAGCGTGATCACGGCATCCACGGACTCTGCGTCGATCGCTTCCAGCCCCTTCGACCTTTGACCCGAGATGTCGATGCCGATCTCCTCGAGGACGTGGACAGCCTCGGGACGGACCCTGGAGGGAGCAGATCCGGCGGAAGACACCCGGATCCCCTCGGGGGCGAGGGACCGCGCGATTCCTTCGGCCATCTGGCTGCGGGCGGAGTTGGCGACACATAGGAATAGGATGTGCCGCGGGCGCATTGCCCGCAGGGCCTCTGCCTCGGCCCTCCACTTCTCGGGTTGCGGACTCATCGGGCGGCAGGCGCGTCCCGGTCATATGCGGGACGGCACCGCGCGGTTTTTCTGCCGGGGAGAGACATGCCGCGTTCGCAGATGGCGATCGGCCCGATCTCCCTTGCCATGGCCGCCCGTTCGCGGTCCTTCAGAACGAGCGGATCGTCGTTCAGCCATTTCCGGATATTCCGGAGAACCGGGCCGGCGTAAGGATTTACGCTCTTCCCGTCGAGGGAGTAGTGGATCCATTTTTTGTCGCGGCGGTCCTTGATCAATCCGGCGGCGCGCAGCAGAAAAAGATGCTTCGAGATCGTGGACTGGCCCAGGGCGATGACCGCGATGATCTGGCAGACGCACATTTCCCCCCCCTCCAGGATCTTGAGGGTCCGGACGCGGGTAGGGTCGGCGACGGCCTTCATGACGTCCTCGTAGAAACGCAGGCTCATGTGACTTCCTCCATTTCGTCAATTAACGAATTGACATTATACCGCGCGGGGAGAATAATATCCATCGTCACCATCCTACCCGTCCTGGGGGATGGGAAACTAGGAGGAACGAAGTGAGAAAGCTGGAGATCTACGAACCGCCGCTGTGCTGCCCCACCGGAGTTTGCGGGCCGGCGCCCGATCCTGCGCTGGCGACGCTTCAGGAGAACATTCTCCGGTGGAAGAAGGAGGGGATCGCCGTGGAGAGGATGGCGATCAACCAGGCGCCGCAGCGATTCATGGCGAATCGGACGGTGGTCGACCTGCTGACCCGGGAGGGACAAGAAGTCCTTCCGATCGCGCTGCTCGACGGGAAGGTTGTCTGCAAGGGGACATACCCCACGTATGATCAGGTCGCCGGGGAGGGGACGTAGATGCCCACCTACGCGTACCTGTGCGGCGCCTGCGGGCACGCCTTCGAGATGCGGATGTCGATCCGGGAGAAGGAAGGGTGGAAACCCCGCTGCCCCCGCTGCGGCAGCCGGAAGGTGGAACAGCAGCTGTTCGGGTTCTCCGTCGGCGGCGGGGGAGGGAGCGCACCCGCCCCGGGGGGCTGATGCCCCACCGGCCGCGGCGGTCGTTGCGGGTGACCGGTAACCTCGGGAAGATCTCGCACATTGAGGAAGGAGAAAAGCGTTCCGTGTCATTATTCACGTTTTTTTCAGGCAAGGGCGGCGTGGGGAAGACCACGATGGCGGCGGCGACCGCCGTCCGGATGGCGGAGTCCGGGAAGAAGACGCTCATTCTCTCCACGGACCCGGCCAGCAACCTGGCCGACGTCTTCGAACAACCGATCGGCCACCGGATCCGCGAAATTCTTCCAAACCTCCACGCAATGGAGATCGACCCGGATGCGGCCACCGAGGAGTACCGGGAGCACGTTATCGGTCCCATGCGGGGGGTGATGCCTCCGGACGTCATGAAGGTTCTCGAAGAGCAGTTCCGGAGCGCCTGCACGGTCGAGATCGCCTCCTTCGACCGGTTCACCGACTTCCTCGGAAAGACAGATTATGATGTGGTGATCTTTGACACCGCTCCGACGGGCCACACCATCCGCCTGCTGGAACTACCCGTCGACTGGTCGCGGCACATCGAGGAAAGCGCCAAGGGGTCGGGGCAGACCTGCATCGGCCCGGTTTCCTCGATCCAGGGCTCCAAGGAGAAGTACGACCGGGCGGTGGCGGCGATGCGCGACCCGAAGCGGACGGAATTCATCCTGGTTTGTCGCCCCGAGGCCACTTCCGTATCCGAGACGGTCCGCGCGCACGACGAGCTTTCGGCGCTCGGCATGGGTAATTTCCGGATCGTCGTGAACGGGATCTGCCCGGAAGACGCCGGCGGGCCGTTCACAGGGCTCCAAGGCCGCCAGAGGGAACAGATCCGGGAATTGTCGAATTCCCTTCCCTACCCCCGGCACGAAGTACGGCTCCAGGGAGGGGAGGTCAAGGGTATCGAGTCTCTGCGCCGGTTCGCGGAGATCGTATACGAGGGACGGCCGGACATCGTCCAGGGGAAGTTCTTCGGAGAGAAGATCTTCGACGGTTTCTCAGACCCGGCTGCGCTATCCGAAATGCTAGCGGTGCAGGACGCCGGAAGGATGGTCGTCCTCACCGGCAAGGGCGGGGTTGGCAAGACCGTGGCGGCGTGCGCCGTGGCGGTGCGGATCGCGGGCGTTGGGCATAAGACCTTGCTGGTCACCACCGACCCGGCGGCGCACATCGGGCAGGTGTTGTCGGTCGAGGTCACCAGCTGTATCCGGCCCGCGAAAGGATATCCCAACCTGTCCGTCGCGCGGATCGACCAGAAAGCCAGCGTGGAAGCCTACAAGGAGAAGATCCTCGCGCAGGCGAGATCTTCCGGCCACTCGGAGGACATGCTGGCGGCGGTGAAAGAGGAGCTCGAATCCCCCTGCACGGAGGAGATGGCCGTCTTCGAGGAGTTCTCGAAGATGGTGGAGCGGGACGATTTTGCGTACGTGGTGTTCGACACCGCCCCCACCGGCCACACGCTGCGGCTTCTCGAACTGCCGTACGACTATGCCCGGCAGGTCGAGATGATGGTCTCCATCCGGAAGGACGATCCGGCGACGGGCGAGGCGAGGAAGAAGCTCGACGCGCTGGTCAGGCATTTGAAGGACCGGGACCGTTGCACCTTCCTCCTGGTCCTCTACCCGGAATTCACGCCCGTCTTCGAGGCGAAACGGGCTTCGGAGGACCTGCGCGCGGCCGGGATCGACGTCCAGGGCGTGATCGCGAATTTCGTGCTGGAGGAGAAGGATTGTACCTCCCTCTTCACGACGTCCCGGTTCTACATGCAGCAGTATTACCTGCGCGTCGCGGCCGACCAGTTCCGTCTGCCGATGTTCAAGGTGCCCATGCTCTCCGGCGACCTTTCCGGAAAAGATGCGCTCGAACGGGTGGGCCGGGAACTGTTCGGCGATTTCCGGGTCCGCGAGAGGAAGAGGATTTCCAATTGACCCCTGGAGGTGGGACATGAAAGTGGAAGATTTTGAAAAGGAATTCCTGGCGATGCCCGAGAAGGAGCAGATGATGGTCATGCGGAAGATCATGCCCGTCTTCTGCGGGAACATGATGCGGGAACCCGGGAAGGTCCGGGAGATGTTCACCCTGTTTTCGGAGGAGTGCGGCGAGCCGATGGCGAACATGGCCTCCATGATTGGGATGATGAAGGGCCGCAAGGGCGGGGGCTCCTGCAGGTAAGCGAGCCGGAAGAGATCAAAGAAGGAGGCATGGCATAATGCCCGGAAGTATCACAAAAAAACTGTCGTTCCTCGACCGCTACCTTACTGTCTGGATCTTCGCCGCCA
>Ga0334722_10001081_pt1 | contig 35774 bp, 44 predicted proteins | sample C3_bottom_MG_FD_207210 | JGI IMG/M metagenome (GOLD analysis project Ga0334722, IMG submission 207210) | Sediment microbial communities from Yellowstone Lake, YNP, Wyoming, USA - C3_bottom | ecosystem: Environmental > Aquatic > Freshwater > Lake > Sediment | place: USA: Wyoming | collected... | reverse complement strand
GGGATTGACTCCTCAATCGTAGCGGCGATTGCGGTTGACGCGCTCGGAAGCGCAAACGTGGCGGGCACGTTCTTCCCGTTCAAGTATACCGCGCCCGAAAGCGCCGAGGACGCGCACCTGCTTGCCAGGAACCTCGGCATAAAGGTGACGGAGATACCGATAGGCCCTGCATACGACAGCATGACGGCGATGCTCAAGCCCGCGTTCAAGGGTACAAAGCCGGACGTGACCGAGGAGAACCTTCAGGCGCGTATTCGCGGAAATTTATTGATGGCGATATCCAACAAGTTCGGCTGGCTGGTGCTGACCACCGGGAACAAATCCGAGATGTCCACCGGGTACGCGACGCTTTACGGCGACATGGCGGGCGGGTTCGCTGTGATAAAGGACGTGCCCAAGACGATGGTGTTCGAGCTGTCAAGGCACGTCAACGCCAAGGCAGGCAAAGAATTGATACCCGCGCGCGTTATCAGCAAGGAGCCGTCCGCGGAGCTTCGGCCCGGTCAGAAGGACTCGGACAGCCTCCCGCCATACGACGTGCTGGACGCAATACTCAAGGCATACGTGGAGGAGGACAGGAGCTTCGAGGAGATGCTCCAGATGGGCTTCGACGATAAAACAGTGAGGCGCGTGATAAAGCTCGTGGACAACAGCGAGTACAAGCGAAGGCAGTCCCCTCCCGGCATAAAGATAACCCCGCGCGCACTCGGCAAGGACCGGCGGGTACCCATCACGAACCGGTACAGGGACATTAATTAACCACAGATTAAACAGATTAGACAGATTGAATTATGCAGGAATTTCTCTACAAAGACCTTTCGTATGGGATAATCGGTGCGGCCTTCGAGGTCCATAAGATATTAGGCAAGGGGTTTTTGGAAAATGTCTACGAAGAGGCACTTGCCCATGAGTTCAAGCTCAACAGTATCAGGTTTGAAAAACAAAAACCGTTGCCTGTTTACTATAAGAACATTATAGCCAAAGAATACATCTGTGATTTTCTGGTAGAGGATAAAATCATCGTCGAACTCAAAGCTATAAAGACCGTGACTAACAATGATGAGGCGCAACTTTTCAACTATCTAAAAGCCACGAATATGAAGGTGGGGATACTCTTGAACTTCGGAGAGGTATCTCTTTTCCATAAAAGAATCGTGTGTTGACTCAGTCCTTGTTTTTTTGCCAAATATTCTTCTTGGTCTTTTTGGGGTTTGTTCTTAATCTGTCTAATCTGTTTAATCTGTGGTTAATATGTCTTCCGGTTTATTGTATATAGTCTCTACGCCCATCGGCAACCTGGAGGACATCACGCTCCGGGCAGTCCGTATATTGGGCGAGGTCTCGCTCATCGCCGCGGAGGACACCCGCCACACGGGCAAGCTCCTGACCCATTACGACATCCACAGGCCGCTCACCAGCTACCACGACCACAACAAGGAGCAAAAGGCGGAGGTCATAATAGACAGGCTGAAGGCGGGCGAATCAGTAGCGCTCGTCACGGACGCGGGCACGCCCGGCATATCGGACCCCGGATATTACCTGATAAACCGCGCCATCGAGGAGGGCATTCCCGTAATACCCATTCCCGGCCCCGCTGCCGCGCTCGCCGCACTCTCCGTGTCCGGGCTTCCGACCGACTCCTTCGTGTTCGAGGGCTTCCTGCCCTCACGCCATTCGCAGAGGGTAAGCAAGCTGGGGACACTGAAGGACGAGAAAAGGACAATCATATTCTACGAGGCCCCGCACAGGATACTGCCGTGCCTCAAGGACATGCAGGACGCGCTCGGCGACAGACGCATCGTGCTTGCGCGGGAGCTTACCAAGCTTCACGAAGAGACCCTGCGCGGCAGGTTGGGCGATATAATTGGTATAATAGAGAATAGGACGCTGAAGGGCGAGATGACCATCGTGGTAGAGGGCGCGTCAGACAAACCGTTTGAGGCAAGCGTGCTGTCGCTTAACGACCATGTGGAGCTTGTGGTGCGCGAGGAAGGCATATCGAGGAAAGAGGCCATCGCTGTAGTGGCGAAGCTGCGCGGTGTCCCGAAGAAGCAGGTATACAAAGAGACGTTGGTGACTGACAAAGGACGTGTTGAAAATGCCTAAATACATAGTGTCTATATCTGGCGCTTCCGGGAGCGCGTACGGCGCGGCTATAATACGCGGGCTGGCGGGCGCGGGCTGCGGGGTAATTGTTACTGCAACCAAAGAAGGGCTCGCTATCTTAAAAGAAGAGGCGGGACTCGACTGGTACGCGAAAGACGAGGCGGCCACCGCGCGTAAGGTGGAGAAGACGCTCAAGCTCAAATCCGGCACGGTCAGCTACTACTCCGAGGACAACCTGCACGCGCCCATATCGAGCGGGTCATTTGGTACTGCGGGTATGTTCGTAGCGCCGTGCTCGATGAAGACGCTTGCGGGCATTGCAAACGGGTACGCGAACAACCTGATAGAGCGGGCAGCGGACGTTTGCATTAAAGAGAAACGTCCCCTTCTGTTGATACCGCGCGAGACTCCGCTTTCCGCTATACACCTTGAGAACATGCTGAAGCTTGCGCGCCTCGGCGTACACATACTGCCCGCGATGCCCGGCTTTTACAACAGGCCCAAGACGATAGCAGAGCTGATAGACTCGATAGCGGGCCGTGCGCTCGACCTGATGGGGGTAGATAACAGTATGTACCCACGCTGGGGAGGTTGAGATGCTGACAAGACAGCCGTGCGCATCGCAGTTCTATCAGGGCGACTGCAAGGCACAGATGGAGGCATATGCCATAGGCTTCACCCCGCCCGAAGCCCCTAAGCGCATCGTAGCGGGTATAGTGCCGCACGCGGGCTGGTTCTTCTCCGGGGCGACCGCCGCAAAGGTCTTCCTCTCCATCCGCGCAAGGCGTGACGTGGATACGTTTATACTCTTCGGCTCGGTGCATGTACCGGGGGTACGGGAAAACTCGCTTTACGCGGAGGGCGCGTGGGACACCCCGCTCGGCCCGGTGCACGTGGACCTCGTAGAGGCCGAGCTATTGCTTGACGAGCTTTCAGACGTCCTTGTCGCAGACACCCGCGCGCACAAGTTCGAGCACTCGATAGAGGTGCAGCTCCCGATGATAAAGCACCTGTTCCCGCAGGCGAAGATACTGCCCATTGCCGTGCCGCCGGGCGAAAATGCGGTGGAGCTGGGCGACAGGATAGGGCGGCGTCTCCGTGAAGTCAAGAAGGAGATTGCGGTGGTTGGTACATCAGACCTCACGCATTACGGGGACAACTACGGCTTCGCACCCGCGGGTTACGGGAAGCCGGGGCACGAGTGGATGGTGAAGAACGACAGGCGCATGATAGAGCTTGCGCTGAAGGTCAAGGCGGACGAGATACTCGCCGAGGCTGCAGCCAACCAAAACGCATGCGGGCCGGGCGCGTTGGCAGCCGCTGTAGCCGCAGCAGGGGCGATGGGCGCAAAGAAGGGCCACCTGATAGAGCACACTACCAGCTTCGACGTATACCCGATGGGCGAGTTCGACATGGGCGTGGGTTATGCGGGGATAGTTTTTTAGTAACGCCCCCTGAAATTCCCCCACCTATTGTAGGGGCCGACCTATGTGTCGGCCCTGTATTTTCTATGTCGCCCCCGCATCTTCTCCGTCATCCCAGGATGTTACTCTACGGGGACACTGCGTCTTTGAAAGTCACTGGATTCCCGCTTTCGCGGGAATGACGGAAAAACGACGGGCCGACACATAGGTCGGCCCCTACAATCTGAAAAACAAAAGGGCCGACGTCTCCGCCGGCCCTTAATCAAAATCAGCTATCTTACGCCTTCACGACCAATACCGCGCAGTCCGCGTGTCCGACGACCCTCTCGGCGACCTTGCCCATCAGGAGCCTCTCAATGGCCTTCCTGCCATGCGTGCCGACTACGATGAGGTCAGAGCCCCGCTTCTTCGCCGTCTCCACGATGGTGTCGTAGGGTATGCCAGTTCCGAGTATCGCCTCGACCGTGACGCCCTCGGCCTTGCCAATCTCGGCTACCTTGTCCACGTTCTTCTTCGCCAGGTCGGCAACGGCCTCCGAGGTGGCGACGCATATCGCCGCAACCTTGCTGCCGCACTTCTTGGCTATGCCTATGGCCTCCCTAACTGCGGCCTCGCTGTAATGCGAGCCGTCGGTGGCTATCAGGATGTTCTTGTACTCGACCTTCGCGGCCTTCGGCACGACCAGCACCTTGCAGGGCGCATGGCCTATGACCTTTGCCGTGACGCTTCCCATCATGAGCCTCTTGATGCCCGTGCGGCCTCTCCTGCCCATGATGATCATCTCCGCCTGCCGCTTTGCAGCCTCCTCGACCACGAACCTGTACGGCTCCTGGCCCTCGTGGGCTATGGTCTCGCAGTCTACGCCTTCCTTCTTCGCCCTCTCCTTCACAGAGTCTAACAGGGCCTTCGTCTCCTTCTCCGCCTTCTCGACCAGGTCGGGCGCGAGGGCCTCGAACTCGTCGTTGGTCTCGACTACCGATACGGCGAAGAGCTTGCTTTTGCAGGTCTTGGCGAGGCCTATCGCCTCCCTCACCGCCCCTTCCGAGAACTCCGAGCCGTCTATCGATACAAGGAGCTTCTCGAGTTTTGATGTCGGGCATGTCATTGCGGTCATTTTAGTGCCCTCCCGATTTCAGTACGCCGGACGCCGCGAGCGTGAGCACCAGCACCTCCAGCAGCGCAATCGCGACGTATATGGTGTCCTTCTTCTTGAGAAGGACTGGTAAGATACGGATATAGCATATCACCGACACCGCCGAAAGGAAGGCGATGCCTAAGAAGTTCAGGAAGTCGCCCTGCCCCATCAGGCTGATCCAGGTCCAGCCGGGGTGTATCCCGGTGGCCTTCAGGTACTCCTTTACCGGCATGGACCAGTAGTTCTGGAGCTGGTCCACCGGTATGTGCGGGGCCATTATGCCGGACACATAGAGGAAGAACGTGACGATAAGCATCAGCATGCCGAGCTTCATACCCTTGTCGAGCAAGCCTGCGTATGCAAGCTGTTCTTCAGTGGCCTTTGGTTTGTCTGCCATTTTTATTTCCTCCTTAATTCCAGATGCCCAGGCCCTTTAAAAGCGCCCTGAGCCCTGCAAATAAAAGCAGTACGATGACGATATACCTGATGGAGGCGGGCTTGGTCTTCGCAAGTATCTTCACGCCTATCAGGGAACCCAACATTATGCCTATTACCGAAGGCACGACCATCATCGGTATCACCGCGCCGTTGTTTATATATATCCAGGCGGCGGAGGTATCCGTAATGGAGAGCAGGAACTTGCTCGTCGCGACCGATACCTTCAGCGGCGCGCCCATCAGCAGGTTTAAGACCGGCACGTTTGCCCAGCCCGCGCCAAGCCCGAACATGCCCGCCATGACTCCTATGAATATGAACAGGAACAACCCCTGCGGGGTCCTGTGTATCTTCCAGTCTACATCCTTGCCAGTAGACTCCTCGTGGTATAAACCGTTAATCCTCAGCGCGGTGGACAGGGCGTCCGCCTTCGGCACGTCTGGGAACTCGGACTTCTTGGCTATCGCCATGATGCCGACTATGCCCAGGATGGTAGCGCCGAGCGCGGTCTGGACTATGTTCGTCGGCAGCGCAAGGCCGATCATCGCGCCCACTATGGCGCACGCAGAGGCAATCAGCGCGACCGGCATGGACAGCCTCAAGTCCGCCATGCCCTTCTTCAGAAGGCCCGGCCCTGCAGCGAGCGAGCCGGAGAGGGCCACTATCAGGCCCGCGCCCCTGACGAAGTCCAGGTGGAACGGGAAGAACCCTCCTATGATGGGGACGTACAATACGCCGCCGCCCACGCCGCCCAACACGGCCACTATGCCTAACAGAAATGATACCACAAATAGCGACAGCGGCCACACCCACCAGGGGGTGTTGCTCTTGGGGACGATACTGAGGTTATTGGCGGCAGCCTCGCCGCCAGGGGCCTGCGCCACCCCACCTGCCTGCCCGTGCTCGCCTGCAGCGGCAGGGGCGCCAATGGCGGCGGCCTGTCCGGCAGGCGTGCCAGCCGCCACAGGGGCCTCCGCCGAGGCGAAGACAGTAGAAGCCGCAAGCATGAACAACATGAACGCCGTCACCGGCGCAGCAGCTTTGAATAGACCTGTTAACGTTTTCACCTATGTTCTCCTTATGAAGTAACTTACGATACATCTCGTATGTCGAGACCTGTAGACCCTCACTAAGTCCGCCTCTCAACCAGCCATCTATCCCCCCTTTCAATATTTACATATTGCAACGCATTTACATTATGTCATTATAATCTTTACTGCCAGCTTCATGTCAACCGAGGCGCTCGTACTCGGAGTCCAGTTGAAAACGGTCGGCCCGCGCAGTGGTCTTCGAGTATGCGACGGTCATGCCGCCCGCCGACAAAAACAGCCTGTGCATAACCATGCAGGCGCTCGTGGGCCTCGTGTTTAATAGCCCGCCCAGGTAGTCGCCAGCCCTGCCGACCTCCACCGTCTGCGTCACGCGCGCTATCTTTGCTGTCGAGTGGTCCTGCAGGTACTCGAAAACGGCCCCGCCTTCCGGGTCCCATTCGGTCAGGCCGGGACAGACCCTGAGCGGGATGTATATCTCGTTCACCAGCACGGGCACTCCCTCAAAGCTCTTCAGCCTGCACAGGTAGAACACGTCCCTGTCCACCACGGGCCCCATGCGACGCGCCACTTCGTCGTCAACCTGGTGGAGCACCTTTTTTTCGACGACCTTCACGTTCTCGATGTCGCCCGGCAGGAACACGCCCTCGACCAGGGTTGTCTTCATAGCGATGCCGGAGCGCGGCGGGCCTTTCCTGACGAACGTGCCCTTGCCCTGGAGCTTCTCCAGGTAGCCGTCGAATACGAGGTTGTCTATGGCGCGCCTGACCGTTATTTTACTCACGCCGTAGCTCTTGCAGAGGTCTTCCTCGGTGGGTATCTGCTGTCCGGTGCGCCATACGCCTGAGCGTATGTTCGACTGCAGTATGTTGGTGAGTTGTATGTAGAGCTTCTCTTTGTCTAACTTGTCAGGCAGCATCGCGGTCGGCTCATCCTGTAGTTTCTTGTTGCAACACAATGTCATACTAACATTATAATGAATTGATTGACATTATAATGAATAATTTGGGAATTGCAAGCGAAAAATGACAGGTGTGTGATTATTTTTGCAGTTTCTACGCGGCGTGCTTTATATAAACCCATTCACAGTCGGGGTTGACGTCTTTTGGGAGGTCGAAACCCATCTTTGAGAGGTATAAGAAGGCTTCAGTAATGGTCGTAAATATGGTCCACTTCCTGCTTGACAGTTTCGCAACGGTAAGAGCCATTATCCTGGGCACAAGCCTGGGTACTACGCACACGACCTCGGTCGTCCTTTCGGAGAGCTCACGGTCGAGCTCTTTGAATGCCCCTGCATAACCCGGGTTGGCCGCTTCCATCCTTGTCGCGTCATGAAATACGCACACCGGCCCGCGGCACCTGGCGAGCTTTGAGATTACCTCGTTGCAAATGGCCTTCCCGTTTTCGGTATGGCCGTCCTTTGGATGCCTGACAACAACCAGCATGCTTACTGACGTGTATACGGAGCACTCCATGATACACCTCCCTGCCTGCCGCCCGTAACCGTTAAGACGCTTTAATAAAATAGTATTGCAAATAGCGTGCCAAACGAGTTGGGGCCAATAGAAACGGTATTTAGGGGGTTATTTGCGGTTGAAGGATGAGTTTGTCGACATATAACCTAAAGTTGCGAATAGCAGGTGTGTTGTTACGCTCAAAGTTATAAGCACTTTCGCGCAGATTTTTAGCACATCCAATAGAGCATTAAGGTTTGAACGTCTCGCCCCCCTCGCCCGGCATGATTATCTTCTCGTCTTCAGTAAACGGGCTGTCAGGCGGGGGCCATGCGGCGGGGTTAGGCTCCGGGCCTTCGAGCGCGGCCTTGCCCCGTCCAGCGTCGGCTATTATGGGCCTGTTGTGCAGGTCCAGCCCGGTGAAGGCGGAGAATTCGAGCGGTATGCCGTTTGGGTCAAATGTGTATATGGAGTGAATGAAGCCGTGGTCCATCATGTTCGAGCATGGGAAGCCTGCCGAGATAAGCCTGTCCGCAAGCTTCCACAATACCTCGTCGTCCTCCACCCCGATGGAGAAGTGGTCGAATATGAAGGGGCCGACTACAGGCTCCCCGTGCCTCTTGTACGCGACCCTCTTTACTCCGGGCCACTCGAAGAACGCCACAAGCTCAGACTCGTTAATCTCGAAGAAATACTGCCTGTGCCCAGGCCCGCCGTGTCCGGCTACGAGCCTCATGCCGAGCAGGTCCCTCCAGTACCGGACAGTCATGTCCATGTCGCCGGTCGCCATCGCTATGTGGTTTAAGCCCTTGTACCTCATTTTACCTCGTGCGGCTCTTCCACGTCCGTTATCGTGTATCCCACTTTAACTACGATGTCTTTACGCAGGGAATGATAGACCGAGCAGTACTTCTCCTGGGACAGTGACACTGCGCGCTCCACCTGACGCTCCTTGATGCCCTTGCCCGTTATGTGCAGGTGCATGGTGATCGCCGTGTAATACTGCGGAGGCGTCGGGTTTCTCTCGCCGTCTATGTCCATTTTGAATTTATGTATCTCCGCCTTCATCTTGGTCAGGAAGCTGACCACGTCTATGCCCATGCAGCCCGCGACGGACAGCAGGAGCGCCTCCGTGGGCATGCAGCCCCACTGCACGGCGGCGTCGAACTCTATCTCGTAGCCGGACTGGGTCATGCCCTTGAAGAGCAGGTCCTTCTCCCAGAAGAGAAAGCCCTTCGTGGCGGTCTTGACTTTTTCTTTATAGCCGCCTAAATCCATCTCCGACTTGTCTGTCATGCTATATGAACCTCCGTTAAATCTGGCAGCTACGTTACTCCCCTCTCCTTTCGGGAGAGGGGATGGGGGTGAGGGCCGGTAATCGGGTTGTCGCAGGGCTTCCGGCAATGCTCGCAGTCCCTGTCGCAGGTGACGCCGAGCTTTTTCTTGCGCTTGACGACCTTGACGTTTGCGGGTGTGGGGGCTGGTTCTTTCTTCTTGTCCACAACTTACTTCGTATGCGTAGGCTCCGCCGGCAGCGCGGCGGCGGCGAGTGTTGAGAACTCTTTCCTCAGGCCCACCACCTTGCCTATGATGATCAGGGCCGGTGTCTCTATGCCCGCCGCAGAAGCGGCATTGAACAGCTCTCCCAGCGGAGCCGTCACCTGCCTCTGGTCGGCTCCTGTGCCCTGGCTTACAACAGCCGCCGGGGTGTCATAAGGGCGGCCCGCCGCTATCAGCCTGGCCGCTATCTCAGGGAGCCGCGTCAGTCCCATGTATATGACGATGGTGCTGACCGCCTTTGCAAGGGCCTCCCAGTCTACCGGGTCGTCGAGCCCGCTTCCGGGGTGCCCCGTGACAAAGGCCACGCTCCCGGATATCCCCCGGTGCGTAACGGGTATGCCCATCGAGGTGGGCACCGCAACGCCCGCCGTGACGCCGGGTATCACCTCGCACGGCACGCCCGCGCGGCCCAGGGCTAGCACTTCCTCGCCACCGCGCCCGAACACGAATGGGTCGCCGCCCTTGAGCCTTACGACGGTCTTGCCTTCGCGCGCCTGCTGCACGAGTGTATCGTTTATCTCCTCCTGCGACGGACAGCTACGCCCGCATCGCTTCCCCATGTAGAGGAAGACCGCGTCCTTCGGGGCCATCTTTAAAAGCCCCTCCTGGACCAGCGCGTCGTATACGACAACTTCGGCCCTGCCGAGCGCAGCCGCGCCCTTGAGCGTAATAAGCTCAGGGTCGCCGGGGCCCGCACCGACAAGATATACAGTACCTACTTCCATTGGGTCCTTCTTTCTACTTCTGCGGGTGCAACGGGCCTTCGAGGTATGACAGCGCCTCTTCCGTCGGCTGGGGCAGCCCCGCAATCTTCCACGCCTTCAGGGGGTCCATCTTGAACGGCTTGGTCATGCAGGTCTTGGGCTTGTGCAGGTCCGTGCATACCATCCTGATGAACGGGAATGAGTTGAACTTGATGAAATAGGTCCTCAGGAACTTCACGACCTCGATGTGGTCTTCGGTCAGCTTTGTGACGCCCTGCTTCTTTGCTATTGCCGCCGCCACCGCCTCGTTCCATGCGTTTATGTTCTTCAAGTAGCCGTTCTTGTCCAGTTCGACCGTACCGCCATCATACTTAAGAGCAGGCATGTGACCCTCCTTGTTATTGGTAACCCTCGAACTTGCCTTCTATGTAGTCCTTCAGGTAGCGGTTCTCCGCCTCCACTTCGTGCATGAGGCCTTTTACGACGTCCCTTATGGATATGATGCCTATCAGGGTGGGGCCGGCCATGATGGGCATGTGCCTGATGTTGTTCCTCGACATGATGTTCATTATATAGTCCAGGTCGTCGTCCGCGAGGCCTATCAGGATGTCTTTCGTCATCGCGTCTCCGACAAACCTTGCGTCCAGGGCGTGACCGGGGTTCTTGAATATCTCCCTCAGTATGTCCCTTTCGGAGATGATTCCCATGACCTTGCCGCTGTCGTCTAAGACCGGCAGGCAGCTTATCTTGTTCTCGAAGAGCATCTTCAGCGCCGACTCGACCTTCTCCTGAAAACCGATCGTCCTGACCGCATTGTCCTTCGTGTCCATTATGTTCTTGATCTTCATCCCGTGGCCCCTTTTTATGGATTGGATGCGGAAATGGCAGGCGTTTAAAGCGTGCCTGACTTAAACTGTATATCAGATTACCCTTGGCATGTCAAGGGTTGAAGAGGGCAAAAAAAACGGGCCCCGGTTTTTCGCCGGGGCCCGGCGGTGCTCATGGGCTATTTCAGCTTCTTTATCCAGTAGTGTACCTTGCCGTCCTTCTCTTCGGTGCCGAGCAGTTCGTTGCCGGTCCTGTTTGTCCAGGACACTATGTCGTTCTTCGTACCTAAGTCCGTGCCCACCATATGGAGGACCTTGCCCGTCTCCATCTTCTTGACGGTCATGTTGGTCTTCAGTATCGGCTCGGGGCAAACCATGCCTACACAGTCCAGTTCCACATCGGCCTTAATATCCATTTTTGTCTCCCTTTCTCCGGCAATGCCGGAAGACTGCCCGTTATCCGCTTACGCAGCCGTGCTATCCAGGCCCGGCCGCGGTGAACCCCACACAAAATGCTCTACTCTCAGGCGGTGGCGCCCTCTTTGGACCACCACGCGCCGTCTTTCAGGTACTGGTCTATGTGCTTCGCGGCGTTCCTGCCCGCGCCCATCGCAAGTATGACCGTGGCCGAGCCGGTGACAATGTCCCCGCCCGCGAACACGCCCTTCTTGGTGGTGCGGCAGGTATCCTCGTTCTCGACCTCGATGTAGCCCTTTTTGGTCTGGCCGAGGCCGGGCGTGGTCTGGAACAGGAGCGGGTTTGAGCTCGTGCCGATGGACACGATTACCGCGTCTACGGGGAGTACGAACTCAGAGCCCTTTTTGGCAACCGGCCTCCTGCGGCCTGATTCGTCGGGCTCTCCCAACTCCATCTCGAGGCACTCCATGCCGGACACCCAGCCCTTGTCGTCCCCTAACACCTTTACCGGGGCAGTAAGGAGCTTGAACTGCACGCCCTCGTGCCCTGCATGCTCTACCTCTTCTTTCCTTGCCGGAAGTTCGTCCTTCGAGCGCCGGTACACTATGTACGCGTTGTCCGCGCCAAGCCTGAGCGCCGTCCTGACCGAGTCCATCGCTACGTTGCCGCCGCCGACAACCGCAACGTTCTTGAAGCGCTTTATAGGCGTCTCGTAGTTGGGGAAGTCGAAAGCCTTCATAAGGTTCGAGCGGGTAAGGAACTCGTTCGCGGAGAACACGCCGTTTAAGTTCTCGCCCGGCACGCCCATGAACCAGGGCAGGCCCGCGCCGTTGCAGACGTATACGGCGTCGAAGCCTTCCTTCTCCATAAGCTGGTCTATGGTCTTTATCTTGCCGATGACGTAGTTGAGCTTTATCTCGACGCCCATCTGCTCAAGGACCTTGACCTCGCGCTCGACTATAGCCTTCGGGAGCCTGAACTCCGGTATGCCGTACACGAGCACGCCGCCGGCCTTGTGCAGGGCCTCGAATATGGTCACCTTGTGGCCCATGACGGTCAGGTCGAACGCGGCAGTCAGGCCGGACGGCCCTCCGCCCACCACGGCCACCTTCTTGCCGGTCGGGGGCGCGGTCTTCGGGAGCTCTCCCCCGCCGTGCTTCGCCTGGAAGTCGGCCACAAAGCGCTCGAGGCGGCCAATGGCCACCGAGTCGCCCTTCTTGCCGAGTACGCAGACCTTCTCGCACTGCATCTCCTGCGGGCATACCCTGCCACAGACTGCCGGGAGCAGGCTCGACTCTTTAATCTTGCCCAGCGCGCCCAGGTAGTCCTTGCTCGTGATAAGCCCTATGAAAGACTTTATGTCTATGCCCACGGGGCAGCCCGCGATACAGAAGGGCTTCTTGCACTGGAGGCACCTGGACGCTTCGAGGAGGGCCTGCTCCTCGTTGAAACCGAGCGTCACCTCCTGGAAGTTTTTCGCCCTGACGTGCGCGTCCTGCTCCGGCATAGGCTGACGGGGGACCTTGGGCTTCTTCGGCTTTTCGTCTTTTTTCTCTTCTTTCTCTTCGCTCATCTGATACCTTCCTTAGTATGGAAAAGTCGTCCCGTAAACGGGACAGCTACAATTAAGACTGAGATTGCCGCGTCGCAAAAACGCTCCTCGCAATGACAAATTTGGCGCTTCGTCTAATTGGCCCTACGCCGTGTGGCACATCTTCTTCTTGCAGATGTCCACCGCCATCTTCTCCTCCGGGAGGTACTGCCTCTGGCGCGCCATCATCTCGTCGTAGTCCACTTCGTGGCCGTCGAACTCAGGCCCATCCACGCAGACGAACTTGGTCTTGCCGCCGACCGTGACGCGGCAGGCGCCGCACATCCCCGTGCCGTCCACCATGATGGTGTTGAGGCTGGCGAAGGTCTTTATCTTGTGCGGCTCGGTTACCTTGCACACGAACTTCATCATGATGGGCGGGCCGATGACTACGACCATGTCGACGGGTATCTTCTCGGTCTCTATCATGCCCTTCAGCTCGTCCGTTACGAAGCCCTTCTTGTGGTAGGAGCCGTCGTCCGTGGTGATGCGCACCTCGGTGGACGCGGCGCGCATCTTGTCTTCGTAGATGAGCAGGTCCTTGTTCCTCGCGCCGAGTATCGAGATGACCTTATTGCCTGCGTCCTTCATCGCCTTCGCAATGGGGTGTACCGGGGCTATGCCTACGCCTCCGCCTATGCAGACCACGGTGCCTACCTTCTCGATGTGGGTGGGCTTGCCAAGCGGCCCTGCGACGTGCATGAGCTTGTCGCCCTCCTTCATCGCGCCCAGCATCAGGGTGGAGGCGCCGACCTCCTGGAACAGGATGCTGATGGTCCCGGCCTTTACGTCCTTGTCGGCAATGGTGAGGGGTATCCTCTCGCCGGTCTCGCCGTTTATTATTATGACAAACTGGCCTGCCTGGTGCGCCGCCGCTATCTCGGGGGCGTTTAAGACGAACTCCTTTATCCTGGGCTCCTGGTCAGACCAGACGGTCTTCTTTAGTATCTCGTACATTTTGCTTTTCACCCGCCTTTTGGATTATTTATAAGACCTACCAGTTCTCTATCTCTTTCATGAAGTCGTCGTACTTCTCCTCGAAGCTCCTCAGGTGCGCGCTTTCCTCACTTGCCAGGAGCATGAAGAGGTCCTTCGCCTTCTTGTCGTCCACGAACTGCGAGTATTTCTGGTAGGACTCCATCGCCTCTTTTTCCTTGGACATGGCGAACTTCAGGACTTCCTGGTAGTCCGCGTTATCGTCCAGGGTCACGCTGCCCAGGTACCCGGAGTAACCGAGCGGCTTTACTATGCCGTGCGGCTTGGGTATCCTGCCGCCCCTGTCCACTATCTTCTCTATGTCGTTCAGCCTCGCGATGTGCTTCTCTTCTTCTTTTGCAAGGGAGTTTAAGAACCCCTTCACGTTATCCAGCTTGGCGTGCTCGGCCGCCTTCAGGTAGAACTGCCTTGCATTGTCCTCGTTTATCTTAGCGTAGTCTATAATTTCCTTCAAGGTGATGTCGTCCATGTCCGCTCCTGAATATCGCAAGAATCGGGCCTTAGGCGGGGTCCCCGAAAGGGGCCCCGCCGTAATTGTGGCCCGCATAAGAATCAACCGGCCCTACAGCATGTCTATGTAGCCGCAGGGACATGCCTCGGCGCACTTCTTGCAGCCTTGGCACTTATCGAGTACGAAGGCGTAGTGCGTGCCCCTCTCCGTGTCCTTGGACTTCTTCTCGACCGCGCCGTCCGAGCAATACATCCAGCAGTTGTCGCAGTCGAAGCAAAGGCCGCAGGACATGCAGCGGGTGACCTCCGTCTTGAACTCCTCGTCGGACAGGGGTACCATCGGCTCCTTGGTCATGCTGCCCTTCACCTCGGAGGCGGGCAGGAACTGCGTCTGCGCCCTGTCCTTCTTCGGGAAGAACGAGGTGAACATGGTCTGGTAGCGTACGACCGTGAGCGGCGCCTCGTCTGAGTGCGGCCTGTTCAGTATGTAGTCGTCTATCGCCTCTGCCGCCATCCTGCCCAGGCCGATTGCCTCCGTGACGAGGCCAAGCTGGTTGGTCACGTCGCCGCCTGCGTACACGCCCTCTACGGGGGTCTTGCCGCCAGCGTCCGCGGATATCCAGCCCTTCTCGTTCTTTATGGTGTCGAGGCCTTCCCACTCCGGCTCCTGGCTGATGGAGGGGCACACGAACGTGGCGTCTATCACGAACTCTGAGCCCGCGACGGGGACCGGCCTGCGCCTGCCGGATGCGTCGGGCTCGCCCAGCTCCATCCTCTGCACCTTGAGGCCGACGGCCTTGCCGTCCTTCAGTACAACTTCGACCGGGGCGGTGAGGTACTCGAACTTCACGCCCTCCTCCTCGGCCGAGTGTATCTCGTGCTCTATGGCGGGCATCTCGGTGCGCGTCCTCCTGTAGGAGAGCGTAACGTCCGCGCCCATGCGCACTGCGACCCTCGCCGCGTCTATGGCGCTGTTGCCGCCGCCTATTACGACGACCTTGTTGCCTATGTCGACCTTCTCGCCCTCGTTGACCTTGTGGAGGAACTCAGCGCCGGTCATCACGCCGGGCGCGTCCTCGCCCGGCACGCCCATCTTCTTGCCTGCGTGCGCGCCTATGCCCATGAAGACGACCTTGTTGTTCTTCCTCAGGTCGTCGAACGATACGTCCTTGCCGACCCTCGTCTTGAGCTTTATGGTGACGCCCACGTCCTCAATCTTTTTTATCTCGGCGTCGAGCACGTCCTCGGGCAGGCGGTAGGTCGGGATGCCGTAGCGGAGCATGCCGCCCGCCTTCTCGAATGACTCGTATATCGTGACGCCGTAGCCCCTGCGGGCAAGCTGGTAGGCGCACGAGAGGCCCGCCGGTCCTGCGCCCACGATGGCGACGGACTCCGACCTCTTCTCCTCCGTGATCTTGCGGAGCGGGAGGTTGTTCTTTATGCCGTAGTCGCCCATGTAGCGCTCGATGTTGTTGATGTTGAGCGGGCCTTCGAGGCTACCCCTGTTGCAGTCGCTCTCGCACGGGTGCGGGCACACCCTGCCTGTGGCGGCGGGCATGGGGTTTTTGTCCGTGAGCATATACCATGCCTCTGCGATCGACTGGTCGAAGGTCCGGCCGTACATCTCGGACTGGCTTATGTGCATCACGTAGCCCCTGATGTCAACATTCGATGGACACTTGAAAGTACAGGGCGGGGTCTTGGGCTGGTACTTGGGCCTGAGCGGCGAGGTCTGGCCACCGGAGGACTTTGCGCCGTAGCCTTTTTTCTTCTTGGAAACCATTGCCATGACTGATGTTCTCCTTTACTGCTGTTCTGAAATAGGGGCCGCTGAATACTCATGCGCCTGAGGCAACTACACCCTTCAGAGCGCACGTATAGCGCGGCTGAAGGGTGCCGGTTCCTGGCGCGACCTGCTCTACCGGAAACGAGGCGCCGGGCCCCGGTATTACCGGGGCCCGGCATCCGGGTCGTATTAGTTTGCGCTGCCTTCCTTGTGGGGCAACTCGAGGGTCGTCCCGCCGAAGTAGCCGTAAACAAGCTTCTCGTCGTCTATAAGCTCCTTCAGGGCGGCCTTCACGTCCTTCTTCGAGCAGTTTGCCTCGCCGAAGTGCTCGACCACGTCCGCAGACATGTCCGGGACCTTGACCTGCTTCTTGCCCGCGTAGGACTCGACCTTCTTGAATATGTAGTCTTTAATCTCTTCTACCGGAGTTCCCATAGTATCTCCCCTTAGAATTTGATCTGGGTTGAACTGTTGTACGTGCTGGACGCCAGCGTGAAGTCGTCTATGTGGTACTTGGTGAACTCGAGGCCGGTCTTGGAGAAGAACTGCGGCCAGCCTATGCGCTCGATCCACTCGCCCACCCTCTCGTACTTCTTCGCGTCACTGGCATACACCTCGACTATGTTCTTTACCGCGCTTGTAACTTCAGGCCACCTCGGCGGGTTGTTCGGGATGTAGGGTATCGCCAGCTTGGAGAACATCGGCTTGCTCCTGGAGTTCGAGACCTTGCCGCCGACCCATATGGATATACCGTCGTTCAGCGGGTTGGCTATCGGCATGGCCGGGCAGACGGTGTAGCAGTTGCCGCAGTACATGCAAAGGTCCTCGACAACTTCGACGGACTGCTTGCCATCCACCATCGCGGGCCTGATTGCGGCCTTCGGGCAGGATGCGACCGTAGTCGGGATCTCGCACATGTTGCCGAGCCTGCTGTGGTCTATGGTCGGCGGGGTCCTGTGTATGCCGAGTATGGCTATGTCGGAGCAGTGGACCGCGCCGCACATGTTCAGGCAGCATGCGACCGCTATCCTGAGGTGCGCGGGCAGGGTCATGCTGGTGAAGTAGCCTATGAGCTCGTCCATCGTCGCCTTGACCACGCCGGAGGCGTCGGTCGCGGAGCTGTGGCAGTGCACCCAGCCCTGGGTGTGGACGATGTTGGATATGCTGGCGCCGGTGCCGCCGACAGGTATGCCTATCGCAGCGAGGTCCTTGATAAGCGGGTCGACGTTGGCTTCCTTGTCGGTCATGAACTCGACGTTGTTGCGGCTGGTGTAGCGCAGAAAACCGTCGCAGTACTTGTCGGCCAGGTTGCACATGTCCCTGATGTTCTCTATGCTGACGAGCCTCGACGACGCGGCCCTGACGGTGTAGAGCTTTGCGCCTGACTCGGATACGTGCAGGAGCACGCCCGGCTTTACGTTCTCGTGGTACTTCCACTTGCCGTAGTTGGCCTTCACTACAGGGTGGAGCATCTGGTCATAATGGGGCGGGCCCATATCTGTCTTTCTCTTGGGAGCTGCCATTTCTATTTTCCTCCGTTTAAGGATTAGCGTTATTACATTAACTGCGTCAACACACCCGGACTATTCCTCGAAGTACTCTTCATAGAAGATGTACGGGTTGGACCTCGGCTCGGATACCATCTCGGCAGAAGGCTGAAGGCCGACTTCCTCGATGAAGTTGCCCTTGCCTATCCTGACTATCATCTCGCCGATACGCTCCCTGGCCTCGCCGTTATCATCCCAGAACTCCCATATCTTGGCTATGAGTTCCTTGAACTCCTCGTACGGCGGCTCCATCTTGATGAAGGGCACTATGACGGAGGCCAGCAGCGCGCCCTGCACTATCGGGGCCTTCGCGCCCAGAAGCATGGTCGCGCCCTTGTCCTTGCCGGGGCGGAGGGCCTTCGGCATGACGTTTATGCAGTGCATGCAGCGGTTGCAGTTCTTGTTGTCTATGGCGAGCTTGCCGCCATTGAAGGACATGCAGCCGGTCGGGCACTTGCCTACGACGTCGTTTGCGATATCGACCTTGCCGCCCTTGGCGTACTCGGCGACAGCGGCGTCGTCCTGCTGGATGGCATCACGCCAAGTGCCGATTACGGAGCAGTCTGAACGTGCTATCGAGGCGACGCAGTCGTTCGGGCAGCCAGATATCTTGAACTTGAACTTGTACGGGAAGGCCGGCCTGTGCAGCTCGTCCTGGTACGCGTTGGTGAGGTCATGGCAGATTGCCATCGTGTCGATGCACGCGAACTCGCAGCGGGCCATGCCGTTACAGCAGGACGGGGTCCTGACGTCGGAGCCGGAGCCGCCCAAGTCCCAGCCGTGCTCGGACAGGTCGGTGAATATGTCTTCCAGGTGCTCAGTCGTGGTGCCGAGCATGACCATGTCGCCGGTCGAGCCGTGCATGTTGGTCAGGCCGGAGCCGTGCTTCTCCCACAGGTCGCAGAGGTAACGGAGCGAGCTGGTGTTGTAGAACCACCCTGCCGGCTGGTTGACGCGGACGGTGTGGAAGTGCGATACGTTCGGGAACAGCTCGGGGCAGTCGGAGTAACGGCCTATGATGCCGCCGCCGTAACCGCGGACGCCGACGATGCCGCCATGCTTCCAGTGGGTCTTCTTTTCCTTGTACGACAGTTCAAGGATGCCAAGGAGGTCCTGGCTCATCTTGTTCGTCTTGGCCATCCTCTTGATGTCCGAGATAAAGCTCGGCCAGGGACCGCTTTCGAGCTGGTCTATTAACGGGGTGTTGGACATTATGCAAATCTCCTTTTCTTGAATCGAGGCTGTCTCTTTCCCTTGCAATTATGATACCGGACTACGGTCGCAATACAAGGAACTGCCCTCGTACGCTAACCCTTGCCACTTCCGATTTGCCCGCGTCCGGCAGACATACTCACATCCGCCTGCCGCGCCTCCGCGCTCACCTCCTTTTACATTTGAATTAGTATAACTATCAACTTGAAGTTGTATGCCAAAACATCTTTATACAACTTTTCAAAAAAATATGCAACAGCCAAAAAGAAGTTTACCGGCACATGCTGAAATTATTCGGCCAACCCGGCAACCGCCTCCGCTGCCACGTCACTAATCTCTCTTTCGACCAGTTGCCCGTCTATATACATCCTGACGACCGAACTGTCGTCCGCGAGCGCCCTGAGTCCGTCAAGGGCGCCTGCGAGCCAGGTAGGCCGGGATAACCCCGATGCGCCCCCTGACATACCCGCCGACTTATCACCCGGCCCACCTGCCAGCCTTCCGAGGGCCCATGCGGTATGCGCCCTCACGTCCGGGTCCGGGTCGTCCAGGTAGGTGACGAGCGCAGGCCCCATCTCCGTGGTAAGCGCCGGTTCCTGCAGGGCCAGGTTTCCTATCGCCCAGATGGCCCCAATAAGTATCGGGGTGTTCCTGTTGGCGGGTCGGCAGACCTCGTCGTCGTCCAGGAAATGGACTACTACCCTGACGGAGTCTTTAGTGAGGGCGGGGTTCCGTCTCGCTATCTCGCCTAACGCCTGCGCCGAGCACCATCCGACCACGCTCGACTCTTCGTTGAGGGACCAGAGCAGGCGAAATATGAAGGGGCTCACAAGCCCGGGTTCCGCCGCCGCCAGGTGTCCGAACATGGTGACAGCCCGCCACCTGACGAGTTCGTCATCATGGTAGAGGATACCCATAAGGGTACGGACCGTCCTCCTGTCCTCCCTCGCCTTGTCCAGGACCGCTTCGTAATCTCCGTCCCTGAGAAGGGCGGCTATGCCCTCTCTCAGAGTCGGCATTCTCGGCCTCTTACAGCCAGGACATGGTCCTGTGCTTCTCCACGAGGTCAACGAACCCGGCATAGTCGACGAGCTTCACGCCGTCCACGAGCCTGTCTATGCCTCTGGCCTTCACGTCGCCCTGGAGGGCGTATACCTCGTGGTCCTTCTGCGCATCCTTTATCTTTGAAGCAACGCTGCCGCCGGCCATCGCGCCCAGCACGCCATCTTCGATAAGAAGTATGGGGTCGCCCTTCAGCGCGGTCCTCAGGCAGCTGTCCAGCCCTAACTCCCAAAACGGGGACTTGTTTACTATATGAAGCACTTGCGCCTCCTTGTCATAAGAAGATATTGGATTAAGTTAAAACGGCAGTACCACGTCCTGTTCGGCCATGAATTTGCCGATGGTGGCCGCATCCACTATCTCTACCGGTATTGCTATGTCGTCAGCGGTCATGCCCCTCATTTCGAGGGACGCCTTGTCCACGTAAATCTTCTCGCAGCCGTAGTCCTCAAGGACGGGTAGGGTCTGCAGGAAGCCCTTGATGCCTATCTCCGTCGTGTCCTGCCCCTTCTTGAGCGAGAATACGGCGTCGTCCATGTACACGGCGCACATCTCGTTGTCGAACGCGCCAAATATCAGTACAACCTCGAGCCCCTCCCACGCATATATCGAGCCGTGCGGGGCCCTGCGGTTAAGAAACATTATCTTTGCCATCTGTCTAATCTCCTTTCGGTCACATTTTGCCGTCACAAAGCGTCCGGCCTAACCCCGGGGTTTAGTCGCCAAACGTGACGACCCTGTCGGCCTCCGTGCATATCTCGCTCAACTGGCCCAGGCCGGAGATGCGCGTGTTCTCGATGACGAGGTCGGGGTTTATGCCCCTGCGCTTGGCGGCGGCGACGCACACGATGATGTCCACGCCCTTCGCGCCCAGTGCCGACCACCTCTTGGCTATGTGCCTGTCGTCCTGGGGCGGCTCCATGTACTTGGCGACGTTAGATACCGCGTCGTCGTACAGGAACACGCCTCGCATCGTGTGACCTTTTTCCATTGCCGCCTCTATGAACTTGTAGGCGGTGTCGGAGGCCTGGTGGTTGTACGGCCCCTCCTGAATCATTACCCCTATCTTCATGGCTCCTCCTTTTAGTGCGTTGAACTGCCCTATCTTAAAGCTGTCAGCCCTCCTTGGGCTTGCCTATCTTGTTGACCCTTTCAGCCGCCTTGGCGAAGAGCGCGGCGGCCCTTGCCTTGTCGTACTGCGCGCACTTCACAGCTATCGCCTTCAAAGCCTCAGAGCTCGCCATGTCGTCGTCCATGCCGGAGGCCGCCTTTTCTGCGAGGTCCCATACCATAGCCGCACCGGCGTCGCCCTTTGACGAAAGGTCTGCTGCTACTTCCGCAAGGCCCATGGCCTTCGTGAGGTTGTCGGCTTCTATCTTGGACGCCATGTCGAATATCTTAGACTTGTCGAGCTTGCAAAGGCCGGCGGCTATCGTCCACTGGAGCTGTCCGCTCCCGGTATCAACTGCTGCTCCGGCGGCCTTGCCATAGAGCTTCTTCGCGGCTTCGGGGTTAGCGGACGCCTTGTTAGCGGCCATCTCGCAAAGCGCCTTGGCCTTTATATACATTACGCTCTTGTTGTTGAAGCGGGGTTCCGTGATGTTCTTCAAGGCGGCAATGGCGTCATCCTCGCTCTGCCTGGCAGTCGCCACGGCGACCGCTGCCTTTATCTCGGTGCCGAAGAGCGCATGCCTCGCACCCGGCTTCTCGGCTTCAGGCGCCCAGAGCTTGTCCATCTCTTCCGCCGCCTCGGCGGCCTTCTCCATGTTGACCGGGACCATTGCGAGCGCAACTTCCCTGAGGGCCTTGGACTTGTCGTAGGGGTCGCTTATGTCCTCAGCCACCGCCTGCGCCTTGTTGAGGTCCTCCATTGTAGCCCTGCCGGTCGCCTTCGCGTTCATCTTTGCGACCTTCATTAGCGCCGCGAACCGGGCGTCTTCGTGTCCGTCCTCTATCTTGGCCGCCGTAGCCGTCGCAAGCGCGGTGTCTACCTCGGCCATGTCCATCGCCACGTCGCTCAGGGCATACGCCTTCGTGTAGGGGAACTCGACGCTTGCGGCAATTTCCGCCGCCTCGCTCAAGAGCCCCTTCGCCTTTGCCGGGTCGGAGGCGTTCACTGCAAGCGCCACCTTCGAAAGCGCCTTTGCAGAGGCCGCGACCAGCTTGGCCTTGTTAACGCTGAGCACTTTGTCTTTGACGTCTTGCTTGGTATCTTCGGATATAAGCTCGGAAGACGGCTCGACGTCCTTGATCTTCCTGGCCGCGTCCGCCGCGGACGCAAGTATCGCCGCACCGGACGTGCCCGCCTTGGACCCTATGGCCGTAAGCGCCCACGCTGCATCCCTGGGGTCGCTTATCTTTGCCGCAACTGCCGCCGCCGCTGACGGCTCGATGCCGCCCATAGCCGCCGCCACGCCCCTCAAGTCCAGGTTACGATAATTTGCGTCGGGTATGGCCTCGGCCTCGGCAGCGGCCTCATTGAGGACGCCCATCGCCTTCGCCTTGTTCGTAAGCGCCATGCCTTCTGCAATGCTGCGGATGGCCCATACGCGGGTCGTAGCGTTCTGTATCCTGTCGAGGAGCGGCTTTACCTGCTCGAGGTCTGCGCCCTCCCAGCCGGAGGTCGCAGCCTTCAACTCTTCGAGCGTCGCCTTGTTGGCCGCAGAGTGCATATCCTTGGCGACTGCAAGGGCGCTGTCCAGGGTCTGTGCCGCGCCTGCGGGGTCGGATGCGCTCATCGCCGCGCCCAACTGGCCGAGCCCGTATGCCCTGACGGTCAGCTTGTCGAGCGTGTCCGCAGTATTGGACGCCTTCTCGACGACTGACGCGAGGACCTTGGGGTCGACCTTCTTGACTTCGCCCTGCTCTTTGCAGGCAAATAATAATACGGGTGTTATAAGTACTGCAAGAACCAGGTATAGTCTCTTTTGCATCCTCTAACCCCTTATTCCTTTAAAGTGTTTTTAAGGCCCAGCGAGAACAGTAGCATCACTACAAGCGTCAGTACGAGGCCCAGGCCGACCACTTTTTCCAAGGTGTAGTCGTCACGGAGCTTGTTCAGTGTCTCGTAGGCGCCGTGGATGCTCTTCTTAATCTTGAGGGCCGGGCCTGCGACGCCGTCTATAGACGTAGGCACTGTGCCGGCCAGGTCCACGTAGGCCACCGTGCCCTTGTCCAGGTCTTCCCTGATGTATTCCGGATAGCGCCTGGTCTTGCCTTCGAGCTCCGTCAGGTACATGTCGTACTTGACGAGCTGGCTTTCGGTGAAATACGCCCCCTTCTTGAGTTCGAGCAGGCCGGGACAGCGTGTGTCCTTGACCTGGTAGATGCTCTTCTCCCAGTTCATGACCCTGCCGAAGGCAGCGACCTCGGAAGCGGTGTGACACTCCGCACAGAAGTTGTCCTTCGCATAGGCCTGGGTGGCGAGGCAGATCATCCCCAGGACGATTAGCGCTTTGGGTATCAGTTTCATTACTCTCCCAGTCACGGTATTCTCCTTGTCGGTGTTAGGAATACTGCCCCCATATTGTAAGCCCGATGAATATCACCACGCCCCCGAGCACGCAGTAGAGGAAGTAGGGCCTGCGCCTCCAGTTCTTCTCAGGCGACCTGTCCAGAAACGGGAGCATAAAGAGCCCCGTGATGGCTATCATCTGCACGCCCATGCCCAGGAGTTCCGCCGCGTCTCCGAATATCTTGGTCGGGAAGAGCTTCAGCGTCTGGTACGCGGCGAGGAAGTACCACTCCGGCTTGACGGCCAGCGGCGTGTTCAGCTCGTCCGCAGGAATCTCTGGCGGCAGGAACAGCCCCGGGTAGAAAAACGCAATCCCGATGTACAGGGCCAGGACTATGGAGATTATTATCCCCTTGTCGATGGCGTCGTTTGGCCAGAAGGGTTCAAGTTCCCCATGCCAGTTGTCTTTGTTGTATTTCATCCCTTTATCACCTCGCTGGTATTATCTAAAGGTTTTCCTGAATGCCGGACCTTCTTATCATGACGAAGTGCGCGGCTAAGAACCCTGCCATTAGCACCGGGAGCGCCAGGTGCAGTGCGAAGAACCTGCCGAGCGTCGGCCCGGATACCAGGTCTGCGCCCCTTATTATCTTCATCATCGGCGTCCCCACCACTGGCATTACCGAGAACGACGTCGTGAGCACCGTCACCGCCCAGTATGAAAGCTGTGTCCAGGGCAAAAGGTAACCGGATATGCCCATGACCATGGTAAGCAGGAGCAGCGTGAAGCCCGTCACCCAGTGCAGTTCCCTCGGTGCCTTGTAGGCGCCTGATATGATGACCTTGAGCATGTGTATCATCACAAGGAGTATCATCACGTTCGCACCTACTGCATGCAGCCTCCTGAACAGCCACCCGAACACCACGCCGTTGTCGATGAACACGACGCTTGCAAACGCCTCTTTCGGCGAGGGGGTGTAGTAGACCAGGAGGAAGATGCCGGTCAGCACCTGCAGTATGAACAGGATGAGCGACAGCCCCCCGAAGCACCCGAACAGCTCGTACCAGCGCTTCATCCTGGGGGCCTTCTTGGAAAACACCTCGTCTTCCATTATCTCGGATATGCCGACCCGGGTATCAACCCATTCGACGATCTTATTAATCATCTTTATGCACCTCCCACTATGAGCTTGTCGCCAGCCAGCTTATACTCGAGCTTGTCGAGAGGCACGGGAGGCGGGCCGCCCTTGTTGATGCCGTTCTCGTCGAACCAGCCGTCGTGGCAGGGGCACTTGAACTTCTTCTCGCCGTCGTTCCACTTCACAAGGCAGCCCAGGTGCGAGCACTTAAGCGATATGCACACTATGCCTGCCTTCCGGTTGAACGCCAGGAAAGGGTAGCCCGCAAATACGCCTTGCACGTAGCCTTCCTGCGGGATGTCGCCAAGGTTGAGCACCGCCGGTTCCGGCTTGCCCCTCTGGACCGGCTTGAAGGAACCAAGCAGAGGTACCACGACCTGCGCGGCCCCTGCGGCGCCCACTATGCCTGCGAAGGCCCCAAGGAACTCCCTTCTGTTCCTGAGGAACTTGCCGCCTTCCTCGTGGTGGGCCTCTTCAGCCTTTACGTCTTTTGTGTCTTTCTTCTCTTCACTCATTTATGACGGCTCCTGTCTCTCGGATTAGTGTCCTCGAAGCTATCCCTATTCGTAACCTTCGACCGTCACCACCCCGACGTATTCGTGACAATTGTTGCACGAGGTGTGGACGTCGTGGCAGAGGGTGCACTCCTGCTTGTTGTAGTCGCCCCTCTTGATAAGGTCCATGTGGTGCTGCTTCCAGTACTCCACCGGCTGGTGGTACTCAGGCGACAGCACGCCGGACGGAAGCTTGAGCGCCAGCGGCCCTTCGCCTTTGAGTTCCGGCTTTGCGACCCTCTCGTTGCAGCCCATGAGCGCGGCCATCAGCAGAAGGGATACGACGACTACTAAGAAGGGCGTCAGGCCCTTCAAGCGTGTGCTCATTATATGCCCTCCTTTCCGCCCAGGACTATCGCCCTGCCTACGAGCTGGTGTACGCCACCCACTTCTTCCATCGGGTAGCCGTAGTACGGTAAGACCTTCGTCATCTGGGCCTTGCATATGGCGCATATGAGCGCTATGAAGTTCGCGCCATGGCTGTCCTTGACGGCCTTGTAGGCCTGCATCCTCGGCATCGCGCCCTTTATGCGGACCTCTATCAGCTCGTCGGTAAGGATACCGCCGCCGCCGCCGCAGCAGAACGTCTTCTCCATGATTGTGTCAGGGTGCATGTCCACGTACTTGTTGCAGGTGGCCTTGATTATATCCCTCGGTATCGTGAACTGGCCGCCGGGCCTGTCGCCCATCCTCGCGCCCCTCGCCACGTTGCACGAGTCGTGGAGCGTAACGACAAACTCGTCGTTGGCGGTCTTGTCGAGCTTCAAGGCGCCCCTCTTGATGAGGTCGTGGGTGAACTCGCATATGTGCTGCGGTGCAGGGTACTTCGGGTCGAGCGAGTCGAACGGCCCGATGAGGGTGTTCCAGAAGCTGTATGCGATACGCCATGCGTGCCCGCACTCGCCGTGGATGAGCCTCTTGGGCTTGATCTCCTCGATGCCTTCCTTTATGCGCGAGGCCACCTTCCTCATAACGCCGAAGTTGCCTATGAACATGCCGAAGTTGCCCGCCTCCGAGGCGTGCGAGCTTAAGGTCCAGCTTATGCCCGCCTGCTTGAAGACCTTGGCGTATCCTGCGAGCGACTCGACGTGCGGGCTTGCGAAGAAGTCCGCCGAGGGCGTCACGAGCAGCACGTCCGCGCCCTTCACGTCCATCGGGAAATCGACGTCAGCTCCGGTGGTCTCCTTGATGTCCTCTTTCAGGAAGTCGAGGGTGCTCTGGATGGCCGGGCCCGGCATTCCAAGGTTGTTACCTATGGTATAGACCTTGTGTATGATCTCGGTCACGTACTTCTGGCCGTAACCGATGGAGTCGAGTATCTCCCTGGCCGCCATCGTTATCTCGGCGGTGTCTATGCCGTACGGGCAGAACACGGAGCAGCGGCGGCACTCGGAGCACTGATGGAAGTAGACGTACCATTCGTCCAGCACTTCCTTCGTCAGCTCTTCCGCGTCCACCAGCGGGCCCAGTATCTTGCCGCCGAGCGTCAGGTAGCGGCGGTATATCTTCCTGAGGAGCTCCGCCCTCGCGACCGGCATGTTCCTGGGGTCTTTAGTGCCAAGGTAGAACTGGCACTTGTCGGTGCATGCGCCGCACTTGACGCATATGTCCATGTAGACCTGGAGTGACTTGTACTTCGTGAGGAGCTCGGCAAACCTCTCGACGGCCTTTTCCTTCCAGTCCGGCGCGAGTTCGTGCGGGAAACCAAGGGCGCTCATGTCCTTCTCTTTAGCGACATGGCACTTGATGCTGCCCGAAGCCCCTTCCTTCATCACTGGAAATTCGATTTTGCCTGTAAGAACAGGTATGTCAAACTTTACCTTTGCCACTTTTGGTTTCTCCTTACGCGCCCAGGTTAGGCGACCAGGGGTTAATGTGCCTCTTCTCCCTCGGGTTGTCACACTGGTTCCTGGTCGGGCTGAAGAACACCCCGCCGGAGTGCATGAGCTTGCTGAACGGGAAGTAGGCCAGAAGCGTCATCACCAGCGTGAAGTGCAGAAGGAACACGGGGTCGGCAGGCACGTCGGAAAGGTTTCCGCTTACCAGGCCGAAGACGAAGCCCTTCACGTCAACCATGAACGGCCTTTCGTAATATTTCATCAGAAGCCCGGTAGTCGCGATGCCGAATATCAGCGCGAGCACAAAGTAGTCGGCGAGCGATGAGACGAACATGGTCCTGTCCACGGTCGTCCTCCTCATAAGGAGGTAGAGCACCGCAACCGGGAGGACGAACCCGGCATAGATGCCGATATTCTGCATGCCCATGTCCCAGCCTGCCACCGGGTACAGGAAATATCTCAAGTGTCTTATTACTACAAGTAGGAAGGCGTAATGGAACATGATACCGCCGAGCCATGTCCACTTGTTGCCTTTAAACAGGCTGTTGAAGAATATGACTTCGCTCAAAACTCTGATGGCAGCCCCTATGGGGTTTATCGGGGCAGGGGTCGTAGGTATCTTGAGGGGTGAAGGTGTCTTGGCGTACTTGAGCACTCTCGCCAGGAAGCCTACTATAAATATCGCCCCCGCGCCATAAGCCATCGCGGTGAAGATAACTTTCAGCAACGAGAATTCCATCTATCTCCTTCCTTCTCATGTGAGAGGTGCGAGTTGCGTCCCGCGCCATCGTCGGGCGGGACGCAACAGACCGTACATACGCTGGTTAGACGCAGCCCGTAGGCTTGGGAAGGCCGGCGATCTTGCAGGCCTGCTTCGCAGGGCCGGCCGGATAGAGCTCGTAGAGGTACTTCGTGTTGCCCTTCTCAGGCCCAAGCTTCTGGCCGAGCGCCTTCACGAGTATCTTGATCATCGGGGCTATCTTGTACTCCGCGTAGTAGTCCCTCAGGAAGTTCACCACTTCCCAGTGGCTGTCGGTCATCTCGACCTCTTCCTGCTGGGCTATGTAGCCCGCAACGTCCTGGTTCCAGTCGTCCAGGTTTAGCAAATACCCGTCCTCGTCCACCTCATAGGTCTTGCCCTGAAAATCAAAGGTCGGCATCTTTATTCCTCCTTGCCAAAAGAAGTTACCCTACCAAACACCACAGACGCCCAAACGACACCTGTGCCCCATAAGACCTGACTTCATATTGATTGTGGATTAACGTCCCGCCCTGCGAGAGATATGGGGCGATGGGTCGTTAATATAATAGACCGGCTTGGTTAATGTCAAGGGAATTTTTCGACAAAACGCATTTTAAAACGTCGTTATGACAACGGGTGTGCATATTACCCGCCAACCCCGACCTATGTGAGGGTTTTTTTCAAAAATAACGCTTTTTAAAACATCGTTATAACAACGCCGACAATATATACCCGGACAAACCGGTTGTCAAGATTTTTTTCCGAAAAACAGTTAACTATAATCAATACCTATAATTAACCTTTTTGATGAAGCTTACAAATTTCTTAGCCCATTCAGTCGCGCCAAGCGCGTGCACGTGGGTATAGGCGCACAAGGCGTTCCTGTAAGAGATACCGTCGTGCGCGCCGTCTACGCCCTTGCCGCGTACTACGTCGAACGCGAACACTGCGCCCGAGAGGCCAGTCACCCTCGAGTGGTGGAACTCATGCGCCTTTATTTCCTCACCGAAGACAGGCCACGCGCCCTGCCGAGTCGGCTTCAATATAACATATCCATGCCCAGCTGGACGCTCGGACATCTCTATCTCGCACGCTATGACGCCCGCCATCTCCGACCGGCTCCCCTTGTATGATATGCCCCGGCAGAGGTACATCAGCCCGCCGCACTCTGCATAGGCCGGAAGCCCGTCATCCACGCGCCTCTTTATCTCGGCCCGAAGCGGCGCGTTTTTTTCGAGTGCCCCCGCGTGCGCCTCAGGGAACCCACCGCCTATGTATAGCGCGTCCACCTCCGGCAAGCTGGGGGAATCTATGGGGCTGAACGGCACAAGCTCCGCGCCCGCAGCACGGAGCGCATCCAGGTTCTCCGGGTAGTAAAAAGTGAAGGCGCGGTCCATGGCCACGCCTATCCTTACCACAGGCGCGGGAATGGTTATAACGTCCTGGGTAACTGGCGCGAGCGGTGCGGCAGAACGCGCGATGTCTAACACAGTGTCCAGGTCCACGTTCTCGGCAACCACGTCACGCATCCTGTTTATCGCAGGCAGGAGCGCGGGGTCCTCCCTGGCTGGTACGAGGCCCAGGTGCCGCATGCCTATTACCATCTCCTTGTCCTCAGGTAGCGCGCCGAGCACCTTGGCGTCGCAGTAGCGCTCGATTGCAGCCCGGAGCTTCGCCTCGTGCCGTCTGCCCTTAACCTTGTTCAGTATGACGCCCGCGATGTTTACGTCCGGCTCGAACCTCTCGAAGCCCTGCACCAACGGGGCAATCCCGCGCGTCATGCCGTAGCAGTCTACCACGAGTATCACGGGCGATTTGAGAATTCGCGCAACCCCTGCGGTCGAGTCTGAGCCTTCGAGGTCCATGCCGTCGAAAAGCCCCATGTTGCCCTCGACCACGCTTATGTCCGCGCCGGTCGCGTGTCTCTGGAAGCTCTTCATAACATTATCAACACCCATCATGAAGAGGTCGAGGTTGTGCGAGGCCCTGCCGGTCGCGGCCTCGTGCCACATAGGGTCTATGAAGTCGGGGCCTTTCTTGAACGGCTGTACGGCAAGCCCGCGCGAGCATAATGCCGCGCAGATGCCGATAGTGAGCGTGCTCTTGCCGGAGCTTCGGTGCGGTGCTGATATTGTTATGCGGGGGAGTGTCAGCATTTTCATGGGGTACAGGCTAATGAATGAGCCACCAAAAGTCAACGGTTATTTACTGGTAATGCTCGTTCTTGGGATAGGCGGTGGAAAACGTCACCGATAATCCTCACCGCGCTCCCGTACTTCATCTTCGCTATTATCCACAAAAACGCGGCGAGGGTCATCGGCCTAGTGACCAACTCTACCCTGCCCGCCTTCACAGCGGCCACCACGGACTCAGGTGTTTTTTCGGCGTGTATCAGCGTGTATGTGTACCCGAGCTGGTCGAGCGTGTGCGAGTCGGACGTGCCTACCATCGGCAGGCCGAGTTCCGCAGCCCGCCTCACCGCCTTCCTGTTGAAGTTGATGGACTTGTTGTAGAGGTGCGCATACTCGACCGCGTCGAACAACTCAGGGCGCGAGTTAAGCAGCCTCCCGCAGCTCGGGGCCCAGGGGAAGTACGGGTGCGGCGCGATTACGAGGTTTTCTTCTTTCTTGCGGCTGATGACGTCTTCCGGTGTATTGATGGACGCGGCATCATCGAAGTTGATAAGCAAGATATGCTGCTTGTCGTAGGTAAGTTCCATGCCGCGTATCAGCAGGATGCCTTGCTCGCGGGCGTACTCGTAAAGCTCTTCGGTATAGAAATCGCAGTCATGGTTGGTGATGGATATAACTTCAAAGCACTGCCGCGCCGCCTCGTCTATAAGCCCCTTTGATGAGTATGCGATGTTGTCGTAGATGTCGTCGCCGGTGTGTATGTGCAGGTCTGCCTTGAGGGGTCTTGCTAACTCCAATCCATCACCCGCCGCTCGAAGGACTTGACCACCCCGTCCGCGCCGAGCCACACGGTGAGGGTGTAGCCGGGCCGCTCGCTTGTCTGTTCGTACAGGTATACGAGTATCGTTATCTGGCCGGGCCCGTCCGCGCCGTCCTTGACCACGTCCATAGGTTCACCCAGGAGCGTCACCACCTCGTCGCGCGTCGTGCTGCCCGTCCTGATGAGCGGCTCCACGTCCTCGCCCGCCACGTCTCTTTTCAGTATGCGTTCCAGCGCGATGCGCGCGGCCGTTACGTCTCCGCGCCCTACCGATTTCACGTGCCCGTCTTTTGCGAACTGCACCGTGAGCGAAGCCGTCTTGGACTCGCGCCCGCCTGAGCTGTGGAAGTTCAGCGGGAGGTTATAGCTGCCCGGCCTCGTCTGTGTCCTGTAGTATACGTATATCCAGGTCTCGGTGTCGTCCTCGCCGAGCTTTGCGGTCGCGCCTATCGCAGGCTCGCCGAGCAGGGACTTCACGTCCTCTTTGGTAGCCACACCGTCCATTAAGTTAGCTATGACCTTGTCGTCGGTAATCCTGGCCGTGCCTATCTCGTGGATGCACCCCGGCAGGAGCGCCAGGGCAAGCGCGCACAGAGAAGCGCACGTCAGGAGCCTTGTGCCTGTCTGTAATACTCGCCGGGTCAAGTCGGTTATCCTCCGGGGTATCAGGCCCCTACCCCTGCCTGCCTTCGATTGCGCAGAGGAGCACGGCGGACGCAAGCCCGAGCCTCCTGTCGAGCGCTTTGTTCGTGTCCTGCGAAAAGTCGAGCGTTATTTTGAGCACGAACGGGTTGAAGTTCTGCTTGAACGTGCAGACCTGTCTGCCGCGTATCTCGCCGCAGTATTTCTGCGGGACAAGGTTGGTGAGCAGGCGCCTGACGAGCGCGAGGGCCAGGCTGTCCTCCTTTATGCTGCCTATCTCGCGGTCGGTTTCGTCCATGAAAATCCACTCGTCCCTGAGGATGGACTTAAGGCCCTTGCGCCGGAGCGCCCCTACCTTCGCGCCCGTTGCCGGGTCATAGACGTCATAGGTTGCGCCAAAGTCTATCACCTGTCTCGCCTTGATGGTGAGCACCTCGGTCCTCATGTCCTCGCCGGTGTACAGGCGTATGTCCTCCTTCAGCTTGAACGCCTTCATGTCCGCGTACAGCACGACCCTTCCTTCCGGGTCGTATACGTGAAACGCCCCGCCGAAGAGCTTCAGTATCTTCCTTCGCACAAGGTACTTCGTATGCCCGAAACTTGCGGAGATGTTATTTTCCTGTGTGCGCATATGCGATCTCCTTTGCTATTTTCGTCAACCTTCGCCCGATCAAATCAGTTCTCCCTGACGCCCAGCACCGAATAAACCGCGATGAGGTCTGCCCTCCCCCTTATGCTTATGTCTTTTATCCTTTCGGTCTTGAACAGGTTCCTCACGGTCACGTATGTATACTCGCTTATCAGTATGTTCGCGCCCAGTTCCTTGGTCAGGACTTCGAGGCGGGAGGCGAGGTTGACCGTGTCTCCGATTGCCGTATATTCCATATATTGCATAGAGCCGATGTTGCCGACAATAGCGGTGCCGGTGTTCACACCGATGCCGATATTGATCTTGGGTCTGCCCTCCTGTTCCCATTTGCCGCAGAGCACGTCGAGCTCACGCCTCATCTCTAAAGCGGCCATAATGGCGTGCTCCTCCTGATGTTCGTCGTCTTGCGGCGCTCCGAAGATGGCCATTATGCCGTCACCTATGAACTTGTCAAGCGTGCCCTTGTTCCTGAAGACGATGTCCACCATCCGTTCGAAATACTCGTTCAGGTGTGAGACCACTTCCTCTGGGCGCATGTTTTCTGACAGGCTGGTGAAGCCCCTTATGTCCGAGAACAGCACCGTGACCTTGCGCCTCTCGCCACTGAGGGCGATCGACTCGCCTTCCTTGAGTATGTTCTCCATTACATGCGACGATACGTATCTGGCAAATGAGCCTTTCAACACCTCTCTCTGCCTCAGCCCTTCGGCCATGTTGTTGACGGCCCTTGCCAGGTCGCCGAACTCGTCTTTTCCGCTTACGTCGGCCTTGCTTTTCAAGTCGCCGCTTCCGATCGCTTCCACCGTCTTGTGAAGAGCTGTCAGCGGCCTGCTGACGTGTCTGGCCAGGAGGAAGGACAACAGCGCCGCAGCCAGCATGGTCAAGGCGATGAATGTTACCCCCCATTTTATAATACTGTTGGTGGTCTTGTCCTTTACGTCCTGATACTGCAGGTCAACGCCGAGCATGGCCACCACCTTGCCGCTACGGTCTTTAATGGGGGCGTATGCGCTTATCCATGTACCCCACTGGTCTTTGCTTGGCTCATCTTCAACTATGTACTTGTCGGCAACCTTGAAGTCCGTCCCAAACGTGCCTTTGTACACGTCGCCGACATGGGACTTGTTCTCCGGGTCCTCCTCGGCGTCTACGCCGAATACCACCATGCCCGCCTTCTCATCCGACATCCTCATGGTGTATATGTACGATACGTACGTCCCTGCCTTCCTGTTGGCATCCCTGAGCCTGCGCATCTGTGCCTCTAAGGTCTTGTAAGCATCGTTGCCCTCATCCTTGCGTTCCCTGATACTGGCCACGAGGTCACCGTCCAGTTGCTGGGCACATGAAGCCGCTATGGAAAGCGCGTTGTCCTGCACCTCCTTGAAAAGCGCCTGGTGTGCCTTGTAATATGTCAGGGAGAACAACATGATATTGCTGGAGAGTATGGCTATCACGATAAGCACCGTAAGCTTGCTGCTGTATTTCATGGCATCACCTTTAAATTGCAGCTTATGCCGCATTTGGACCATGTACCTTATCGCTGAGCACAGGATAAACTGTATCATAAGGTTTTGCAAGAAAATATTGGAGCAGGGAACCCATCCCCAGCTTGTACTAATCCTGAGCGTGTGGTAGTATTTGTACGGTGCTTGACCCGTTGGTGCCTAATGCACAAGGCGCCTGCTTATTCACTCTATATAATCAGGAGGCGCAATTGAAACACAAGCTGTTGCTTGCAGTAGCGTTGGTTTTTTCCCTGTCCATAGGCGTAGCATACGCTGGGCCGCCGATGCCACCCATGCCGCCTATGCCCCCGATGCCGCCCATGCCGCCTTCGCCTGTAGTAGTCGTACCGCCGATACCGCTTCCGCCCGGCATAGTAATCCGCTCAGGCGAGCCGGAATACTGGTTCTGGGACGACGACCGCAACATGTGGTTCTACTACGACACGCACGACAGGAAGCATTACTCCAGGCGGCACGTATATATCGACGACGGCAGGCACTATTACTCGGAGCGAGGCCACTGGAAGAAACATCGCGGCGAATGGAAACACCGCCACAAGGATAAGCACAAGGAGTACCGCGAGGAGAGGCGGGACGACAGGCGCGATGACAGCTATGACGACAGACATGATAACCGGCGCGAAAAACATGAGGACAATGGCAGGCACGAGGGCTGGAGGAGGCGCTAAACTCAGAGAATACCCTTGCCGTCGGACAGAGAAGGGTACTTCAGCCTCGGGAGCAGGTCACGCTTCATACGCGTAGTGTCGCAGTAGTAAGGTACGGTGCCTATGCGTATGAAGTCCACGGTGAACGGGGTGCGCGTCCCGAATATCCTTGCAAAGTTCTCGCACGCCCATGCAGAGAGGTATACGCTCCAAAGCGGCACGCGCCACGGCTTTGGAAGGCCCCACTGCATACAGCACACATCTAATAGCTCCTGGAGCGTGGAAGGCATATCGTCGCCGACAGGGTATATGCCTTCCGCCTCCGGGTTCTCCACCGCCGCCAGACAGCATGCGTTGAAGTCGTCGAGCGATATGAGGTGTATGGGGAGCGGCTCGCTCCATACTCCTAACAGCCTCATCTCGGCAAGCTTCCTTGCGAAGGCTATCATCAACACATCCCGCCCGTAGACCATGCCCGGCCTCAAAGATATGGGACGCATAGCAGTGCTCTTGCACCTCTCGAAGAGGTACTTCTCGGCGGCAAGCCGCGTCTTTGCGTGCGCGCTGACAGGTACTAAGTCCTGCCGGTCTGTGCAGGGCCGCTCTTTGGACGTCGGGCCTTCGACGTGCGGGAAGCTGATGATTATGAACTTCTTGACACCTGCGCCGAGGGCCGCGTCCACGAGGTTCTTTGTGTAGAGCGTGTTGGTGATGGGGAGGAAAGATTCAGGCCCCGGCGCGAACAGCACGCCCGCGAAGTGGACTATGGCGTCGGCGTCTTTGCATGCGTCTGCAAGCGAGGCCGGGTCGGCCAGGTCGCACCGGCAAGCCGTGGCCCGGCCGTCAGCCAGCAGGTCGTCCGCGACCGGCTTTTCATGGTACATCAGGTTGAGTGAGTGGCCGCTGTTATCGAGGACATACCGGGCGAGCATCCCGCCCAGGTTGCCAGCCGCGCCGGTGATGAGGATACGCATGGTCATTCGTCTCCGAACGGCCATTTGTTATGGGCTTTGAGTAAATTCTTCAAATCTCTGTAAAGCAGCTTGTGATACTTTTTGGAATCGGGGTTGTTGCAGATAGTGATGTGTTTGAAATGTACGTTGTCGCCGGTCATATGGATAAGTATGTCGTCGCTGTTATCTTTCTCTGCCCAGAGCGCAAACGTGGCTATCAAAGCTTCGTCTTCATTAAAGGGTCGTACACTACCTGGCTCCATTACCATTGAACACTCCTCCTCTATTTATTTGCCACAATCTTACCACGGCAGTCGAAAATGTCAATAGATGCTGGATTAAAGCAAAAAGCCCCCCGCAATTTCTTGCGGAGGGCTTTTGAAATATTCCCGGCGGCGTCCTACTTTCCCACACCTTTGCGGGTGCAGTATCATCGGCCCTGGAGGGCTTAACTGCCGTGTTCGAGATGGGAACGGGTGTGACCCCTCCGGCAAAGCCACCGAGAAACCTTATTCGATTTTCAAAGTCGTTGAAACCGAACATGCGTCATTGAGAGTTATCAAAGTACATGCTTGAGCATAGTGCTCAAAGGCACAAATTTATGGTCAAGCCTCACGGCCGATTAGTACTGGTAAGCTAAACGCCTCTCAGCGCTTACACACCCAGCCTATCAACGTGGTAGTCTTCCACGGGCCTACAGCTCCTTGCGGAGAGGGATATCTAATCTTATGGTGGGTTTCCCACTTAGATGCTTTCAGCGGTTATCCCGACCGAACATAGCTACCCAGCAGTGCCGCTGGCGCGACAACTGGCACACCAGAGGTTCGTCCATCCCGGTCCTCTCGTACTAGGGACAGATCCATTCAAATATCCTGCGCCCACAACAGATAGGGACCAAACTGTCTCACGACGTTTTAAACCCA
>Ga0334722_10001080_pt1 | contig 35783 bp, 41 predicted proteins | sample C3_bottom_MG_FD_207210 | JGI IMG/M metagenome (GOLD analysis project Ga0334722, IMG submission 207210) | Sediment microbial communities from Yellowstone Lake, YNP, Wyoming, USA - C3_bottom | ecosystem: Environmental > Aquatic > Freshwater > Lake > Sediment | place: USA: Wyoming | collected... | reverse complement strand
ACGCCGTTCAGGACGCGCGGGGTTATATTCCGTTGCGCCTTAGAGCGAGTCTGGTGCCTGTGGCGCAATTCGGCAGCAATCTCGGGCCAATATTGATAATCATCGGTATTATTTTCGCCGCCGGCAGTGCCTTCAGCCGGGAATTAGTGCTTCTTGGTATCGCTTTCTTCACCGCGGCGGTAGTCTTTCAAATAGTGACCTTGCCGGTCGAACTTAACGCCAGCCGGCGAGCGATGGTCATGCTCTCAGACGGCGGCTTCATCGAAGCCGACGAATATCAGCCCGCTAAACAAGTCCTAAATGCGGCGGCCATGACTTACCTGGCGGCGACGCTGGCGGCAATAATGCAGCTTATCTATTATTTGTTCCTGTCGCGACGGGATTAGAGGAAGATTGAGCGCCAGAAAACTGGCTCTATCCGTCTTAAACGATATCGAGCTGCATAAAAGCTTCGCGCATATCGCGGCGCCCGCCGCATTGTCGAAATCCGATCTCGACGTACGAGATAAAGGGCTGGTGACAGAGCTGGTCTATGGGATCTTGCGTAATCGACTCGCCCTCGACTGGCTTATCGATAAGTTCGCGTCGCGGCCGGTAGCGCGAATAGAGCCGCAACTGTTGAACCTTTTGCGTCTGGGCGTATACCAACTAGTCTATCTGGACAAGATCCCCGCGCATGCGGCCGTCGGCGCCAGTGTCGAACTGGCAAAAAAGCAATTCAGGCCCGGAGTTGAAAAATTTGTCAACGCTGTCCTGCGGGAGGCGGCGCGCAGCCGGAACAATCTGCCTTGGCCTGAGCGGGGCAGGGAACTGACGCATTACCTCTCGGTCTTCTATTCGCATCCCCGCTGGCTGGTCGCGCTATGGATTGACGAGCTCGGTGTCGAGACGGCGGAAGCCCTGCTCGTAGCCGATAACAAGCGCCCGAAAGTGACCTTAAGAGCAAACACCCTAAAAACCAACCCGCCCACCCTGCTGGAACTTTTGCGGCAGACCGGCGTTGATGCCGAAGCCGCCGGCGTCTGCCCTGAAGCTATAGTCCTGGCCGGTCAAAACATCCCGGAAAACATCATCGCCGACGGTCTGGCTTATGTCCAAAATACGGCATCCATAGCCGTCGGTTATGCGGTCGCGCCAAAGAAGGGCGAATCCGTCATCGATTTTTGCGCCGCCCCGGGCGGCAAAGCAACCCATTTTGCTCAGCTCATGGGTAATGAGGGCCGGGTGATCGCCGTTGATATCAACGCGTCGCGCCTGAGGTTGGTCGAAGCCAACTGCCGCCGCCTGGGCGTGAAGATAGTTGAGTGCGTCGAGGGCGATGCCACTCAGAGTCTATCTCTACCTGAGGTTGACCAAGTATTAGTTGACTCCCCGTGCTGCGGCTTAGGCGTTCTGGCCAGACGGCCGGACAGTCGCTGGCGAAAGAGGGCCGAAGATATCCCACGCCTGGCCGCCCTGCAACTGCAGATACTTAATAACGCGGCCAAGCACGTAAAGAAGGGCGGCACATTGACATATTCCGTCTGCACCATCAGCAACGCGGAAACCTATGGGACCGTCAAGCATTTCCAGGAGGCAAATGCCGATTTCCAGGCAAAGCCGGTTGAAATCCCCGGCCAAACGTTTGCCGAAAGCCCTTTTGCGCGCTTCTGGCCGCATCTCCACGGAACCGACGGCATGTTTATCGCCCAGTTCATTAGAGCTTAGACGGTAGGAGAAATATCCTCACCGGCAACGAGAGAGCCGGCGGGCTTATTTGACGAGAGCGGCGGTTTCTAGATAATAGTCAAAGGGAAGCAGTCGAAGAACTGCGCAATTAGAGAAGCGGTATTCAAGAAGGAGAAGAATCGTGGCCAAAGGTCAAACCGTTAAAAAAGATGTAAAAAAGAAACCGGGCAAAACACTGAAAGAAAAACAGAGTGAGAAGAAAGTGAAAAAGGCAGGTAAATAATAGCATCGATCTAGACGACCCCTGACGTTCGCTCAGAGAAGAAACAATGATCGATCAATATATATAGTATTTCTATTTGCCAACGTCCCTATATCTTGTATAATCTTGATATGCGATGCCCCTACTGCGGTTCAACCGATTCCAAGGTGACCGATTCCAGGATGACCGAATCAGGCGACGCCATCAGGCGACGCCGCGAATGCTTAAGCTGCGCGCAAAGGTTTACGACTTTTGAGAGGCTCGAGGAGACCCCAATAACCATCATTAAGAAAGGAGGGGGGAGGGAACCGTTCGATCGGCAAAAACTGCTTGGCGGCCTGTTGCGAGCGACAGTAAAGCGCCACACCACTCGGGAACAGCTAGAAGAGCTGGTATCGGACATCGAATCAGATCTGCGAAACCAATTTCGGTACGAGGCGACGGCCAAGAAACTGGGAGATATGGTCTTAGACCGGCTCAGGGTACTAGATAAAGTGGCTTACGTTCGTTTTGCCTCAGTTTACAGAGAGTTTCAAGATATTGACGAATTCACATCGGAATTAGAGAAATTGCAGACATCAGGTAGTAAAAGGAGGAGCAAGTGACGGTCAAATTCTTCTGGAAGCAAGATTGCCCGAAATGCCCATCGGCAAAAGCCACGGTCTCGAATCTGGATAATGTCGAATATTTCAGCTTAGATGAGCCGGGCGGGCTGGCCGAAGCCGCTTTTTATAGCATCATGGCAACGCCGTCCGTGGTTATAAGCAAGCCTGACGGCTCCGAAGTCGTGGCGTTCAGGGGCGATGTGCCGCCCAACGAGGTGTTGAAGGAGTGGCTGTAGGGCTAAAATCGAAACCGCGGGCTGTGGCCGGCCTTATCCCGGTCAGCATGGTCGATTGGGAAGGAAAGCTTGCCGCCATAATATTCTTGTCCGGCTGCAACCTGCGCTGCCCTTATTGTCATAACCCGGAACTGATTACAAAGAATAGTACGCCGTCGATCTCCTGGGAAAAAGTCGTCAACCAGTTGAGCGAAAAAAAGGGCTGGATCGACGGAGTGGTCATCACGGGTGGCGAGCCGACTGTCAATGAAGATCTGGAAACAATGATAACGGCCTTACGACAACTCAATCTCCCGGTCAAACTGGATACAAACGGCACGCGCCCGGAAGTTGTTAAGGGATTGATCGACAAAAGTCTGATCGAATTCATAGCCATGGATGTAAAAGCCGCCTCGAGCGGCTATGATATCGTGACTCGGGTCAAGGGGCAAGGCGATAAGATAATGAAAACCATCGAATACATAATGGCTTCCGGCATCGACCATGAATTTCGAACGACTGTCGTTCCTGGGTTCGTCGACTCAGACGACGTGCTTGAGATAGCCGCCCACTTGGCGGCGTCGGGAGCGAAGCGCTATTTTCTGCAGCAATTCAACCCCAAAGCAGTGTTGGAACCAAGCGTTGAGGCGATTAAGCCGTTTCCGCCGGCGTATCTCTTGGAACTAGCCGCCCAATGCGGCAAATACCTTCCGACCAAAGCCAGAGGAGTCTCCTAGCGTGGACCTGCTGATAGACATCCAACAACTCGATCCGGGCCTGCCGGTCCCCAAATACGCTTATCACGGCGACGCCGGGTGCGATCTTTACAGCGCCGCCGATATCGACCTGGCGCCGGGCCAAAGGGCGTTGGCGCCGACAGGCATCGCCATATCCATCCCAGAGGGCTATGCGGGTTTTGTACAGCCCCGTTCAGGTCTGGCGGCCAAGCACGGTATCGGCATCGTCAATGCGCCCGGTCTGATAGATTCAAAGTACAGGGGCGAGATAAAAGTGATTCTCATAAATACCGACAAAGATGAAGCTTTTTCGATAGAGCGCGGCGACAAAGTGGCTCAATTGGTTATCCAGCCTGTAGTAACAGCCAATTTCAGAGTGGTAGCGGAGCTGGACGACACCGTCAGAGGCGACGGCGGTTTCGGGAGTTCCGGCCGGCGCTAGGAGTCTGTCTGTGTAGTCAGGCTCTCGGCCTTACATCAAGCTCAGACTGAAAAGGCCTGTCTTGTGCCCGTTGTCACTGTTTTTGCAATCGCACCGAAATGGATAGACAGTCCAACGCTTGACGTCGGTCATCCCTTCATGCCAATTGGGCTTATCGGCCTCTATGAACTCGGTGATCCGTCGAAGCTCGTCGCTGTCTAGCTTAGCGTGCAGGAATATGACTTGTTTGCCCATAGCGGCAGCGATCTCAAGCCTTCCGGCAAACTCCGCCGAAGCGTGATCGTCGGTGACTACAGCCAGATGATCGTTGCCTTCGGAGCAGGGCCTGATGCTCACGTTAAAACGCGGCGGTAGGTTAACTACTTCGCCGTCGATTATAATGCATGCGACTTGACTGTCATTGCCGGAATCCGGCTTGACCAACAACCAATCGCGCGTGTACGCCTTTTCATCATCCATAAAATTGCTCCTCCACGCATTTGTTTAGCGCATGTCTTTGTCAGAGTGGCTTGATTCGAAACATTTTATCGGCTAACGGGCTTGGTTCCTTAACAGCCAAGCGCGAATTGCCGCGATTCGCGCAACGCACGATAATATATCTTATGTTAACTTATTATTTTGATTTTGTCTGCCCGGAGATATAGTCGCCGGGCCCCCTCTTGCGCGCCTGTTGGGCAAGATACGATGAAACAAACAATGATTAAAAACGCCTGCTTATCGGTGATTTCGCTCACAAGCCGATATAATCCGTGTGCCCGTTTTTTGTCAATGAAAGGGTTCGGTATTATGCGTCTACTGTCTGTCTTAGTTGCCCTGGCGTGCTTCTTGGTCGTTACCGGCCTTTTTCTAACCGCGGCAACCCTGGTGACGGTTTCGTCAGACCGCGGAGCAATAGCCGCAGCGCCGGCCCGCGCATTCTTGTCAAGACCGCTTAACGCGCCAGAAGTCGATCGCGCCCGGAAAGTTGTCCCCCGCCTATACAGCCTGCTGCGCTTGCTGATATTTCTCTTCTTGTTCTTAGCCGCAATAAAACTGATACTTCTGGCCGGAAGGGCGGCTGGGGCTGCTCGCGTTTATGTTGGGGAGTCCGTTTTCCGATTAGCCCGCTCGCTCGCGAAGATCCGCGCGGAAGTCAGCATTCGCGGTTATCGCGGAAAACACACCCGGCAGCCCGCGGCTTACTTTGTCAGCTTCTGATCAGGACTTTAGCCAGGCCGATCAGACCGTCGTTGACCCAGATTCGCCAGTACATAGTTTGACGGTCATATTCACGCCGCTTTTCCGGGTCCGATAGAACAGCATGCGCTTCATTGAGCGAGCTCATTCTTTTGTGGGCCTCCCGGCTGTCGGACGGAGACTGCCGGTCGGGATGATACTTCATCGACAGCGCTTTATAGGCTTTTTGAATCACCTCAGGCGAGGCTTTCCGGTCGACTTCCAATATCTGGTAGTAGTTCATTCGATAAATTACCTAATCAAAACAGGCAGGGGCGACGATATAAGTATTAGGAGGCCTTAGAAGCGGAAAAGCACTCCGACGCGAAGAACACGTATACTCTATCAAATCTTTTCATTGCTTCTAAGACCTCTTAAGTTTGTCAAGAATTAAAAGAGCCTAAAGCTCCAACTCCCGCCCGTAGTCATCAGCCAGCCGGTGAATATCGTCTTCGACGCAATAACCGAATGCGATCTCCAATACCCGGCCTTTTTCCCCCAGCGAGATCAGACGATGCACCTGTTCGGAAGGGATAAAGAACTCCTCTCCCGCTTTGGCCGTGTGGATCTCATCGCCGATCTGCACCTGGACGCCGTCGTCAAGAATGACCCACAGATCGCTCCTCAGGTTATGCCAATGCATGCTGGTCTCCTGGTTCGATTCGAGCACGATAAGCCTGACCGAACAAGTCCTGTTTAGAGCGTACTGCTTATAATGACCCCAGGGTTTGTCAACTTTCACTCCGGCTCAACCTCTCCTATCTCTTTCCCCTTATTTCAGCGACTACACCGACCATCTCCAGGGCCGCTAAGGCCGCTTCCCTGCCCTTGTTCCCCCGTTTCCCGCCCGAACGCTCCATCGCCTGCTCAGTCGTCTCCGCGGTGATGACCCCGAACCCGACGGGAAGACGTCTCTCGGCTGATATTCCGGCGATGCCGCGGGCCGCTTCGCCGGCGACAAAGTCAAAATGCGAAGTCTCGCCGCGTATCACGGCCCCCAGGCAGACGACCGCGTCATACCCGTGGTCGGCCAGTTCTGCCAGAGCCAAAGGGATTTCAAAACAACCCGGCACCCAAATAGACGCGATCTTATTTTCATTTACGCCGCCCGAGCATAAGGCCTCGACAGCGCCGCTGTGCAGGCGTTTAGTAATAAACTCATTAAACGAACTGGTGATAATGGCTATTCTGAGAACGGCAGCGTCCGGACCGCTCATACCGCCCTATTCCCCCCGCTCCCCTTCGTCCTTGCCGTCAGGCAAATTCGATATCAAGTGGGAGAGCTTGTTCTTCTTAGCGATCAGGTATTTCATGTTTTCAGGTGTCGGCTCGATCTCAATCGGCACCCGATCGACGACTTCGAGCCCGTAACCCTTCACCCCGACGATTTTAAAGGGGTTATTCGTCATCAGCCTCATTGACGTCACTCCCAGGTCGACTAGGATCTGGGCGCCGATGCCGTATTCTCTGAGATCGGCCGGAAAACCGAGCTTGGTATTAGCCTGCACCGTATCCAGGCCGTCTTCCTGGAGCTCATAAGCTTTCAATTTGTTTAAGAGGCCGATGCCCCGCCCTTCGTGGCCGATAATATATAGCAGAATACCTTGTCCCTCCGCTTCGATGATTTGGAGCGCTTTCTCCAACTGGGCGCCGCAGTCGCACCGCTTGGAATGGAAAACATCCCCGGTCAGGCACTCTGAGTGAACGCGAACAAGAACGTTAGCCGCTCCCGCTATCTCGCCTTTTACCAGCGCCACGTGTTGCCGTCCATCAAGAACGCTCTCATAACCGACGGCTTTAAAGAGACCGAATTTCGTCGGTAAACGGGCTTCGCCGACCTTCTTGACCAGTTTTTCGGTCTGCCTTCTATAGCCGATCAGATCGGCAACCGTTATAAGCCTCAAACCGAACCGTTTGGCTGCCTCCTCAAGCTGCGGCACCCTGGCCATCGTGCCGTCTTCGTTCATGATCTCGCATATCACTCCGGCCGGAAGAAAGCCGGCCAGCCGCGCCAGGTCCACAGCTGTCTCCGTGTGCCCGGCCCGCTGCAGGACCCCGCCGGGCTTGGACCGCAACGGGAAGACATGGCCCGGACGGGAAAAGTCCTCCGGCGTCGCGCTCGGATCAGTCAGGAGCAGAATGGTGGCGGCCCGGTCGGCCGCGGAAATGCCTGTGGTTATCTTATGCTTGGCTCCGATCGAGACTGTGAACGCCGTCTCATGCGTCGATGTGTTCTCTCCCTCCGCGACCATCGCGGGTATCCTCAGCTCGTCCAGGCGGGCCGGATCGCACGGAACGCAGATCAAGCCGCGGCCGTTCTTAGTCATAAAATTTATGGCTTCGGCGGTGACCTTCTCGGCGGCCATAATGAAATCGCCCTCATTCTCCCGCCCTTCATCATCGACAACAATGACCATCTTGCCGGCCTTGATGTCTTCAATTGCTGCCTTTATCGAGCTAAACACGATTTACCCCTCGTCCCGACCGACTAATTTCGCCACATACTTGCCGATCATATCCGCCTCTAAGTTTACCTGGTCGCCGATCGTCTTGAAACCCAATGTGGTCATTTTTGCGGTGTGGGGGATTATTACGACCTCGAATCCTCCCGGCAAGACCTTGGTGACTGTAAGGCTAATGCCGTCTATCGCTACCGAGCCTCTGGCAATAAGCAAATCCGTGATATTCCGGCCGGCTTTGATTTCGAATACGGAGCAGTCGCCCTCATCGCGGCGACCGGTTATTTCACCGACTTCGTCGACATGACCGGAGACGAAATGACCGCCGAGACGCTCTCCCACCTTTAAAGATAGCTCTAAATTGACGTTATCGCCAGCCCCTAAGCGTCCGAGAGACGTCACGCGCAACGTCTCCCCTGAAAGATCAAAGCTCAGATGTTCCCCTTCCAGCTTTTCGACTGTAAGACAGACACCGTTAATGGAGATAGAGTCCCCCACCGCGCACCCTACACTTAAAACCGGCGCCGCGATTGTCAGGCGCGCCCCGCCCGCAGCCTTTAAATTGAATATTTTGACCCTGCCGAGTTCCTCGACTATTCCGGAGAACAAGTCAGCTCTTCCCGACAGGATAGACTTCCAGCATCACATCGTTGCCGACCAGCCGGCACTCCGCCGGTTGCCAATTCTGCCGTATCGACCGGTTCCCGGCCAGCATCGGCACTGAATCGTATCCGCCGATTACGAGCGGCGCCTGGAATAGCAACATCTTGTCAGCCACCTCTTCCGCCAGCAGTTCTTCATTGAGCAACGCTCCTCCCTCTGCCAAAACGCTCGTTATCTCGAGGTCGCCCAATCGCCCCAGCAGGTCATTAATGTCCACTTGCCCCCGCTCGTTCGTGTCGCAGAATATCGCCTCGACCCCCATGCCGGCCAAATCGCGGCGGCGTCCTTTCGACATCTTTTCAGTCGCCGCCAAGATCACGCGGTCGGCCCGGGCGGCCCCCACGACCCGGCTTTCGAGCGGCAGCCGGCCGCGGCTGTCTACAATCACCCTGATCGGCTGCCGGACATCGCCGCCTTCCAAGCGGCAGTTGAGCAGTGGATTATCTATCAAGACCGTGCCGATACCGACGAGAACCGCTTGGTATTCGTTTCTTAATTTATGCACCTCAAGTTTAGCTTTAGCGCCCGTTAGATTTGAACGGGCGCCGACTTTCGCGGCTATCTTTCCGTCCAGCGACATCGCTATCTTTACCAGCACGAACGGGCGCTTAGTCTGAATGAACTTAAAGTATACCTCATTCTGGCGGACGATTTTCCCCGAATCCCCGACGCTCACCGCCAGACCGGCGGCCTTGAGCGCCTTGACCCCTCGACCGGAGACTAGAGGATTTGGATCGAGAACGCCTATCATCACTTCTTTGATGCCGGCTTTAATGATCTCATCCGTGCATGGACCTGTGCGACCCCGATGGCAACACGGCTCCAAAGTAACGTAGAGGGTCGCGCCCCGGGAAGCAGCGCAGGCTTGGTCCAGGGCCTCTATCTCCGCGTGCGGTCCGCCCGCCTTGGCATGCCGGCCTTCACCGACGACATGGCCGTCTTTTACAATGACTGCGCCTACCATGGGGTTGGGGTTCGTTCGCCCGCGGCCCATTTCGGCCAATTCGAAGGCGATCTCCATGTACTTTCCAGCCCCGGCCTCGTCTTTCAGCACTGAGCCTTCCCCTCAACCGCCCGCCGCTATAGCCAGAAATCGCTTAATAGCGGCGGAGATATCGTCGCTGCCGAAAACCGCCGCTCCGGCGACCAAGATATCTGCGCCGGCGGCAATCACCGAAGAGGCGTTTTCAATCGTAATCCCGCCATCGACTTCTATCTCCACAGTCGGCGCCAGTCTGTCGACCAGCCCGCGCACCGCCATTATCTTGTCTATCGACTCAGGAATAAAAGACTGGCCGCCAAAGCCCGGGTTAACGGACATCACCGTCACCATATCCAATTCCGGGAGCATGTTCTCAAGAAGAGCCGCGGGAGTGCCTGGATTTATCGCCAAACCGGCCCGCGCCCCCGCCTTCCGTATCATATCGACTTGCGCGCGAGCGTCCGGGACAGCCTCGACATGAACGGTAATGATGTCCGCCCCGGCGGAGACGAAAGGCTTTATATACTTCTCGGGGTTTTCAATCATTAAGTGAACATCCAGCGGCAGCGCTGTATGCTTTCTAACACTTTTAACAACTACCGGGCCGATAGTGATATTCGGAACGAAGTGCCCGTCCATCACATCCACATGAATCAGCCGCGCCCCCGCCACCTCAACCTCTCGGAGCTGCTCGGCCAGACGTCCGAAGTCGGCTGATAAGATCGATGGGGCCAGTTTGATCATTCTAATGCTGTTTCCGCCTTGTGAGTTTGGTAACTGATTTTATCACTTGCGGTTGGACGCGTTCAAGACCTGACCTGGACCTGACCTGGAAATCACCGTAACGAACGCGTGTTTGCTTTTCTACTTTGGATGTGTTATATCTAAGTTGCAGCGGCAAGCAAGGTTTGTGGAGAAAAGGGGTTGTGATGGCGAAAGGTTTGACCCGGCGTCAGCAGCAGATACTTGATTTTATCACGTCTGAAGTGAGGGCTAAGGGCTACCCGCCGAGCGTGCGGGAGATCGGCGCGGCCGTCGGCCTCTCTTCCAGCTCGACAGTCCATTCCCACTTGGGGGCTCTTGAGAAGAAGGGCTTGATCAAACGCGATCCAAGCAAGCCGCGAGCTCTGCTCCTGTCCGACCGACACAAGCGGGCGAACAACGATTTCTCTGTTCCACTGGTCGGCCAAGTCGCGGCGGGTCAACCGATTCTGGCCACCGAAAACATCGAGGACCATATATCCTGGCCGCGGGGCCTGGGCACGGCGCCGACTTTTGCCTTAAAGGTCAAAGGCGAGAGCATGATCGACGACGGTATCTTCGACGGCGACATAGTGATGGTCCGGGGCCAGCAGACCGCCGATAACGGCGATACCGTGGTGGCGCTGATAGACGATGAGGCCACAGTTAAGAGATTCTATCTGGAACCCGGGCGCGTCCGCTTGGAGCCTGCTAATCGCGCCTATTCGCCTATTTTCAGCTCCGAGGCGGCCATCCTAGGCAAAGTCATCGGGCTGATGAGGCAGTTTTAGGCATACGGTCGATTACATCTAAACCCTAAATGCCTCCACCCTTTGCGCCTCCACCTTCTTAAGGCGGATATCCATAAGCGAGCCTTCGGCGGTGTGTTCTTCAGAGATGACTGCGCCCCGGCTGTGGAGCCACTGGCGAAGAGCCCCTTGCGCATACGGGATTAAGACGGTCAGCCCGAGAAAGCCTAGAGAAACGCGCCTGTCGATCGCTTCCACCAGTCGGCCCAAGTCATCGGGATTTATGGCCGAAACCACAACCGCCCCGAGCTTCATGCCCAGGGCCGCTTTAGCTTCATCATCCAGCAGATCCGCTTTGTTGAAGACTTGGATTCGGTCAATCTCGCCGGCGCCGATCTCGGTCAGGACCGTTTCGACCGCCCGAATCTGCTCGGTGACGGCCGCATCGGCCGCATCGACGATATGAAGCAGCAGATCGGCCGAGACCACTTCGTCAAGCGTCGAAGCAAACGCCGCTACCAATTCATGCGGAAGTTTACTGATAAAGCCAACCGTATCTGTGACGACGACTTCGATGCCGCTGGGCAATTCCAGACGGCGGGTCGTAGAATCGAGCGTAGCGAAAAGCTGATCGGCGACGTAAACTTCGCCTTTGGTCAAGCTGTTTATAAGAGTGGACTTCCCGGCGTTGGTATATCCGACCAAGGCGATAGAGAATATATGTCGTTTTAGCCTCTGTTGACGCTGTGTCGCGCGGGTCTTCGCCAGCTCCGCCAGCTCTCTGGTCACCCGCTGGATCCGCCGCCGCAGCCGCCGCCGGTCCGTCTCAAGCTTTGTTTCGCCCGGTCCCCGCGTCCCGATGCCGCCGCCCAGCCTGGACATCTGAATGCCGAGGCCCTTTAAGCGCGGCAGATAATAATTCAGCTGCGCCAATTCGACCTGAAGCTTGCCGGCCGCGGAATGAGCGTGCTGCGCGAAAATATCCAGGATCAGCCCGGTGCGATCTATGACTTTGCAGTCGAATATTCCCTCAAGATTCAACTGCTGGGAAGGTGTGAGCTCTTCGTCGAAGATAACTGAATCGGCGCTGTACTGCGCTACCAGGCCTTTTACCTCATCGGCTTTGCCTTTTCCGATAAAGAGCTTGGAGTCGGGCCTCTCCTTCGCCTGCCAGACGGCGGCCGCCACTTTGGCGCCCGCCGTCTTGGCCAGTTCACCCAGTTCAACCAGAGACTGTTCAACTTGCCAATCGGTTTCACCCGGAAGAGAGACCGCGACCAGGACTGCTTTTTCTTTAGCCATTCGCTACATCGTTTGCGCCATCCGGTCCAGCGCCTCTTTTAACCTATCATCGGGGACAGTCAACGATATCCGGACATAGCCCTCCCCGCTCGGGCCGTAAGCCGCCCCGGCGGGAATGACGACGCCCGCTTTTTCCAGCACCAAATCGGCGAAGCTTGCCGACGTATGCCCGGGCGGCACTTTGAACCAGATATAGATAGTCGCCCGGGTCGGCTCCACCTTTATCCCCAGTTCGCCCAAAGTCCTGACAACCAGGTCCCGGCGGCGAAGATAGATGCGCTTCATGTCTTCAACGCAATCCTGCGGCCCCTCCAGTGCCACGATGCCGGCTTTCTGAATGGCGTTAAAGATGCCGGAATCTATATTGGATTTGACGCGACCGAGAGCTTCGATCACCTCAGGATTGCCGAGTACCCAGCCGATTCTCCAACCCGTCATATTGTAAGTCTTCGACAGCGAATGGAATTCAACCCCGACATCCCTGGCTCCCGCGGTAGACAAGAAACTGGGCGCCTCATAGCCATCGAAAGTTATCTCTGAATACGGAAAATCGTGGGCTACGACTATCCCGTATTCTTTGGCAAACGCCACCACTTCTTCGAAAAAAGCCGCGGTCGCCACCGCCGCTGTCGGGTTATTCGGATAATTCAGAAACATCAGCTTAGCTCGGGCGGCAATGTCGGCCGGTACAGCGGTCAAGTCGGGCAGATAACCGTTTTCAGCCGTCAAGGGCATGAAATGGCTTATCCCGCCGGCCAAAATTGTCCCGGCATGATAGACCGGATAACCGGGGTCGGGTACGAGAACGACGTCTCCCGGATCGACATAGGCTATGTGAATATGAGCTATGCCTTCTTTTGATCCCACCAGGGGCAATACCTCGGTCTCCGAATTAAATTCCAAACCGAACCGTTTCCGGTACCAACCGGCGATCGCCTGCCTGAAAGCCGGCAATCCGAAATACGAAGGATAACGATGGTTGACGGGTTCATTCGCTTCACGGCATAAAGCGTCGATAATATGGCGCGGCGTCGGTTCGCACGGGTCTCCGATACCCAGACTTATGACATCCACGCCTTCCGCACGTTTGGCGGCTATCTTCCGGTCTATCTCGGCAAACAAATACGGGGGGAGGTTGGCTATCCTTTGCGCTTCTCTCAAACCGTTTCTCCTTCCATCGGCCACCTGTCCATCTCCAATTTTCCGGTAAAGACTTGCTTGACGGAGCCGGACAAAAATACATGATTATTAGCCGACCGGCTTACCGTCAATTCGCCCCCGGGAAGCTCCACTATCGCTTCCATCCCGACCAGCCCATTCAGGCCGGCTGCAACCATCGCCGCGCATGCCCCCGTACCGCAAGCTAATGTGGCGCCGACTCCCCTCTCCCAGACTTTGACTTTAAGTCGGTGATCGGATAAAACCTGGACGAATTCGACATTGGTTCTATTCGGGAAGATGTCCAGGTTCTCAATAAAAGAGCCGTCTCCGGCGACGTCCACGGTGTCCAGATCGTCCACGAAGACAACGCAATGAGGGTTGCCCATCGATACGCAGGTCGCCTTGGCTTGGCGCGTCGGCAGAGCGATAGAACGATCGATAAAAGCATCGCCGTCGGCTAGCACCGGTATCTTCGCGTTGACGAGGATGGGCTCGCCCATATCCACTTTGACGGCGTCGACTTCGCCATCCGGGGCAGTCAATTCAACCGTCTTTACGCCGGCTAATGTCTCAATGGCCATAACCGGCCGGCGCCGATGGCGCTCGAATAGGTACTTTGCGAAAGCGCGGATGCCATTACCGCACATCTCGGCAAGCGAGCCGTCCGCGTTGCGGAAATCCATGAAATAGTCGGCGACCGACGATTTCTTAGCGATTATCAACCCGTCGGCGCCGACACCAAAATGACGGTCGCACACCCCGCGGACCATTGCCGGAGTAATATCGAGCTTCCCATCGAGATCGTCGATGATTATAAAATCGTTGCCTAAGCCTTGCGATTTGGTGAAATCAATTAACATCGGGAACTTAACTTACTATAAATCCCTTAGCCTTTACAAGCTCCGCAATCTCGCGAGTCAGGCTTTCGGGGGATTGGCGATCGACGTTGAGCCATATGACTCTGGGGTCAGCCTTAAACCAGGTCATCTGGCGTTTGGCGAATTGACGCGTCCGTATCTTTATCAGCTCTATGGCTTCGTCTCTGCTCAGCCGCCCTTCTAAATGCGCGATTAACTCCTTGTAACCCAGCGCTTGCGCCGCCGTTACAGATAGGCTTTTGGGCCCCTCAGTCAGCTGACTGACCTCGTCCTCAAGGCCCGCCTCGATCATTTCATCCACTCTGGCGTCGATTAAATCGCGAAGCCGTTCCCTGGACATCGTCAGGCCGATTATGACGGCCTCATAGACTGACTCGCGCCGGCGCCACCGCGCCTGCCTATCCCGGTAAGATTCAGCCCCCCGCTCCGCCGCCTCGATCGCGGTTATGACGCGCCTGACGTTCTTTATGTCGACGCCGACTGCCGCTTGCGGGTCGATCTTCTTTAGCCTTTGAGCCAGCGCTTCAGGATCGTGCGCGGCCAGGACCGCCAGCTCCTCTCTGAGTTGTGAATCCGGCTCCCCCGCCGGGAAATCCAGCGGATCGATTATTGCGCGCACATACAGCCCCGACCCGCCGGCGACAACCGGCACGTGCCGGCGTTCCCGTATCTGCTCTATGACTTCACGAGCTGCTGTTTGAAACTGAGCGGCGCTATAATCTACGGACGGCTCGATAAAACCGATCAAGTGATGCGGGGCCAACGCCAGTATCGCGGCTGACGGTTTAGCGGTACCGATATCCATCCCTTTATAAACCTGCATGGAATCGGCCGAGACTATCTCCCCGTCGACCAAGCCGGCCAACCGGGCGGCGACCTCAGACTTCCCTGTCGCGGTCGGCCCGACGATGACCAATATCTTTGCCGGCATCGCGGCATTATCCATCATCAAGCGAAAACAGTTCGCCGGCCGTCCCGGCCGGCTCAAAACGCCGGACTTTGAAACGAAACAGTTCGATGTCCTCGCCGGCGGCTATGCCGGCTTTCTGCTTGGCGATGGCAATCTGCTTATCGACCCTGTCAACGCCCTCCAAGTTCGGCAGAAGGAGGCCCAAGCGGGGCCCGGACCGGACCATGACGCCAAATACGCGGGGGTCTAATTCGTCCGCCGTCTTGACCTGTTGCGGCGACTCGAGGACGTCGACCGAAAACTCCAGACCGGGCAATTCGTCAATGCGGACAGGCAGAAAACGAGTATCGTTAAGCGCCGAACTGACAGCATTGTGCATTATCTCCTCGACCAGCGAATCCCTGGTCGGCATATACGTTCCGACGCACCCGCGCAAATCGCCGTTCTTTTTAATGCAGACGAATGCGGCGCCCGGCCGGCACCATTCGGCCGGAACATCGGCAGGCGCTTTCGGCATCCGTCCCGTCGATATATACGCAGCGACAGTGCCTCCAGCCAGCAGAGTCGGGTCAAACATCGGTCTCGCCCTCCTTGGCCCGAACCGTGGCGACCAAGTATCCGACGCCGAACGGCCCTTCGTACGATAAGACCTTGGCTTCGATCTTGGCCTTAGACATCGCCCCCGCAAGCACGATGAACGATCGAAGCCCGCACTCTCCCGCCGCCTTTATCAAGTCGCGATCTATCATCCTCAAATCGGACAGCCTGCCCTCCGAGACCAGCTCGCCGACAAGGCGGTCGAACTCGAGCCCTCGGGGCGAGAATCCGTTCGGAGCGTCGGGCGTCAGCCTGTGAGACAAGTCGCCGCTGGCGACGAAGACAAACCGTTTTTGCGTTAACGCCAGGCTCTCGGCGATAGTTTGCCCGAGTAAATAATGATCTTCGTAGGGCAGCGTCGATATCGATATCGATATGACCTGCCGGTTTTTTCCTAAGTAGTTATACGGAACTGAGACGCCCCAGTCGATGTCCCCATGCGCCTCCCAGCAGTAGAGGGGCACCCCTTTTGCCTGGCACGCAACCGCGATGTTCCGGGCCATATCGACATCGTTTTGAATAGTGTATCGCAACCCGGCCGCGCCGAACTGGTCGAAATCAGCCTCAAAGCCGGCATCGGTGCGAACGATAAAACGGTCTCTGAACAGGGGGCTGTGAGGTGAAGTGACGACAATCGCGTCCGCGCCGACTTCGTCAAGAAAATCGGACGCGCGCCCCAGACCGGCGACAGTCGCCGCCAATTCATCCAAGTAAGCGCCGCCTACCTGAGGGATTAGAATCGGCGGATGCGGAGTTATCACTCCGGCCGACAAAGTCATGCTGTCTCCGCCGTTTCGCCGATCAAGAACCAGGTGAACGCTTCCCTCATCCAAACGTCGAGCGTGTGGCCGATAAGTTCGTCGCCGCCCTTTAGATGCACCAGCTTATTTGAGGGTGTCCGCCCGGCCAGCCGGTAATTATCTTTTTTGCTCCGGCCTTCAACAAAAACCGGCATATTGGCGCCGACCAACCGCTGATTATTTACTAGGCTGTTCCGGTTTTGCTCCTCGATCAGCCTCTCAAAACGCTCCCCAGCCGCCGCCGCTGTGACCTGACATCTATATTTCGAAGCGGCTGTGCCGGGTCGGTGCGAATATATAAAAGTGAAGGCTTGATCAAATCGGGCGGCCCGCACCACATCCAGAGTCGCCTGAAAATCTTCCTCGGTTTCTCCCGGGAACCCAACCATAATATCCGTGGTAATTGCGGCGTCTGCCACTTTGCCTCTGATGCTATCTACTATCTCGAGATATCCTTCCGCCGTATACTGCCGGCGCATCCGCTCTAAGACCCGGTCGGAACCGGATTGAAGCGGCAAATGGAAGTGGGGGCAGACATTGGCGCTGCCGGCGACGATATCTATGACCTGTTCCGTCAGATCCTTGGGATGAGATGTCGTAAACCTGATACGGTCCAGACCTTCTACAGCCGAGACGGCCGCGAGAAGCTCGGCGAATCTCGGGCCCCCATAGAGATCGCGTCCGTAAGAGTTGACATTTTGACCTAGAAGCGTCACTTCCTTAACCCCTTCTTCAGCCAACTCACGACAGTGCGCGATCAGTTTTTCGATCGGCCGGCTTTTTTCTCGCCCGCGCGCATAAGGCACGATACAGTAGGTGCAAAAATTGTCGCAGCCGACTGTGATCGGTAACCAGGCATGCCAGGGATGTTTTCTCACCGCCGGCAGATCGCTTGTGAAGCTGTCCGAGCCTTCTAAGATTTCGAGCACAGAGTGTTTTTGCGATGCGGCCGCGGCGATGAGTTCCGGCAGCCGGGCCACGTTGTGGGTCCCAAAGACTAAGTCGACGTGAGGCAATCTCTTCAGAACGGTCTCGCCGTCCGTCTGAGCCAGACAGCCGCCGATAGCAATTAGGACGTCCGGTCTGGCGGCTTTTAGCTGTTTTAGCGCTGCCGCCTGACCATACAACCGGTCATCCGCGTTCTGGCGCACACAACAGGTATTAAAGATGATAACATCCGCGTCCCCGTCCCCATCGCTTGGCGCGTAACCGGCGCCGCTCAATAAACCGGAGATCCTCTCCGAATCGTCTTTATTCATCTGGCAACCGAAGGTCTTGATGGTGAACTTCTTCATCAAGGGGATTTTAACAGAAATTTGCGGCCCGGATCCGCAACGGCTCGATGATCGCGTCCGGGATGTCTAAACTGCCGAGCACAAATCCGCGGGTCTTGCCAAAACCGTGGCAGTCGGAGCCGCCGGTTACCATTAAGCCAAGGCAGTCGGCCAGTTCCAGGAAATACCTCGTCTGCTTTGGCGAATGGTCGGTATGCCAAACCTCGACGGCATCGAGACCGCTCTCTTGCAAGAGGCGCAAAAGCGGCTCATCAACCCCCGAGGGTCCGGGGTGGGCCAATGACGCGACTCCTCCGGCCCGGTGGATCAAATCGATTATCTGGGCAGTCGTCAAGACATACTTCGACACGTAAGCCGGGCCGCCCCGGCCGATAAAACGTTCAAACGCCTCGCTGATATTGGCGACCAGGCCTTGCTTTACCATTATTTGCGCGACATGAGGACGCCCCAAAGCTCCCCCGCAAGCACACGCTTCTACCTCGGAAAAGCTGATGTGTAAGCCTAGTTCCGCTAGTTTCTCGACCATCTTCTCGCCCCGATCGACCCGTGCCGCGCGCAGACTAACCAAGGCTTCAATCAAGCGCACTTGGGTGTAATCGATGAAATATCCCAGAATGTGGATATCTTTTTCCCCATATTCGGAACTCATCTCAAGACCGGGAATAAACGTTAAGGAGAGATTGATGCTTTCTGTTAGAGCTTCCTGAATGCCGGCGACCGAATCGTGGTCTGTGAGAGCGACTGCCGTCAGTCCAATTTCATGCGCTTTGGCGATTATCTCGGCGGGTCTCAAGGTGCCGTCCGAAGCCGTACTGTGGAGATGTAAGTCAACTGCCATAGAGTGAAGCCTAACGAGGTTCAATCAGTAATCTAATGGCGGTGCGCTCCTCACCATTGATATGAATGTCCGCGAAAGCCGGAACGCAGATAAGATCAAGACCGCTGGGTGCGACAAACCCTCGCGCGATGGCGATGGCCTTAATCGCCTGGTTCAACGCACCAGCCCCAACTACCTGCAATTCCGCCGAGCCATTCTCCCTTAGCACGCCTGCCAGTGCCCCGGCAACAGAATTAGGACTAGACTTTGATGAGACCTTTAGTACATCCACGTGCTCCTCCTGGTGCTGCGATAGTTGCGCTCGGTACAATCATTCTAGCCCTTTTGTACCTTAATACAAGTCCTTACCAGCTATCCTCGCAATCGACCGGCAGATTTATCTTAATCTCGGTCTTGGAACATACTATGCGCGGTTTTCCATCTATCTTGATGAAGTATTTCTCTCCTAGGTTTCGGAAGCTTTCCGAAATAGCTTGAGCGAAACTTTCCAGATCGTCTCTGGCTATGGGGCTTCCGGGCGCTTTTCTGCTGGTTCTTACCGGCGCGGACTCCTTCGCTAACCGGGTCAAGTAACACTTGATCGAGTGCAGCGGCTCTATCTCGCCGGCAACGATCCGCCGGCAATTCCTGGTGGAGACCTTCAGTCCTAATCGCTCGGCCGCGCTCGCGCCTAACGCTTCGGCGTCGTTTAGCCCGGCGAGCTCCGCCCAGACTACCGGACCGCTCTCACCTGGCGCTTTATTTGCTTGGGCCGTCAATGTCGCCAATATCTCGGCGTTGGAACCATAAAAAATATCAAGCTGCGGCGCCGCCAAGCTGATCTCGACCAAATGCCGCCAAATGTTGTGAGGGCCTGCCAGGACCCTGACTTTATCGCCTTTTATTTGTATATTCGGCAAGGTTGATTGGTCTTTGCGTTCCCTGAGCCGGCGCGTGTCGATGGTCACAGCAAAACTCGCTCCTTGGCCGGGCGCCGACTCAACCAGTTTTGCCGTTTCGACATTTGACCTGATCGAATAAAGCGCCATTCCCCGACCATGCACGCCAAAGTTGTCTTCAATAACATTATCGATTTTTGACGTGACTCTGGGCTCAAAAATAGTTTCGTGGTAATCGTAAGGCACGCCCGCGCCGTTGTCGATGACTGTCAGCTGCCTGATTCCTGTGGAGTCTTTGACGGAGGCGATCAATATGATGGATGCCCCCGCATCGCGACTGTTTCTAACCATCTCGATGACAACATCTTCGACGGACCGGATGTCATGCTTGGCTTGGCGCCGTTCCGCTTCACTGGTGTTTAAGACAAAATAGCCGGAACCGATTTCCTTTTCGACCTTGAGAAACCGGTCGCCGGCCAAATTAGTAACGAAATTGAGGAGTTTGTCTGATTCTTGAGTCGGCATCTTTATACTTCCGGGGAGACCACCATGCTCACCAATGACTTGCAATAATTATTGCAAGCTTAATTGCTTTGAAGAATCTTTATCGTTTTCTATAGTAACAGCTACTTAGCGTATTCGACAGCTCGATTTTCTCTGATGACGGTCACTTTTATCTGGCCCGGGTATTCGAGTTGGTCCTCGATATTCTTGGCTATGTCTCGGGCCATGAGGACCGCTTGTGCATCGTCTACCTGTTCCGGCTTGACCATTATGCGTATTTCCCTGCCCGCCTGCATCGCATAGCATTTTTCGACGCCTTCATGCGATTCAGCCAGACTTTCCAGATTCTCTAAGCGCTTTATATAGTTTTCCATACTTTCTCGGCGCGCGCCCGGTCGGGCCGCGGATATGGCATCGGCCGACTGCACTAGAACAGCTTCAACGGTTCTTGGCTCGACGTCTGCATGATGCGCCTCGATCGGGTGAATAACGAGCGGCGTTTCGTTGAGCCGCCGGGCCAGATCGGCACCAATGACCGCATGCGGCCCCTCTACTTGGTGATCGATGGCCTTGCCTATATCGTGAAGCAAACCGGCCCGCTTGGCTAAGGTCACATCTGCTCCGAGTTCAGACGCCATTATGCCTGAAAGGTGCGCCACCTCTATGGAGTGCTTCAAAACATTTTGGCCGTAGCTTGTCCTGTAGCGCAGGCGTCCCAATACTCTGACCAATTCCGGGTGGAGCCCGTGAACGCCTGTCTCAAATGTGGCCTGCTCGCCCAATTCTCTGATTTCAGCTTCAACCTCCGCTTGAGACTTCTCGAACATCTCTTCGATTCTAGCCGGGTGGATCCGGCCGTCGGCAATCAGCTTCTCTAGGGTCAACCTGCCGACCTCGCGCCTAACCGGGTCGAAACTGGACAGGATTACCGCCTCGGGTGTGTCGTCGATTATTAGATTGATGCCTGTCAATGTTTCGAAAGCTCGGATGTTCCGACCTTCTCGCCCGATTATCCGGCCCTTCATTTCGTCACCGGGCAGCGGAACCACAGATACGGTTGTCTCAGCCACATGGTCCGCGGCGCACCGTTGTATCGACAAAGCCACAATGCTGCGGGCTCGTTTATCCGCCTCTTCTCTGGCCTGCGCCTCCATGTCTCTGACCATGATGGCCATTTCATGCTTGATCTCATCCTGGACCTTGCTGAGCAGCAACTCTTTGGCCTCGACCGCGGAAAGCCCGGCAACGCTCTCCAGAATACCTTTTTGTTTTTCAATCAAGGTTTCCAACTTGCTCTTCTGCGCGACCAGACCGTTCTCAACCTCTTTAGCCTGTTTTTCCCGCTCTTCAACCGCCTGGACTTTTTCGTCAACGGCCTCTTCTTTTTGCGCTATTCTCTTTTCGACCTTTTGCAGTTCGCTCCGGCGCTCATTTGTCGACCTCTCGGCTTCGCTTCTCATGTTCAAAATCTGGTCTTTGGCTTCGAGCAAAGCGGTTTTCTTTGCGCTTTCAGCAGCCTCAGCGGCTTTATCAACGATCCGTTTTGCCTCGGTCTCCGCTGATTCGATCTTGGCTTCGCCAATGAGTTTGCGCGAAAGAAAGCCGACCGTGACACCAATGATCAGAGCAACAAAAATACCTACAACCGTTGTTATCATGGCTATCTCCCTTTAAGTCGCCGAACAGAAATGTTTTCTTTCGGCTGTTCTTAATCAATAGGCCCGGCGCGGGCCTTTTCGCATTCCTAAAATAAAAATACCGAGCAATTTGCTCGGCAAAAAGGCTTCACCGGTTAAGATAGACCGGCCTTGTTTGGCTTTAAAAAGATAAACATAGCCAGGTAGGCTCCTCAAACGCTTACCTCGCTAATCTATATAAACAACAAACGGTAAAGCTTCTTTGCCGATAAAAATGTTACAACTTAATATTATCAGCGTCAAGGAGCGCAAGTGCTTGACTGGTTTTACTTACGCCAACAAATCCTTCAATACTGTTCGCGCTGTTTTCGCGCTAAAGCCGCGCCGCATCAAAACTTGGGTTAACCTGCGCGCGGCGACGACTTTGTCCAATTCGACATACCTGGCCAGCCTTTTTCCGGCTAACTCTCGAGCGGCGCGTATCTCTTTTTCCGCGGTGTAGAGACGGTCTAACTCGCTTTCAATAGTTTCGTCATCGATCCCTTTTGTAAGTAACTCGCTTTTTATGCGGCGGCGCCCATAACCATGTATTTCGATTCTCTCATCTATCCAGGCTTTGGCAAAAGCGTTATCGTTTATGTATCCCGCTTGCTCAAGCTTGGCGAGCGCCGCCCCGATCGCCTCAGTTGAAATTTTCCGCTTTTCAAGCTTTTCGCCGATCTCGCGCCGGCTTCTTATTCTGTAGCTTAAGAGTTGCAGCGACAGTTCCATTGCTAACTGCTTCTCCTTGTCCAAGACCTGTCGGCTTAAGGCCCCCGATTGATATCTTTTCCCGACCGTCAGCTCTAATGTTTTGACCACTTTCGTCGCGGTCATGCGCCAAGGAAGCTGATCCAGGTAGATCAGGGTCGCCTGACGGTTGGGAGATAAAATTTCCAGTTCCGTGATCGTCTGTGTAGTTGAAGGTATGATCAGTTGCTCAGACTGTTTCGGGGACCAGTTCCGCATTGTCGCCGTTGCCACTGTTTTCGCCTCCAAGTCCAAGTTGAGCCTTAATCTTACCTTCAATATCGGCACGAACCTCTGTGTGTTCTTTCAGAAACTCCTTAGCGCCTTCGCGACCCTGCCCCAGACGCTCTTCACCAAAGGTGTACCAAGAACCGCTTTTGCCGACAACTCCCTTGTCAACCCCCAAATCTATCAAGCAACCCTCACGAGATATCCCCTCGCCATACATTATGTCGAATTCCGCCTGCCTAAACGGCGGCGCCATTTTGTTCTTTACAACCTTTGCCCTAACACGATTGCCGACCATTTCCGCCCCTTGCTTGATAGAATCGATCCGCCTGATATCGATTCTAACCGATGCATAAAACTTTAGCGCCCGGCCCCCAGGGGTGGTTTCAGGACTGCCAAACATAACGCCGATTTTTTCTCTGAGCTGATTGATAAATATCGCTGTCGTACGCGACTTGCTGATGCTTCCCGTTAACTTTCTCAGGGCCTGCGACATTAACCTGGCTTGAAGACCGACGTGAGAATCGCCCATTTCGCCTTCTATTTCAGCTCGCGGGACTAAGGCCGCGACTGAATCGATCACGACCACGTCCAGCGCGCCGCTGCGCACCAGCATATCGGCGATCTCAAGGGCTTGCTCTCCCGTATCCGGCTGCGAGATGAGCAGATTATCCACATCGACGCCTAATTTCTTTGAATAGACCGGATCCAGCGCATGCTCGGCGTCGATAAACGCGGCGATGCCGCCATCTTTTTGGGCTTCCGCCACTATGTGAAGAGCCAGCGTGGTTTTTCCTGACGCTTCCGGACCGAATATCTCGACTACCCGCCCCCTGGGCACACCGCCTACCCCCAGGGCCACATCGAGCGCGATGGCGCCGGTCGGAATAATCGCGACGCCATGCATCCCGACGTTTTCTCCCAGTTTCATCAACGCGCCCTTGCCGAACTTCCGTTCAATTTGTTCCTTGGTCATCTCAAGGACCTTGTCACGCTCGCAAATCTCTTTTTGATCAAACCCGTCCTTGGTAGCGACGACACTCCTGTCAAACACTTTATCTCTTTCCATGATCCCCCCTTGATCGAGCCCTTCTTTACGGGCCGGGACGTTCCGATTCCGCTTTAATCAACCTCAATAAGAACCTACGATAACGAACATCTGTTCGCTTGTCAAGCTCTTGCGGGCATTAAATCGATCTTCGCCAGCAACTCATAAACGGCGCCCGCCGATGAGAGACGGCTGCTAAACAAAGCCACCGCCCCCACGCTAACAGGCTGCTTAGCATTGATTTTACTATCAATAAGCCCAATATCAACAGATATTGGGCGTTTTAGCCTCGCTAAAGTCAAGTGCGGCCGAAACGGCCGCTTATCAAAGTCAAAACCAAGCTCATTCAAGGCGCTCTCGATATTGTTGTATATTTTTTTAAGCTCTGGCGTGTCCTCGATGCCCAACCATAATATGCGCGCCCGCTTTTCACTGGGAAACGCGCCAAACGACGTTGTGGCGCTGAGGCAGGCGGTGCGGTCGGCCAAAGCTAGTCGCAACCTTAAGATTATCTGCCCGATTCGCTCGTCCGGACTATCTCCCAGAAACTTCAAGGTGAGATGAACATTACCCGGCGGCACCCAGCCGGCCTCTATAAGCTCTTGCTCTAGTAGAGCTTTAGTCTCTATGGCGATCGCCTTGACCGGAGCAGGCATCTCAATGGCGACAAATAGACGTTTCACCCTGCCGGCTCCTTCAGCAGAAAAAGGCGCAACGCATTCAGCGCCATCGAGGCGGTCTTGCTTTGAATGGATAGCCGATCGCCCTTCAGCGCCAGCTCCCACACTTCGGTCTCGCCTTGATGGGCGAGACCGACGAAAACCATGCCCACGGGTTTATCGGCGCTGCCGCCGGTCGGTCCCGCGATCCCGGTTACGGATAGACCCATGTCCGCACCCAACGCCGACTTGACGCCCTCGGCCATCTCCGCGGCAACCTCACGGCTAACCGCGCCTCTGACGGCAATAGTTTCAGGTGAAACTTTGAGCAGGCTCTCCTTGACCGCGTTGTCATAAGCTACGATGCCGCCCCGTAAATACCGAGAGCTACCGGCAGTCTCGGCAATTCTGGAAGCTATAAGGCCGGCTGTCAGGGATTCGGCAACGCCGATGGTCAACCGCCGCTCGACCAGCGATCTGCCGATAACAGAGGAAATCGTGTCGCCGTCGACTCCGTAAACATCACTGCCAAGTTTGTCCCTAAACTCGATGACAGCCTGATCGATCATGGCTTCTTGACCTTCTTCTCCTATGACGGTCAACTTTATCTCTTCCGGTTTTGCCAATATGTTCACGGTCAGTTGCTCGTGCTTTCCGATGACCGGATCTATGAGCGACGCGACGACCGGCTCGGAGACGCCGATGATGTTCAGGCATTTGGAGATCAGTCCGGGTTGCCGGCCGAAGCGGCCGGTCAGGTCTTGAGCGACCGCTTCAAGCATCGCCTTCATTTCCCGAGGTACGCCCGGCAAGGCGTAGATGACTTTACCGTGATATTCGGCAATGATGCCGGCGGCCGTCCCGGACGCCGCCTTAATGAAACCGGCGCCCTGCGGCAGATAGGCCTGCTTGATAAAACTCTCATAATCGGCGCCTTCGGGAGTCATCGGCCGGAGACCGGACTCCAGCGTACTGTTGAGCAAAAGCGGCTTGGCCAACAAATCGGCTAAAGCTTCCCGGGTGATATCATCGTGGGTGGAACCAAGGCCGCCGGTGATCAAGACCAGGTCCACAGAGCGAAGGAGATATTTCAGCTCATCGGTCACGAGCCGCGCGTCGTCCGGGAGCTTTAAGACTATTCGAATCGGATAGCCCATTAGACCGAGCCAACGGCCGAGATATTCCGAATTGGATTCGCTGGATCGCCCGAGAGTGAGTTCTGTGCCGATGACGACGACTGCCGCCGCGTATTTTTTGCTCATTCAGCTCCCAGCCTCCAAGCGCTCATTCTTTTCTCGAGCTTGAAACAGCGGTCTCTAGATTCGGTCTGATTTTGATGTAGTAATCGACGCCGGAAACAATTGTGATGGTCACAGCCGCCCCCATAACGATATCCGCCGCGATAGTAGAGACGATGGCCGGCTTGAGTATCCAGAATATTATTGCCAGAACTTGACTGACGGTCTTTATCTTCCCAAGCGAACTGGCCGGAACAACCTTCCCGTTCGTCCAGGCGAAAAAACGGAGCCCGGAGACGGCGAATTCCCGAGTGATGATGATCATGGCCAGCCAAGCCGACAACCTGCCCTGGCCGACCAATGTAATCAAAGCCGCCGATATCAATAGCTTATCGGCTAAAGGATCGAAGAACTGCCCGAAGACCGTGATCTGATTATGTTTTCTGGCAATATATCCGTCGACGCTGTCTGTAAGCGCGGCAACAACAAAAACCGCCACCGCCAACCAATCCCCTAAGGGCAACCGGCTCAGCAAAAAAGCCATGAAGACCGGGATCAACATTATCCGCAGAATCGTGATCTTATTGGCGAGATTACCCATCGTCCGACCTGCCCATAAGATCATAATCGTCCGACCGTTCGATGGCGACCCTAACCATCTCTCCAGGCGAGAAATGTCCGCCGCCGCCGACTACTACTTCTCCATCAATTTCAGGCGCTTGGTAACTGCTTCGCCCGACAAATCCGTCGGCGCTCACAGATTCCACTAAGACATCGAGCGTCCGATCGATGAAGCGACGGTGCCGGCGGGCGCTTATCTCGTCAGCCAGCGCTCTTATCTGCTCGGAACGAGTCCGTTTTGTCCGGGCACCAAGTTGGCGGGGGAGATAAGCCGCCGCTGTTCCCTCTTCAGCCGAAAACTCAAAAACCCCGACATAATCCAACTCAGCGCGACGCAGGAACCGCGCCAGCCGCGCCAACTGGGTCTCCGTTTCCCCGGGAAAACCGACTATCACCGACGTTCTGATAGCGATATCCGGTATTTTTTCTTTGATACCCTCAATGAGCTTCAGATAGCTTCCCTCGTCGCCCCACCTATTCATCGCTTTTATGATCTTGGCGTCGGCATGCTGGAATGGTATATCCAGATACGAGCATATCTTAGCCTCCGCGGCCAGAACCGATATAAGCTCCGCGGTCAGATATTGAGGCTGCAGATACATTATTCTTATCCAATCGATGCCCTTGACCTCGACCAGCCTGCCAAGCAGACCTGACAGATCGGTTTTAGGCGCGACATCGTACCCATAGGCCCCTGTATCCTGTCCGACAAGAACCAGCTCCCTGCAGCCCTTCTCAGCCAGCTCGACAGCTTCAGCGACGATATGTCCCTCGGGTCGGCTGCGATATGGGCCGCGGATAACAGGGATTGCGCAGAAAGAACACCTGTTGTTGCACCCGTCTGATATCTCAAGATAAGCGGTGGCCCCGCCCGTGTGTGCTTGAAAGTCCAGGTTGAGTTCCCCTTTAACTTGAAGAATCCCCGGTAATGTCCGCAGTTCGTCAAAAGATAGGAAACTATCTACTTCAGGCATAGCTTTAGCAAGTTCCATTCCATAACGCTCGGCCAAACAACCGATAGCGATGATTTTTTGGCCGCTTTGCTTCGGCCGGCGGTTATCCAGCTCAAGGAGATAATCGATCGACTCCTCTTTAGCCGCGTCAATAAAGCCACAGGTATTAACGATAATCGCAGCCGCTGCGTCCGGGTTGTCGATAACCCGGACATCCAGTAAGGTCAAAGCCTTCTCCAGACGGCGCGAACCTACGGTATTCTTGGGACAGCCAAGCGTTAGGATATAAACATCAGGCATTATCTATAATTGGTGAATTGTAGCGGGATGCCGAAGTCTTTCTCTTTAACAAGGCGCATGGCTTCCTGAAGGTCGTCTTTGCTCTTCCCGGTCACCCGAACTTGATCGCCCTGTATTTGGACCGCGATCTTTAATTTTGTCTGTTTGATCAGCTTATTTATATCCCGGCCGATATCGGTGGAGATTCCCTGGATAAATTCGCCGGTTTGCCGGACGTGTCCGCCGGCGGCGGGCTCAGGCTTGCCGAGATGAAGGGCCATAACGTCGATCCCGCGTCGCACCAGCTTGGACAAGATTATATCGGCCAAGCTCTTAAGCGCGAAGTCGTTGCCCGCGGTCAGCGTCAACTGCTTTTCCTTGTCGAATTCGATAACGCAATCAGCAGCCTTGAGATCGTACCTTGTAGCGGCCTCCTGTCGGGCCTGATTGAGCGCATTATCCACCTCTTGCATCAAAATCTCGGATACTATGTCAAACGAGCTGTCTTTTGCCAATTTCCCGCTCCAATACGCCTAGCTACCGGCCGGCCGCCGGTAGAACCATCATTATTATCTTCGCTGCCCCCAATATTGCGACAACCGCGGCCAGGGCCGCGAGAAAAAGTCTGTTTCCGAATAGAGGGTGAGCGTCCTCATTCGCTCTCTCCTGACCGGCCGGGACAGCTTTTCTTGCGGACCCTGTTTGCGCTCGATATTGATCCAATAGCGCGCCGGCATCGATCTCCAGCCACTGGGCATATGTTTTTAGGAAACCTATCACATATGCCTCGCCCAATATCTGGTCAAAGGCGTCCTGCTCGAGCGCGGTTATATATTTTGCTCTGATTTTTATGGCTTTCTCAACGTCTTTGACAGTCATCTTTCGTTTGCGACGAGCGTCAGCCAATATCTGCCCTATCGACGTCATACATTTGTAACTTAGCATAAAAACGCGCTGAAATTCAAAAGATTGACAGGGTAACTTTATTTGAGATTATCAATACATCAATTGATGTATTAAAAAAGGTGGTGTTATCATGAAAGAGAAGGCTATGACCAAAACAATAGACGCGCACGAAGCCCGCGTACATTTCGGACAACTATTGAGTGAAGTCAGTGAAAAGGACTACACATTCATTGTGAAAAGACGCGGCAAAATAACAGCCGTCATTATCAGTCCCGAAGACTATAGCGATATGCTGGAGATTGGGGTTGAACCGGCGGACGGCGAAGTCGGGACGGAGGAAGACATCTTCAAGATGCTTCGGGGGAAATAGGTGGCTAAAGACTACCACCTTGTTCCCTCGAAAGTCTTTCTAAAAGACCTCACCAAGATACCCTTTGATATAAGACCGAAGGTCGAAAAGGCAGTCCTCGAACTAAAGAAAGACCCACATCGGCACGGAACATTAAAAAACTCAATAACGTTGACGTCGGCGCATATAGGTTCAGAATCGGTGATTTCCGATTGCGATAAGATGTCTCCGACCACGACATAGAGCTGCACATAATCCGACATCGCGAAAATGTCTATCGGAAATAATAGAGGTCACATGCGCTGCCCCCAAAGAAAAAACCCGCCGCTAAGGCAGTTTTTTTGTAGCGGGGATAGGACACTATTCGAACTTTGAGCTAACAAACAACATGCAGATATTGCAGCAGCTAGAGGAATGTGCAAGACCTTCGCTGCCTACCAAGAAAGCTTTTATTCTCGCCAACTCTTAGGTAAAATATAAATGAAGTCTCAATGAGTGCGGGGTTCGGTAATTGGATTACGCAAAACTGTTAAAAGATCAACGGGAAAACATTCTGCAAATCGCCGGCCGGTACGGGGCGCATAATGTGCGTGTTTTCGGTTCCGTTGCCCGAGGCGAAACCAAAACCGCCCGCGATATAGATTTTCTTGTTGATGTTGACCCCGGTCGAAGCCTTTTGGACTTAGGCGGTCTCTTGATGGAACTTGAGGCCCAGCTAAACTGCAGCGTTGATGTGGTTACCGGCAAAGGTCTTCGCCCGCGAATTAGGGACCGGGTGCTAAAAGAAGCCGTGCCGCTTTGAGGGACGACCGTGAACGATTTCTTGATATTCTCGAATCCATTGAGAGAATTGAAAAATATACAGCGCAGGGACGTCGCACCTTTGAAGAAAACGAGCTGATTCAAACTTGGGTTATTCATCACCTGCAAATCATTGGCGAAGCGGCAAGATCGATTTCTGAAGATTTCAAAGAGGCTCACCCCGGAATTCCCTGGTCAAGCATGATCGGCATGCGAAACATTCTTGTTCACGCTTATTTTGGCATCGACTTAGAGGTCACTTGGTCGGTAATTGAGCGCGATCTGCCTGATCTAAAAGCAAAGATCGAATTAATCATCGATAGCTATCGCTAAAACACCAACGTGACTTAGATCAAGATTTAGCAATTACCTAAACCATGATCAAAAAGATGAAGAACACGTTCCAGGCAAGAGAGATGTTACGGGAAGTCATAATCTATCTCTTGTGGCTGGCTCTGGGGATGGCGATGAGTATTGCTGTTCTGTTTCCGGCCGCCTTTCTCATTTTTCACTCCATGAGGGTGTCACCAGAGGCGGCAGCGCTGGTATTTTGGCCTGCCCTTATACTCATCACTTATTTACGTCTCCGGAAATTCGGCGGAGCTTTTTCCGACATCGGGCTAAGATTTCATGCACGAGCTCTTTTTGCCACCATCCCTGGGACGTTCATCGGCGCTTTATTTATATGTACAGTACTCGGGATTTCAGGAGCGACAAAGGCAATATTAATTAAGCCTCAAGTGGTTAGCTATTCCTTGATCTTCACGTTACTAATTGCCTTCATCGCAACGTTTATCCAGTCAGGCACTGAAGAGATAGTTTTTAGGGGCTATCTATTGAAGGTTTTGGCCGGCAATAGCAGGACCGTCGGGATCGTGATCACCGCCATGCTTTTCTCCCTTCTTCATTTTTCTCATGGGGTCAACTTGATTGGATGGGTAAATATATTTTTGTTTGGCGTTTTCGCGGCGCAACTGTTTTATCTTACCGAAAATCTATGGTTACCGATCGGATTTCACTTTGGCTGGAACCTTTTCCAGGAACGGATATTTGGATTCCCCGTATACGGTTATGACAACTCCGGCATTTTTCATTCGACCCCTCTAAGTCAAGCGATAATAAGCGGCGGAACCTATGGACCGGAGGGAAGCATTATTATTTCCGTGGCCTTAACGATCGCTATTTACTCGCTTTGGCGAATGGTAAAAGTTCAGTGGAAGCCGACGGAACCGTCTATGAAAGCGCCGGACATCGATATGGCCAGAAAATAAAAACGACCCGAGCAAGGGCCGTTTTTTGTAGCCCGGGTAGGACACTATTCGAACTTTGAGCTCTTAACCACATTTCAAGCATTACCCAAGCTAAACGCCCACACCCGTTGGTAAAACCCCCCCCTGCTTGCAAAAAGGTCACCAGTGTGTGCTTACTTATAAGAAGTAATCTATTCCTCTGAGAAACGGCGTGTGCCGGCTGGCGGATAGGTTAATAGTCGGCTTATCGTTTAAGATATGTTTGCGTGAGAATCGGGCGTGCCGCCGGAATAACTTCGCTTTATTTAAGGATGAAAAACTAACAGCCGAGCATCGTTCAGGCCGGACATGAGTATGGTCGGGTCTGTAAATATTTAGGGAGGTCTACTAATAATGAAAAATATCAAGATCGCTATTGTCGGAGTCGGTAATTGCGCCAGTTCTTTAATTCAGGGAATTCATTACTACCGTGACAAGGCACGAGAAGACGCAGTCGGGCTGATGCATTGGGAGATCGGCGGCTTTAAGCCCGGAGACATAGATGTAGTTGCCGCCTTCGACGTGGATAGGCGCAAAGTCGGTCGGGATGTGAGCGAGGCCATTTTCGCCAAACCTAATTGCACCGCGGTTTTCTGCGCCGACTTGCCTGCGGCCGGGGTCCCGGTGAGAATGGGCAAAATACTGGACGGCTTCTCGAAGCACATGAAGGATTACCCCGCCGGAATCACTTTTGACTTAGGCGACGAGCCGGAACCGACGGAAGAAGAAGTGGTCAAGGTCCTCTTGGAATCGGGCGCCGAGATTCTCCTTAACTATTTGCCCGTCGGCTCGACAGAAGCGACCCGATTTTACGCTGATTGTGCTCTAGAGGCCAACATTGCCTTTATCAACAACATTCCGGTCTTTATCGCTAGCGATCCGGTCTGGGCCAAGCGTTTTAAAGTCAAAAACCTCCCGATTATCGGCGATGACATCAAGGCCCAGCTCGGTGCGACTATTACCCACCGTACGCTGGTTGATTTATTTAAAAAGCGAGGGGTCAAACTGGAGCGCACCTACCAACTTAATACCGGCGGAAACACCGATTTTCTCAATATGCTCAACCGCGAGCGCCTGGCATCTAAAAAGGAATCGAAAACCGAGGCTGTTCAGTCGGTGGCCGCCGAGCGCCTGGACGATGAAAATATCCATATCGGCCCCAGCGATCATGTTCCCTGGCAGAAAGATAACAAGGTTTGTTTTATACGGATGGAGGGCAGGTTGTTCGGTGATGTGCCGATGAACCTGGAGCTACGCCTGTCCGTTGAGGATTCGCCGAACTCCGCCGGGGTGGCGATAGACGCGATCCGCTGCGCCAAATTGGCTCTGCTGCGAGGCGAAGGCGGAATTCTAGACGCCCCTTCAGCCTACTTCTGTAAGCACCCCCCTCGCCAATATACCGATGAAGAGGCGTATTGTCTGGTAGAGCAATTTATCGCCACCGAGGTCGAGCCGGAATCGAGCGCGGCGCGTGACGACCTGGAAGCGGCGATGATCGCATCCGGTCAGCCTGAATAATTGAAATTGTGACTAAAGACGGTCGGGGATGAAGTGTCTGATAATCGCGGCCGGCAAAGGCAGTCGACTGAAGCAGAAGGGTGACAGCAAGCCCCTCCTCCCAGTTTTGGGCATCCCTCTAATTGAACGCGTTATCCGGACAGCGCTAGAGACCGGCGTAGAAGAATTCTATGTTGTTACCGGGCATCACGGTGATCGGGTCGGCGATTTCTTGAACCGGCTGGCGGAGCGTCTTGCCATTCAAATCACTTCGCTGGTCAACGACGACTGGGAGAAAGGAAACGGTCTCTCGGTCCTCAAAGCGCGCGAAGTCCTACAAGAACCTTTTTTGTTGCTGATGGCCGACCACCTTTTTGAGCCGTCCCTTGCCCGGGCATTGACAGAGTTAAGCCTACCTGCCGGCGATATCGCGCTCGGAGTCGACCGCGATATCCGCAACTCTCTCATCGACATGGAAGATGTCACCCGCGTCAATTCGAAAGATGGGAATATAGTTGAAATCGGCAAGGGCCTTGCCGATTTCAACGGTTTCGACACTGGTGTTTTCCTATGTTCTCCCGCAATTTTTCAAGCGCTGGAGCAAAGTATAGAAAAAAACGGCGATACCACCCTTTCCGGGGCGGTACGTGCTCTGGCCGCCCATGGGCACGCCAAAGAGATCCCTGTGAGTGGTTTCTGGCTGGATGTGGACCGTCCGGCGGACCTCAAGAGAGCCGAGCAGGCGCTGCTGGACCGTCTCCGTGACAAGCCGAATGACGGCCCTATATCGCGTTACGTGAACCGTCCCGTCTCTATGCTGTTTTCCCGGTATTTGGTGAAACTTGACGTTACTCCAAATCAAATTTCCCTCTTCTCGTTTCTGGTTTCCTTGGTGGCCGCCGGACTGTTTGCGCTTGGTGGATATCTTGCTCTTATCCTGGGTGGTGTTCTGGCGCAGCTGGCGTCCATCATCGACGGTTGCGATGGCGAAGTGGCCAGGCTCAAGTACCAAAGCAGCGACTTCGGCGGCTGGTTCGATGCGGTGCTGGATCGCTATGCCGACGCCTTTTTGCTATTCGGCTTGACCTGGCACCTTCTAGCGAAAGAGATAACCGGGTTGGTTTTGTTCATTGGCTTCATGGCAATTATTGGCTCGTTCATGCTGAGCTACACGGCTGACAAGTACGATAATCTGATGCGCAAGCGGATCAAGGCAAGGTTGCGCATGGGGCGGGATGTGCGCATGTTTATAATCTGCCTCGGCGCCGTCACCAATCTGATCCTTCCGACGCTGGTCTTAATTGCGCTGGTGATGAATGTCGAGACTCTGCGCCGGGTTGTCATTGCGCATGATTAGTACCATTGAGTGCGCCAAACAGAAAATCCGACTGTACATTGCCCGCTCAGGGGTGCCCGAGGATCCACGCCACGCCGACAACACCCTTAAGTGGCTGTTGTGCCTGGAACCGGATGCGGGAACAGCCCTGCAACTGGCCGCGCTGGCTCATGATATTGACCGGGCCACCGAAGAAATCAAGGTCAAACGGACAAACTTCGACGATTACGATGCTTTCAAAACTGCCCACGCCCGGAGTGGCGCGGAAATACTGCGCCCGATTCTAACCGCGTGTGGGGTGCAGCGGGATATAGTGAACGAGACCTGCCGCCTGGTGGCGGCCCATGAGGTAGGCGGCGACCCCGGCTCCGATACTCTCAAAGACGCGGACAGCATCTCTTATTTCGATGTCAACCTGCCACTGTATTATGAACGTGAGGGCTGGACCGAGACCAAGCGACGATCGCGCTGGGGTTATGGACGCCTTTCTGTGCGAGCAAAAGAAATCGTGAAGCATATCCGCTACGAGGAGGATGTGTTGATGCGCTTGCTGAGAGAGGTCATCAATGAAGGAGTCGAGCAATAAATTCATCGAGTGTTACAATGCGACCTATCGTCTCGGTTAAAGTCCCACCGAGTGGTGTAAAAATGGCCAAGGCCTTGACTTAGACAAGTTGGCCATTGCATGGTGTCGAATGTCTATTGCTCTACAAATGAAAAAAGCCCCGCAGGGCCAAGGCTTTTTTCATTTGTAGCGGGGACAGGATTTGAACCTGTGACCTTCGGGTTATGAGCCCGACGAGCTACCGGACTGCTCCACCCCGCGTCGTTTGAAGTGTTAGGATATAACAAATAGAATTGTTTATCAAGCGACATAAGGTGGTTAAAGGATGAGGGAACTGCAAGCGGCGGCGTTAAACGAGGCCCAGAGGCTGGGGGTTTCCTATGCCGACGTGCGGATAGTGACTACCAGGACTCAATCGATCGGCACGAAGAACGGCGAGGTAGAGGTGGTAACGAGCGGGGATGAATGCGGCTTCGGGGTCCGGGTCCTTTTCGCGGGCGCTTGGGGTTTTGCTTGCAGCAACATTCTCGATATCGAAGAAGCCATGAAAGTGGCGCGGACAGCGGTCAGGATAGCGCAGGCCAGCGCGACCGCTCTCACCCACCCGGTGCGCTTGACCGGCGTCGCCCGCGCGGAGGAGGTCTATGCCAATGAATATAAGACCGACCCCTTTTCGGTCCCGATAGAAACCAAGATAGACCTGTTGCTTAGCGTCGATAAGCTGCTGCGCGCCGATAAAAAGATTGCCGTTGCCAGAGCAAACACCTACTGCCGGCGCAATCAGACTTACTTCGGGTCCACGGAAGGCTCACATATATACCAGGATATTCTGGAAACCGGCGCCGGGATGTCGGCCACCGCGGTCGACGGCGCCGATGTCGAGCGGCGTTCGTATCCCAATTCGATGGGCGGTCAATGCGGCACTCGGGGCTGGGAACTGGTTGAAGAACTGGACATGGCGGGCAATGCCGATCGCGTCCGCGACGAAGCGGTGGCTCTTTTGACCGCGCCGCTCTGTCCTTCCGGCAAGAAAACGGTCATTATCGACGCCACTCAGATGGCGTTGCAAGTCCATGAATCAATCGGGCATCCGACTGAACTGGATAGAATCATGGGGATGGAAGCCAGCTTCGCGGGCGGAAGTTTTGTGACGACGGATATGGTGGGAAAGTTTAAGTACGGTTCCGATATCGTCAACGTCACCGCCGACGCCACTATTCCCGGCGCGCTGGGCAGCTTTGGTTTTGATGACGAAGGCGTGCCGGCGCAAAGGAGCGAGATAATCACGGCCGGCGTGCTCACCGGGGTGCTGACATCGCGCGAAACCGCGTCCGCCGTTGAAAAGACCAGCAACGGGACGATGCGGGCCGACGGCTGGAACCGAATCCCTCTTATTCGCATGACAAATATCAATCTACTGCCGGGCGACCGGAGCTTCGACGAGCTGGTAGCCGACACCGACGATGGCCTCTATTTGGAGACTAACAAGAGCTGGAGTATCGACGATAAGAGGATAAATTTTCAATTCGCCACCGAGGTCGGCTGGGAGATCAAGAACGGGCGGCTGGGGCGGATGCTCCGGCGACCCAACTATACCGGCATCACCCCGAAATTCTGGAATTCTTGCGACGCCATTTGCGACGCCGGCCATTGGACGGTCTGGGGTACGCCCAATTGCGGCAAGGGC